>Ga0315281_10012306_pt1 | contig 11677 bp, 8 predicted proteins | sample YL17G07_0_MG_FD_204540 | JGI IMG/M metagenome (GOLD analysis project Ga0315281, IMG submission 204540) | Sediment microbial communities from Yellowstone Lake, YNP, Wyoming, USA - YL17G07_0 | ecosystem: Environmental > Aquatic > Freshwater > Lake > Sediment | place: USA: Wyoming | collected... | reverse complement strand
CCCAGAAGGAGTTCCCGCAGATTTACCCGCAGCCGGGCTGGGTCGAGCACGACCCGGAGGACATCTGGCGCTCGCAACTCGCCTGCGCGAGACAGGCGCTTGCCAAGGCGCGCATCCGTCCGGCCGAAGTCGCCGCGATCGGCGTCACCAATCAGCGCGAAACCACGATCGTCTGGGAGCGAGCGACGGGCAAGCCCATCCACCACGCCATCGTCTGGCAGGATCGCCGTACGGCTGGCGCCTGCGAGCGCCTGCGTAACGAAGGCTGGTCGGAGCGCGTGCGCGCAAAAACAGGACTGGTGATCGATCCGTATTTTTCGGCGACCAAGCTCGCCTGGATCCTGGACCACGTCCCCGAGGCAAGATCCCGCGCCGAATGCGGAGAACTCGCCTTCGGCACCGTCGACACCTGGCTCACCTGGAAGCTCTCGGGCGGCGCACTGCACCTCACCGATGTGAGCAATGCCTCTCGCACCCTGCTCTACGACATCCATGCCGATCGCTGGGACGAGGAACTGCTTGCGCTGTTTGGCGTGCCCGCGGCGCTGCTGCCCGAGGTGCGCGCCTCCTCCGAGGTCTATGGCCACTGCGCGCGCAACGTCCTGGGTGCGGAGATCCCGATCGCCGGCATCGCAGGCGACCAGCAGGCCGCGTTGTTCGGCCAGGGCTGCCACTCAGCCGGAATGGCAAAGAACACGTACGGCACCGGATGCTTCCTGCTGCTCAACACCGGCGAACGCGCTTTCGGCTCGCGCGAAGGCCTGCTCACCACCGCGGCCGCGCGCATCGGACGGACCGGGCGGCCGCAGTACGCGCTGGAGGGCAGCGTATTCATCGGCGGCGGCGCCGTGCAATGGCTGCGCGACGGCCTGGGCATCCTGAAGAAGTCCGGCGATGTGGAAAAGCTCGCTGCGAGCGTGCCCGATTCAGGCGGTGTCACTTTCGTTCCGGCATTTACCGGCCTCGGGGCGCCGCACTGGGACCCTCATGCCCGAGGCACCATCGTGGGCCTGACGCGCGGGTCGAGCGCCGCGCACCTCGCCCGCGCCGCCCTCGAATCCATCGCATTCCAGTCGGCCGAGGTCCTGGCCGCGATGCAGCGCGACGCCGGCATTTTGCTCGCGGAACTGCGCGTCGACGGCGGCGCCAGCGCCAACGATCTGCTGATGCAGTTCCAGGCCGATATTCTGGGGGTCCCGGTGGTTCGCCCGCGCATCCTGGAGACAACGGCCCTGGGCGCGGCCTACCTCGCCGGGCTGGCCACCGGCGTGTGGAAGGATCTCGATGCGGTCAGCGCCCACTGGCAGGAAAGCGCGCGCTTCGAGCCGGCGATGTCGCGGGACGCGGTCGCAGCGCGCATGGCCGAATGGTCGCGTGCGCTTGAGCGCGCGCGCGGCTGGGCTACTTCGCCGCAGTCAGCCAGCGATTGACCAGTTCGATGTCGCCCTCGCCGAGCGTGCCGGCCGCCGCCTTGAGCCTGAGCCGGGCGACGACGTAATCGTAGCGGCCCTTGCCCAGATCGCGCTGCGCACTGAAGACCTGCTGGCGCGCATTGAGCACGTCCAGCGTATTGCGCGTGCCGGCCTTGACGCCCATCTCGGTGGAGGCCAGTGCGAGCTCGGCCGACTTGTAAGCCTCCTCGAGCGCCCGCACCTTGGAGATTCCCAGCGTCACGTTGTTGAACTCGCGTCGCAGGTTGAGCGTCATCTGCCGCTTCCCGGCTTCGTACTGCTGCAGCGCCCGCTCCAGCCCGGCGAGCGCCTGACGCTCCGCGGAGATTACGGCCCCGCCGGAGAACAGCGGGATTGCGAACTGAATGCCGATCAGGTTCGTGTTGTACTGGCTGCCGATGATCGAAACCGACTCGCTTGCGCTATAGGACCGCTGCGCAATGAGGTCGAGTGTGGGCAGGTGGCCGCTACGCTGCTTGTCCACTTCCTGATTGTTGACTTCGATGCCGTAGCGCAGCGATGCCAGTTCGGGGTTGGTATTCTCAGCCAGCGTCACCCATTCATCGAAGAAAGCCGGTACCGGGGCTTCGAGCGGCAGGTGTTTTGAGTCGAGTGGCGCGAGCGCCCCCGCCCGGACCGGCTGGCTGGTCATGGAAGCCAGCGTGCGCTCGGCGAGATCGACATTATTCGCGGCATCGATCTCCTGTGCGAGCACCCCGTCGTAGCGCGCCTTGGCCTCGTCGCGGTCAGTGCGGGTGCCTGCTCCCTTGTCGAGCATCACCACGGAGCGTTGCCATTGCTCGTAATACGTCTTTTTCTGCTCGGCTGCAAACCGCGACTGATCCTGCGCCGCGAGCACCTCGAAGTACGCCACCGCGACCCGAGCGGCGAGGTTCTGCCGCTCCTTGTCGAGCGTCTGTTCGGCCCCCGCAACCTGCGCTTCGGCCTGCCGGTATTGCGCCAGGTTGGCCCGCCGGTAAAGCGGCTGGCGCAGGGTCAGGTTCTGCCCTTCGGCGATGTAGTCAAAATGCGAACTGACCTTGCCAAACAACGCATTGTTCTGCGTGATGTCGGTGTTGTTCTTCGAGCGGCTGCCGCTGAAGGAAAGATTGGGCAGCAGGCCTGCGCGCGCCTGCGGCACGGCTTCACGCGCCGCATCTGTGTTCGCTCGCGCAGCGAGAAAGTTTGCATCGTTGTCCAGCGCCTGACGGTAGGCCCCAAGCAGATCGGCGGCGAACACCGAATGCGAAACCAGCGCGAAGGCCGCGCATGCAAACCAGCAGCGACGCACGTCCATTATCCAGGTCAACGGGCGCTTGAGAATTGAAGGTCTTGGGTCAGGCTTGCCGGGATTCACGTTTTCACTCCTCTTTCAGCGAGGCGGCCATACGCTTCAAGAACGGGTGTAACAGGTAGGTGAGCACCGTGCGTTCGCCGGTCTTGATCACGACCTCCGCCGGCATTCCGGCCTGCATTTGACGGCTGCCCAGTTGCTTCATCCCCCCGGGCGTGATGGAAACGCGTCCCAGGTAGTACGGCATGCCGGTCCTTGGGTCGGTGATCAGATCCGACGATATCGAATCCACCTTGCCCTGCACCACCAGCGACGGAGAATGGGCGAAGGAGGAAAAGCGCACGTCGGTGGGTAGGCCCGGATGGATGCGGTCGATCATGTGAGGTGGCACCCTGGCCTCCAGCAGCAGGCGTTCATTCTGCGGCACGATATCCATCAGCTTCTGGCCCGCCCCAATCACACCACCGACTGTTTGCACCGCCAGCCCGACCACCTGGCCTTCGGCCGGGGCACGAATGATGGTGCGGTCCATCTCTTGCGTCACCGCCTTGAATTTCTCCGCATCAGCCTGAACCTCGCGGCGCACGTCGGCAAGCCCGCCATCGACTTCCTTGCGATATTCCTGCGTGCGCTGGATGGCGCGCATTTTCATCTCGGCGATGGTTCGTCGCGCTCGCAGAATATTGCCCTGCAGGTCGGCAATCGCGCCCATGGCCTCTGCCGCCATCCGCTCCTGTTCGAGCTGCTGGTTGCGTGGGGCATAGCCTTCCTTGACCAGATCACGAACCCCCTGGAGTTGTTCCTGGATGAGTTCCAGTTGGCTGTTGCGGGCTTTGAGCAACCCTTCGTAACCCTGGATCGAAGCCTGCTGGCCCTGAATTGACTCCTCGATCGCCTGCATGTCCGCCTGCAATGCCATGCGCCGAGACTGGAACAATTGTTGCTGGTTGTTCAAGGTCTGCTTGAGCTGAGGATCGTTTTGTCCCTGCAGGTCTCGGTGGAAAACAATCCTTTCCTGGCCAGTCTGTTCCGCCGCCAGACGCCCTTCCATGGCCCTCAAGGTGAAGTAATGCTGGCGCACGGCCTCGAAATTGGCGGCCACCGGTGCATCGTCCAGACGGATCAAGGGTTCATCTTTTTTTACGAATTGCCCTTCCTTGACGAAAACTTCCCGCACCAGCCCGCCGGACATATGCTGCACATCTTTGCGCTTGGTATCGATCGTGACCATGCCCTGCGTCGGCACGCCTTCATCCAGCGGCGCGAAACCGGTCCAAAGCAGGAATCCGCCGAAGCCGATACCGAGCACCCAGAGCCCGACCCGGGTCGGCTGGGAAGTATCCGAGGGCAGTACGATTTCGCCTTCCAGAGCAGGGCCCGTGGCCGGGACCGGCGCGAGCTTGATATTTCCCAACAAATTCCGAAGTGCCATGACTGCGCTCCTGATTATCCGAAAGAAGGTTAAATGGGTTGGGGCGCCGGCGGGGCGTTACCGCCAGGGGCTCCCTGAGCTGCCGTCGCGGTCCGGGGCTGCATGGCGGCAATCACATCCCGAGTCAAGCCGTAATGCAGGATGGCGCCGTCGTGCAGCACCAGAATGCGATCGGCGACGCCAACGATGTTGGTGCGGTGGGTAATGAGGAAAACGGTCTTGCCCTGCTCTTTGAGATCCTTAACCGCCACCACCAGGGCCGCTTCTCCAGCTTCATCTAGATTCGAGTTGGGCTCATCGAGAACAATCACGCTGGGATCTCCATACATCGCACGCGCCAGGCCGATGCGCTGGCGTTGCCCTCCGGAGAGCAGGCTGCCGGCCTCGCCCATCGAGGTGTCGTAGCCACGCGGGAGGCGCAGAACCATGTCGTGCACGCCGGCACGTCCCGCGGCCAGAATCACCTTGGACGGGTCGATGTTGCCGAAGCGGGCGATGTTCTCGGCGATCGTGCCGTCGAAGAGTTCGATGTCCTGCGGCAAATACCCGAGAAAAGGCCCCAGTTCATCGCGATTCCAGCTCTGGATCGGCTCGCGGTCAATCAGCACCTTGCCCTTAAGATGGGGCCAGATGCCGACCAGGGCGCGGGCCAGTGTGGATTTCCCCGAGCCTGATGGCCCGATGACGGCGATCACTTCGCCGGCCGGGAAATCGGCGCTCAAGCCCTTGAGAATCGGTTCTGCGCGACCGGGTGCGGTGGCCACCAGGTTTTCGATGCGCATATGCCCCTGCGGCGCGGGATGAACAAGGCCCGCGTCGCGCTCAGGGTGCTCGGCCAGCAAGCCTTCCAGACGCTCAAATGACTTGCGCGCCGAAAAAAAGGATTTCCAGGTCCCCACCATTAAGTCTATGGGGGCTGAGGCACGCGCCATCAACACGTTGGCAGCGATCATGGCGCCCGGGGTTAGCTCACCTCTTATCACCAGCAGCGCGCCGGCGCCCAGCGCGAGCGATTGCTGGGTATAGCGCAGAAACTTGCTCACGGACTGCATGCGGTTACCCAGGTCCTGCGCCTCATGGTGCCGGACCAAGTGCTGCTGATGGCGAACCTGCCAGCGGCGGCGCAAGTCTCCCAGCATGCCCATGGACTCGATTACCTCCGAGTTTTTCAACTTGCTGTGCACATAGGCATTCACCTGCATGCCTGCTGTCATCGCCTTGTCCAGAGGCTCGACGGTCACGCGATGGCTGATCGCGGCGAACGCCACGAGCAGTAGCGAGAAAACGATGGAAAGCCAGCCCAGCCACGGATGGAGCATGAACGCCACCGCGATGTAGATCGGCGACCAGGGCGCATCCAGAAAGGCGAACAGGCCCTGGCCGGTCAGGAACTGCCGCAGGTTGGTCAAGTCTGAAAATGGCTGCGCCGAATTCACCCCCGAGCGATTGAGATAGGCTTCAAAACTGGCGTTGAACACGCGCGAATTGAGTTGTTCGTCGAGCTTGACCCCGGTGCGCACCAGCAGGCGCGAGCGCGACCATTCGGAGAAGGCCATCACGGCGAAGAAGAAGAGCATCACCAGAGTCAGTACCGCCAGTGTCAGCTCGCTCTGGCTCAGCATCACCCGATCGAAGACCTGCAGCATGTACAAGGTCGGAGTGAGCATCAGGAGGTTCACCACCATGGTGAAAATCAGGCAGACGGCAAACTCGCGCCGGAACAGCCACAGCGTTTTTGACAACTCGCTGCGCTGAAAGAAAGAAGGTTTTTTCATGGGCGTGGGGGGTGCGCTTCCAGGAAGAGGTTGAAGTGGCCGCAGGCTTTACGCGGCCTGCGCTGCGCCGTGTGAGGCCGGCGGACTGGCCACGGCTGCCGGTGCTTGCGCCTTGCCCTGCAGGGCCGCCAGCACCTCGTCGCGCGGCCCATAAGCTCTCACTTGGCCCTCGACCAGGAGCAGCATCAGATCCACCGCCTCGAACACGCTGGTGCGGTGTGTGATGACCAGAATCGTCGTTCCTAGGGACTTGAGCGCGAGCAGCGTCTGGACGAGCGCCCGCTCGCCGGCCTCGTCCAGGCTGGAATTGGGTTCATCGAGAACCAGGAGGCGCGGATTGCCGAAAATGGCGCGCGCCAGCCCCACACGCTGGCGCTGCCCGCCCGAGAGGAAACAGCCGTCATCGCCGATTGCAGATTCGTAGCCCTGGGGCAAGGCCATGATGGTTTCATGTACGCCCACCGCCCGCGCCGCCGCCTCGACCCGGGCCATGTCCACTTGGCCGAAACGCGCGATGTTCTCCGCCAGGGTGCCGTCAAAAAGCTCCACATCCTGCGGCAGATAGCCCATATGCGGACCGAGCTCGGCCTTGTTCCAGGGATAGATATCCACGCCATCCAGACGCACCTTGCCGCTGGCCGCCGGCCAGACGCCCACGATGAGCCGCGCCAGCGTGGTCTTGCCCGAAGCCGAGGGCCCGACTATGGCGACGACCTTGCCGGCCGGTACGACAAATGACGCACCGCGGATAATGGGGACATTCGAATTCGGCGCGGCGGCCATGACCGCTTCGACCGAAAGCAGTCCCTTGGGTGCGGGCAGGGACATGCCCGGCTGTTTAGCCGGAATCGCCTGAAGCAGATTGTTAAGGCGAAAATAGGCATCGCGGGCATTGACCACGGTTTTCCACATGCCGATTACCTGCAAAATCGGCGCCAGTACACGGCCCCCGAGTATCGAGGCCACGATCATCATGCCGCCGCCGCCGGGAAACAGTCCCTGGATGGTCAGCCAGGCGCCCGCGCCGAGCAATAGCGAGCTTTGCGCCATCTGGACAAACTTCGCGATGGACGAATAGGTACCTGCCGCGTCAGAGGCAGTGGCTTGCGTGGACAGAAGCTGCCTCTGTTTTTTCATCCAGCGGCCATGAATACTGCCGAGCATGCCCATGGCTTCGATTACCTGGGCGTTGCGCAGGCTGCCGCTGGCGTAATTCTGCGCATCGATCGCGGAACGGTTGGCCTGGCTGAGCGACGGCAGGGTATCGCGCTCATTGAAATAGGCTAACGCCACCGACAGTACCGCGCCGACGATGGCCATGTAGCCCATGGTCACATTGATCATGAACAGCACCACGATGTAGAGCATGGCCAGTGGCACATCCATGATGGAGACTAAAGCGGGGCTGGACAGAAAATCCCGCACGGTGCGCATATCGTTGAGAGCCTGAACAGAGGCCCCGGGAATGCGTCGCAAATTGGCTTCGAAGACGCTGTCGAATATCCGCTCGCCCATCTTGGCGTCGAACCTGCGCCCGGCCCGCTGCAGGACTTCCATCCGCACCCATTCCAGGATCTCCATCAACGCATACAGGCCGACCACCAGCACTGTCAGCATCGCCAGTGTCATCCCGCTGCCGCTATTGACCACCCGGTCATAGACTTCCAGCATGTAAATGGTCGGCGCCATCACCAGCAGGTTGGTAAAAAAACTGAAAAACAGGGCGTTCCGGAAGAACGCCTTCTGCCCCGACAGCGCATCCAGCAGCTCCGAACGCTTATCGCCAAGTTTCATTTACGCCTACTCCCATGCTGTTGCTGCGAAATTCAAGAAATCGGCCCGATGCATCGACCTCAGGGCATCGCGCTTTCCCGAGCGTCTTCCTGGCTCGAAACGGGAGTTGTCCCGGGGCTTACGATCAGGTATTCCGGGAACTCTGCTGATGAATCCGCAGGCAGAGCCTGGGCATCCGAAGCGCTATCCGGCGAAAACAAGAAAACAAGCTGGAAGCCCTGGGCAGTACTCGACAACACGATCTCGCGCAGCTTATCCCGATGAAAGCGCGCCTCATCTTCCGGCCGCAATGCAAGCTTAAAATGCATCCGGCCATCCAGGGTGTACATCGACAGTTTCTCGTTCTTGACACTTAGGGTATGGCGATCGAAATAGACAGGAGAATTCGGCGAGAAGATCATAAGAGGAAGCGCAGACCCGGGGCGCCTGGCGATGTTCAGGGGGCTTTGGGGATGCTGCAACACCAGACGGCAGGTTCGCGACACCGAATAGATCGCATTGCAAACCATTTGCGAGCCGACCTGGGGAAAACGCGCACGCATCGCCCGGTAAGCCAAATGGTGCAATCCCACCCGATTCCAGCAGCGGGTCTGCTGCACGATGGGCGCAATGGCGTTGCACACGTCGGCGAACGCCTTTTGCAGTGCAAGCAAACCCGCCGCCTGCTCGGGCGAGGTATTCAGCGCAACACGTAGAGAAAAAGTCATATAGGAACTATAACACAAGCTTCCTATATGAAGTCAACTAAAGGCAGGCCATAATTCGCGCCCTTTGGCGTGTTGACTTTTAATATCAGTGCGTTATGAGATGGTTTGGATATAAACTCTGCCAAAAATTCTGTCTACATCCTGATATTCATCAGGAGTCAGGATGCTTCACGGGGGCGGTTTGATGGCCGCCAGACAGCGGCCTAAGCCCCTGCCGCCGGGCGCAGCCGGCGATCTTTTGCCGACGTCACGACGTTACGCACCTTGCTCTCGGCAAGGGCTCGCCGCGCTACCCAGGCGCGCGGCCGTAGCGGTCCTCAAAGCGCACGATGTCGTCCTCGCCGAGATACGCACCGGTTTGCACCTCGATCATCACCAGGTCCACCTTCCCCGGGTTCGCGAGACGGTGCTTGTGGCCGGCAGGAATGTAAGTGGATTCGTTGGCATGCACGCGAAGGCTCGCTTCGCCATTGACGACTTCGGCTTCGCCGCTCACGACCACCCAGTGCTCGCTGCGATGACGATGCATCTGCAGCGACAGCGACGCGCCGGGCTTCACCGCGATGCGCTTGATCTTGAACCCGGGACCTTCATCGATCACGGTGTACGTTCCCCAGGGCCGATGCACCGTTCGGTGGTGGCGGCTCGCCGCGTGATCACGCGACTCGAGTTCCTGCACGATGCGCTTCACGTCCTGCGCGCGGTCGCGATGCGCGACCAGAACCGCATCCGGGGTGTCCACAATGAGCACGTTGGAGAGGCCCAACGCAGCCACCAGCCTGTCCTCCGAATGAATGAAGCTGTCCTCGACGTCGACCAGCGCAGCATCACCGTGCACCCGGTTGCCTTGAGCGTCCGCCTCGGTGAGCGCGGATAACGCATTCCAGGTGCCGATGTCTCTCCAGTCGAACCCGGCGGGCACGACCGCGACCGCCTCGGCCTTTTCCATTACCGCGTAATCGATGGACGTGGACTCGATCAGGGCAAAGCTCGCCGCATCGATTTCGATCGCATTGTTCGCCTCGATCGCCTTATTCGATGCGGCCGTCGCGTGCCAGCAACTGCGCGCCGCGGCTGCAAGCGCGGGCGCATGGCGCGAAAAGGCGGCAAGCACCGCGTCGGCGCGAAAACAGAACATGCCGGAGTTCCACAGATAGCGGCCGCTCGCGACGAACGCCTCGGCGCGCTCCCGGTCGGGCTTCTCGACAAAGCGCCGCACCCGGGCACCCGGCAACCCTTGCAGCGGCTCGCCGGTTTCGATGTACCCGTAGCCCGTCTCGGGCGAACCCGGCACGACGCCGAATGTGACCAGCTGCCCGTCCCGGGCGATGCAGACCGCATCCCGGACAGCCTGCGCGAAAGCCTCCCGCTCGCGGATCAGGTGATCGGCCGGCAGCACCAGCAGCACGGCGTCGGCACCCAGCGTCGATGCCGCCCAATGCGCGGCAAGCGCGATCGCCGCGGCGGTGTTGCGCCCCTCCGGCTCCAGCAGGAAGTGCACACTCGCGTCCTGCGGCCCAGGCGCGCACTCCACCCTCTCCACCTCATCGCGCGCCTGAAAATAATATTCGCGGTTGGTGACCAGCAGCACGTCCCCGGCCACGGCGCCTGCGGCGCGCTCGAATGCGTGCTGGAGCAGGCTCCTTCCGTCAGGCAGACGAATGAACGGCTTCGGATAGGCGGAGCGGGAAACCGGCCAGAGGCGAGTGCCGGCGCCCCCGCAAAGAATGACTGAAACAATCCTGTTCATGGCGACGGCATTCTACGTCATCTCTGACAGGCCAGACCCTGGTAGCGAGCGCGGCGCGCCTGGAGAAACTGCGCCGGCAATTCGGATCCAGACATACGTGATAGGTGATAGCCTTGTTTAAAGCCCCTAGTGAATTTAATGACATCGCTCCTCATGCTCAGACGGGTCAGGATCTGTTTGGGATTCCTTATGACATCGATTTTGCGTCGGGTAACGGCGTGGAAACCATTGCTATCCTCCGACACCATTGATCCGTAATCCGCAACCGCCGGACTTCGAGGCTACGCGAGACTGCTCCGACGCTGCGCCTTCGCGTGTGGCTGGCGCAGCCATGAACGTCGAGCGGCAGATTGCCGTTGCGCGCCCATGAATCTGGATCGAATCTGCATTTCAGTGGTGAGCCATCTCCAGGCTCGACTGGTCAAGGATCTGCTTGGCGACCTGGACGCGCACTGCCGCGACACGGTCGAAGTCATTCTCACCCTCAATGTCGACGAGCCGCTGCCGTTCGAAGTCGCGGCTTTCGGTTACCCGATCGAGTTGGTGCGCAACAGCTCAGCGCGCGGCTTCGGCGCCAACCACAACGCCGCGTTTCGCCTGTGTCGGCGGCGGACGTTCTGCGTGCTGAACCCCGACATAAGGCTTGCGGCGAACCTGTTCCCGGCTCTGATCGAGGAACTCGAACTCGATCGCACCGGCGTCGCCGCGCCACGCATCGTGGACCCCGCAGGTCGCACTGAAGATAGTGCACGACGCTTCCCCACACTATGGAGTCTGGTGGCCAAAGCCCTGGGGCGCGCCAACACACTCGACTACGAGATCGGCTCCGCGTCGTTTTCGCCGGACTGGGTCGCAGGAATGTTCATGCTGTTCGAATCCGACGCCTTCCGGGCAGTCGGGGGTTTCGATGAGAAGTATTTCCTTTACTACGAGGACGTCGATATCTGCGCACGGCTGCGCGCCGCGGACTACGACCTGCGGCTTGTCCCTGCCGCCTCTGCAGTGCACTACGCCCGCAGGGCCAGCCGCAGCGACTGGCGTCATCGCGCCTGGCATTTGCAGAGCATCGTGCGCTATCTCATGACGACAGGTCGTGCACCGGCACGACGCCCATGAATGACCCCTACTTCCACGCGCGGAGGGCAACCTCTTCACCACTCATGCGCCAAATCCTGATTGCGAGGCTGGCCGCAATCTGAAAAGCAAAACCGATAATGCGCGTGGTGCCTGGCGGGGATCTATTCATATTGTGCCGCCCGCGGCGCCAGATATCCCATGACGCTGCACCGCTGAACGCAGCGGCCGCGGCGGAGGTCCGGGTCTCGATCCGGGAGTATCCCGCATTGCGAGCAAGCGTCGGAAGATTCCGCACCGAGAACAGGAACAGGTGACGCGGCGGGTCGTGATGCACCCACTGATCTCCGAAAAGACAATGGCCGAAGCTAAGGGTATTGGGCGTCACCGCCACGAGCTG
>Ga0315281_10012304_pt1 | contig 11678 bp, 12 predicted proteins | sample YL17G07_0_MG_FD_204540 | JGI IMG/M metagenome (GOLD analysis project Ga0315281, IMG submission 204540) | Sediment microbial communities from Yellowstone Lake, YNP, Wyoming, USA - YL17G07_0 | ecosystem: Environmental > Aquatic > Freshwater > Lake > Sediment | place: USA: Wyoming | collected... | reverse complement strand
ACAGCCGTTTAGCACACGTGAGAGAGAATCGGCTACCATCAGAGCTACTTTGACGTCCGTCTATCTCTATTCAATTGTCAAAGAACGTTTTATATTCAACCCTCACCCTATTGTGACACAGTCTCCACAGGGGAGAGGGCGGGGTGAGGGGGAGTTGAGCCGAACGTCAAAGTTGTTTCTGCGTTTGTATTAGCACGTAGATGGTTGAATGCAGAGTGCAAACTGAATGGTGACAGTCAATTCGCCTTTTTAATTCTTTCAATAACTGCAAATTGAAGCAAATAATGATTATTGGTTGAGCTTAACGGTCGCGCATGAGCGGCCCGTAGCGAGCGGGTGTAGCCCGCTTCGACGGGTCCGTCTCGATGCGCATGTTAGAAGGCAACACTACGGCTCACCTTACCCAGCGTGACGCTGTAAAGCACGATGTCAAAACGGCTCAACTTGGATACGTTTTCCCTGAAGACGCACTTCGGACGTCCCAACCTCGTTGTCCTGCAAATCACGTGTGCTGACTTTGGCCACGCCGGTGAACTCGTTGTCTCCAGGGCCGGGGATAATATGTATCCGGGTCTTGGTGCTTCCGATCCACTTTCTGTTTTCATCGAATCGAAATGCGAGATAGGTGGCATCAAACTCCCTATCGCCGATCCGCTTCCAGGCACCATGCGCGCCACTGAGTACCGGATGCGTATCCCCGCTTCGAAAGAAAGTACCATCCGACGAAAAGGTGAGAAGGTTCTTTCCCACACCAGCCGGGCGACTGACTGTCACGATCCACGCCCCGACCAATCCTCGGCTAGTTTCGCCAGTCGACCCAAGAGATGCGCAACCGGCAACGACCGCGGCAATTAGTAGACTCAACAGAACAGATCTGATCTTAAACATGCTTAGCCTCCTTTAGTGTAAGTACCTGAACCACTCGCGACGTTCTTCTTCCGTGACCGTCGCTGCTCCTGCCTTCTAACAATAATTAGACTGCAGATTATAATTTGCTAAAATCCTATAATCACTGATTGATTTTGTCAAACATACTTTCAGGGACTTATGAAATTTTAACTGGGAACCAAATTGCCATTTATCTAAGGAACTCCTCCGCGCCTGCCTGCGGTAGGCAGGGGCTCCCGAAATAGGGCGGCCACACCTGCCTGCCGGTAGGCAGGGAGGGCCGTCCCTACAATGGCTTACAGGCCACCCTCCATTGGAGCTACACGGAACACCTGGCCTCCCGGGGCCTGAAAATAGAATCGCGACTTGTCTTCAAATTCCACTTCATGTACGCCAAAGTCTATCAACCGTTGCTTGAGAGCGTCCGGGTTATCGGTCTTGATCTCCATCCAGGTTGCCTTTAGTTGTTCCTTTTCAGATAGCGTATCCACCTCATCACAAAAGAATAGCCCCAGGACGAATCCTCCTTGGAACTCATAAAGATCCGCATTCGGATAGGGTAGGTCAGCAAGCTTCCTGCAACCTAATATGTCAGTGTAAAAGTGCAATGCCCGCTCACGGAGATGATACGGCAGATGCATCTTCAAATGATTTCCTATAATGATCTCCATTTTCACCTTCTTCTGATCCTTCAATTCTCTATTTTGAGTTAAATCCTGACATCTGATCAGGGGAAATTATCATTTTTTTATATTAACAATCTTGTCAACTCACAAAACGAATTTTGATGGTTTGACCCTGAGGCTGGTTGAAAGCAGATTAAAGAATAATCGGCCAAAAGGAATGGTGGAATTTCAAAAAACTCCGTTCTGAATCAGCTAATACGCATCCAACTCATCTTTTGAGGAAAATTGATTTAGCGGCTAATTCAATAGCGATCAGCGTTTGCTCTGATTTTTCTTCAGGCCATCCTTCAATATTCGCGTGTCTTTTCGGAGGTTCACTTGGAAGTATTTTTAAACCTTTCTCCATAACGTTAGACACACCTATATCAGCTCGGCCCAATACCGGCTTAACCAGTCTTGGGGCCACCTCAAGTTCTCCAATATCCCATACCTCCTTATCGGAAAGGCCATAAATGCGAAATACCGAAGTTTGACCATTGTTAGGGTTTGGCATGAATGTGGCATATTTTACGGTACTATCAGAAGGCCGATACCAATTCTTCTGCAAAATAAATCTCGATAAAGTCTCAGATGTGGCTATTGGAACTAACATGCCTGATTTATCAATACAACCGTCTTAGATTCTCTATGATTGTCGATGGCAACGAATCCCCGAAATATTCTGTCCCGTGAGTCTTATTAATCCCAAACAATCCTGCATACACTATTTGGGTTTTTCCACTAACACTAGCAACAAATACTTGACGATTTCCCTTTGACCATTCCAGTCCTATTCCACCATTTGGCTCAGGAACAATTTCAGGCATAGGGAAATTTATAGGCAGGCTCTTGATAAATCTCTTTGCTTCATAACATGTATCTTCGGCTATGGGAATTGCATCATAACCATCCCAGCCCTCTAACGAACATTCTCTGCATAATTCATCCACAGAATTAAGAACCTCATCTAAACGCCCTAGTGTCTCTGCCTTTCTCCATTCGCTAATTGCCTGGTCATAAAATTTCTTTAAAGTGTTAAACTCGGACCCAAATCCAATGGTTGGTGAAATGGAAATACTTGTGCAATCAGTGCGAGGGATTGGCGCACTCATTTGTACATCTCCTTTAATTTATCGGTGATACTGTTAAGAAAAATCTGGTTTTTAAAATCGCGTAACTTCTCTATTGTGTCCCAGGCTTCTTTTTCTCCCATTCCCTCTGGTTGTAATTTAAACACATCGATATCTAAGATTATTGGCGCCACATCAGTTACTACTTGTTCGAGGGCCTGAGTAATTATTCCATTAGCCCCGATAGTCGGCTCGTGGATGACAACGCGGGTAAGAAAACTACTGACTCCTTGGGGTAATCCTTCCGGAACGGGCGGAGGAGCTGTTAAAAAATCACTAAAATCTCTGATTGGCAGTGGGATATTCAGATTATTTATGTATCTTACGGCAACTCTTATTATTAATTCAGGAGAAGTTATTTCCTTATACAGCGACCACAATCTATAGGCTTCGCTATGCAAATCCTCCCATGTTATATAAGGGTGCAGTCTGCTAAATGTGAATCCATCTAATCTCACCTGAACTATTCTTTTGTTGTCTGAAGAAATAAAACGGTATCCATTGATTTTTCTTAATGATTTTACTATGTCTTCATCAGGTTTTTGCTCAACATGAACTTGAGATATTCTCTGTTCTTGTTTTTGGGGGTATTCATTCTTTATTGACTCATATATGGGGTCAATCTGTTTCACATCCACATCGGGAGATAATTTTACACGAATGTCAATGAGGGCTTCAGTTATGGGTGCTTTTCTTAGAATTTGATATTCAGGCAAGATGCCTCCCCAAAAATGGAAACTCTACTTATTATAACAAATATTTGGATTGATTGGTATTTCAATCTACAATGATTTTCAACGCGTGTCAATGATTTGGGCTTTGACAATGATTCCAGAGGGTAAGGACGATTTTAGTCGGCCGTCCTACTCATGTCTTGGGATTGCTTCGTCGCTATGCTCCTCGCAATGACAGATTATTTAATAGGTTTTTATGGGAAAGCGTTCTTTATTCCAGTTTGAGGAGGGTTGGGATTTGTGGTATTTAATTAAACGAATGGTGTGAATGACAACGAATTTGACGAATGATATAGAATTCCATTAAAAAATTAGATTAATTCGCTGCCATTCGTTCTATTCGTTTAGTATTCCCTAAGCAAGATAAATGAGTTATAAAAAGCATAGGGATATGTGAGAAAATGATCTTTGCACTAGGTATTGATATTGGTTCGGCTGCATCAAAAGGGATCGCCCTCAATGATCACGGGACTCTGGGTTCTTTTGAGTGTCCCTCTGGAGGAGATTTCAAGCTGACGGCTGAGGAGATAAGAAAGGAGTTACTTTTCCAGATTGGAAAATCTGAAGTTGATATTTCGCGGACTGTTGCTACCGGATATGGGTCAAAATTGGTGACCTTCGCTGATGAAGAAAAGCCGGATATCGTCTGCCAGGCAAAGGGTGTTTCTTCTCTTCTCCCCTCCGTGAAAACCGTCATTGACGTCGGGGATCTTTACACGAAGGTCCTCCGCATCGATGGTCATGGAAGTGTGCACAATTTTTTATTAAGCGGAAAGTGCGCTGGAGGGAGCGGCAGAATCCTTCAGGTCATTGCCAAGGTTCTCCAGGTCAAGGTGGAAGAGATTGGTGAGTTGTCTTTGAAATCAAAAAAGAGAGTTGAGTTTAACACCGGATGTGCCGTTTTTGCGGAGTCAGAGGCCATCTCCCGGCTCTCCCAGGAAGTTACAAAAGAAGACCTTCTGGCGGGCATACACAGAGCTCTTGCGGCCCAGATCGACAGTCTGGTGGAGAGAATGGGTGTGGAACAGGATGTGGCCATGGTGGGTGGTGGTGCAAGAGATGTGGGCCTCGTTCAGGCATTAAAGGAGATCAGAGGTCATGATATCCTTGTACCGCCAAGACCACATATGACGGCTGCATTGGGCGCAGCTCTCATCGCTTTGGAGAACTTAGGCCAATAAGATTGAAACTTAAGGCCAATTTATATATAGTCCCATTAAATCCCTCCCAACCTCCCTTTTGCAAAGGGAAGAGCATAGGTATACCCCCCTTTAGAAAAGGGGGGTTGGGGGATTTGAATTTTGTTGATTCAACGGACAGGTCGGTAAAAGGAGAAGGTCAATGATTGACAAGCAGAGCAACATTTTAAACACGGTAGAGAAATATTATACGGATTACGGGTTCAGGGCGAAGGAACTGAAGAAGGAAGGGAAAAACTTAATCGGCTATATCTGTTCCTTTGTTCCTTTGGAAATCATTACCGCTTCGGGGTGTATCCCTTTTCGGGTGAGAGGAAATATCCATGAGCCTATTACGAAGGGGGACACACTCCTGGAGACCATTGTATGCCCCTATTATCGCAGTTGTTTCGACCTCTCGGTGAAACAAAAATATGACTTTCTCTCCGGAATGGTCATCCCTCACGGCTGTGATAGCATGGTGCGAAGCTATAGTGCCTGGAGTTATTCTCTACCCTATTCCTATTTTCACTTTATCAACATTCCAACTGTCTGTGTCGAATCGTCCTTTGAATTCTTTAATGCGGAATTAAACACCTTCATGAAAAGTCTGGAGAAGTTTACTGGAAAAGCGATCACCGATGATGATCTGGCCAAGACCATTCGAATCTATAATGAAAACAGAGACAAGGTCAGAGCCCTCTATGAATTCAGAAAGGCAGATCCGCCCCTCATCTCCGGAACAGAATTAACCATGGTGCTGACGGTCGGATCAAGTTTACCCATTGGTGAATTTAATACTTTGCTTGATCAGGTTTTAGCAGAAATTGGGATAAGAGAGAAATCTCCTCTTAAGAAAAGTCCCCGAATATTTATTGACGGCGCCTGTCTCGATAACATTGAACTCATCAAGCTCGTGGAAGAACTCGGGGGCAATGTGGTAGCCGATACCATTTGCAATGGTGCCAGGGATTACTTTCCGAAAACGGATGTGGGAAAGGATCCCATCGACGCACTCAGCCATCGGTATTTAGAGAAAATCAATTGCCCCAAGACTTACAGGGAGAAGAAGGCGGCTACCTTTGAAGAGGATATTGCCTCTCGATTCGGTGATATCGGTGCCTATGCCAAGGAATTCAAAGTGGATGGTGCCATTCTCTATATATACAAATATTGTGATCCCTTTGGCTTTGAGGTCCCCGCACGAAAAGCCTACTATCAATCCATCCATATCCCCCTTCTTCATCTGGAGGATGTCTATTCTGCGGGTACGATCAGTCAACTCAGAACCAGGATTCAGGCCTTTTTAGAGATGATCGGCTAAAGGGGAATCATAATTCAAATCCCCCCCATCCCCCCTTTTCTAAAGGGGGGTAAGGGAGGGATTAGGAGGATTTAGATCATGGCTGAGGAACAAAAAGAGGCAAAACCAAAAAAGAGGATGACGGCAACCCAAGCGGCTGCTTCCATCGGGCCCATGGTCAAGGAATTTATTACCGGTACCCTCCAGGCGCGGGTAGAGGGAAAACAGAAATTGGCCTATACGTTTATCGTCTGCCATCATGAAGAGATCTTCCGGGCCATGGATGTGCTGCCTGTATGGACAGAGAATTTTGCCGGTATCTGCGGGGCAAAGAGAGATGCGGAGAGATTCCTTCAGAAAGCGGAATCACTGGGCCTTTCCCGTTCCTTGTGCACCTATGCCCTTTGCGGGATCGGGTTTGACCAATGGAGAGAAGAATTGGGCCAAATGCCACCCGATTCTCCGTGGGGAGGACAGGCAAGACCTGACTTCATGATATCCAGCGGGCAAATCCTCTGTGACCCGAGATCTAAATGGTACCAGGCCTCTCAGCAATTTATGCCGGATGTTCCGATCTACAATATAGACCTTCCCTATCCCCTGTTTCAGAGGGATCGAGATCACCGCGATGTCTGGGACTACTACCACAAATATATTGTCAAACAATTGCGTGGACTGGTGGCTTTCCTTGAAGAGCAGGCCGGAAAGAAGATGGATTACGATCGCCTGAGAGAGTTGGTTGATTTAAGCGATCGAACCTGGAACCTGATCGATGAGACATATAAACTTCGACGGGCTATCCCCTGCCCCATGGGAACCGGCGATGCCATGAATACCATGGTGCCCATAAACTTCATGATGGCTACCCAGAAGGCTTACGATTTCTTCGTGGACCTCAAGAAAGAATTAGAGGAAAAGATCGCCAAGGGAGAAGGAGAGGTTCAGGAAGAAAAATACAGACTCATGTGGGGAGGTGGATTGCCCGCATGGTTTGCCTTGAATGATTTCAATTACTTCAACAGCAAAGGGGCTTCATTTCCTGTGGAGACAACCTATCGAATGGTCGCCCCTCTCAATGAGATGGATATCCCCGAAGCCAAGGATCCTATCGAGCACCTGGCATGGAGGTGGCTTGGATACTGGACCTTCTGGTATGATAAGGCCAAGAAACGGCCGGGATCAGAACCCGATGTGGAACGCCTCATCAACTGGATCGAAGAATACAAGATTGATGGAATTGTTATGCATGAAGCCTTTTCGTGTCGAACCTGGCACGTAGGCCTCATCTGGCAATTGCATCAACTGGCCAAAATATACAAACCCATTCCTGTATTTGTGATCGGGAAAGAGGGAAAGAAGGAAAAGGTTTACAGAGAACTTCCGTCTCTCATTCTGGAAAGTGATATCATAGACATTACCTCCTATTCAGAGGTAGATACAAGAAACAAGATCGACGCCTTCATCGCAACTCTCGAATCCAATCGGGCAAACATGGCAACATAGTGGTGTTGTAAGGTTGAGGTCAAGGTTTAGGTTGAGGGTTTAAAATGAATTTTTTCTTCCCTTAGCCTTAACCTCAGCCTGAACCTCTAAAAGGTGACATTGGCAGAATATTTTGCAGGCATTGATGTCGGTTCCACGATGACCAAGGCGGTAATCCTGAATAAAGGGATCATCGCTTCAATCATTGGCCCTACAGGTCCAGAGCAGCGCCGGCTAGCCAATAGGGTCATGGAAGAGGTGCTGAATAAGGCCGCAATTTCTTTCCAAGCTATTACCTACATTGTTTCTACAGGCTATGGGAGAATTAACGTTCCCTTTGCCGATAAGCAATTCACGGAAATCACCTGCCATGCCAAGGGTATCATCAGTCTTTTTCCTAAAGCCAGGACCATCATTGATATCGGAGGTCAGGATATTAAGGCAATAAAAATAGACGCTACTGGCAAGACCATTGATTTTGTGATGAATGACAAGTGTGCGGCCGGTAGTGGAAGATTCATAGAAGTGATTGCTGATACCCTTGGAGTACCATTGGATCAAGTGGGCGCCCTTTCTCTTCAAAGCAAGAATCCTGCAAAAATAAGTAACATCTGCACCATATGGGCCCAGCAAGAGGTAGCCGCCAGTTTGGCACAAGGGATACCCATTTCCGACTTGCTTGCAGGAGTCCATCATTCCCTCGCGGACAGGATATGCAGAATGGTCAATCGGCTAAGGGTGGAAGAGGCGGTGATCGTTACGGGTGGAGGTGCTAAAAATAGAGGCCTGCTTAAAGCACTTTCCGAACAATTGGGCCATGAGATTCTGGTACCTGAGGAGCCTTTGATCACCGGAGCCATTGGTGCTGCCTTGCTGGGAAAGGAGATTGTGGAAAAGGGCAAACAGAATAATACCCCGCTTAATACAAAAGAACGAATCTTAGGGGAAATCGAGATCATGTAACCCCGCCCTGTTTTTTTTCTTGACAAAAGTTGAATATTTGTTAGACTTTTTTGGTCTAAAGAGTTGAGAGACCATCAGATCTTGAAAGAAAGGGGGTGAAACAGTAATGAAAAAAGGGTTGATTAGCATAGGGATCCTGGCAGGTTTCCTGCTCTCCATCCTGATGGTGAGTGGCGTTTTTGCAAAGGATGTGATTGAATTCAATCCTCCTTATGGGAAGGTTACATTTACCCATAAGAAGCATGTCGATCTGAAGTTAGAATGCACAAAATGCCACCATACCTGGAAGAAGGGCGAGACCACTGGCAAACTGTGCAAAGACTGCCATAAGGCCAAGGCCGAGGGGAAAGCCATCTCTGCAAAGGATGCCTATCATAAGGATTGTAAGGGATGCCATGAAGAGGCTGCCAAGGCCAGCAAACCTGCAGGTCCAACTGGCTGCACTAAGTGCCATGTGAAGGCCAAGTAGTAAGCTGAAGTTTTCTCCCTGCCTACAGGCAGGCAAAGGCAAATTCGAAAGGGGTAGTTCCAAAAAAGGAGCTACCCCTTTTTGCTTGACAGTAAACAAAAGGATATGTTAAATATTTCAAATACTTCCCCGCCTGCGGCAGACAGGCTTGCCTACTGAACTGCGATGCAGGCAGGGTAAAAATTTCTCTATATTAAATTGATCAAAAGGTCTTATGAAAAAATCGAACGAAACAGTCAACCCGAAAGAGAGTGGATTGGTCACCATCCTCTATGATCTATTCCGGTCACTTAAGCTCACAATCTTTCTTTTCATTCTGCTCGCCATTCTTTCCATCATCGGCACACTGATCACACAGAATGCCACCCGTTCGGATTATATTCAGCGATACGGGCTTGGCCTGTATGAGGTGCTGAACTTTTTTAACCTCTTCGATATGTATCATTCATGGTGGTTCAGTGCCATCCTGTTGCTCCTGGTGATCAATTTGATTTTCTGCTCCATCAATCGGTTTCCAGGGGTCTGGAGTCAGATTTCTCGACCACCCACTGGATTGGAAGACTCCATGCTAAAAGCCCTTCCCTATGTGGAGCGGGTTCAAATTAAAACTAAAGGCGAGGCCAAGGCAGACGAGAATATCCGAACCTATTTGAAGAAGAGGTTTGGGAATCCCATACCGTTCGAAGCGGAATCCTCAATCACCCTCTTTTCAGAAAAGGGAAGGTTCTCCAGATTGGGAGTTTACATCACCCATTTGAGCCTCCTCATCATCTTGATCGGAGGAATCTTGGGTTCCCTCTATGGGTTCAAAGGGCATGTTGAGATCTTGGAAAGGGAGACCGTTGATCAGATTTTTTTGAGGATAAAAGATCAGGAGGTTCCCAAGCCCATTGATTTTTCTGTGCGCTGTGATGATTTCAAGATCACCTATTATGACCTTCCTGGAAGGAAAGAAAAACATGTCAAGGAATATACCAGTCTTCTCACTATTCTTGAAAATGGAAAAGAGGTTTTGAAGAAGACCGTTCAGGTCAATCATCCCCTTCACTATAAAGGGTTGGCTTTCTATCAAGCGAATTATGGAACTGTCCACGATGTCATTTTGGGGATTCAATGGAGGAGTAAAAAGGAGAAGACAACTTTTAAAGGCCCTGAAGGAGTCACTGTTCCAGTCCCGAATTCCAATAACTTAATCCGGGTCCTGCAATATACTCCTCAAGTCCACAACTTTGGGGAAGGAGTTCAGGTGGTCTTGTTCAAGCCCAACCAGGAACCCCGGCCCTTCTGGTTATTGAAAGCCTTTCCGAAATTCGATGAACAGAGGCAGGATGAGTTCATCCTCACCTTTGAAGGGGATTCCCCCAGGGAATATACAGGACTCCAGGTGACCAAGGACCCAGGAGTCTGGGTGGTCTGGATAGGATGCGGCCTGATGATTTTCGGCCTCATTGTCTCCTTCTTCTTTTCCCATCAGAGGGTCTGGGTAAGAATTCCCAAGAGCCCTGGGGGGGAGATTGTTTTGGCGGGTTCCGCTAACAAGAACCGGCTTGGTTTTGAAAAGACCTTTGGCCAACTGGTGGATAGGGTCCGTTCAGTAAAACCTAAATGATTTGTCATTCTCGCGTAAGCGGGAATCCAGGATTAGAAAAGAAATAGTTTCCTGCGTTCGCAGGAATGACGAGTGATTGTAAAGATCAGGAAGAAGAGATTGGCAAAGAAAGAAGTTCGCTCCATTGTGATCGCGGGTTATGGCACCAATTGTGAAATGGAGATGGCCCATGGCTGCCGTTTAGCAGGGGCGGAGGTTGTGGATATCGTTCATATCAACGAGTTGATCGGTGGGGAAAAAAGTTTTGATGATTACCACTTCCTGAACCTGCCGGGTGGTTTTTTGGATGGGGATGACTTGGGCGCGGCCAAGGCGGGGGCAAACCGTATTCAATATGCCAAGGTATCCGGAAAAGAAGAAAGACTTTTTGATCAGCTTCTGCGCTTCATTCACGAAGGAAAACTGATCCTGGGAGTTTGTAACGGTTTCCAGTTGATGGTGAAGTTAGGGCTCCTCCCAAACCTTGAAGGCCATGATGGACAACAGGAAGTAACGCTCACCTTCAATGATTCGGGGAGGTTTGAGGACCGATGGGTCTATCTAAAGGTCAATCCAAATTCTCCTTGCCTATTCACCAAAGGGATGAAAGGAATTTACCTTTCCATTCGCCATGGAGAAGGGAAGTTTATTCCCAAGGATGAAGCCGTTCGGGATGAGTTGAAAAAGAGAGAATTGATCGTTCTTCAGTATTCGGGTGAAACATTTCAAAAACCTGTCATGGATTATCCTTCCAACCCAAACGGCTCGGTCGATGCGGTCGCTGGAATCTGTGACAAGACTGGACGACTTATGGGGATGATGCCTCACCCTGAAGCCTATCTTCATCGCACCAATCATCCCCGCTGGACGCGAGAGGAGTTACCTGAGGAAGGAATGGGTCTTGCCCTTTTTAAAAATGCGGTGCAATATATTCGAAACCATTTACTTTAACCCCTCATCCCCTGGCCTGCCTGCCCTGCCTACCGCAGGCAGGCGGTAGGCAGGGGAAGAGGAGAAGCCTGCCTGCCGATAGGCAGAAATGGAGAGGAAGGGAGGAACTATGAACAAGGCTGAACTCATTACGAAGGTCTCAGAGAAGGCGAATGTAACACAGAAGGTCGCCAAGGTCATTGTCGACACCCTCTTTGACAGGATGAAAGAAAGTCTGGAGAAGGGGGACCGAATCGAGATCAGAGGATTTGGAAGCTTTGTGGTGAGAAATTACGGGGGCTACAAAGGCCGAAATCCGAAGACCGGGGAGATCGTGGATGTCCCTCC
>Ga0315281_10012303_pt1 | contig 11680 bp, 9 predicted proteins | sample YL17G07_0_MG_FD_204540 | JGI IMG/M metagenome (GOLD analysis project Ga0315281, IMG submission 204540) | Sediment microbial communities from Yellowstone Lake, YNP, Wyoming, USA - YL17G07_0 | ecosystem: Environmental > Aquatic > Freshwater > Lake > Sediment | place: USA: Wyoming | collected... | reverse complement strand
AGACGAGCACACTAACGCTTACTGTTCCTCTGTCTGCTGCATGTATTCAACGAAAGAGGCCATAATCGCAAAGGAACACGCTCCAGGGACAGAGACGCACATATTCTTCATGGACATGAGGGCATTCGGAAAAGAGTTCGATGACTACTACAAGAGGGCAATGGAAGAGGGCGTTCATTTCACAAGATGCAGGATCGCATCCATCGAGGAGAAGGAGGATAAAAACCTCACAGTCAGGTACGTGGAGGGCGGGGAACCAAAAGAAGAGGAATTCAATCTTGTTGTTCTTGCTGTCGGTTTGAGACCGACAAAGGAAGCGGAGGAACTGAGTAAAAAACTTGGCATCGAGCTGAACAACTACAAATTCTGCTCAACAAAAGTTTTCTCGCCTGTCGAAACATCACGCCCGGGAGTGCTCGTCACTGGCGCATTTGCATCACCGAAAGACATACCCGATACCATAGCACAGGCGAGCGGCGCATCCGCGAAGGCAACCGGCATCATCTCGTCCGAGCGCGGGAAACTCGTGACCGTCAAGGAATACCCGCCGGAGATGGATGCATCCGGAGAAGCAAGAATAGGTGTGTTCATCTGCCACTGCGGTATAAATATAGGCGGAGTCGTGAATGTGCCGGAAGTTGTGGAATACACGAAGACGCTGCCGAATGTTGTCTATGTTGAGAACAACCTCTATACATGCTCTCAGGACACACAGGGTCGCATAAGGGCGAAGATAAAAGAGCACAACCTGAATCGTGTCATCGTTGCAAGTTGCACGCCGCGCACGCACGAACCTCTTTTCCAGAACACATGCAGGGAGGCAGGTCTGAACCCTTACCTGTTTGAGATGGCAAGTATCAGAGAGTACTGCTCGTGGGTCCACATGCACGAAAAAGGTAAAGCAACAGAGAAGGCAAAAGACATAGTCAGGATGGCTGTAGCAAAAGCAAGGCTGCTCGAGCCTCTAAAGAAATCTTCCCTTGATGTAACGCGGTCTGCGCTAATCATAGGTGGCGGGCTGAGCGGCATGACCGCGGCGCTGGAACTTGCAGAGCAGGGATTCGAATCGTTCCTTGTTGAGAAGGATGCGGAACTTGGCGGAAACCTGCGGCACATACAGTATCTTCTTGACGGGAAGGAAAATCCGCAGGAGCAGTTGCGCTCCATAGTGGGGAAAGTGCGGAGCAACAGCAAGATAAAAGTGTACACGAATGCGTCGGTCAAAAGTTTTGAAGGATATATAGGCAACTTCCGCACGGTAATCTCTCACGATGGAAAGGATGAAGAAATAAAACACGGTGTCGTGATTGTTGCAACCGGTGGAACGGAGTACAAACCGAAAGAATACCTGTACGGAAAATCGAAGAACGTCATAACGCAGGTGGAACTGGAGCAGGAACTCGCAAAGGGTAAACTCGACGCAAAAAATATTGTTATGATACAGTGTGTAGGTTCGAGGACAAAAGATAGGCCATACTGCTCCCGCATTTGCTGTTCTGAAGCAATAAAAAATGCTCTGAAGATAAAGGAGATAAATCCAGATGCAAGAGTTTACGTCCTCTACAAAGACATAAGGACTTACGGTTTCAGGGAGGATTTCTATAAAGAAGCATCCAGTAAAGGTGTCATTTTCATAAGGTACGATGATGAAAACCTGCCAGAGGTTGGGGTTGACCCCAACGGAAAATTGAGAGTCACGGTGAAGGAACCGATTCTGGACAAGAAAATAGTTCTCGAACCGGACCTTCTGGTTTTGAGCGCTGCGATTCTTCCGCATCCGTCTTCCGCAGACCTTGCAAAGATACTGAAGGTTTCAATGAGCAAGGATAAATTCTTCCTCGAGGCGCACATGAAGTTGCGACCTGTTGATTTTATGACTGAGGGGATTTTCCTGTGCGGTCTGGCACATTCTCCGAAATTTATAGATGAAAGCATATCGCAATCACTCGGTGCGGTTGCAAGAGCATGCAATATACTCTCGAAGAAAAAACTTGAGTCCGAAGCACTCATAGCGCAGGTCAGTGACAGGTGGTGCTCAGGATGCGAAGTCTGCATCTCTGTGTGTCCGTACGGCGCAAGAGTTATGGACGAGGAAAGAGGCATCGCCGTGGTCACGGAGGCGCTCTGTCAGGGCTGCGGTGCCTGCGCGGTTGCATGCCCGAGTGGAACATCGAAATTAAGAGGCTACAAGGAGAAGCAGATATTCTCTATAATAGATTCTGCAACGGAGGCATGAAAAAATGAATGAGAGTGAACCAAGAATAGTGGGTTTCCTGTGCAAGTGGTGTACGTCCGCTGCTGCTGACCTTGCAGGTACGTCGAGGATGCAGTACCCGCCAAACATCCGCATAATCCGGATGATGTGCAGCGGTTCTGTTGACCCTGTGTATGTTATCAGAGCGCTGTTAGAGGGCGCTGACGGCGTGCTTATAGGCGGATGCCACCCCGGAGACTGCCACTACGTTTCCGGAAATTACAAGGCAAGGAGAAGAGTGACAGTGCTCAAGAGCATACTGAATACTCTCGGACTGGACGAGGACAGGGTGTGGCTCAGGTGGATAAGCGCAAGCGAAGGCAAGAGGTTCGCAGATACGGTGACCGAGATAACTGAAGAGATGAAAAAGAAGGGGAAGAACCCCGCGCAGAAATACTGGTCGGTGTGAGGTAAACATGCTCGAAGTAAAAAACAAGGATATTAGAACCGCGCTGAATAACGTGTTCGCCGAAATGCTGAAGAAAGGTGCAGTGGATGCGATTCTCGTGCCGGTCGAGACTCCGACAGGGACAAACGTCGTGCAGACTCTCGTTAAAAATGCGGATAAATTGGTTGGGGTCGACCCCAACGCCCTCGCTCCGGTGATGCCTGTGAACTCCGCAAAGATCATATCCGAGATGACGAGGCTTGGAGCGAGCAAGAAGAAAATAGCGGTCGTACTGAAGCCCTGCGAGATAAGGGCGCTCGTAGAACTCTCCAAACTCAAGCAGGCAAACCTCGAAAACATCGTTGTTATCGGAGTTGATTGCTTCGGGACCTACTATGTTAAGGACTACGCTGAAATGGCGTCAAAAGGAAAATCTCCGACCGCAGAGGTTCTCAAGTCATTTAAGGAAGGCAAAGAGGACACAAGAATCGCATGCAGAGTCTGCGAGTACTTTGTTCCGGAGAATGCGGACATAACCATAGGTCTGATAGGAACGGATGCAGAGAGGGGTATTCTAATATCCGGCAACACGGAAGAGGGCAAAAAGATTCTGGAAAAGACAGGGATAAAGAGCGACGAACTCAAGAGAGACGATGCGGTTTCAAAACTCGCGAGCGCAAGAATAAAAAAGCGAGACGAACTTTTTGAAAAAACGCAGAAGGAAGTCTCGGGCTGGGACAACCTTGTCTCCGTTTTCTCAACCTGCATCGGCTGCCACAACTGCATGACCGTATGTCCAATCTGCTACTGCAAGGAGTGCTTCTTCGAATCGCCCACGTTCGAGGAGGAAGCGGACAGTTTCCTCAGGCGGGCGGGGAAGAGAGGTCTGATGAGGATGCCAGCGGATACACTTCTTTTCCACCTCACGAGGATGAATCACATGTGTCTCTCGTGCGTCGGCTGCGGTATGTGCGAACAGGCATGTCCGAGTTCGATTCCGCTGACAAAGATTTTCAGGACTGTAGGGCACAACGCACAGAAGATATTTGACTACGTGCCGGGGAGGAGCAAGGATGAAAAACCGCCTCTCACGACTTTCAAGGAGGATGAACTCAAAGGGGTAGGGGAGGAATGAAAATGAGCGACATGGTGTCTATCTACATAATGGGAAAGAAATATGAAGTGCCGGCAGGGCTGACGATAATGAAGGCACTGGAGTACGCAGGATACAGGTTTATAAGGGGGTGCGGATGCAGGGGAGGCTTCTGCGGCGCCTGCGGGACTGTTTACAGGAAGAAAGGAGACTATAAACTGCGGGCGGCTCTTGCGTGTCAGGCGATGGTAGAGGACGGGATGTACCTGACGCAGATTCCCTTCTATCCTGCGAATAAAGCCATTTACGATATAGAAAAAATCAAGCCAACTGCTGAGCAGGTTCACACGCTCTATCCGGAAATTTTCAGGTGCGTCGGATGCAACAGTTGCACGAAGATATGCCCGCAGGAGATAAAGGTGATGGATTATATGTCCTCTGCCATACGGGGGGACATAGCGAAAGTCGCGGACATATCCTTCGACTGCATAATGTGCGGTCTGTGCGCTTCCCGATGCCCCGGGGAGACTGTCCAGTACAACGTCGGAATACTTTGCAGGAGGCTCTATGGAAAATATATGGCGCCGAAGGCGAAGCACCTCGAGAAGAGGGTGAAGGAGATTACGGATAAAAAATTCGATGCGGGCGTGGAGAAACTCATGAAAAGCGACGAAAATACGCTCAAGAAACTCTACAGCGAGAGGGACATAGAGCCAGAGGAAGAAGAAGAGAAAAAACCGGGGAATGACTGAGGTGGAAAAATGTACACTAAAATAATGCTTGATTCTATTAAAAAACTGGAAGAGACAAGACCCGAGAGAATGAAACAGAAAGTGCCGAGGCTGACGCAGGACGAGAAGACCGATTTGCTCAAGAAGTACCATCCTGACTACAAGCCGGGGACGATGCGCCCTCTCAAAGTCGGACCGAGCAAGGGCGAGAACACCCCCCATGAGTATGCAAATCTGTTTGAGGCTTACAGCATGATGGAGCCGGATAAGTTTGACCTCTCAAAAGTTGAGTACGATGTTGACGTCCTCGTCATAGGGGGCGGCGGCGCAGGTGCGTCTGCGGCTCTGCTTGCACAGGAGAACGGTGCGAGTGTCCTGCTTGCGACGAAACTCCGCCTCGGAGACGCAAACACGATGATGGCTCAGGGCGGGATACAGGCAGCGGATAAAGAGAACGATTCTCCGGTGATACACTATCTCGATGCCATAGGCGGCGGAGGTTTCAAGAACATACCTGAACTCGTGCGTGCGCTTGTGATGGACGCCCCGGACGTCATACGGTGGCTCGAAAACCTTGGAACAATGCTCGACAAGGAGGAGGACGGGACGATGGTCTCGATTCATGGAGGAGGAACTTCGCGCAAGAGGATGCATTCTGCACGGGACTACTCAGGCGGCGAGATAATGAAAACGCTCAGGGACGAGGTGAGAAACAGGGGAATAGAAATCCTGGAGTTCTCTCCTGTGATAGAGCTGCTCACGGACGGTAAAAAATGCACAGGCGCTGTTCTCTATAATCTCGAAACAGGGGAATACACAATAGTCAGGGCGAAAACCACGATAATCGCAACTGGCGGTTCGGGGAGATTGCACGTCCAGGGATTTCCAACGACGAACCACTACGGCGCGACTGCTGACGGACTCATCATGGCGTACAGGGCAGGTTGCAGGTTTGTATTCATGGATACGGTGCAGTACCACCCGACGGGCGCAGCCTATCCTGAGCAGATTCTCGGGCAACTGATAACCGAGAAAGTTCGCGGGCTTGGAGCGCACCTCGTCAATGTCGAAGGCAAGAGATTCATATTCGAACTCGAAACCAGAGACACGGTTTCCGCGGCAATAATCAGGGAGTGCGTGGACAGGAAAAAGGGAATAGCCACGCCGAGCGGGATGCAGGGCGTCTGGCTCGACTCCCCGCTGATTGACATTCTTCATGGGGGAGGCACGATACAGAAGAAACTGCCCGCGATGTACCGCCAGTACCAGCGCTTCGGAATCGACATGACAAAGGAGACAATCCTCGCATATCCGACGCAGCACTACCAGAACGGCGGCGTACTGATAAACGACAGGGGCGAGACTGACATCGAGAACCTCTACGTCGCAGGCGAGGCATCGGGAGGCGTTCATGGAAGGAACAGGCTGATGGGAAATTCGCTCCTCGACATCCTCGTGTTCGGCAGGAGGGCAGGAAAGAACGCAGCGATGAAGGCGAAGGGCGTTAAGCAGGGAAAACTCACGCTTGAGCACGTGAAGAAGTTCCACGAGGAGTTGAAGAGCGCGAAGGTCGAGCGGGGCAAGACATCGCCCATCGTTCTGCCTGATTACAGGAGAGAGGAAGTGAAGAAGAGAGTGGTGGAGGTGTTTTGAGACACCGACTTTTATTGGAGATTTCCTGAAGCATGGAACTTACTGAAAAAGAACGACTGATGCTCGTAGAAAAGAAAGAGGAGATTCTGAAACTCACAAAGGAAATACTCGACATTGAGAAAGACCCCAAACAAGCAGTAGAAGTTAAAAAGAAGATGACGAGCATATTGTCACTTATCAGCACTATAGCAAGTTATTCCAAATCAAAGAATACTAGTCTGGATTATCTTTTACAACGTGCAAAGTTGATATCTGATTTTATGGACAATAATTTCTGGAAAGCATCATCCACTCATTTAGAAATTTTCTGTAATGCAGTAAACTCCATAGAATTTGACTTTACCAAAAGGGAAATGAAAATCCCAGACCTCCATTTCCATATGCATCTATCTTGACAAGGCAAACGAATAGCCAACCGATACGTCCCCCCGCCCCTCTTTTCAACTATTTTAAAACCAATTTCATCGAAACAGGTTAAGGTCTTTTCAGCAGAGATAACTACTATGATATACGAAAGAAACTTCAGAATAATCGTAGTGGACGATGACTTTGTCATAACCAAGGTTCTGGCTGACACCCTCGGCGACATGGGCTACGACGTCGCTGTTGCAAACAATGGTCACAGTGCTATCGACATGGTCAAAAGGATGGACTATGACGTTGCGCTGGTTGATGTCGTGATGCCGGGACTCAATGGGCTGGAGACTTTCAAGGAGGTCAGGCGCATAAGCCCGTCCATGAAGGTAATGATGATGACCGCATACTGCGTGGATAACGTTGTGGATGAAGCGCTGACCGAGGGCGCCTACGGCGTGCTCTACAAGCCGCTTGACCTGGACAAGGTCGCGCACTTCATAGAGAAGGCGAAAAAGATGAGTTTTCCAATCGATGACAAAATGAGCATGAAGGGCGAATAGATTTCCCTGCAGACAGCGAGTGGCGAGAGATACATTTATCATACTCATAGGAACTATTATCTGTGTCCTGACAGCAGGCAGGAGGATACGAGAATGACTACATGTCCAAAATGCGGGGGGCAGTTGAGTTTTATACAGCAGTATGGTCAATGGTATTGCTATAATTGTATGGAGTATATGCAGCCATCGCAACCACCACCAGCCCCTCAGCAGGTTGCCCAGCAATATCAAACGCAGACCGCTCCCGGAACCTCCATCTGGCATCAGAATTTTTATCGCATAACAAAAAAGTCGCTCACCATAGGCAACAAATACTGGATTGAAGACCAGGCAGGCAACAAGTTAGGATTTTCGGCTCAGAAACTGTTCAAATTAAAGGAAGATATTCGAGTATATTCCGATGAGAATATGACTCAGGAAGTGTTCAGCATCAAACAGCAGCAAATCATGGACGCCTGGGGAACTTTCGCTGTGGTGGACTCCGGCACGAATGCCAGTCTGGGCTATATCAAGAGAAAAGCGCTGATGTCTGCGTTTGCCTGGGACGAATGGGACGTTTTTGATGCGAACAATCAACCTATCGGCGGAATCCACGAATCCAAGGGTCTGGGACTGGCAAGAAAATACATTCCGGGCGGGGCTTTAATCCCCGAAAAGATGACCCTTAAACTGAATGGTGCTCCAGTAGCGAGCATCAATCAGCAATTCAAGATAATAGGGGACATCTGGGAACTCAATTGCGTGAACGTTCCTCCACAGGTAGACCGCAGGGTGCTGTTAGGTGCGTTAATACTCATGGGAATGATAGAGCGGCAGAGGAAATAGGGATAAGCGAGAATCCTTATACTGGCCGTGTATAATTTCATGCAACTTCGATAATCCTGAAAGTTATATCATGGTTTTACCGACCTTCTTAACCGAAAACAGAAGCATCAGTCGGGACTCTTTGCTCTGATAGCATTCCAGCCCGTTCCTGTGGAGCGCTTCCCGAAGAGTTTCGGGGTCGAAGAATTTGACGCCCATCCTCAGGTATGCCGCATTGACCGATGCGAATCGGCTCAGGCGAAACGTCATGCAACTGAATACGCTTCCCGGCTTCAGCATCCCGTGAATTTTTTTAAAGACGGGCTCAGTGCTGTCAAACAGGTGAAGCGCACCTGTACAGTTTATACCATCAAACTGCTCATGGCGGAAATGCAGATTTTCGGCAGCCACGCGGATAAAATATAGGTTGGTCAGCCCTTCGCACGCAGCCGATTGTACCGCCTGTATCAGCATGGGCATCGAGGCGTCCGTGCCCACTACGAGCCCCTCGTTCCCGACTGCCTGCGCAAACTTTCGCGAGTATGTCCCGGGCCCGCACGCAATATCGAGCATTCGATAGCCATCGCCCAGTTTGTGGTATCCCATGATAATTTTTACTTCCTTTGAAAAAGGGATGAAGGTCACGAGGGGAAAAGCCATGCGGCGCCAGATGAGATTATAGATGCGAATCAGCGGTTTAAAACGCATGGCATCCTGGCTGAAATTTTTCGGCACCTCCTGCTGCCCCATCATATCCAGTACGCCGTCATGGGCAGGAAAATGCGCCCCGCATTTACATACGACTTCATCAATACCCGCCGAAAGACCTTCTGCCCCGCACTTCGGGCATTGCAGAATTTCGGCGATACGAGACCAGTTCATTAGACCACCTTTCATTTATTTTCAGGTAAATAATTTAAAGTAAAGTTGATATAATTTCTTATAACAATGGACTGGACCAACTGGAAACACATAACCAAACTCGACCCCGACAGACCCATCTCAAAAGAGACCGTCAAGGCAGTCGCAGAAAGCGGCACGGACGCAATAATAGTGTCAGGGACGCAGAACATAACTTCTCCCAAAATAGCGAAACTTATCGAGATGCTGAAGGAATACAAAATTCCCAAAGTTCTCGAACCCGTGCACCCGTCGCTCATAAAATATGAGCCCTTCGACAGCGTATTCGTGCCGACCGTGATAAACAGCAATGAACTGCTTTTTACAATCGGAATACACAGGGACTGGGTCAAGAACTACGAGGTCAAGTGGGAAAAAATAGTGCCTGAGGCATACATCGTATTAAACCCGAACTCTGCGGTAGGGCGACTGACTAAAGTGAAAGCCATCGGTCTGGAAGAAACTGTGGCTTATGCTATCTGCGCCGAGCGATACTTCGGTTTTCCAATCGTCTACATCGAGTGCAGCGGCATGTACGGAAACCCCGAAACTGTGCGTGCTGTTGGGGAGAAACTCGAGAAGGCAACCCTCTTCTACGGCGGCGGCATAGACTCTGGGGAGAAGGCGACGGAGATGAAGAAATATGCCGATGCTATAATAGTGGGAAACGTTTTGTATGAGAAAGGAATAGATAAATATCTGGAGACGATAGTGGAATAAATATGAAAGTCATAGTCCTCGGCGGAACAGGAGATATGGGCAAGCAGGTCGTGAGAGACCTGGTGGAGTTCAGCAAGTTCTCAGAGATAATAATAGGGGACATTCGTGAGGAACTTGCGAAAAGTTTTGCGGATTCACTCGGGGACAAAAGGCTATCGGTGATGAAAATTGATGCGAGAGATCACAAAGCGCTCGTTAAAGTGTTGAAAAATGCAGATGTCGCCGCTTCTGCGATAGGGCCGTTTTATGAATTTGGACCAAAAATTATGAAAGCCGCGCTGGATGCAGGCATCAACTGCGTGGACATATGCGACGACTGGGAGCCTGTCGAGACAATCCTGAGTCTTAACAAGGAGGCAAAAGACGCAGGCGTCACCCTGCTCACAGGGATGGGCTGGACGCCTGGCATATCAAACTTGTGCGCAAAAGACGGCGCGGATAAACTGGACAAAGTGGAGAAGATAAACATTGCATGGGCGGGTTCCGTCGCAGACTCTTCAGGGCTTGCGGTGATAAAGCACGTGTTTTATGCGGTCACAGGTAAAGTTCCCAGCTTCATAGACGGCAAGAGAGAGATGGTCAAGGCAGGAAGCGGGAAGGTGAGAATGGAGTTTCCGCAGCCCATAGGCAAACTGAGAGTTTATCACATCGGTCATCCTGAGCCGTGCACGATTCCTCTTTACATAAAATCCCCTGAGGTCACGCTGAGAGGCGCGCTGACGCCAGAGTGGACTAACAATGTTGCGGCGTTCCTTGCTGGGCTCGGGCTCACGAAGAGCAACAAGAGGAAGGACTCCCTTGCGAGGCTCACGCAGCGGCTCGAGGGGGGCTGGTTCGGGAAAGTTGGAAAAGATGTTTCAGGTCTAAGGGTGGACGTTACAGGCGAGAAAAAAGGAGAGAAGAGACGCCACACATATCTCGCAGCAGACAAGATGGCGAGACTAACAGGAATACCCTGTGCGATAGGCACGCAGATGCTCGCGGGCGGCGAGGTAAAGGTCAAAGGTGCGGTTCCGCCAGAAGCGTGCGTTAATCCCAAGAAGTTTTTTGAAGAACTGGATAAAAGAAAAGTAAAGATAGACTACACGGAGGAGGAAGTCAAATGAACCTAGAAGTGCATGCTGGTAAGGGTTTGCAGGTCTCAGAACTGCCGATAGAGATAATCGAACGAAAGGGCGTTGGGCATCCGGACTCGCTCTGCGACAGGGCTTCGGAGGAGTTGAGCATAAAGATAAGCAGATACTACCTTGAGAACTACGGCAGAGTCTTTCATCACAACGTTGACAAGTGCGTTCTGGTAGGCGGGCAGTCGAATGCGTATTTCGGCGGAGGCGAATTGATAGAGCCGATATATCTGCTCCTCGTGGGCAGGGCAATCGGAAAGGTCGGCAAGAAGCCCGTGCCAATTGGAAAATTCGCTGTTTCGCATACAAAGGAGTGGCTTAGCAAGACACTTAGATACCTCGACGTAGAATCCGACATAGTTATACACTCAATGGTTCGCTCAGGTAGTGTGGATTTAGTTGGCACATTCGACAGGAGCGGTGTTCCAAAGGCCAACGATACTTCGATAGGCGTTTCTTATGCGCCGTTCTCCGAGACAGAGAAACTCGTTTATGAAACAGAGAAACTTCTCAACTCTGCGGCTATAAAAAAGAAGTATCCGGCAATAGGTGAGGATATAAAAGTCATGGGAGTCCGTAACGGGAACCGGATAAATCTTACGATAGCGTGTGCGATGATTTCGTCCGAGATACCAGATGCAAAGTCTTACATGGAACTGAAGGACAAGATAAAAGAACTGGTTCTGGGGCTTGCGAAAAAAACCACAAAAAAAGAGGTCAGCGTTGCGGTTAATAACGCGGACGACCCGAAGAGCGGCATATACTACCTGACTGTGACAGGCACGAGCGCAGAGCACGGCGACGACGGGCAGGTCGGCAGGGGCAACAGGGCAAACGGTCTCATAACTCCATACCGCCCCATGACGATGGAAGCGGCAGCAGGAAAGAATCCAATCAACCACGTCGGGAAAATATACAACGTCTCTGCGAGGAAGATAGTCGAGACGCTGGTGAAAGAGGAGAAGAGCATAACTGAAGCGAACTGCTACATAGTGAGCCAGATTGGCGAGCCGATAAACAAGCCGCAGGCGATAAACGTGGAAGTTTATTCAGACGAGCCGCTGCCGAAGATAAGGAAAACTGCGGAAGCGATAGC
>Ga0315281_10012301_pt1 | contig 11680 bp, 8 predicted proteins | sample YL17G07_0_MG_FD_204540 | JGI IMG/M metagenome (GOLD analysis project Ga0315281, IMG submission 204540) | Sediment microbial communities from Yellowstone Lake, YNP, Wyoming, USA - YL17G07_0 | ecosystem: Environmental > Aquatic > Freshwater > Lake > Sediment | place: USA: Wyoming | collected... | reverse complement strand
AGATCGACGCGCTGATGAACATGTCGATCAGCCAACACCATGTGAGCGCGCTGATGGTGCAGGGCCGCACCCACCGGATGACGGAAATGATCGCGCGGCTCGCCCCCGGCGCGACGGTGGACGAAGCGCGGGCGGAGGTGTCGGCCATCACCACGCGCGTGCACGCCGACAATCCGGGCACGTACGATGCGGCATCAGGGTACACGGTCACCCTGACGCCCTTCAAGGAAGTCCTCGGCAAGGACGCCAGCCTCACGCTCTGGCTGCTGATGGGCGTCGCGGCATTCGTGCTCATCATCGCCTGCGCGAACGTGGCGAACCTCACGCTGATGCGCGGCGTGCGCCGCGAGCACGAGATGCTGGTGCGCGCCGCGCTTGGCGCCGGCGCCGCGCGACTGCGCAAGCTCCTGTTCGCGGAGCATCTGGTGCTCGCGCTGGCGGGCGCGGCGCTCGGCATCGCGATCGCCTACGTCGGCACCGGGATGCTCGCGACGTTCACCGCACGCATGAGCAATCGCGCCGGTGAGATCCGGGTTGACGGTATCGTCCTCGCCTTCACCCTCGCCATCGCGGGAGTCGTCGCGCTGCTGCTTTCGTTCGCTCCGCGCATGGGCAGCGAGCACCAACTCGGCGCCGGGCTCACCGCGGGGAACACGCGCACCACCGGCAGCGTGCGCCGGCGCCGGTTGCAGCAGGCACTCGTCGTCACGCAGATCGCCGTCTCGGTGATCCTGCTGACGGGCGCCGGGCTGCTCGTGCGTTCGATGCAGCGGCTCGCCGCGGTCAATCCCGGGCTCGACACGAAGAACGTCCTGACGATGGAAGTGCCCGCCGATTTCGCCGCGATCACGAACCGTGATGCGACGATTGCACAGTACGAACGCATGGCCACGGAGCTCAAGACGATCCCCGGCGTGCAGGTGGTCGGGCTCGGCTCGAACATCCCGCTGCGTACGGCCCAGTTCCAGCTCGACATCAAGGCGGAAGGACGGGCGCTCGGCGCCGGCGAACCGCAGCCGGCGGCGGAGTTTCGCACGGCGGACGCCGGCTACTTCAGGGCCTCCGGCATCCCGATCGTCGCGGGCCGCGACTTCAGCGCGACCGACAACTCGAAGTCGGGGCGCGTGGCGATCGTCAACCAGACGCTCGCCAAGTTCCTCTATCCTGGACAGGACCCGCTCGGCCGCCGCGTGACCTGGACGGGCGAGGTGCTGAAGTTCATTGGACTGAAGGAAGACTGGATGACGATCGTCGGCGTGGTGGGCGACACGAAGGACGGCGGATTGGACGCGAAGCCGGTGCGCGCGGTGTTCATGCCCTTCGAGCAGGGCGTCTTCCCCACGGGCGGGCTGGTCATTCGCACGGACGTGAATCCGCTGGGGCTCGCGACCGCCGCGCGCGCGGTGGTGCGTTCCATCGATCCCACGCAGCCAATCGAGAAGATGATGGCGCTCGACGCGATTCGCGACGAGAGCGTCGGCCCACGCCGGATCAACGCGATGCTGATCGGTTCGTTCAGTCTCCTGGCGCTCGTGATCGCGGCCATCGGCATCGCGGCGGTGCTCGCGTTTTCCGTGAGCGCGCGCACGAACGAGATCGGCGTGCGAATGAGCCTCGGCGCCGACCCGGGTCAGGTGCTGCGAATGATCCTGCGCGAGGGAGGCGTGCTCGTGCTGCTCGGCCTCGCGATCGGCGTGGGCGGCGCGCTCACGCTCGCGCGGCTGATGGAGGGACTCCTCTTCGGGGTGGCGCCGAACGACCCGATCACGCTGGCCGGCGTGTCGGCCATGATGGCCGCGATCGGCGTGGCGGCGTGCTGGGTGCCGGCGGCGCGGGCGGCGCGGATCGCGCCGTCGGAGGCGCTGCGAGCGCCGTGAAGGCGCCGTGACAGCGTCCTGACAGGATAGCGCTGTAACTTGCCTCGGACTTCGTCATGCCTGAGGTGACCGTGCGCAACGCCCTGCTCGCTGCATCCATAGTCCTGACCCTCGCGGTCGCACCGACGCTCCCCGCGCAACCGGGTCCGTACCACATTACGCAGACTTGGGCCTTGGGCGGCGATGGGGGATGGGATTACCTCGTGCCCGATCCGGCGAACCGTCGCGTATTCATCGGTCGCGAGAACCGCGTGATGATCGTGAGCCTCACCGATGGCAAGCTCATCGGCGAGGTGACTGGCATCAAAGGCGCGCACGGTACCGCGATCGCCGAGACGAGCGGTCACGGCTTCGCGACGTCTGGAGCGGACAGTTCGGTGCTGATGTTCGACCTCAAGACGTTCAAGGTGATTGGTCGCATCCACGCCGCCGAGGACGCCGACGCCATCATCTATGACCGTGCGTCGAACCGCGTGTTCACCTTCAATGGCGACGCGCATTCGTCAACGGTCATCGACCCAGTCGCGGGCAAGCTCATCACGAACATCGCCCTCGGCGGCAAGCCCGAGTACGGCGCGTCGGCCGGTGACGGGAAGGTGTACGCGAATCTCACCGACAACGGTGAGGTGGTGGAGATCGACGCGAAGGCGCTCACGGTGACGCGCCGCTGGTCCACGGCGCCGTGCAAGAATCCGGTGGCGATGGCGATCGACGTGAAGAACCACCGGCTCTTCAGCGGCTGCCGGAGCGGCGTGATGGCGGTGTCGGACTACGCGGCGGGAAAGGTGATCACCACGCTGCCGATCGGCGCGGGAACCGACGGCGCAGCGTACGATCCCGCGACGGGCGACGCTTTCGCGTCGAACCTGGACGGTACGCTGACCGTGATCCACCAGGATTCGCCGGACAAGTACCACGTCGTGCAGAACGTCGTGACGTCGCAGGGATCGCGGAACATGACGCTCGACGCGACCACGCATTGCGTGTACCTCGCGGCGGCGAAGTACGGGCCCGTGCCGACGGAATCCACCGCGGCCAATCCGCGGCGGCGCGCACCGGTGCTGCCGGGTTCGTTCTCGGTGCTGGTGGTGGAGCGGACGCCGTAGGGCGACAGACCGCGGGAAGCAGGTTTTCGCCAGTCAGCCGATTCGGCCGGCAGCAGTTTCGATGCCCCCGGCAATGATCTGGTGACGGCGGTAGTGGGGACGGTCACCACCTTTGTCCCTGACTCGCAGCGCGCGCGTCACAGCGCACGCGTCGTTTTCATCGAGGGCGTATGCCCTCCGGTGGAAACCCGGCTCGGGTGGCGGAACTGGTAGACGCGCGGGACTGTGGATCCCGTATCCGCGAGGATGTCCGGGTTCGAGCCCCGGTCCGAGCACGGGCGAGTCGCCATTGCCCTTCTGCGTATGTTATTGCAATTTCTCATTACTCGCGGATACGGTGCACAGTGGAAACGGGACGGCGCTATTCACACGCGCCGCCCCGTTTCTGTTTACGGTCGTCGGAACGCCACAGGTGCGCGGCCGCGGCGTTACTTCCCCGCCGGCCGCACCGTGAGCTTCACCGCTCCCGCCGTTTCCTGCGCCTTGATGTAATCCCACACATCCTGCAGCGGCACGGGCTCGAACTCGCCCGAGATGAAGTCGCGGATTTCGAGCACCGTCATCCCCCTCCCCAGCACGGCGTTGAGCTCGCCGCTCATATGACCGGGAATGCGTGACGCGACGCCGCCGCCCCGCCCTCCTCGGCCACCGGCTCCGCCCGCCGGCGCGACGCGCTCGACAATCGTGCTTGCCGCCTGCTTCTCGAGCGCCGACTGCACGGGCTCCGTGGCCGGCACCTTCCACGTGGCGGCGGCAAGTGTGTACGTCGCCTTCACCTCCGCGGTGAGCGCGGCCGCGCGGGCATCGATCAGCGACTCGTATGTCGTCGCCAGTTTCTTTTCGGCGTCGGCCGGATTCGCAAAGAGCACACTCGCGGACTTCACCACGGCCTTCTCGATGTTCGCCTGGTGGCGCACCGCCGCCTTCGCGTCGGTGTACGCCTGCGCGAGCTGCGACGCGTCCGTCACGTCGCCGATGTATCCGAGTCCTTTCCGCTGGTTCGCCGTCATCCGCTCCGCGCCGCGGCCGAGTACGTCGGCCGTCACGCGCACGGCAAGCGGGTCATCCGCGCCCGCCAGCACCGCCATCGCGCCGATACTCACCACCGCGGCGCGCTTGAACTGCGTGGCGTCCATCTTGTCCGGTGTGTCGGCCGACGAGTGGTACCACGGGTCGGGCCAGGTGTTGAAGATCACGGCCGGAATCCCGTGCTGCATGTACGTGGCATGGTCGCTCGCGCCATAGTACTTGTCCACCTTGATATAGAAGGCGTCGCGGCTCCCGTTGGGCGAGAGCACGTCGAGCGCGGGGTTGTAGCCGTTGGCGCGATACCGCACGCGTTCGCGCGTGATCTCGGCGACGAACTCGAGGAAGTTCTGCGAGATGTCGTTGAGGAACGACGGGAACGAGTCCGGCGTCCGCATCAGGAGCCATGTGGCACCGCCCGTAGTGAGGCGCAGCCCTTCCATGTCGTAGTTCAGGTCGGCGATCGCCTTCTTCGCGATGTCAGGGTGCGCGTTCAGCCACGCGTTCGTGCCGCTGATCTCCTGCACCCAGAGGAAATGCACGGTGCGCCTGGGCTTCGGGAGCTTCCCTTCCTTGATGAGCTGGATGTAAGCACGCCCCATCTCGAGGATGTGCGCCGCGCCGGAGTTGTCGTCGTTGGCGCCCTGCTTGATGAGCCCTTCGTAGATGTGCCCCGAGACGAAGACAGCCTGGTCGGTGCTCCCGTCGCCGGCGATCGTGGCGTGGATCACTTCCTGGCGTCCGGGATAGGTCTGTGCCTCGACGACCGACCGAACGGTGACCTTGTCGCCGCGCTGGAGGCGCGTCTGGAGGTCGTGCGCCTGTCGGGTCGTCACCATCCATCCGAAACCGGGACTCCCGCCCGCGGGATTCGCGGCAGCGATGGACGACGAGATCATGATGTCGGGCTGCTCGATGGGGCGCATCGAGTTCCACGAGAGCACGCCCACGGCGCCACGTTCGAACACCGCGAAGCGCTGCAGCGCGTTCAGCCCGGCGCTACCGAGCACGACCTTCCCCTTCACATCCTTCCCTTCGTAGTCCTCCGCGCGCCCGCCGCTACCGATGTCGATGAGGTCGCCCGAGATATCACCCGTGGGCGTGTTGCCGCCGAGCGCGACGGGCTGGTCGAAGATGTCGTGGAGCTTGCGGGGGCCGAGCTTCTCGGAGACCCAGAGCTGACCCTTGGACGGCTGCCAGAGCTGGCCGCCGGGGAACTTCTCGATCTCCACCGTGGAGAATCCGTACTCCCTTGCGAAATCGGCCGCGGCGCGGCTCTCGCGGAACGGGCCGACGGTGTACTCCGACGCCGGGCGCACGCGCTGGTACGGAACGAACTCGAGCAAGTGGTGCATGGCCCGCTCGCCTGAGGCCTCCATGATGATCGCCCGCATCTGGTCCCAGCTGAGGAGGGTGCGATCCTCCTTTTCCTGTGCCGCGACGGCGTTCGTGAGGAGCGCGACGGCGATGACTGGCAGCCAGGTGCGATGGCGCATCGGATACTCCGGGGCTGGGGCGTGTTATTGATAGTACGCCACACCGGGAGCGTTTGCTGTTGGCTTCCGCCTTGCACCGGCACGAGCGGCAAGGGACATTCCCGAACATCCTCGCGCCAACCCCGGTCTCCGAACGCGGACGCTGATGCCACCCGTCGTCATATCCGTCTCGCAACTCCGAAAGCGCTACGGATCCACGGTCGCCGTGGACGACGTGTCGCTCGAGGTGTTCGAGGGCGAGATTTTCGGGCTGATCGGCCCGAATGGCGCGGGGAAGACGACGACCATGGAGTGCGTGCAGGGGCACAGGAAGCCGGACGGCGGAATGATCTCCGTGCTCGGCCTCGACCCGCAGCGCGACGCCTCGGCGCTTCGACAACGGATCGGCGTCCAGCATCAGGAAGCGCACCTGCAGAAGCGGATCAAGGTGTGGGAGGCGGTGGACCTCTGGTCGTCGCTCTACACGCGGGTGGTGGACGCCGACGCACTGCTTGCCCGACTCGGCCTCGAGGCCAAGCGCAACGCCTGGTTCATGACCCTCTCGGGCGGCCAGAAGCAACGACTGTTCATTGCGCTCGCGCTGATCCACGAACCCGAGGTCGTGTTTCTCGATGAACTCACGACGGGCCTCGACCCCCAGGCGCGGCGCGCCATCTGGGGACTGATCACGGGTATCCGCGAGCGCGGCACCACGGTCTTCCTCACCACGCACCTGATGGAAGAGGCGGAACGGCTTTGCGACCGCGTGGCGATCATCGAGCATGGCCGGCTCATCGAAGTGGGAACGCCGGACGAGCTGGTCCGGAAGCATTGTCCGGAACGGAGCGTGGTATTCACGAGCGATGGAACCGGCGTGGCCGAACGACTGAGCGCGCTGCCCGCCGTGCAGTCGGCCACCAGCAGCGGCTTCACCCACACGATCCGCGGCGAGGGCGACGACTTCGTGACCCATGTCATCAACTTCATCGCCCACGAACAGATCCACGTGACGGGCTTTCGCACCGAGATCCCCACGCTCGAGGATGTGTTCCTGAAGCTTACCGGCCACGGAATCAGGGACTGACCGATGCGCAACGGATTCCTGAAGGGGTTCTGGAAACTCACCTGGGTGGAGACCAAGATCTTCGCGCGCGAACCAATGGGTCTCGTGGGGACCATCGTCGTGCCGGCGGTCATCTTCATCATCCTCGGGAGGACGCTCGGGGTCGGCCAGCCGGTCACCGCGCCGACGGATGCACCGCCATTCAACGTGGCGATCCTCGCCGCGGTCGTAATCGCCATCGGCGCCGTCCAGTCGCTGGTCGCGATCATCTCCATCTACAGGGAAGGCGGGATCCTCAAGCGGCTTCGGGCAACGCCGCTGTCACCCGTGACGATCCTCGGGTCTCACGTGGCGGTCAAGCTCGCCTTCACCGTCGTCAGCCTGGCCCTCGTCATCCTCGCCGGCCGGCGGGTCTTCCCCGGCGTGATGCAGGTGAACCTCTTCAGTTTCACGGCCGCGCTCCTCCTGGGCACGCTGAGCATCCTTTCCCTCGGGTTCGTGCTCGCCAGCATCGTGCCCACGGCCCGGTTCGCACAGCCCATTGGCGCGGTCGTGATCTACCCGATGCTCGCCGTATCGGGGTTGTTCTTTCCCGTCGAGCGGCTTCCGCGACTCGTGCAGGCGATCGCCTACGCGCTACCGACGACGCACGCGGTGTCGCTGATGCAGGGTGTCTGGGACGGCTCCGGCTGGAGCGCGCACTGGCTGAACGCCGTTGCGCTGGTCGTGATCTTCGCCGTACTCAGCGCGCTTTCCACGAAGATCTTCCGCTGGGAGTGACCGTACCCCAAGCCGCGATCGGTCCAGCGCGCCCCGGTTCGATTTGATTGAACCGGTCACATGCGAATAACTTATGGGGAGAGATGACCATCTTGCCACGGGCCGACCGCTCCATCGCCGACAGGCCATTGCTGGTCTGGGTCCTCGTTCCGTTCGCCGAGTCGGCCGACCCGACGATCGAGTACTACAACGACTTCAGCCAGAGCCACGCCGAGTTCGCGCGTGCGTTTGCGGCGATGCACGTCGAGTGGAAGTGGGAACTGGTGACGCTGCAGACGTTCCGCGCGGCGATTGACCGCATCATCGTCGACTCGACTCGCCATACGCCGGTGGTCTTCAACCTGTGCGATGGCGACGAGGCGAACGGCGTGCCCGGCATCTCGGTCATTCGCTACCTGAACGAGGTCGGCCTGTCGTACACGGGCGCGGACGAGTCGTTCTACGATGTCACGACGTCCAAGATCGACATGAAACAGGCGTTCGATCGCGCGAACGTGCCGACGCCGCCGTGGGAGGTGGTCGCGCGCAAGTCGAAAGCGCTCCGCGGCCCATTCAAGCGACACGGGACCCCGCTCATCGTGAAGCCGGCGGTGTCCGCGGGCAGCATGGGAATCACGACCGCATCGGTGGTCTCCACCGGCGAGGCGCTGCGCGAACAGTTGCGGCTGCTGCACGACGGCTACCGCGGCTGGGACCTCGCGGGCGGCGGCGTATTCGTCGAACGGTACATCACGGGACCGGAGTTCACGACGCTCATCGTCGGGTCGTTCGATGCGCCGGAACGCGGCACGATCTACCCGCCCGTGGAGCGCGTGTTTCACGCGGCGCTGCCGCCGACGGAGCAGTTTCTCTCGTTCGACCGCCTCTGGGAGGTGTACGAACGCGAGACCTCGCTGGGCGATGGCGTCTACCTCTGGGAGTATCGGCCGGCGCCCGAGGCGCTCCAGCAGCGGATCTGTGACGTCAGCTGGGCCGCCTATGCGTCGGTTGGAGGGCGCGGCTATGGACGCGTGGACCTCCGCATGGACGCGGTGACGGGCGAGCTGTACGTGCTCGAGGTCAACGCGCAGTGCGGACTCTCCGAGGACGAGAACTTCACGTCCATCGGCGCGATCCTGCGGTTCGCCGACCGGCCCTTTCACGGGATGATCCGCGAGATCCTCGACGGCGCCAGCACGGCGCGCGCCGCCACGCCCGCGCGGATGCGTGCATGAAGATCTGCGTGCTGCAGCCCGACTACTCCCCATCCGACGTCGACTACGGCAACTACGATCCTCCCCGCGACCTCACGGCCCTCCTGCCGGATCACGTGGTGGACTACGTGTCCGTCAACAAGCTGACGACGTTCCGCCAACTCAAGCAGCTGTCCACGCAGGGCTACGACATCTTCGTCAACCTCTGCGAGGGCTATCCGGAGTGGGATGTGCCAGGCATCGACGTCGTGGACTCGCTGGAGCGGCTGAACCTGCCCTTCACCGGTCCGTCGTCGGCGCTCTACGATGTGCACAAGGCACTGATGAAGTACGTCGCCTACGCCGAGGGCGTGCGCACGCCGGCACACGTGCTGGTCACGGATGCACAGCCCCTCGACATCGGCACCAACGGCCTCCGCTATCCGCTCTTCGTCAAGCCGGCCCACGCAGGCGACAGCCTCGGCATCGACGCGAAATCGCTCGTGCACGATGCCGCGGCACTCGACGCCCAGGTGGCCGCGATGCGGCGCGAGTACGGCGACGTGCTCGTGGAGGAGTACATCGCGGGACGTGAACTTACCGTGCTTGTGCTGGCCAGCCCGGAGGAACACGGGGTAGCCACGGCGCTCACGCCGGTCGAGTACCTCTTTCCGCCCGGCTCGGCGTTCAAGACCTACGCGAACAAGACGTCCGACTTGCACCCCGAGGCGAACGTTCCCCTGCGCGACGACGCCCTGGCCGCGCGCGCGAAGGATGTCGCCGTGCGCATGTTCCGCGGATTCGGCGGCGTGGGCTACGCGCGGATGGATTTCCGGGTGGACGCCGATGGGAACCTGTTCTTCCTCGAGGTGAACTTCACCTGCTCGGTGTTCTACGCCGACGGATTCGAAGGGTCCGCCGACTACATCCTCAAGTTCGATCCCATGGGGCAGGCGGGCTTCGCTGCGCACATCATCGCCGAAGGCATTGCCCGGCACCGGCGCGCGCAGAAGCTGTTCGTCGTGCGCGGGAACGCTGTCGCCGGCTACGGCATCTTCGCGACCACCGGCCTCGCCGCGGGCGACCTCGTGTTCCGCGGCGAAGGGCGCGCGCACCGGATCGTCACGGCACGTCATGTGACGGCGACCTGGAGCGCCGACGATCAGCTGACCTTCCGCCGGTACAGCTATCCGCTCAGCGGCGAGGTCTTCGCCATCTGGGACAACGATCCCGAGGCGTGGGCGCCGCAGAACCACTCCTGCGAGGCCAACACGGCTTTCGACGGGCTCAACATCGTCGCGACACGCACCGTCCGTACGGGTGAAGAACTCACCCTCGACTACGCCGGGTTCATGGACGGCGTCAGCGAGCCCTTCGCCTGCCACTGCGGCACTCCGAGTTGCCGCGGCACGGTGACGGGCACGCCCGGCAACTCCGTCTCGGCGCGCGAGCGGGCCCGGGTGCGAGCTCCCTGATGAGGAGTACGCGATGCGTGCGATAGCGACTACACGCGTGATGAAGGTCCTTGCCCTCGCGTCGATGGCGTACGGTGGCCCGGCCAGGGCGCAGGATCGTGCGTACGACCCGCTTGCGGTATCCTCGTCGCGGAAGGCCCGGACGGTCGAGCTCACCGTGCGGGACACGCGACGCAATCGCGAGATCCCGCTCCGCATCTATCTCCCCGACGGGAAGTCGCCGGCAGCCGTCATCCTCTTCAGCCACGGGCTGGGAGGCTCGCGCGACGGAAGCCCCTACCTCGGCGAGCACTGGTCGGCGCGTGGATACGTCGCCGTCTTCATGCAGCACGCCGGCAGCGACGACGCGATATGGAAGGAGATTCCGCCCGCCCAGCGGATGGCGGTCCTGAAGGGTGCCGCGAACCTGCAGAACACCCTCCTCCGCTTCCGGGACGTGGCGGCCGTGATCGACCAGCTGGAACGCTGGAACCAGGCGGACGACTCGCCGTTGTCCGGCCGGCTGGACATGAAGCGAATCGGAATGTCGGGGCACTCGTTCGGCGCGGTGACGACCCAGGGCGTGAGCGGGCAGCGCACGGCTCGCGGCGGCGCGGCGTTTACCGACGCGCGGATCAAGGCAGCGCTGGCGATGAGCCCGAACGCGCCGCGCAACGGTGGCGACCCGAAGCAGCTGTTCGGCGGCGTGACGATTCCGTGGCTCCTGATGACGGGCACGAACGACGTCGCGTTCGTCGGCGACGCGGACGTCGCGTCGCGCCAAGCCGTGTATCCCGCACTGCCGGCGGGCGGCAAGTACGAGTTGGTGCTGGACGGCGCCGAGCACAGTGCCTTCAGCGATCGTCCACTGCCGGGAGACAAGGAGGCGCGGAATCCCAATCACCACCGGGTGATCCTCGCCCTGAGCACGGCGTTCTGGGACGCATGGCTTCGCGACGATGCACAGGCCAGGGCGTGGCTCGACGGCAAGGGCCCATCGACCGTGCTGGAACCGCGGGATCGCTGGCAGCGGAAGTAGCGCGCGCACTCCGGCGTGAGCCAGCGGCGTCCGGCACTCGTCAGGCGAACCCGTACGGACAACTGCCGGTGACGACGTGAGGCATTTCCTGCAATGACTGTGGCCGTTCGCTGATGCAATTCTGGCCGCGAGGTCGTCATTGTACAGGGTAAGGCACGAACGGGAGGACCCTGTGAAACTCAATCACTACATGCTCGCGCTCGCCATCGCCGTGCCGACCCTCGCCAGCTCGCAGAGTGCCGCGAAGCCGGCGGGTTCCACACCCCAGGCCGCATTGGCGAGAATTCAGGGCAACGTCGCGGAAATCAGCTTCGCTCCAGAGCAGCAACGCTGGGAGGCGAACATCGACCTCTGGAAGGCGCGACTCGACAAGACGGGCACCCTGACCAAGGCCGACATCAAGAAGATGCAGGCCGCGTATTCCAGGATGGAGGCCAACGTCTCGAAGCTCATCGCGCCCGGGGAAAAGGAACGCTGGATCGCCAACCGTGACCTCTGGCAGATCGTCATGGGCATGTCGGGCATGCCGTCCGAAACCGACGCCGCGATGATGGCGGCCGTATTCGCCAAGATGAAGGCAAACATCGCGAAGATCGATGACGCCCAGGAGAAGGAACGCTGGGCGGCGAACGTCGAACTCTGGAAGTCGACGATCGACCGGATGTAGCTGGCGGCGCGTAGGCCCGCG
>Ga0315281_10012300_pt1 | contig 11681 bp, 8 predicted proteins | sample YL17G07_0_MG_FD_204540 | JGI IMG/M metagenome (GOLD analysis project Ga0315281, IMG submission 204540) | Sediment microbial communities from Yellowstone Lake, YNP, Wyoming, USA - YL17G07_0 | ecosystem: Environmental > Aquatic > Freshwater > Lake > Sediment | place: USA: Wyoming | collected... | reverse complement strand
GAAACACAGCGTCGCCAGCCTATGTGGCGACTTTGTCGGCGCCTTTGCCGGAATTTTTCGCGATTATCTCTTCTGCCACCATGCGCGGAGTCTCCTCGTAATGGGAGAACTGCATGGTGTATGTGGCGCGCCCCTGCGACATGGACCTTACGTCCGTCGCGTAGCCGAACATGCCGGAAAGCGGCACGCTGGCCTTTATCACCTTGGCGCGGCCGCGCTCTCCCATCTCCAGTATCTTGCCACGGCGCGAGGACAGGTCGCCGACGATGTCGCCCATGTAGGTGTCGGGTGTGACAACTTCCACCGCCATTATCGGCTCGAGCAATATGGGGTTCGCCTTGCGGGCGCCGTCCTTGAACGCCATGGAGGCCGCTATCTTGAACGCCATCTCCGAGGAGTCTACTTCGTGGTACGACCCGTCAAGCAGGGCGACCCTTACATCCACCACCGGGTACCCGGCCAGAACGCCGGAGTTCATGGCCTCTTCCACGCCTTTTTGAACGGCGGGAATATATTCTTTCGGCACGGTGCCGCCGACTGTTTTGTTTTCGAAAATGAAACCTTCGCCCGGTTTGCGAGACTCGACCTCCAGCCAGACATGGCCGTACTGGCCGCGTCCACCGGTCTGGCGGACAAACTTGCCCTCCACTTTGGCCTTGCCTTTTATCGTCTCGCGGTAGGCCACCATCGGCTTTGACACATGCGCGTCCACGGAAAACTCGCGCTTAAGCCTGTCAACGATGATTTCCAGATGAAGCTCGCCCATGCCGGATATCAGCGTCTGGCCAGTCTCCGGGTCGGTCTTCACGCGGAAGGTAGGGTCTTCCCTTGTAAGCTTGGAAAGGCCTTCGCCCAGCTTGTCCTGCTCCGCTTTCGTCTTTGGCTCGATGGCCACGGAAATAACAGGCTCCGGGAAATCCATAGACTCCAAAACGATAGGCTTGGCCTCCAGGCACAGCGTGTCGCCGGTGGTGGTGTTCTTTAGCCCCACTGCCGCGGCGATATCGCCTGCGAGAACTTCTTTTATGTCTTCGCGCTTGTTGGCGTGCATCCGAAGCAGGCGGCCAACACGCTCCCGTTTGCCTTTGGTGGAGTTGAAAATGTACGACCCTGATTCCAAAGACCCGGAATATACCCGGAAGAAGGCCAACTGCCCCACAAACGGGTCGGTAAGTATTTTGAAAGCCAAGGCGGAGAAAGGCTCTGCGTCATCGGCCTTTCTTGATTCGCTCTCGTCCGTATCGGGATTGAGGCCCTCGATGGAAGGTATGTCCAGCGGGGAGGGAAGATAGTCCACCACGGCGTCCAGCAAGGCCTGCACACCCTTGTTCTTGAACGACGCCCCGCAAATGACGGGGATTATCGTCATAGCCACAGAACCCTTGCGGATGGCCGCCATGAGCCTGTCCCTGGCTATTTCCTTGCCGTCGAGGTAGTCGTGCATCAGCTCGTCGTCCAGATCGGCGACGGCCTCCAGGAGCGTAACCCTCATCTCGGCGGCCTGCGCCGCCAAATCCGCAGGTATCTCCACATCTTTGAACGTAGAACCGCGAATGTCGTCGGGCGTGTATATGACGCCTTTCATCTTCACAAGGTCTACGAAGCCGACAAAAGTGTCTTCCACGCCTATCGGTATGTGAAGCGATACGGCGTTGTGGCCCAGCCGCTCCCTTATCTGCTCTAGCACCGCGAAGTAGTCCGCGCCGACCCGGTCCATCTTGTTGACGAACGCGATGCGGGGGACCTTGTACTTGTCCGCCTGGCGCCACACTGTCTCCGACTGAGGCTCCACGCCGCCGACCGCGCAAAACACGCCGACCGCGCCGTCGAGCACGCGCAGAGAACGCTCCACTTCCATTGTGAAATCCACATGGCCGGGAGTGTCTATTATATTGATGGTGTGGTTGCGCCACTGGGTTGTGGTCGCGGCGGACGTGATGGTGATGCCGCGCTCCTGCTCCTGGGGCATGTAGTCCATGACGGCCGTGCCCTCATGCACCTCGCCTATCTTGTGGGTGATCCCGGTGTAAAACAGGACGCGCTCCGTGGTCGTCGTCTTGCCGGCGTCTATGTGCGCCATTATACCGATGTTGCGAACCCTCTCAAGAGGGGTGTTGCGAGCCAATTTACACTCTCCCTTGTTTACCGGTTACCACTTGTAATGAGCGAAGGCTTTGTTGGCTTCGGCCATCTTGTGGGTGTCGTCTTTCTTCTTTATAGAGGCGCCGGCGTTATTGTAGGCGTCCATCAGCTCACCGGCCAGTTGCTTGGAATAACCACGCTCGCCACGGCCCCGCGCGTGTTCGATGACCCAGCGTATGGCAAGCGATGCGCGCCTGTCGGACTTCACTTCCACAGGTATCTGGTAGGTGGAGCCGCCGACGCGCCTGGATTTTACTTCCAAAAACGGCTTGACGTTGTCAATGGCCTGGCGGAAGACCTCTATCGGCTCGCGTTTGGTCTTCTCTTTAATGATGTCGAGGGCCTGGTACAAGAGCCGTTCGGCCAGGCTCTTCTTGCCCATCTTCATAGCCACGTTGACAAACCGGGCGACCAGCATGTCGTTATACTTTGGATCGGGAAGTATCTCCCGTTTGACTGTAACCTTGCGTCTTGGCATTTTTTTATCTCAACCCGTAATCATTTCTTCTTCGCGCCTTTACCGGCGTCTTTGCCGGCCTGCGCGGGCTTGGGCCTCTTTGCGCCGTACTTGGAACGGCTCTGTCTGCGGGACTCCACACCAAGCGTGTCCAGCGCGCCGCGGATGACGTGGTAACGCACACCCGGAAGGTCCTTGACCCTGCCGCCGCGTATCAACACTATCGCGTGCTCCTGCAGGTTGTGCCCTTCGCCTGGAATGTAGCTGGTGACTTCGTATCCGTTGGTCAGCCTGGTCCTGGCCACCTTCCTGAGAGCCGAGTTGGGCTTCTTGGGCGTGGAGGTGTAAACCCTGACGCAAACGCCGCGCCTCTGGGGACAGGATGTAAGCGCGGGACTCTTGGTCTTCCACACCTGTTTGTTCCGTCCCTTCCGGACCAACTGGTTGATCGTCGGCAACTTGAAAGTCTCCTTCTAGTTTTTCCGGCCCGTCTGCGCCTAAAACGGCGCAAGTCTTGTAACGCCCGGTCTCTTTTAGCCAAAAAGTGAAATTCTATATAAAGGGATAACCTTTGTCAACATCCTAGAGGCAAAATATTTACATGGAGCTTGCCGGATCCACATCCACTGACACGTTGACCCCGGAGGCAGAGCCTTTTCCAAGGCTTTCCATCCCGCTAAAAAAAATGTCCAGCGCGCGGAATAGTGTGGAATGTGCCTCCCCTTTAAGGGACAGGCGCCAGTGATACCTGTTGCGGGCCTTGAAAATCAGGGCCTCCGCAGGGCCAAGAATGGCCAGTCCCTTCACCTTTTCCGCCATCGCCTTAAGCGCCGGGGCCATTTTCCCCAGGAACTCCATACCCTTGCGTTCGCTTGCGGCGTCCACCCTTATCATCGCCATGCGGGTAAACGGCGGATAGCCCACCATCTGGCGCAGGGATGACTCGAAGGATAAAAAAGAGGCGAAGTCGTGGCTGGCGGCGCAGACAAGGCTGTGGCTGGCGGCGCTTTTGGCCTGGACTATAACCAGCCCTGGGATGTCACCGCGCCCTGCCCTGCCAGCGGCCTGCGTGATGAGCTGGAACGTCCGCTCCGATGACCGGAAATCCGGCAGATTTAGTGTGTCGTCGGCGCTCACCGCGCCAACGAGGGTTATGGCAGGGTAGTCATGCCCTTTGGTTATCATCTGCGTGCCGATGAGTATGTCCACATCCCGTTGCTCCACGGCCTGCAATATTTTTGCCCCGGCCCTCCTGCCTGACGTGGTGTCTTTGTCCATCCGGGCAACACGGGCCGACGGGAACAGTCGGCGTATCTCCGTCTCCACCCTCTCCGATCCCGCCCCGCCCATCCGTAGCGATGTGGAGCCGCATTTGGCGCAGGTGTCGGGAGCCCTTTCTTTATAGCCGCAGGTGTGGCAGTCCAGCGTGCCGGTCCCGCCGTGCAGGACAAGGCTGACCGAGCAGTTCTTGCATTGGTATGCGTAGCCGCAGGCTGTGCATTGTATGTACCGGGCCGCCCCGCGCCTGTTTATGAAAAGAAGCGTCTGCTCACCCTTCTTGAGCCTGTCCTCGATCTCGGCCCGGAGCCGCTCGCCTATCTCTCCTGCGCGTTCCGGCTCCACTATCTCCACACGCGGCATGGGGCGCCCGTCCACCCGGGAAGTGAGCGTAAGCAGGTGATATTTGCCGGAGATTGCGTGATGATAACTCTCCAGCGACGGCGTGGCGGAGCCTAGCAGGACAGGCGCGCCGGCCATAGATGCGCGTTTTATCGCAACGTCCCTGCCGTTGTAGCGGGGCGATGTCTCCTGTTTGTACGAGGGGTCATGCTCTTCGTCCACGATGACCAGCCCAAGGTTGTTGACGGGGGCGAACACCGCGCTACGCGCCCCGACAACGATGATTGACGGGGCCGAACGCACGGCGTAAAGACGCATGTCGCGCTCCTTTGGCGTCATGTCGGAATGCAGGACGACCGGCGGGCTTGCGAACCTTTTTATAAACCGCGCAGACAACATGTCCGCAAGGGCGATCTCCGGAGCCAGAATCAGCGCGGATTTGCCCATGTCCAGCGCTTTCTTCGCCAGATACGCGTAAACTTCCGTCTTGCCGGAGCCGGTGACGCCATGTAGCAGGCTAACGCGGAACCGCGCCTCGTCCATGTCGCTGGCCACAGATTCGTAAACGGCGTTTTGCGCGGCGGTCAACGGCGGAAGAGAGGCGCCCACCGTCTCCACGGCGGAATGGGCTTCTCCGGCTTTTCTGGCTCCGATGGCGCGAGTCCCCTGCGTTATCTCGACAAAAGCCCGCACAGCCGCGCCCGACAACATTTTTTTCAACGCGCCCGGCGTGGACTGGATGTCTTTAGCCAAAAGCTCCAGCCTGCGCGAGCCTCCTTTTTCCAGAAGGGCCTCGTAGACGCCCAAAGCTTTTCCGGCCCGTTCCGAGGGAGGGGGGGCGCCGGGTTTAAGAACCACAACCGTGTCCAGCGAATAGTCACCACGCGGCAGGATGATCGGCAAAAAATCGCCCGGCGGCGCGTAGTAGTGCAGTGATGTCCAGAGCGCAAGGTCAAGCAGGCCCGCGTCCACAAACGCCACAGAGTCCAGAATCCCCACGATAGGCCGCGTCTCCATCAGCGCTTTGTCTTTGAGGGAGACCACAAGCCCCACGAGGCTTCTTTTGCCGAAGGGGACGAGAACCCGTTTTCCAGGCGCGATGTCTTTGGCCATCTCCTCCGGGACGCAGTAAGTGAAAAGCCCACGAACGGGACGCGGGACGATCACGTCAGCGAAACGAAGTTTGTCATTGTTGGCGATCATGCGGGACATTCTACGCTAACCTGGGGGCGCGGGCGACCCGCCCGCATGCGTTTCATTGTGGCTAAACGCCACGATGGAACGCTAATCTTAATTAAGAGGGCTTCGTCCCGCCCATCAAGGCCGGAACAAAGCTATGCGGGCGGGTCGCCCGCGCCCCCAGAGGGGGAGGCGCTACTCCATAGCCATTCATCGGGATGATTTACCAAACCGGCGTTCACGGGGTTGTCTTCGATATATGCGAGGGCCAGCGCAAAGTGGCGAGCGTCGCGGATAGCCCTGTCGAAATACTCCGCCTGCCAGAACTTCCCCTCCAGTCCAAGCCTCTTTTTCGCTTCTTTGGCCGTGTAAGATTTCCAGCTATGGACTATTGATGAAAGGGTGAAATCTGGCTTGGGAGTAAAAAGCGCATGTACATGATTTGGCATGACGACCCAAGCGTGCAATAGATACCTTTCGCCGTCAAATCTGGCAAGCGTTGACGTTACAATTTGCGCCACGCGGTCATCAGCGAGCCATCACGATCCAACTCCACCGTCGAGATGCTTTTCGATCCGACTTCTCAACTCGATGTTTCTTTTGGATTCAGGAGAATCGAAAAGTTCATCTTTCCATTGCAAAAGCAATTCTTTGGGAAGCTAATCATGAAGCCTGAACGTGATGGTTTGCGCTATTTCGCCTCCTTCGAAGTGAGGCAGATAGCCGCGATTGCGCCAAAAGACTTTGTCGCCAGACGCTCTTGTTTTCATGGAAAATTGTACATCGCCAGCGATGAAAGATAAACCTCCCCCCCCTGGGGGCGCGGGCGACCCGCCCGCATGCGTTTCATTGTGGCTAAACGCCACGATGGAACGCTGAAGACTTCCGTCTCTCAAATCGCATACGCTTTTAATCGTCCATACGTTATTTGCGTCTGATCGCCGCCATCAAAGCGGCGTTCAGACGATGCGGGCGGGTCGCCCGCGCCCCCAGATAACAGGAAGCCCAATTCCCCCCGTAATTGACAAGCCCGCCTATTGAAAAATATAATCAATCCGGTTGGCGCGTGAGTCTCATCGAAATTCAAAACGGAATATTAAAAGTGGCGTACACCGCATGGTTCGAATGTTTTAACGAAAACTGCCGCAAAAGGTACAGCCTCACGGATGTCATCTACAATTGCGGGGTGTGCGGATCGCTCCTGCAGGTCGTCCACGATATGGACGAGCTTGCCAAAACATCGGCGGCGGAATGGGTGCGCCTGTTCGACGAGCGGCGGATGAGGAACCAGTGGCCCTATGGCTCTGGCGTGTGGCGGCTGAAAGAATGGGTCTGCCCGGAAGTGGCGGACGCCAACGTGGTCTCGATGTTCGAGGGGGAAAGCAACCTTTTTTGGGCGGAGAGGCTTGGCGCGGAGATCGGCCTGCCCGACCTTTGGATAAAACTGTGCGGCAACAGCCATACCGGCTCGTTCAAGGACCTTGGGATGACGGTGCTTGTCTCCATGGTCAAACAGATGAAGGCGGAGGGCAAGGATATACGCGCCGTCGCCTGCGCCTCCACGGGGGATACGTCTGCGGCGCTTGCGGCCTACTGCGCGGCGGCGGGGATACAGTCCATCGTCTTTTTACCCGCCGGGAAGGTCTCCAACGAGCAGTTGATACAGCCTATCGCCAACGGCGCGTTGGTGATATCGCTGGATACGGATTTCGACGGGTGCATGAAGGTTGTGCAGAAAATCGCCGAGGACAAGACCATCTATCTTGCCAACTCGAAGAACTCGCTCCGTATCGAAGGGCAAAAGACCGTGAGCATGGAGATGGCGCATCAGTTCGATTGGGATGTCCCGGACGTGGTTATAATCCCCGGCGGCAACCTTGGCAACGTCTCGGCGCTTGGCAAAGGGTTTTTGATGATGGAGCGGCTTGGGCTTGTCAAAAAACGCCCGCGCATAGTCTGCGCCCAGGCGGAGATGGCCAACCCGCTGTACCGCTATTACAAGACCGGCTTCAAAAAATATGCGCCGATACAGGCTCAAAAAACATACGCCTCGGCCATCCAGATAGGCGACCCTGTGTCGCTGGAAAAAGCCGTGAAGATGCTACAGCAGTTTAACGGCATCGTGGAGCAGGCGACGGAGCAGGAGATAGCCGACGCATGCGCGCGTGGCGACAAGACGGGGATGTACACCTGCCCCCACACCGGCGTGGCGCTGGCGGCGTTGTTCAAGCTTGTGGACAAGGGCGTCGTAAAACGGGATGAGAAAGTGGTCGTGGTCTCCACGGCGCATGGGCTGAAGTTTTCCAAGTTCAAGCTTGATTACCACGAGCGGCGCCTGCCGGATGTGGAGAGCCGGTATTCAAACCTGCCGTTACACCTGCCACCGGATGTGGACGCGGTAAAAAGGGCGCTGGACGAGCGGCTGAAGGGGTAATGCGATCCTGAAACGGAGGTTGGTCAGTTTATCGCTTTCCTATGGAAGGATAAAAAGGCAATGTAGTCGTTCCGTGCGGACTTCCCCCCTCCCCTCCTGAGTTTGGCAACCTCAGTCACGCTAAAACAGGCGGGCTAATGTTCCAATGGACGCGGGGCGCCCCAGCATGTTACAAAAGGGGCATTGTCTTGGCTCCATCGTGTTCATTGACCTTAACGGATTGAGCGTAAATATGGATGATACAAAAAGAACGATCCTTGTAATAGACGACGAGGAAGCCATCAGGAAGATACTCAATATCCATCTTTCCAAAGAGGGGTACGACGTCATCCAGTCGCCCGGAGGAAAAGATGTTTTCAAAACGATAGAAACGTCCACATTCGACCTGGTCATCTGCGACTTTCGGATGCCCGATGTTGACGGCCTGACCATATTACAGCACATAAGGGGAAGTGAGAAATATGACACGATCCCCGTCATCATGCTTACCGGGCTTGTGGACGTCACCATAGCGGTAGACGTCATGAGGAACGGGGCGTTCGACTATATATTAAAGCCGGTGAAAAAAGAAAGGCTCATAACCACCTTACAAAGGGCCGTCATTCATAAAACGCTCCTTGAAAGGAACAAAAGGCTGGAGCAGGAAAACAGGGAGTACCACCTGTCCCTGGAGGAAAAGGTCAAGGAAAGGACGGAAGAGCTCAAGACGAAAAATGTGGCGCTGGAAGACGCTTACGCCAAGCTGAAAAACCTCAATTTCCAATTCGTCAATGTCCTGGCCCAGACAATAGAGGCCAAAGACAAATTCACCTTTGGGCATTGTGACCGGATGCGGGATATCTGCTTTCAGGTTGCGATATTCCTGAACCTGCCGTTGGAGGAATTGGAAACGCTCCTGTTCGCGGCGTTGTTGCACGATTTTGGCAAGATACGCATACCAGAAGCCCTATTGAACAAAAATGGGCGCCTGACGGAAGAAGAGTTCAATCTTGTAAAAACTCATGCGGAGGTAGGGGAGAAAATACTGGAAGCCATTCCACCTTTAAGTCACATAGCGGACATTATCGGCTCCCACCATGAAAATTATGATGGGACAGGCTATCCAAAGGGCCTTAAACAAGAGGAAATACCGCTACTTGCAAGGATTATCAGCCTTGTGGACACTTTTGACGCCATGGTTAGCGATCGTCCGTACAGAAAAGGCCAATCTATCGAAATTGCGCTTGAAGAGCTTAAAAAAGTCGCCGGCGCCCAATTAGACCCACAATTGGTGAGCATGTTTATTGACAACAAACTCTACCTAAGTGAGGGTAGTATTGACGATTAGATAGAATTTGCGCTATGATTGCAAAGACATCCGGGTTCCAGGTGGTTCTGCCCCGGGGTGTCTGTTCCATTTCCAGGGGCCGCAAGGGAATTGTTTTCTGATTGCGGGAGACCGAAACGCTTATCTCCAGGTAAAGATGGCAAGTAGCGCAAAATGAGTGGGAATAAAATACTTGTCATTGATGATGAGGCTGGCATAAGAAGATCGCTTGAAATCCATCTTCGTGGCGCCGGATATGATGTCCGCGCCGCAGAGACCTTTGCGGGGGGCCTTGGGCTGACCCTTTCAGGCGAATTAGACCTCATTATCTGCGATCTCAAACTTCCCGACAAATCCGGCCCCGATATCATAAGGGAACTCAAGGCGCAAAACGCCAATGTGCCTGTAGTGGCCCTATCCGGCTTCCAGGACAGTCAAATGATAGATGAGGTAAAAGCCGCCGGGGCCATAGAATATCTCGTAAAACCCTGCCCACGGCAGATGCTTCTCGACACGGTGAGGCACGTCCTTTCACTTGAGCGTACCGAGGGGTAGAACGGGCGATGATCACGGTCAAAAAGCGGGATTTGCTCAATTACCTTGTCATAACCATCATGCTGGTCATGATAGGGTTCATCGCCCTTTTCATATTCAGCAATATCCACATGAAGGACAAAATGGTCTTCAGGGTAGTGCAAGAGATGGATATGGTGTCGAACCTGCTGAACCACGCAGTGTTGGACATCTTGAATGACGAGCACACTAACGGTGGCTACGCCCATATTGCCGGTTATGCCAAGGCGTTGGAGTACGGGAATATCCAGGGCGTGAAGGACATCGTGGTATTCAAGAAAAATGGCGATGAGGCTTTTGGTTATCCCATTTCTCCGGATGGCTCTTCGGATGGACGCACCCCCCCGGCTTCTTCCCAGGAAAAAGCCCGCAAGATCGAACCTCATGAAAGCGAATTGTTTGAAAAAACCTTAAAATTGGGGGCCAAAACCGATTTTTTCGATTCGTCCAAGACTACTTACGCCGGCTACATTCCGCTTAAATCCGAAGGCGGTTGCATAAGGTGCCACAAAGAGGAAGGGAAGCTTCTTGGCGTATTGAGGATCATTGTTTCCACCAAAGGCGATTTCGACCTTTTGGAAAATATCCAGCACCTTATCTGGGCTTTGGGGGCTATTATGCTCCTGCCCATCACAGGGATGCTGATAGCCAGCGTTGTAATAAAGGATAAGAACAGGCTTTTAATCGAGCTCAAGCAAAGCAACGACAATGTAAAATTCGCGTATCAGGACCTTAGCGAGACAAAGTTATACCTCCAGATGATACTCGACAACACAAAAGCCCTTATAGTGACCACGGACACCGATGACAAAATAGTCGAGCTTAACAAAGAGGCCCAAAGGCTTTTGGAATACGGCAAGGATGAAGTCTGGGGAAAGAACGTATTGATACTTTACCGCGACCCAGAGCAAAGGATAGGCATGATGAATAGCCGGAAGTTTACCGAAGATAAAAAGTGGGAGGCCGTAAACCGCGAGGTGGACCTGAAAACCAAATCGGGCAAGGTTGTCCAGATGAACCTTACCCTCTCGCCGCTGGTGAACGATATTGGGAAGGTCATCGGGGCGGTGGGGATAGGCAAAGACGTGTCCGAGCAAAAAATGTTGCAATACAAGCTCATCCAGTCCGAAAAACTGGCCGGCATCGGCACCCTGGCTTCGGGCATCGCCCACGAGATCAACAACCCTCTCGCCGCCATACTGGGAATGGCCGAGGCCATCAAGGATGAAGAAGACATAACTTTGATCAAATCCTACACGGATGACATTATCACGTATGTCACAAACGCCAACAACATCGTCAAGGAGCTGTCGGGCTATTCGCACGCGGCCATGAGCGAATCCAGGTCAACGGTGGACATCTCCGACATCATAGAAAACGCCCTTAAAATGGCGAAGCATTCCGCGTCGTTCATGTCCATAGACATAAAGACGGATTTGGAGAAGGACTGCTACGTTTTCGCGAACGAGGGGGAACTGCAACAGGTGCTGGTCAACCTGATGGTGAACGCCATTCACGCCATGGATGAGAGGGGCAAGTTGACGTTGAAGTGCTTTAAAAGGGCGAATTTTATTTGGACGACCATCGCTGACACCGGCCAGGGGATCCCAAAGGAATATATCAGTCAAATATACGACCCGTTTTTCACCACAAAACCGGTGGGCAAGGGGACGGGGCTAGGCTTGTACGTTGTCTATCGCATTGTCACAAAATACGGCGGGACCATTGATATAGACAGCAAGGTGGGCGTGGGAACGACATTCACCCTCAAATTCCCTTCGAGTCAGGCCAAGGCGGAGTTGGCGCGGCAAAGCGAGACCGTTGCATAGTGAATGCGATTACTTTATGGGTAAGATTGAGAAAAGGGCTATTACGGCCGAAAAAAGAGGGATTGTTTGTGTCCAAAACGTTCACGCGCCGATTCGGAGCAAAAGGGGGAAGATTGTGATTGTGAGGGAATATTTTTTAAA
>Ga0315281_10012297_pt1 | contig 11682 bp, 9 predicted proteins | sample YL17G07_0_MG_FD_204540 | JGI IMG/M metagenome (GOLD analysis project Ga0315281, IMG submission 204540) | Sediment microbial communities from Yellowstone Lake, YNP, Wyoming, USA - YL17G07_0 | ecosystem: Environmental > Aquatic > Freshwater > Lake > Sediment | place: USA: Wyoming | collected... | reverse complement strand
GGGAGGATGAGCGTCTGGCCCACGATCAGCGTCGGATCCACGAGGCCGTTGATCTCAAGGATCTGGGACGCATCCACCTTGTAGTGGGCGGCCAGCGATTCGAGGGTATCGCCGACCTTGACGACGACGACGAGGCCGTCCACCGGCGGGACGACCAGCCTCTGGCCGACATGCAGCTGGTCCTTGGCCGTGAGCTTGTTGGCCCACCAGATCGTCATCATCGAGATGCCGTAGTGGCTCGCGATCCCGGTGAGCGTGTCGCCCGACTTGACCGTGTACGTCTCGAGCAGGCTCCGTCCGTCCTTGACGCTCGTGTCCACCGCGAAGGGCTTGTAGACGGTGCCGTCAGCGGCGAAGGTCTGGCTTGGTGCCCCGATGGCGCTGAGCCCACCGGCACCGAGTCCGCTGGGGTCAAATCCCGCGGCGTTCGACGCGCCGTTGATCATCGCGATCTCGGCGGGATCGAGCTGTTCACCGCCGCCGATCGCCAGGCGGGGCTGGGCGCCGGCGCCGGTGACGTTTCCGGTCGCGTGGGCGGCCGTCGGCTGGAAGCTGAGGACGCTGGCGAAGAGAACCAGGAGCGCAGCAACGATCGGGAGGACTCGCTCCGACCCGAAGCGCACCACGAGGGTGCGGCGGAGGGCGGTCGTCCGGAAGCGGCCGGTCTCGAACCGGGTCAGCTGCGTACGGTCACGAACGGCGGCGACCCGCGCGCCGAGGTCCCGCGCCAGGCCGACGGTTCGGCGATGGAAGCGGGTCGCTCGTGTGGATCGCTCGCTCTTGGTCGGGCGGAGGCGCGCAATTGCGCGCACGACGCCGGCCGGGGCGTTCAGCAATACGTTCTCCTGCGGGGACGGTCCGCGCACTGCGTGAGGACGCAGCGTCGGGGTATGAGGACCGTCCGGGGGTCGCGATTATTGAGCTGGGGTCTCATTCGCGCAGCCGATGCCCGCTCCTCCGCGGGCGTCGACGACGGGGGGACCTTATCACGGGCGTCGCTGGCGGTGCAAACGTCGGATCGGCCCGGAAGCCGGGGGCCGAATGGCCTGCCCGATGCGCAACCGTGGTCGCGCGGAGAATCCGAGGGGCCGGAGACGGTCCCGCGGGCCGGCCGCGGAGGGTTCTCAGGAGTCGAGGCTCTTGGTCAGTCCGGCCAGGAACTGGACATTCGTATCTGTCTTGGCGAGGCGGTTGAGCAGGAGCTCGATCCCCTCGTTCGTGCCGACTGCCGAGAGCATCCGGCGCATCGTCCAGACCATCTTGAGCGTGCCGTCCTCGAGGAGGAGCTCCTCGCGCCGGGTGCCCGAGCGCATGACGTCGATGGCCGGGAAGATCCGCTTCTCGCCGAGCTTCCGGTCGAGGATGAGCTCCGAGTTGCCGGTGCCCTTGAACTCCTCGTAGATCACGTCATCCATCCGCGAGCCGGTGTCGACGAGACAGGTCGCGATGATCGTGAGCGAGCCGCCCTCCTCGATCTTCCGCGCCGCACCGAAGAACCGCTTGGGCGGGTAGAGCGCGATGGGATCGATGCCGCCCGACAGCGTCCGGCCCGAGGGCGGGAGCGCCAGGTTGTAGGCGCGCGCGAGGCGGGTGATGGAGTCCATCAGGATCACGACGTCCCGGCCGGTCTCGACCTGACGCTTGGCGATCTCGAGCGCCATCTCGGCGACGTGGGTGTGGTTCTCGGTCGGCTCGTCGAAGGTCGAGCTGATGACCTCGCCCTTGACGCTCCGGCGCATGTCCGTGACTTCCTCGGGCCGCTCGCCGATGAGGGCGACCATGAGGAGGATGTCGGGATAGTTGGCCGTGATGCCGTTGGCGATGTTCTTGAGGAGCATCGTCTTGCCGGCCTTCGGCGGGCTGACGATGAGCGCGCGCTGGCCCTTGCCGATCGGGTTGACGAGGTTGACCAGGCGCTGGCTGAGGTTCTTCGGGTCGCTCTCGAGGTTGATCAACTCGTTCGGGTGGACCGGCGTGAGATCCCCGAAGTGCGGCCTGCGACGGGCCGTCTCGATGTCCACGCCGTTGACCGAGTCGACGCGGAGCAGGCCCCAGTACTTCTCCTGCTCGCGTGGAGCGCGGACAGCGCCGGCGACGCGATCGCCGATCCGGAGCGCGAAGCGACGGACCTGGCTCGAGGAGACGTACACGTCGTCCGGGCTCGGCAGGAGGCCGTGCCGGCGCATGAAGCCGTAGCCCTCGTCGACGACGTCGAGGATTCCCGTGGCGTAGTCGTGACCCGCGCGCTCGGTCTGCGCCTGCAGGATCCGGCCGACCAGGTCCTCCTTGCGGTCCTCCGGGCGGGCCTCCATCTGGAGGTCACGCGCGACCTGGCGCAGTTCCGCCATGCTCATCTCGCGGAGATCCGAGACGTCGAGGTCGTTCCGGTCGCGAGCGGCCTCGAGTTCCTGCAGCTCCTCGAAGTCGGTCACCGGCGCGCGCCCAACGGGATTACGGCGGCGGGGACGTCGGTTGCGGGGACGCTGATCAGGACCGGGCATCGGAAAAGGGCCACCTGCACATGCGAGGATGGAACTCCGACCGCGCGGGAAAGGGTCCGCGGCGCGGACGAGTGGGGAACGGGGCGAGTATGGACCGCCGCAGGGCAGGCGTCAATCGCCGTGTACGATCGGCCGGAGCCATGAAGTCCTCGTCCGATTCCTGGGCGCCCCCCGTTCCACCGCCGCCGGCATCGCCGCGACTCGCAGCCCCCGCCGGCAACGCGACATCGCCAGCCGAGGTCGGCGCGATGTTCGACCGGATCGCGGGCGTCTACGACCCCCTGAACGCGCTGATCTCGGGGTTCCAGGAGCCCCGCTGGCGTCGGCGGCTGATCGACGCCACGGAGCTCGGGCCGGGGAGGACGGCCCTGGATGTCGCGACGGGTACCGGGGCGGTCGCGCGCGATCTGGCCCGTCGGGTCGGGCCGGGCGGGCACGTGCTCGGCGTCGACATCTCGGCCGGGATGATCGACGTTGCGCGAGCGCGAGTGGCACGGGCGACGCGCGCCGGCGCCTCCGCGATCGACTTCCTGCTCGGCGATGCAATGGCCCTGCCGGTGGACAATGGGGCCTTCGACGCGGCGACGATCGCCTTCGGAATGCGCAACCTCCCGGACTACGAACGCGGCTTCGCGGAGATGTGTCGCGCGGTCCGACCCGGCGGCGTCGTGGCATGCCTCGAGATCGCACGGCCGAACTCGCTGGTCGGCCGTCTGGGCCGACTCTGGTTCGAGGGCGCGGTGCCGCGGATCGGCCGCCTGGCCGGCCAGGGCGACGCGTACGGCTACCTTGTCGCGAGCGTTCGCGCCTATCCGGCGCCCGCCGAGATCGCCGTGGTCATGGCCCGCGCCGGCCTGGCCGACATCCGCTGGACCCCGTTGACCTTCGGGATGGTCACGCTGCACACGGGTCGTCGACCCGGGTAAGGCGGGCAGGCGGTGCGGCGGCGCTGGGCTGACACGCCGGCCCCGGCCATGTGCGCATTCTTCTCATCTCGACATGGGCTGTCGGTTCGAGACCGATCGGCGCCGTGGCGCGGCCGCCACAGGCATGAATCGTGCGTGGCGGCGGTTCGCCACGAGGTCGATCGAGCCGGATTGGAACCCAGACCGACTTCAGCCGTCACCGGGTGACGATTTGAGAAAAGGGGCCGTGCCGGGGGCGCGGCGGCGTTGGCTCAGATCTCGAGCTCCCCCGGAACGGGAGGTGGCCCAGCGGAGGTCCGGCTCGCCCCGGCACTCGCGGCAACCACGAGGCCGATCGCCGCTGTATCGGTCGTCGACAGACCCTGGCCGATCAGGGCCATGCCCATGAGCGCGGCGGCCGCCGGCTCGAGACTCACGAGGATCCCGTAGGTGGCGCTCGTCATCCCGCGCATCGCGGTCAGCTCCAGGGTCCACGGGATGATCGAGGCGAAGAGGGCCACGCCGGCCGCCCCCACGAGCAGCAACGGGTCCGCGGCCAGTTGCGGGAGCGCGCCCCCGGCGATCGCCACTGGAAGCACGATCAGCGCCGCCACACCGACTGAGATCGCCAGGCCTCGTCCACCCGGCCACTCCCGGGCGACCCGGCCGCCGACGACGACGAAGAGGGCCCAGCAACCGCCCGCCGCCAGGGCGAGCATGACACCAAGGGCGTCGTTCGCCACGAGCCGCCCGCCGCCCAGGAGCCAGATACCGACTCCGGCGAGCGCCACCCAGGCGAGGTCGATCGGCCGCCGCGACCCAACCACGGCGACGGTAAGTGGACCCCAGAACTCCAGGGTCACGACGACGCCAAGCGGGATACGGGCAATGGCAAGGTAGAAGAGCGAGTTCATCGCGGCGATGTCGACGCCGAGCAGGATCGCCCACCAGATGGCCCGCGAGGAGACGCCACGCCCCGATGGCCGCCGCGTCGCCACCAGGACCAACGCGCTGAGAACGAGCCGCAAGGCCACCACGGTCATCGACGGATGCGCGCGGACCAGGGTGGAAGCGAGGGCCGAGCCGGCCTGAACCGACACGATTGCGACGAGGATCAGGACGACGGGCGACGCGCCGGCGAACGCCCCGTGCAGTCGCTGGATCTCTCCCGACCCTCGCCAGGGACGGCCCAGGTCAGGCCCCCGGCTTGGCGGCCTCGAGGGCCTTTCGCGCGGTCTCCCAGTCCGCCCGGAACTGGGCGATCCCCTTGTCCGTGAGCGGGTGGTGGACCATCTGCTGGAAGACCTTGAACGGCAGGGTGGCGATGTGCGCCCCGGCCAACGCGGATTCGGTCACGTGGCGCGGGTGGCGAATGGACGCCGAGAGGACCTCGGACTCGAGCTCATGGAACCGGATGATGTCCGAGAGCTCGCGGATGACGATCATCCCCTCCTCGTTGATGTCGTCGAGGCGACCGACAAACGGCGAGAGGAGCCAGGCGCCGGCCCTGGCAGCGAGGAGGCCCTGGTTGGCCGTGAAGATCAGCGTGCAGTTGGTGCGGATCCCTTCCGCGGCGAAGCGGCTGATCGCCTCGAGCCCGGTCTCCGACATCGGAACCTTCACGACGATGTTGTCGGCGATCTTCGCGAAGTGCCGGCCCTCTGAGAGCATCCCGTTCACGTCGTCGGCAATGACTTCGGCGGAGACCGGGCCGTCCGTGATCGTGCAAATCTCGGTCAGGACCTCGTCGTAGGTCATGCCGGTCGTCTTGGCAAAGAGCGACGGGTTCGTGGTGACGCCGTCGAGGACGCCCCAGCGGGCAATCGTGCGGATCTCGTTGAGGTCGGCAGTGTCGAGGAAGAGCTTCATCGTCGAGTCGAACTCCGTGACGGGACCGGGCCGCAAAGGCGGAGAGGCGATGATCGAGCCGGGATTCTACGCCCAGCCAGCGGATCAGCCGCAACGACACCCAGCCGCAACGACACCCAGCCGCGACCCGTCCCACCCGAGTGCCGCTACCCGTCCCGGCCGCGACCCGTCCACCCGAGCACCGCTACCCGTCCCACCCGAGTGCCGCTACCCGTCCCGGCCGCGACCCGTCCACCCGAGTGCCGCTACCCGCCGATCCTTCGGGACATGTTCGCCACATGATCATTTCGGGGGTATCGGGGCGGTCATCGGGTGGGCTTCTCCGTTTCGACGGCCCGCTCCTGGGCAAAAGGGTCCGCTTATCGATCTCCGTGACCATGGCGCGAACAAGAGGTCGACGACCGAGCCCCTGGAGGGCACGGCATCGGCGACCTCCCCGGCTTCGGGCCTGCGAAGCCCGGAAGATGTTCATGGCGCGAACATCGCCGCGGCCACGGGAGAACGTCCGCGGCCACGGGAGAACGTCCGCGGCCACGGGAGAACGCCTCCGCAACGGGGAGAGCGTCCCGGCGACGGGCCGTGGGCGTCGGCCACGGGAGAACGCCACGGGGAGAACATCCGGGGGAGAGCGTCCCGGCGACGGGCCGTGGGTATCGGCCACGGGCCGGCGCGATCTGCCTGGATCCCCGGGTCAGGATCCTGCGGCGGGTACGACGTCGGCGGACCTCGGGGACGAGATCGGCCCGACGACACCGCGGACCGCCAGCGCCGCCCCGATGAACCCGTCGAAGAGCGGGTGCGGCCGTTCCGGCCGGCTCTTGAACTCCGGGTGGAACTGGCTCGCCACGAACCACGGGTGATCCTTCAGTTCCACGATCTCCACGAGCCGTCCGTCGGGCGACTGGCCGGAGAGGATCATGCCGGCATCCTCGAGCGTCTGGCGATAGCGGTTGTTGACCTCGAACCGGTGGCGATGCCGCTCGTAGATCACTTCCTGGCCGTAGGCGAGAGCCGCCCTGGAGCCGGGCGTCAGCTTTGCCGGGTAGAGGCCGAGGCGCATCGTGCCGCCCTTGTCCTCCATCTCCCGCTGGTCGGGCATGAAGTCGATCACCGGGTTCTCGGTGAACATGTCGAACTCGGTCGAGTTGACGTCCTTCGACCCGGTCACCTCGCGCGCGAACTCGATGACCGCACACTGGAGGCCGAGACAGAGGCCGAGGTAGGGCACCTTGTGGTCCCGGGCGTAGTGCGCGGCGAGGACCTTGCCCTCGATGCCACGATGCCCGAACCCGCCGGGGACGAGGATCCCCGCGGCGCCATCGAGACGCTCGTACAGGTTCTCCCGGGTGAGCTGCTCCGAATCGACCCAGCGGATCTTCGCGTCGACCTCGTGCGCCCAGGCGGCGTGGCGGAGGGCCTCAGTCACCGACAGGTAGGCGTCCGGAAGCTCGATGTACTTGCCGACCAGGGCGATCTCCACGATCGGCTTCGCTCGCTTGATCCGGTCGACGAGCGCGCGCCAGCCATCGAGGTCGGGGGCGACAGCGGCATCTCCGAGACCGAGCTCCCGGACGATGAGCCGGCCGAGCCCGAAGGCCTCGAACTGGAGCGGGACCTCGTAGATCGTCTCGGCGGTCGGAGCCGGAATGACGGCATCGGTGGCGACGTCGGTGAAGAGCGCGATCTTCTCGCGGATCTCGTCGGGGACCTCATGGTCCGAACGGAGGACGATGACATCCGGCTGGATGCCGATCCCGCGCAACTCCTTCACGGAATGCTGGGTCGGCTTCGTCTTGAGCTCGCCGGTCGCGGCGAGGGCCGGCAGGAGCGTCACGTGCACATAGAGGACGTTGGAGCGGCCGACGTCCTTGCGCATCTGGCGGATGGCTTCGAGGAAGGGCAGGGATTCGATGTCGCCGACCGTGCCGCCGACCTCCACGATCACGCAGTCCGGGTCGCCGTCCTTGCCGACGCGAACGATCCGCTCCTTGATCTCGTTGGTGATGTGCGGGATGACCTGGACGGTCCCGCCCAGGTAGTCGCCGCGGCGCTCCTTGGCGATGACGGCCTGGTAGATCCGGCCGGTCGTCACGTTGGAGAGCTGGGTCAGGTTCTCGTCGATGAACCGCTCGTAATGGCCGAGGTCCAGGTCCGTCTCGGCCCCGTCGTCGGTGACGAAGACCTCGCCGTGCTGATACGGGGACATGGTCCCGGGATCCACGTTGATGTACGGATCCAGCTTGAGGATGGAGACCTTGAGGCCCCGTGCCTTGAGCAGGCGCCCGATGCTGGCGGCGGTGATGCCTTTGCCGAGGGAGGAGGTCACGCCTCCGGTCACAAAGACATACTTCGCCATGGATCGGGTCCTCCGGGGGTTTTTCTGATGCTACCGGAAGACGGCCTCCGGGGCAAGGCTTCCGGCCTCGTGACCGGGCCTCGTGGCCGGGTGGCACGAGCCCTCCGATGCGCATGCCCCTGGCGCCGGGGTAGCACCCGCCATGCTGAGCCGGGGTCAGACCCGGGCAGGCGGATCCCGACATCGGGGAATGCCCTCAACTTCGGTCGCGAACTGCCGACTCCTTCCGCATGTCGATACCCGCCGCTTCGGGACGGCCCACGGCGCCGCCCATTTCGAGCGCGCCGTGATCATCGATGCGGCAGCGCTCCGATTGTCGGCGGTCGTGGCGAGCCTCGGCGGGTCGACGACCTCAACGTCCATGCGCGGATGGGTCGACGGCAGCGACGCTCGCGCGGAGATGGCCGGCACGACGTCCGAGCAGACGGCGAGCGCCACGCTCTCTATCAGCCAGGCAGCCCAGGCGCTGAACGCCGAGCGCCTGCGCCAGGAGCTCCGTTCCCCCAACCTCCCGAGCGCGGACCGGGATTCCCCGACGCCCGGGCGCGATATCCCCGGAGACGCGCTTCCCCCCGGCCTCGCCCGGCGACTCGCGGAGTGGCGACGCGGGCTCGCCGCTCGTGCTGCCGCAGGTGGAGGGCGCCCCACGAGCACCACGGCGCAACCCAGGACCGCCCCGGCGCGAGGGGCGGCGGCCAAGGGGAGCCTGGATTCGGCGGTCGGGGGAGCCAGCGCCTCGGACGCGGCGATCGACGACGCAGGAACCACCGATCCCCGCCTCCTGGCCCTCATCGGGCTGATCGAACGGCTCACCGGCCAGAAGGTCCGGCTGCTGCGGGCGAGCGACATGCACCCGCACATCGACGAGGCGGCGATGGCCGCCATTGCCCGTGCCGCCGAGGCCGCCCACGTCGCGAAGATCGGGAACGTCCCCCAGCGCCAGGGCTGGGGCCTCTCCGTAGACGTCCACGCCGAGCAATCGACGACCGCGACGCTCGACCTCATCGCCCGCGCGGTTGTCCGGACCGCTGACGGCCGTGAGATCGCTGTGGCGATGGACCTCTCGATGAGCCAGACGACCAGCCGGGCCGTCGACGTTCGCATCCGGCTGGGCGACGCGAAGCTCGTCGACCCGCTGGCTCTTGATCTGAACGGCGATGGGCTCAACCTCTCGACCGCCACCTTCACCTTCGACATGCAGGCGAATGGCGGGACCGAGACCTTCCGGTCCCTCGCGCCGGGCGATGCGTTCTTGGCGGTCGATCGCAATGGCTCCGGAACGATCGATTCGGGCGCGGAGCTGTTCGGGCCGGCGAGCGGGAACGGGTTCACGGAACTCGCCGCGAGCGATACGGACCACAACGGCTGGATTGACGAAGCCGATCCCATCTTCAACGAGCTCAAGGTCTGGAATCCCGCGGCCAGGTCGCTAATGGGCCTGCGCGAGGCCGGGATCGGTGCCATCGCACTCGCCTCCGTCGCGGCACCGATGGACCTCTCGGCGGGCGGGGCGGCCGCCGGACGTCTGACCGCCGCGGGGGCCTACCTGACCGAGACCGGGACGGCCGGCATGATCGGAAACATCGACCTCATCGCCTGACCGCGCGCGATCGCGCCGGAGAATCGGGTCGGCGGATCTCGGTCGACGATGAGACAGAGACGAAGGCGCCTCAGCCGGCCGGTCGCGGCGGGTCGATCCGACCCTCGCCCCAGACCTCCGGGCCGCAGAAGTACGGCTTGCTCGTCGGACGCGGCACGAGCGCGGTCGCGGGCTCGGCGCGCCAGGCCTCCAGCGTCGCGGCGAGCCAGGCGTCGATCTCCCCGAACTCCGTCCAGCGGCGGAAGGGCCAGCCGTTCTCGAGACAGAGGTTCACGAGCGCGTGCTTGGCAAAGATGACGTCCGCGTACCCGGCGGCATACCGATCCGACTCTCCGTCGCCGATGAAGACGACGGCGCGCCCGGCAGCCTGGTGAGCACGTACCCGTGCCCGCTTGCACGTGCCGCAGACGAAGCAGCGCGGGTGGCCGTTCGGGAACTCGATCCGCGGGCGCCCACCGGGCAGGAACGTGGTCGCCGCCGTCACGACCGGCAGGTCGCCCACCCCCAGCGACTCCAGCGCCGCCGGAATGAAGAACCCGAACCCGTCGCTGACGACCTCGACCGGCACCCTGGCCGCCCGCGCCCGTCGCACCATCGGCGCGAACCCGGCGTCGTGCGGCTGGGCGGCCGCGAGGGCGCGCAACGCGTCGGGCGACGCGGTGATCAACCCGATCTCCCACTCCATCAGGCCGCGCGACCCCGAGAGCCCAGCATCGTACTCCGCGGCTTTTTCCTCCCACTCAGCCGTGACGAACTCCGCCATCAGCGCATCCGAGACGTCGGTCTGGGCGATCGTGCCGTCGTAGTCCACGAGGATCGCGATGGGCATCTCGCCGGGCTGGACCGGACTCGGGGGCGGCGGCGCCACGATGGGCCGCGGCGCGCCGGTCACGGAACCCACGACGCAAGGGCTCGGGCCCGCGACATGACCCCGCCGATGCCGATCGACCGGGCCACGGTGACCCCGAGGATGATCACGGCCCCGCCGACGATCTGGGCCGGCTGGACCGGCTCGGCCAGGAAGGCTGCGCCCATCAGCACGGCGACGAAGGGCACCAGGAACTGGAGCCCGGTGACATGCGTGGGGCCCAGCAGGCGGATGCCGTGGAAGACGACGACGTTCGTGATCACCACGGGGATCAGCGCCGAGTAGGCGAAACCCGTCCACGCACCCGCCGAGACGGCGCTCCAGTTGGTCGTCGCGATCTGCGCCAGCCCGAAGGGGGCCATGACCAGGCAGCCACCGGTCATCGCCCAGGCGGTGGTTCGGAGCGGCGAGTGACGCGCGAGGATCGGCGCGCCCCAGGCCGAGTAGGCGGCCCAGCACGAGGCAGCCGCGATGGTGACGAGGTCACCGAAGATCGACGACCCGATGCCGATCCCCGGTCCTGCCGCGACAACGATCGCGACCCCCGCGAACGAGACGAGCGCACCGCCAAGCTTCCGGGCGGTCAGCGTGTCCGAGCCAGCCCAGGCCGCCAGGAGGACCGTGAAGACTGGGGATGATGCGACGAGAAATGCCGAATCGCCCGCGGGGATGGACTGGAGCGCGGTCGCCCACAGGATCTGGTAGACGCCGAAGCCGACGACGCCCAGGGCCATGATGGGCAGGAGCTCGCGACCGGGCATCCGGACCGAGCCCTCGCGCCAGCGCAGCGCGAGCATCAGGAGGACGGCGCCGAGCGAGAACCGCATGAACGCGAAGGCGATGGGCGGGATCTCGCGGTTGGCCGCCTTGACCACGATGAAGTTCGCGGCCCAGGCAAGGACCACGAGGAGGATCCCGATCTCGGCGAGCCCCCGGCTGGAAGACCACCGACCGGGGGGGACATCAACGCCCGCCGGTGAACCGGCGGGCGTCTCGCGCGAAGGAAGGGCCGCCGGGGCGCCGATCAGGCGCCGCCTTCGTCAAGCTCGAGCGACTCCTCGTCCGCTTCCTCGGTCAGCTTGAGCCAGACGAAGAGACCCGCGAGGACCGCCAGCGGGATGACGATCAGCGCGCCGAGGGTGATACCCAGCGCCACGGCCACGGTTCGAAGAGCGCGCATTGCGGTTCCTCCTGGTGCGGATCAGCCCCGGCTCCCCCCCGGCGAACCGGCCTTGGGAGCGGGGGTGCGAAGGGTGGGGCCCTTTGCGATCAGGGCCTCGACGTCGTCGCGGGTGAATTCGACAAGCGTATGACGAGAGCCCGCCTGTGTCGCGTAGTGGAGCCGGAGCAGGAAGGCGCCGTCCTGTTCGAAGAAGAAGATGTCCCTCGGGTGCTGCTCGTCGAGGTATCGGCCGATCACCCGAAAGCTGTGCTCGTACCGTCCAGCCCCCTGGGGCTCGATCTGCGGTCCGCCGCCGCGCCTGGCGGCGGCGGCGTCCATGAACCGGGAGATGTCGTCATCGAGAAAGGTCATGGTCTCCTTCTCGACCTTGCCGACCGCCTCGGACCACGTGCTCGACGTC
>Ga0315281_10012295_pt1 | contig 11683 bp, 7 predicted proteins | sample YL17G07_0_MG_FD_204540 | JGI IMG/M metagenome (GOLD analysis project Ga0315281, IMG submission 204540) | Sediment microbial communities from Yellowstone Lake, YNP, Wyoming, USA - YL17G07_0 | ecosystem: Environmental > Aquatic > Freshwater > Lake > Sediment | place: USA: Wyoming | collected... | reverse complement strand
ACCCACCAGAAGATGGCGAGTGCCGTGGCCGTTGCCGGCAAGGGCATACCGCCGATACTCGAGGAAGAGGTCTTCGCGCTCGGCGGAGGGATAGAGCTCGCCAAGTATGCGCTCCCCGGGACCCGGGACCTGGCTACCAACGCCGTCGAGGCGCTCGGCGGCCGCAATGCCTGCCTGCTCGCTCATCACGGAGTTATCGCGGTGGGCTCCAGGATACAGGATGCCCTGTTGAAGGCGGAGATCGTCGAGAGGGCCGCGGAGATCTACATAATGTCGACTGTGATCGGAGGCCCGCAGATAGTTCCCTTCATGCGGGAAGACTCACAGAGCGGCGGCCCCGGCGGGGCGACCTAGGTTCACTTCTGGCAGGCGGGGCAGAAGTAGCTGCTCCTTCCACCGATCGTCTTTTTCACGAGTTTACCGTGGCTTCTCGGGCATTCGCCGTTCCGCCCCCGGTGAGGGATCAGAAACTCGTCTGCGTACTCGTCCAGCTCCGCGTCGAGTTCGATCGCTCGCCTGAGGACACGCTTCATCTCCTCGTAGATGCGCTTCATCTCATCATCGGAGAGGTCTTTTACCTTCCGGTCCGGTCTCACTCCCGCCTGGAAGGTTATCTCGTCAGAGAATATGTTTCCTATGCCTGCGATCAGCTCCTGGTCCATAAGTACCTGGTGTATGGTCGTTTCGTGCCCGCCGATGGCGTCGCCGAACTTTTTATAGGTGAAGCGGCGGTCGAGCGGCTCTGGGCCCAGCTTCGCGATTTCGGGGATGTCCGTTTCGTCGACCGTCGGGTAAAGGGCGACCTTTCCGATGAGCCTCATGTTTATGTAATGCAGGCAGGTGTCGTCATCGAAATGGAACTCCACCCTGCCCCACCTGGGCTTAGGTTCGCCCTTCTTACTGAGCAGGAGCTCGCCGGACATGCCGAAGTGCAAGAGTAGCATGTTCCCCCTGTCCGTTGGTACAAGGACATATTTACCGCGCCTCTTTGCCTCCAGGAGCGCCGCGCCCTTCAGGCCCTTCCCGAGGGATGCCGGGGTCACACCCGAGAGCACCCTCTTGTCGAGGACGGCTACCCTCTTGATGGGGCGGCCGAGAGAGGTCCGCTCTATGTAGAGCCTTCTGACTTCGACGTCCGGAAGCTCAGGCAATTCAAACGCCCCCTTTTCCCTCTATCATGGCCTTTATCGCGAGCGCGTTCTTGATGGCGAACCCGCCGTAGTCGTTGTTGAAGTAAACGAATGCGTCTCGGCCGCCCTTGAGGTGTCCCCTTATCTCGGCAGCCAGAGCGCGAAGCTCTTTTTGGGTGTAGGAGGGCGCCTGCCGGGTGTGGCCGCTGTGCAGGCGGTAGAAGACGAAGTCCGCCGTGACCTCCCGTGGGCTGGGCCAGTGAGGGCTGTCCGCTGCGCAAAGAGCGGCGCCGTAACGGCGCAAGACATCCATTATCTCTTCTGCCAGCCACGACTCGTCCCTGAACTCGAAAACCAGCCTGTACTTCTTCGGGACGATCGACAGGAACTCCTCGAGCCTGGGAGCGTTGACGTTCCACCGCGGAGGAAGCTGGAACAGGACCGCGCCGCACCTGTCCTCGAGGCCGTACAGGTTCTCATAGAACCGCTTCACCGCTTCACCCGCGTCCTTGAGCTTCTTGACATGGGTTATGTAACGGTTGGCCTTCACGGTGAAGACGAAGTCAGCGGGAGCACCCTCGCGCCAGTTCTCGAACGTCTTCCTGGAGGGGAGCCGGTAGAACGAGTAGTTGATCTCGACGGTATCAAAGCTCTTCGCGTAGAAACCGAACCATTCCGGCTGTGGCAGCTCCTCCGGGTAAAAGAGCCCTCTCCAGTGCTCGTAGACCCACCCGGAAGTTCCCACAAGAAGCTTTGCCATCCTGCCACCAAGTCCGACTGACAATAGTCTAGTCATTCTAGCGCAAAAATGGGGTCAGACCACTTTTGTTGCTCCCAGCATGAGAGGCAGGGCTGAAGGTACAAGATGCAACAAAAGTGGTCTGACCCCATTGTGCACCTGTTATGATACGCACAGACCACGGGGGGAGGCGCCGATGGGCGGAGGCATAATCGTAGTAGGGAGTATCAACCTTGACTTGGTCGTCCTTTCTCCCGTGATACCCGGCCCCGGCGACAGCGTCTGCGCGGGCGATTTCCAGATGATACCCGGTGGGAAGGGAGCGAACCAGGCGGTGGCGGCCAACAGGCTCGGCAACCGCACTTTCATCCTCGGACGCGTCGGGGTTGACCATTTCGGAGATTCACTTGTAGAGAACCTCGAGTCCTGTGGTGTCGAGACATCCCTGATCAAGCGAACGGATAGCGCAAATACAGGTGTTGCGCTGATAGTGATCGAGAGGGAGACCGGGGACAACACCATCGTGGTCGCGCCCGGTGCCAACTCCGAGCTCTCCGTCCTGGACCTCGACTCGCTTGACCCGTATTACGGACAGGCCCACTCGATACTCTTCCAGTTCGAGATCCCTGTCGAAGTCATAAGTGAAGGCGCGAAGAGGGCGAGGGAGCACGGGGTGATCACGATACTTGATGCCGGCCCCCCGCGCGGTGTTGACATAACCTACTGCCGGGATTTCGACGTCGTCTCGCCGAACCGGAGCGAGCTTGCAGCCCTGACGGGGCAGCCGGTTTCGGATATCGAGACGGCCCTCCGCTCTGCAAAGGTCGTCGTTGGTGAGGGTGTTCGAACCGTCGCGGTCAAGATGGGGGAGGACGGGTCTCTCCTGGTGACGCGGGAGGGCGCCTGGCACATCTACCCTTATGAAGTGAAGGCGGTTGATGCTACGGCCGCCGGCGACGCTTTCACCGCGGCGCTCGCTACCGCGCTGGGAGAAGGGATGGAGCTCCCCCGGGCCATGCGGTTCGCTAACGCGGCCGGCGCGCTCGCAGTAACCGTCTTCGGGGCGCAACCTTCGATGCCCACAAGGGCGAAGGTGGAAAAGATGATGGGATCGGAGAAGCCGGAGGAGGAGAGTTGGGCGAGGATCGATTGACGATAGGTAATGACAGGTTGCGCATCGATTTCAACGTGCCGGGTGTCCATCCGTTTGTCTCGCTTCACGTGCCCGGCGAGGATGGTTCTTGGCTGCCCGCCGTGTCTCTGGGAGCGCGCCAGGTGAAGTACTTCCACAAGGGGGCCGCTTTCCCGAGGCTCCTGTCCGGCGATGAGGAGTATGACTCTACAGCGCGGATCGAGGTTGCGGGTGTCGATGATGATGACGTTAGCGTTTCCGTGACCGACATGCGCTCGGTGTTCGAGATCGAAAGCAGCGTGGCGTTGGAGGGCGATGCGCCGATAGCCCACGTTGTCCACAGGCTGACTCCCACAGCGGACACCGGCGTCAACCGCATCTTCGACCGCTACGACTTCGTCGCCGCACCCGGAACAACGCCGACCGAGGGTCTCGATTACTGGTATGTCCCGCACCTGAGGCCGAAGCAGGACATGGTGATAGCGGACCATGTCTTCCGCCAGCCCGTTGTCATGATGCGGAAGGGGGATATCTTCTTCGCCCTGATACCGGACCTCGAGCTTCTGGAAGAGGCGTATGGAAGCAGCCCCGCCAGGTACTACCTTGATTTCGTATTGTCGGGCGGGGAGAACCGCTCGCCCGCGGCGTGCTTCGGGATCGGGCAGACCAGGACCAAGGGCCACGTCTTTTTCAAGAGCAGCTTCAACAGGGAGCTCCCGGTCAGGGAAGGCGAGCCTCTGCTGCTGGGTTATTACCTGATTCTGGACCGCGACGGGTTTGACAGGGAAGATGCCATGTATTTCCTGTGGGAACGCTTCGGGCGCCGGTATCTGTTGACAGGACTACCCCAGGTTGCGAGCCTGGACCGCTACGCCTCGGCCGGTCTCGCGCGCACTTTCAAAAGGTCGGACCTCTTCCGCCGGTTCGAGCTCGAGGGGCAGCGGTGCGGCGGCACGGTGGCCCAGCACCTCGTCAACCGCAGGGGCGTCAGGCTCATGGGGCTGAGGGAACTCCGTGGTTACCTCCGGTTTCAAGATATCGAGCTTGTCCTTTTTAAGGCGGGGGTGAAGATCCTCACCGGGAGCCCCGCCCGAGGCCGCATCTTCGAAAAGATGGTCTACCGGTACGCCCCAAAGGTACCGCCGCAGATCCTCTTCCAGTCCTGGTTCAACAACCTGAGGAGCGCCTACGGGGCGTACTGGTTCGCCAGGAAATGGAACGACCACGAGCTGCTCGAGAACGCGCTGGCCGTCAAGAACCTGGCAATCCTGGCCCCGAGGGAGGATGGCGCTTTCCCGGCCGTGTGCTACGCGACGGAAGAGGGGATCTACTGGAACAGGGGGACCCGCGCGTTCAAGCACATCGACTGGTACCATACCGCCGACTGCTCGACGACGGCCTACTACATGGCGCTCTGGTTCGCCGACCACGAGGGAGACCCGCGCCTGCTCGGCCGCTGCCGGGAGTTCGCTGACTTCATGCTGCGTGTGCAGCTCCCCTCCGGTTCCTTCCCGGCCTGGGTACGGCCCTCCGGTACCAGGATGGAAGTCTCACCCGCCCTCAAAGAGAGCGCGACCACGGCCTGCCCGGCGATGTTCCTCGCGATGCTCTACCTGCTCGACGGGAGCGAGCGCTACCTGGACGCGGCGCGCCGGGCCGCCGATTTCCTGGCGGAGGAGGTCATCCCCCGGCAGAAATGGTTCGACTACGAGACGTTCTACTCGTGTTCTTCCAAGCGTCTCGGGATGTTCGACGCCTTCACCGGTACGTACCCCCAGAACGCGATGAGCATGTACTGGGCGGCCGAAGCTTTGAGGCTTCTGCACCTGGGGACCGGTGACCATGCCTACCTCGACCTGGGCCGCGAAGTGCTCGACCACCTCTGTCTTCTCCAGCAAATCTGGGACCCGCCGTTCCTGTCCATAAACGCCTTTGGAGGCTTCGCTTCGATGAACACCGACGCCGAGTGGAACGATGCCCGGCAGGCACTCATAGTGCCGGTCTTGATGGACTACTACCGGCTCACCGGCAATCCGGATTACATGGAGCGGGGCATCGCCGCGCTGCGGGCCTCTTTTACCATGATGTACCTTGATGAGAACCGGAGGGTGGCGCCCGGTAACATGAGGAACGTGCCGGGTGATGAGATCGGCTCGACCGCCGAGAACTACGGGCACCTGGGATATGATGACCGGACCCCGGGCCATATTGAATCGGACTGGGGGACGGGAAGCGCGTGCTACGCGGCGGCCTATGCAGAGAGGCACTACGGCGACGTCTTCATCGACGTGCGCAGGATGAAGGCCTTCGGCATCAACGGCTGCCGGGTCAGGAGGATGTACCGCTCCGGCGAAAAGATAATGCTAGAGGTCGAGAAGCAGATCGACGCGGGACTGGACATCGTGATCAAGGCTTCGGAGGCACCGCCCGGGCTCCAGGTCGAGGTGAACGGCGTCAAGGCAAAGAAAAGCGCCCCGGGAGACTTCAGCGTCCTCCTCTAGGCGCATGAATGACACACGGGGGCCTGGCCCCTAATGTGTCATCACCGGTCACTTCTTCTTGTGGCGGTTTTTCTTGAGCTGTTTCTTGTGTTTTTTCTTGCGCATCTTCTTGCGCCGTTTCTTTACAACCGAGCTCATGTCTTCCGGTCTCAGGCCTTCCTTATGTAGTCTACTCTAAGCATAACAGGAGAAATCCTACCACAACGAGCGGGAATGGGCACGGTTATTTTTATCGAGGGCCTTCGATTGGCGGAATGGTGATGGTTACTCGTGGGCGTCCATCAAGGTGAATTCGAAACAGGCGCCGTTGTAGTTGTATGCTTTGATGGTACCGCTGTAAACACCTACGATCTTGTCGACGATGGCCAGCCCGATACCGGTCTCGCCTGTCTTCCCCTTGAAGAAGGGAACGAATATCTGGTCGAGCTCCTCGGGGGGTACCCCCGAGCCGTTATCCCTTACCAGGTAACGGTGCCCTCCGCTTTCATCGTCACCCAGATACGAGACCTTGACGACAGGCTTCTTGCTGTCGTTGTGCTTTATGGCGTTTGCGACAAGGTTCGAGAAGAGCTGGTAGATGTGGGTCGGGTTCCCCGACACGTGACCGAGGTCGTCATCGACATCCATCTTGACGCCCCTTTTGTTTATGATCTCCGCCCTCTCGGTCAACACCCTGTACACGACCATGCCGACGTTCACGTCGAAGAACTCACTCGGTATCTGTCCCGCCTCTGCGAGAACCAGCAGGTCCTCGATGAGCGCGCCCTGGACCTTGAGGTTCTTGTCTATTATCTCCGCAAGTTCGTCTATACTCGTGCCGACGTCCTGGGGAACGGGATTCTTCAGCAGGTACTGAAGCGTATTGTTGGCCGCCATGATGGCGGAGAGCGGGCCCCTCAGGTCGTGTGACACCGCGTGGGCGTATCCCTCGAGTTCCCTGTTCAGCTCGAGCAGTCTCTCCTCTGCGAGGGTTCGTTCGGTTATGTCCCTTGTGATGGCGACGAGGGCCTTCGGTTGACCCTCGGAATCCCTGATGATTGCCGCACTCATCTCGCCCGGGAATCTCGAGCCGTCTTTTCTCAGCAATGTGAATTCAACGCCTATGACGGGACTCTCGGTGAACGCTTTCTCAAGGCTATTCATCGCCTTTTCATGGTCCTCGGGGGCTATCAGTTCGAACGCGCTTTTTCCAAGGAGTTCCTCGGCGCTTTCAAAACCGTGTACTTCAGCCGTGCGATCTGATACATATGTGAATATTCCCTCGAGGTCGCTGGCCGTCACCGCGTCGGGATTGGCAAGCACCAGACTCCTGTACGTCTCCTCGGACTCGCGAAGCGCTTTTTCCGCCTTTTTCCGCTCGGTCACGTCCCTGCCGACAGAGCAGATGCCGGTCGGGTTTCCATCCTTGTCTCGAATAAGGGCCCCGAGGAACTCGTACGGTATGCATCTTCCATCCTTGGTGACAAGCTCCAACTCATACATGTCGGTTCCTTCTTTTCGGACCCTGTTCACGCCCTCATCGACTAAGTGAAAATCTTCTTTCTTGAGGAGATTTATAGTGTCCATGCTGGAAAGCTCTCTGTCGCTGTAACCCGTTACCTCGCTGACCCTCCTGTTCCACCTGATCGGTTCTCCTTTGAGATCCGTTACAAACAAGAGGTCTTTTGTAACGTTAATCGCGCTGTCTACGAGCGACCTCTCCTCTTCGAGGGCCTCCTCAGCAAGTTTCTGCTCGGTGATGTCCACCGCTATCTCGTAGCAGACCAGTCTTCCGTCCGGCCATTCGATGGCCTTGTCGATGCAGTGATACCAGTGCTGGTTGAGGCGGTTCTGAAAGTCCTCGATGAAGGTCCGGCCCGTGTTCTCTCCGAGGATCTTGTCGTTGGTGCAGAACGGACACGGGGAGTCCATTCCCTCCATAGCTTTATAGCATTTTTCTCCGACGACCTCGCCGAACACTTTTTTCATGGCCCCGTTGGCGTAGAGGATTTCGTATGTTTCCGGGTCAATGACATAAGTGATTTCGTCGATGCTCTCGAAGATGGAGAGCAGCCGCTGCCGCTCGAGCTCGCGGACGGCGCCGTTGCGTCGGGCCGTCACCTCAGCGAGCGCCTTGGCGACCGCTTCTGTAAGTGTGGTGGTGAGATCCTTGTCCTTTACCAGGTAACCGGAGGCGCCCATCTTGATGGCGCGGGACGCGACATGCTCGCTGCCCTTGCCGGTCACCATTATCACTGCCGGGTGGTCGTCGGTGGATGTGATCTCCTCCATGAGAGTCAACCCGTCGCCGTTAGGCAGGTGGTAATCGAGGATCGCGATATCGCAGGGGTTCTCGGATAGTATCTTTCTGCAAGAGGAACAGTCTTTTGCTTTCTTCACGCGCGCGGAGAATTTCTCTTCAAGGAGTTTCTCGAGAATGGATGCGGTGACCGGGTCGTCCTCTACTATGATCACGCTTATGGTCGTGGCAGTGTCCATGTCGGGCGTCCAATATGGGAGGTCTGACCCGCGCCCCTCAGTTTTATATCAGGGCGCAAAGGGATTACCAGTAATCCCTCGAGAAAGTCTCAATCATCCGCTCTCGGTCGCCGCTTTTCAGTGCCGCTATGAGTTCGCCGTATACCTTTCCGGCATTGACTCCCCATGCATCCACTGAACTTATCTTAACAGGAGACCGGGTCCTGTCAACCGCGAAGAGCCCGAAGCGGGGTTCGTATGAACCCCACTCGTAGTTATCGACCATAGTCCAGTGTATGTAGCTCTTTACAGGCATCCCGTCCTTGAGGGCGCGCATTATCTCGTACAGGTAGCACTGCAGGAACTTGTCCCTCGTCGCGCCGTCCCACCTCGGCTCGACCCTTCCCTTGTGGACCCTGTAGCACATGCCGCTCTCGAGGATGTGGAGGGGCAGACCCTCTCCGTTTATGAGCCAGGCCTTCATGAAGTGGTACAGGCCCCTGGGGTTCAGTACCTGTTCCCAGAGCTCCTGCTGGGGCGAGAAACGTTTCTCCCTGATGTCCTGGAGGCCGGGTGCCTTGAGCAGGTGGCTGAGGAACGGGTCGTAGTAATCTATAGCCAGGTAGTCGAGCTTGTTCGGATCCGGCGAGGAGTAGATCGCTTCGATCCCGTTCTCGTAGTCCTCGAGGTTGAAGACGCGCTCGGCGAGCTTGACCGCGATTTTCTCTATCTGACGGTTGAACCACGGTACATGCCACACCTCGGGGATGCGGCCGATCTCCTCTTTCCATGCTTCCCGCCCTCTCTCGAGGTACGATACGAGGTCTCTTTTCTCCACACCGTTGCGGCGGGCGTTCAACAAGTCGGCAGTGACCTTGTCGAGGTAATACTCGGAGATATTGGCGGTGTTATAACAGACTTGCGGCTCATCCCACCCCTTCTCCTTGTAGACCCGGTGGATGGTGTCGTATGCACGGCAGTGGCCGTCGACCAGGTTGCCGCTCGCCTGCAAGGCCTTGTGGAGCCCCGCCTGCTTGTGGGGGAACGCCCTGAGAAAGAAAGATACGAGCGCGACCACGTTCGGCTCGTTTATGGTGACCCAGAACTTGACCGGGCGCAGCCCGTGCTTCTCAATTAGCAGGTTGTCGATCTTGTCGACTACGACCTCGACGTACTTCTCGAAGAACTGGAGCTTCTCGTTCTCGAGCCAGAGGTCGAGACCGAGCCAGTACGGATGTACGAAGTGGTGCAGAGTCACGATGGGTTCCATGCCGGCCTTCATGATGGCGGCTATCATGTCGGAGTAGGCTTCGATCGCGCCCTGGTCAAACGGCGGTTCCTTCCCGATGGCGGGGGTCGTCGAGGGCTGGACCCTCGCCCATTCTATCCCGAGGCGAAAGCCGTTCAGCCCCATGCCTTTTGCCATCTCCAACTCTTCCGGATAGTCGGTCCAGAACCTTATGGCCTCGCCTGACGGCTCGACCTTCCCGGCCCGCTCGAGCTCCATCCAGTTGTTGAGAGGCTCGCCCGGCCCGTTGAAGCCTCCCTCGACCTGGAACCCGGCGTTGGCGACGCCGAACATGAAGTCGTCGGGTAGGGAAAAGTTTTCGTCGAAAAGCCTTTCCAGATCCGCGCGAGTGAAATGCCGCTCAAACTCCATGAAGCCCCCTCCTCGTCACTTGGCGCCAGAGTGCTCGCTACATTCTACCAAATTAAAGCCCGCGCCTATAGGATGCCGAGGGCAATCAGTATCCCGAAGATCATAAAGACGATGCCGGAAGCGATGCGCAACCATTTGAAGGGGATGACCCTGCCCAGCCCTTCGCCCACGAGAGCGCCGATAAGCGAGGTTATGAACAGCGCGGCGGTGCCGCCCAGGAAGATGGCAAGCGGCGCTTTGTACTTCGATGTCAGGGCTACCAGCGAGAGCTGGGTCTTGTCTCCGAACTCCATCAGGGCCACGACCAGGAGTGAAGTGAGAAGCGGACTCTTCGTCGTCTTCTCCCTTTCCTCTACTTTCTCCGGTCGGAAGGAGAGCAGCCCGAATATTATGAAAACGGCGGCCGCTAGGTACCGTATCACTATTTCCGGGACGTACTTCGCGACGATCGCCCCAAACGTTACCGCCATCGCATTGAGGATTACGAAGGCGAGAGCCGCGCCTGCAAACACGGGTGCAAACCCGTACCTGGCCGACAGGGTGAGAATGGCGATCTGTGTCTTGTCGCCCAACTCGGCGATGAAGTTCAGACCGAAAGCGGCGCCGAAAGCTTTTGCGAACACGTGGAGATTATAGCCGATAGGAGTTCACAAACGGGAATCAACCCGGCTTGTACGCCGTCATGAGCAGCGTTGGGGAAAGCGGCGGAGTTTGATCCTCGCCATAACACTCTCAATAATCGACGCCGATGAAGTACTTCCAGTCCAGCCGGTAGCGCCGCCGCTTAAGTATCCTTTCCCTCAGCCCGTCCGGTATCAGTCGAGTGGAAAGGAAGAAGTCGAGCGCCTTCGCGGCGACCCCGGACAGCGGGCGGGGAAGCCTCCCGCACCACTGGTAGGCCACCATAAGGAGCACGAAGTTCTCGCACACCATATTGACCTGCTCGCGGGACATCTTGTCCAGGTTCAGCTGGGACCTGCCCGAGAAGAGCGTATCGGCCGTGGCATCGCCGAGCATGTCGCCCTCGAGGCACATCTGGTGGATACGGGTGTTGGGGAACGGGAAGAGAGCGGTCACCTGCGCGAGTCCCGGCTTTATCCGCGAGTTCATCTTCACGGTGTCCAGCGCCATCTTCAAGGTCTCGTGCGGGAATCCGACCATGTTCAGCGACACCGTAGGGATGCCGCGCTCGTGACACATCTCGAACGCCTTCATTATCTTCTCGTCGCTCATCGAGCGAAGCAGCACGTTCTTGCGGAGCCACGGGTTGCCGCTCTCGACTCCCATCGCTATGGCGCTGCAGCCCGCCCGGGCGAGAAGGTCCACCATCTCTTCGTCCAGGAGGTCGACCCTTGCGTTGCATATGAAGGGGAGCTCCACTCTTTCTGAGTATAACGATGCGAAACGCCTGAACCAGTCGCGGTCCAGCGTGAGGATGTCGTCGTCGAACCTCACCTGGCGGATGCCGGGGTTGGCGGTTGTGGCGGCTTCTATCTCCCGGACCACGTTCTCCGGGCTGCGGAATCGCACGTACTTCTTGCTGTTCGGGTAGATCGTCTTCTGCAGGTGGTTGCAGCAGTAGCTGCAGTTGAAGGGGCATCCCCTGGAGGCGAGCATGGTGAGCCGCTCCCTCTGGTTGCTCGCGAAGTTCTCCGGGTCGAACAGAAGCCTATCAGGGAACGGGAGGATATCCAGTTCTTCTATGAGCGGCCGTACAGGATTACGCCAGACGCGGCCGTCCTTTTTGCCCCATATATTAGGGATGCTATCGACAGCTCCGCCCTTCTCCATCGCGTCGACGAACTCCAGGAAGGCCTCATCGCCTTCTCCCACGCAGATGAAATCGATGCCGGGCTCGGAGATCGCCTCCTCGGGAGATATCGTCGGATGTACGCCGCCGCATATCGTTGGCAGGCCAAGGTCCTCTTTGACCCAGGTGCTGTAGGTGCAAACCTTTGCGAACTGCAGGGTGGTCGCGGAGAAAGCGATGAGGTCCGGCGCCGTCGCGGAAATCCTCTCGATGAGCTCCGCGCGTTTAATAGGCTTTATCAGATGGATGAGCTC
>Ga0315281_10012294_pt1 | contig 11683 bp, 12 predicted proteins | sample YL17G07_0_MG_FD_204540 | JGI IMG/M metagenome (GOLD analysis project Ga0315281, IMG submission 204540) | Sediment microbial communities from Yellowstone Lake, YNP, Wyoming, USA - YL17G07_0 | ecosystem: Environmental > Aquatic > Freshwater > Lake > Sediment | place: USA: Wyoming | collected... | reverse complement strand
AACGGCGAGTCCGCCGTATTCACTGCGTAAATGTCGGCGATCTCCAGCAGGCCGGACTTGATCGCCTGGATCTCGTCCCCGAGCCCGGCCGGGCAGATCACTACCCGGGTATCCGCTAGCAGCCCGATCTCGACGTCCGACTGACCGGCGCCGACGGTCTCGACGATCACCACGCCGTAGCCCGCTGCGTCGAGCACGTCGATCACCCGTGACGCGGTTCTGGACAAACCGCCGGGATAGCCGCGCGAGGCCACCGAGCGGATGAACACCCGCTCGTCGGACTGGTGGTCCCCCATGCGAATCCGGTCGCCAAGAATCGCCCCGCCCGAAATCGGGCTCGATGGGTCGACCGCGACCACCGCAACGCGCTGGCCGCGCTTGAGATATTCGCCGATCAACGCGCTGGTCAGCGTGGACTTGCCCGCGCCGGGCGGTCCGGTGATGCCAAGCACCCGTGCGCGCCCGATATGCGCGTGGATCGCGCGCAGCACGGCGCCGGCTTCGGGGGCGTCGTTCTCGACCGTGGAAATCGCCCGCGCCGTGGCGCCCCGATCCCCGGCGAGCAGCTGTTCGGCGCAGTTCTGCATGGGGTCCTGCGTCATCGCACCAGCAACTCCAGCGCCGCCCGCAGCGGCTGCGGAAGCGGCGCCGGCCGGTTGTTCCCCCGGTCGACATAGACGTGCACGAAGTGGCCCTGCGCCGCCGCGTCCGCCTCGGCATTGCGGAAAATGCCTATCTCGTAGCGCACGCTGCTCGTTCCGAGCTTTGCCACGCGCAGTCCGGCGTGCACCGTATCGGGAAACGCGATCGGACTGAAGTAGTGGCACTTCGTCTCCACCACCAGGCCGATCACCGGACTGTTCTCGATGTCGAGCGCACCACGCTCGATGAGATACTGGTTCACGACCGTATCGAAGTAGGAGTAATAGACCACGTTGTTGACGTGGCGATAAACGTCGTTGTCCATCCAGCGCGTCGGGATCGCGAGAAAGTGCCGGTAGTCGGCGCGCCTGTCCGGTGCGGCGCGGGTCATGGCGTCGCGCGTGCCTGCGCGCGCTCGAGAATGTCCGGCGGCAACGGCACCGAGCGCCGTGTGGCGGTGTCCAGGTGCACGCCAACCATGTCAAGGACGGCAACCTCTACACCGGTTTCCGCGTTGTACATGCGATGCCGGAAGCGCACCGTCTTCGGCTTGATCTCCAGCAGCTCGGAGGTAATCCGGATCAGCGCCCCCGCGTGCAGTTCCTCCTTGTACCGGGTGTGCTGGTCCACGGCGGCCATCCCACGCCCGTTCGCCTTGAGATAGGCCGGCGTAATGCCGATCGCCGCAAGAAAGTGCCAGGTCGCTTCATCGAAACGCGCTGTGTAGAACTGCACGTTCATGTGACCGATCTGGTCGATGTGCCACGGATACACGACCCCGCGATAGGTCTCCAGCGCTTTCGCCTTTGCCGTCATCAATGCCTCTCGTTCCAATAGCGTCTCTGATCGCGAGGAAAACCGGACAGCCATCGGGTTGATACCATCGCCCTCGGGTTGCCGTCAACGAGGCCGTGGCTCCGCCACCACGAGCGCCACCCCCGTGATGGCGAGCAGCATTCCAACCAATGCAATGCCCGTCAGCGTCTCGCCGAACAGGAAATAGGCCATCACCGCCGTCGTCGGCGGCGTGAGATAGAACAGGCTTGCCACGGTGGTCGCGGCCCCGCGCCGGATGAGCAGCGTGAGCAGGGAAATCGCGCCGATGGACAGCACCACGGCGAGCCAGGCAAGCGCGAAGACGAATTCGGGCGTCCACGCCACCCGCATGTTTTCCAACGCCAGTCCAAAGGGAAGGAGCGCGAGCCCCGCGGCGACGAACTGGATCACCGAGCCCGAGCGCAGGTCGAAAGGCGCGCAGAAGCGCTTCTGGTACACGGTTCCGCTTGTGATCGACACCAGCGCGATCAGCGCCATGCTTATCGATAACGCCGACAGGCCGGACAGACTGATCTTCTGCAGAACGACCAGCACGACGCCGCCCAGACCCAGCAGCAACCCCAGCCATTGCCGGCGCGAAACGCGTTCGCCAAGCAGCGGCACGGCGGCGAAGGCCGTCAGGATCGGCTGCAGCCCGACGATAAGGGCCACCAGCCCGGCCGACATGCCGAAATGGATCGAGCCGAATACCCCGACCAGATAGCCCCCGTGCAGCAACACGCCCGCGACCGCGATGTGCGCCACCTGCTGGGGCGAATTCGGCCACGGCGCGCGAAACAAGATCGCGATGGGCAGCATGAGCACCACAACCAAGGCAAAGCGCAGGAGCAGAAACGTGATGGGCGGCGCATAGGGAAGTCCGAACTTGGCGCCGATGAATCCGGTGCTCCACAGGAAAACGAATACGAGCGGCATCGACCGCACCCAGGCGCCGTCCCCAGCAGGCTTGGTGATCATGCCGCCGTCGTAACCTTGTTTTTATTTAAAATCATAGACCTATATGTTAGCGTCCACTTACACTCTTAAACTCGAGCAAAGTCCTACTGGACGTAAAGATCGCCAAGGCGATTATATCAACCAATTGTTCCATAGAGCATTTATTGATTCCAGGAGCCAGAACTGCTGCGATGCACAAAAATCTTCTTGACATAGCATAAATCTGCATTAGAATACGAATTGTTGCGGTGCAATATATCGTACCCGAACAGATTTCAACCCGACACGCTGACGAAGGAGATGAACATGTACGTTACCCCTGAACAAATAGCCGCCGCCAATAAGGCCGGCGTCGAAACCCTGATCGGTCTGGCGCATGCCCAGTTTGCCGCGCTGGAGCGTCTTTCCGCGCTAAACTTCAACGTCGCCAAATCGGCGTTCGAGGAAAGCGTCAACTACACCAAGTCGCTGCTCGGTGCCAAGGATGCGCAGGAGTTTGCATCCCTGAGCGCCACGGCCGCCCAGCCCGTGCTCGAAAAAGCAATCGCCTATTCGCGCGGTGTTTACGACATCGCGACGCAGACGCAGACGGAGATGAGCAAGTTCGCCGAAACGCAGGCGGGTGAGTTTAACAAGAACATGGTCGGCTACCTCGACAAGGTTTCCAAGAACGCGCCTGCGGGCTCCGACGTCGCGATTGCCGCGGTCAAATCGGCGCTCGCCGCCGCCAATTCGGCCTACGACAGCATCAGCCGCGTGGCCAAGCAGGCCTCCGAGCTCGCGGAAACGAACTTCGCAAACGCAACCACGGTGCTGAAGGACGCGAAGAAAAAGGCCGCCTGAATTCCAGTCATCGTCAAGATCTCCGCGCCCCCTCTCTCCTCCTCCTCCTCCTCCTGAGGGGGCGCCCTAAAGCCCCGGCGCAAGCCGGGGCTTTTTGTTTGTGCCTCACCGGCGAAAGCCGGAGATTTTTATTCAGCCTCCCGGCCCCGGTTCTTCCCACGTACCGCCCAACGCTGTGACCCCGGTCTTCATGCCGGCAATCGCTGCGGCCACCTGATCCGGCACACCGCGAACTCCGAGCTCGATGTGGCGCCGCCTGCCGTCGTCGCCGATGCTGGGCAGGCTGAAGGTCTTCACGCCCCGGAACTGCGCCTCGATGTCGGTCATGAGCGGCGTGATCGTGCTTTCGAACAGGTCGTACACGATGACCGAGATCTCCGCATCGGTACCCGTGTTGAAAAGGTGCGCGTAGCGCTCGTCCAGCACCCACTCGACCATCGGCCAGGCCATGATCGGGAAGCCGGGGACGAAATGATGATCGCCCAGCGAAAACCCCGGAACGCGGTTGTACGGATTGGGAATGATGGATGAGCCGCGCGGGAATTCGCCCATCTTGAGCCTGAACTGCGTGATCTCGCTCTTGAAGTGCGCGCGCATCACAGCTTCCGCATCCGGATGCAGATGAAGTTCGACGCCTGCCGCCGCCGCCGCGCACGCCCGGGTGTGGTCGTCGGGCGTGGCGCCGATGCCGCCGAAGCTGAACACGATGTCCCGCGAGGCGAGCGTGCGCTTCAAAGTGGAGGTGATAAGCGCGGGACTGTCGCCGAGATACTCGGCCCAGTCGAGCTTCAGGCCGCGCGCGCCGAGAAGCTCGATGAGTTTCACCAGATGCTTGTCCCCGCGCTTGCCGCGCAGGATTTCGTCGCCGATGATGATGCCGCCGATCATTCTTACTCGACGTCGCGCGGCGCAGTCTCCGGAATATCCTCCAGACGCGCGAGCCACGCGGTCGCCTCGCTGTCGCTCGGGGCGCGCCAGTCGCCGCGCGGCGAGAGTGACCCGCCCGAGCCGACCTTCGGCGCATTGGGAATGGCGCTGCGCTTGTACTGGCTGCTCTGGAAAAAACGCTTCAGGAAAACGCCGAGCCAGCGCTTGATGTCGGCGATCGGGTATTGCCGGCGCCCGGCCTCGGGCACGTCGGGCCAGTGGCCGCGCGTGCGGTCGCGCCAGGCGCAGAATGCCATGAACGCCACCTTGGCCGGGTCGAGGCCGAAGCGCAACGTGTAGTAGAGATTGAAGTCCTGCAATTCGTAGGGCCCGACGATCGCCTCGGTGCTCTGCGCCGGCTGCGCGCCGTTCTTGCCGGGAATGAGCTCCGGGCTGATCTCGGTGTCGAGTACCTGCGCGAGCACCGCGCCCGCCTCCTCGCCGAGATCGCGCGTTCCCGCTTCGTAGCGAATCAGGTACTGGATCAGCGTCTTGGGAACGCTCGCGTTCACTGCGTAGTGCGACATCTGGTCGCCCACCCCGTAGGTGCTCCAGCCGAGCGCCAGTTCCGAGAGGTCGCCCGTGCCGACCACCAGAGCGTTGTGCAGATTGGCGAGGCGGAACAGGTGGCTGGTGCGCTCGCCCGCCTGAGTGTTTTCGAAAGTAACGTCATAGACCGGCTGCCCTTTCGCGTACGGATGCCCGATGTCCTTCAGCATCTGCATGCACGCGGGTCGAATGTCGATCTCGGCCGCGCTGCACCCGAGCGCCTCCATCAGGCGCCGCGCCTGCGACAGGGTGCGCTCGGTTGTGGCGAAACCGGGCATCGTGTAGGCAAGAATATTTTTGCGCGGCGCGCCCATGACATCCATGGCCCGCGCGCACACGATCAGCGCCTGCGTCGAATCAAGCCCTCCGGAAACACCGATCACCACGCGCTCGATGCCGACGGCGCGCAGCCGCTTCACCAGGCCCTGCACCTGGATCTCATAGACCTCGCGGCAGCGTGCATCGCGCGTGGCGGGATCGCTCGGCACATAGGGAAAGCGCTCCAGCGACCGATCGAGCAGCAGCACCTCCGAAACAGGAGGCGCAAGGGAAAAACGTATGCGGCGGTAGTTCGCGATCTCCTCCGCGTGCCTCTGTATGGATTGAGCAAAGCTCGTCTGGCGCATCCGATCCTGCGCGAGGCGATCCAGATCGACGTCCGCCAGCGCAAGCTGCGCGGCGTAGGCGAAGCGCTCCGTCTCCCCCAGCCGCGAACCATTTTCGTAGATCATGCCGTGCCCGTCCCAAGCGAGGTCGGTCGTCGATTCGCCGTAGCCGGCCGCGCAATACACGTACGCGGCGAGGCAGCGGCCGGACTGGTTCGCCACCAGCTGCGAGCGGTATTCATCCTTGCCGGTCGTAATGTTCGAGGCCGACAAATTCACCAGTACGGTCGCACCCGCGAGCGCCGCATAGGACGAAGGCGGAATCGGCGTCCACAGATCTTCGCAGATCTCGGCCGCGAGAACGAATCCCGGCTGGTCCTCGGCCTCGAAAAGCAGGCGTGCGCCGAAGGGCACGCCGCGCTGGCCGGCCAGATCGATTTCGCGCGCTCCGGCGTAGCTCGCCGGTGCGAAGTGGCGCAGCTCGTAGAACTCGCGGTAGTTCGGCGGATAGGTCTTGGGCACCACGCCGAGAATGCGGCCGCGGTGGAGCACCGCGGCGCAGTTGTACAGCAGACCGTCGACGCGCACCGGCAGGCCAACGACTGCGACCACACCGAGGCCGGCCGAGGCGCGCACGACTTCTCCGAGCGCGTCGACCGCACCGTCGAGCAGCGCCTGCTGGTGGAACAAGTCCTCGCAGGAGTAGGCCGTGAGCCCCAGTTCCGGAAACACTGCGAGCGCTGCCCTGCGCTTCGCAGCCTGTCCCAGCAGCTCGACCACCTGGCGCGCATTGAACGCGGGGTCGGCCACGCGCACTTCCGGAATGGCGACGGCCACGCGCACGAAATTGTGCCGGTAGAGGTTGAAAAATTCCCGTCCCATGAGCGCATTATCTCCCATCGGGGGGTAAGGTTACATTTGGGAACACTTTGTTACGGCACTCCCTCCAAAGCTTTGCTAGGCTTCAAGCATGGCAATCCCATCAACGAAGGGGGCGATAGTGAATAGCCCGACAAAGGCCTTTCTGACACTGATGATCGTTGCGTTCGGAATCGTCGCGAGCACACCCGTGCTCGCCCGCGGTTACAGCCGTGGCCACGGCAGCTCGGTGCGGTTCGGACTTTTCGTGGGCACCCCCCTGGTGCTGTCCAGTGGCTACTATGGACCGCACTATTACTACCCTTCGCCATACTATTCACCGTACTATTCGCCCTATCCACCAATGGTCGCGGTGCCGATAGCGCCGCCGACCTATGTCGAACAGGGCCAGGTTAGCGCCCCCGCCGCACCCGCGGCGCCTCAGCAGGGATACTGGTACTACTGCAATGGCTCGCAGGCCTATTACCCCTATGTCAAGGAATGCCCCGGAGGCTGGCAGCGCGTCTCGCCGCAACCGCCGGGTTGATGAAAGGAACAGAACCATGAACCGAATCACGCGACTCTCCATTCTGCCGGCGCTGCTGATCCTCGGCGCCTGTGCGACCTACCCGCCGACGGGTCCGAGCGCGATGGTGCTCCCGGGAACGGGCAAGAGCTTCGATCAGTTTCGCTTCGACGACATGGAATGCAGGCAGTACGCCAGCCTGCAGTCCGGCGGCCAGGAGCAAGCCGCAACCGACAGCGCGGTCAGGAGCGCAGCGCTGGGGACGGCAATCGGCGCAGTCGCGGGAGCCGCCATGGGCGGACGCGACGCCGCAGGCGTAGGCGCCGGCATGGGCCTGATCACGGGCACGCTGGCCGGCACAGGCGCAGGCAGCGCTTCGGCCTACGAAATGCAGCGCCGCTACGACATCGGCTACCAGCAGTGCATGTACGCGAAGGGTCACAGGGTACCGGTCAGCGGCCGATTCGGCCCCGCCGGCGCCTCCTCCTACTCCTCGCAGCCCGCTGCGGTCGCACCACCGCCCCCGCCCGGCTCGCCGCCGCCTCAACTTTACGGCTCGCCGCCTCCGCCTCCGCCCGGCGCGCCCCCGCCTCCCCCGCCGCGCTGAATAAATGGGGTCAGATCCACATTTATTAAAACAAATGTGGATCTGACCCCATTTATTAGTGCAGGCATCGCCGATCGATGCCCCTACTGGTTTCGAATTATTCTTCGACGCGCCGCGCCACGCCTTCGATCGGCGCCGTGCGCAACCCGTCCAGCCGCGCCAGACCATAGTGGATGAACGCGAGGCCGCCGTACAGCGGCGCGAAGAAACCGAGCAGCGGAACATAGCCCGCGAGCGCCACCCCGACGCCCAGCGCGAATAGCGGCGCGCGTTCCTGGCGCAGGATCTGCGAGATCTCGTCGGCACTCGCGTGCTCCGCGAGCGCGTCGTATGGGAACATGCGGTAGTTGAGATAGCCGAGGAGCAGCGCCGGAAGCGCGGGCCACAGGGGCGGCACCAGCCACAACGGCAGCGACACCACCACGAGGGCGCAACACCACAGCAATGCGACCAATGCGCTCCACGCGCTGCCTGCCGCGCCCCCGCCGCGCCTGCGCGCGAGCCTCGGATAGGCTCTCTCGGCGACATGGTTCACCATCATCGGCATGGCGAACACGCCGATGATCATCGTCGCAGTGAGAAGCACCAGCGGCACGAACAGCAGCACGAGCAGTATCCAGCCCAGATTCGCTGCGATCACCGCAAGCGGCGCGACCGCAAACATCCACTCCACCACCGGCGTTCCGCGCAGCATCACATCGATGCCGGCAACCGCCCGGCCCCAGAACAGCACCGCAAGGGCGGTCCACAGCGCAAGCGCCAGCGCCGCGGGCCAGATCATGAGCGCCAGCATGCGCGGATGCAGCAGCGAGAGGAATGCGCGGATCAGCGACTGCATCAACATCGAGTCCCGGCTCCTTTCTGAATATCAGCTTGAGCGAGTACTCCGAACGACTATCGGAGTTGACTCGATAGGGAAATAAATCGGGTCAGTTCACTCCGGCCCCGTCTATCGCTCCAATCGCAGCCGCCTTGCGGCATCTTCGGCGCGCGCGTCATCGATTTCCAGGATTACGCTGCCCAGGTCGACCGGTTTCGTGCTGTGCTCGAAACAACCCGTGAGTTTGACCTCCTGATGCAGCGCACCGTGCTCGTAGAGCGACCAGATCTCTTTTCCGTACTCTGTGGTCAGAAGTTCCGCTGCGAAGCGGCCGAAATAGGCCGTCAGATTGCCCACATCCCGTTCCAGCATCCTGCGGGCGTGGTTATTGCCCGCGGCATCGACGGCTTGCGGCAGATCGATGATGACCGGGCCTTCGCTGCCGAGGAGCACGTTGAATTCGGACAGATCGCCATGCACGACCCCGGCGCACAGCATGCGCACAACTTGCATCATTAACGTGTGGTGGTGTGCGCGTGCTTGTTCCGCCGTCAACTCCAGATCGTTCAGCCTGGGGGCTGCGTTGCCATGCTCGTCGGTCACCAGTTCCATCAGCAACACGCCTTCGTGGAAGTTATAGGGCTTGGGGACACGCACGCCCGCAGCGGCGAGGCGGTACAAGGCATCCACTTCGGCACTTTGCCATGCTTGTTCCTGCGCCTTGCGCCCATAGCGCGTGCCTTTTTCCATGGCGCGTGCCCGGCGGCTGTTTTTCACCTTGCGGCCTTCCGTGTAATCCACACTCTGGCGAAAGCTGCGCTTGTTGGCCTCCTTGTATACCTTGGCGCAGCGTATCTCTTCCCCGCAGCGGACGACGAAGACCATGGCTTCCTTGCCGCTCATAAGCTGGCGGATGACCGCATCCACCAGGCCATCTTCTACGAGCGGTTCGATTCTCTTGGGGATTTTCATGGGTGCTATGCGTACTCGGGTGCGCGGGGTAACGGGCCGGCCGGGCCCGATTATGGGGGCATTCCCGGATAATTGCCTCATTAATTGCCTCAGAATATTAACTTGGCAGGTCCCCTCGCCTCGCGGGGAAAAGGGTCTGCCGGCCGAGGTTGAATCAGACGGCGGGCAACGCGCGCAACGGCGACATCGGGTATCGTCGCGCCAGAATGGACGACCCGTGAACGCCCTGCCTCGCCGCATTGCGCACCTGGACATGGACGCGTTCTACGCGTCGGTCGAGTTGCTGCGCTACCCGGAATTGCGCGGTCTGCCGGTGGCAATCGGCGGGCGGCGCGACCTGCAACCCACGAACCAAGCAGACGGCAGCCGGGGTTTCGCACGGCTGCGCGACTACGCCGGGCGGGGCGTCGTCACCACCTCCACCTACGAAGCGCGCGCGCTGGGCGTCCACTCCGGCATGGGCCTCATGAAAGCCGCGCGGCTGGCGCCGGAGGCCATCCTGCTGCCCGCCGACTTCGACGCCTATCGCCATTGCTCGCGCCTGTTCAAGGCCGCAGTGGCCGGCGTCGCCCCAAAGATCGAGGACCGCGGAATCGACGAAATCTACATCGACCTCACCGAACTCCCCGGCGACACCCGTGCGCTCGCGCTGCGCATCAAGCAGGCCGTGCGCGAGGCCACCGGCCTTTCCTGCTCCATCGGCGTCACGCCCAACAAGCTGTTGTCGAAAATCTGCTCGGACCTCGAGAAACCCGACGGCCTCACCCTCCTCGGCATCGCCGACATCCCCAACCGGATCTGGCCGCTGCCGGTGCGCAAGATCAACGGCATCGGCCCCAAGGCAACCGAAAAGCTCGCGGCACTCGGCATCACGACCATCGGCGAGCTGGCGCGGGCCGAACCGGCGGTGCTGCAGACGCACTTCGGCCTCAGTACTGCTGCCTGGCTGCGCGACGCCGCCAACGGTATCGACGAGCGCCCCGTGGTCACCCGTTCCGAGCCCAAGTCGATCAGCCGCGAAACCACCTTCGAGCGGGACCTGCACCCCCGCCATGACCGCGACACCCTGTCGGAGGTCTTCACGGCGCTATGCGCGCGCGTGGCGCAAGACCTGCAGCGCAAAGGCTACCTCGGCCGCACCATCGGCATCAAACTGCGCTACGACGATTTCCGCACCGTGACCCGCGACCTGACGCTGCCCGCCCCCACCGCCGATCCCGTCGCCATCCGCCGCGCCGCCGGAGAATGCCTGCGGCGCGTGCCGCTGGAACGCAAGCTGCGATTGCTGGGCGTGCGGGCCGCTGCGCTGACTTCGAGCGATACGCCGCAGCCGGCCGATGGTTCGCCCCAAGGTGAACTGCCGCTCGCTGCTCCTATATAATTTCCGTCATCTTTGAACCATTCAGTGGAGAACGAAGGGCATGCGAAGGATGATGTTCGACCGAATACTGCTCGCCGCGGCGCTGGCATTTGCCGTAGTCGTTCACGCCCAGGACTACCCCGGCAGACCGATCAAGATCATCGTTCCGAACCCGCCCGGGGGCGGAAACGACCTCGCGGCGCGTATCGTCGCGGAAAGGTTTAGGGAGAAGTGGGGCCAGCCGGTCATTGTCGAGAACCGCGCGGGAGCCTCCGGCAGGATCGGCGCGGAGGCCGTAGCCGCAGCTGCGCCCGACGGCTACACGCTACTGGTCGCGGCGCCGGCTTCGCTCGTCATCAACAAGAGCCTTTACGCCAAACTCGCTTACGATCCGGAAGCGTTCGTTCCGGTATCGGTGATCGTGGCCGGCCCCGGCGTGCTGGTCGTGCACCCCAGCGTGGCTGCGGCCAGTGTGCAGCAGTTGATTGCCCACGCCAAGGCCAATCCGGGCAAACTCACCTACGCTTCGCAGGGCAACGGCACCATCGCGCACCTCGCCGGCGCATTGTTCCAGTCGATGATCGGAGCGGAGATCGTCCACGTGCCCTACAAGGGCAGCGCCCCCGCTGTCGTGGACCTGCTGGGCGGACAGGTGAGCATGATGTTCAGTGAACTCTCTACCGCGCTTCCCCACGTTCGCGCGGGCAGGCTGCGCCCGCTCGCGTCGGGCGGCGAAGGGCGCAATCCCCTGCTGCCCGATGTCCCCGCGCTCACCGAGGTGCTGCCCGGATTCGTCTTCTCGTACTGGATCGGCATGGTCGCACCGGCGGGGACGCCGTCCGCGATCGCGAACAGGCTCTCCGCCGAAACTGCCGAGGGGCTGAGGCAACCCGACGTGGCGAAGCGGCTGCTCGACACGAATCTCGAGGCCGTCGCTAGCACCCCGGCAGAAATGGCCTCGTTCATGAAGCGCGAGAGCGAGCGCTGGGGCAACGTGATTCGCCTCACCGGCACCAAAGGGGAATAGACCGGGCGCGCCGACGGCGCAAGTGCCAGGCCCGCGGCCAGGCAAAGTGTTGCGATGAAAATTGGAACCGCACATCCCCTGTGAGGGGAAAATCCGAATGACTGACCCTGCATTCGATGCCATCCATGCCGCGAAGCGCGAGATCACGATATCGCCGAAAAGCGTCACCGTGGC
>Ga0315281_10012293_pt1 | contig 11684 bp, 10 predicted proteins | sample YL17G07_0_MG_FD_204540 | JGI IMG/M metagenome (GOLD analysis project Ga0315281, IMG submission 204540) | Sediment microbial communities from Yellowstone Lake, YNP, Wyoming, USA - YL17G07_0 | ecosystem: Environmental > Aquatic > Freshwater > Lake > Sediment | place: USA: Wyoming | collected... | reverse complement strand
GACGTTCAGGAATTTCGCGAGGCGAGCTTGCGTGCTCTCGTGCGCGAGGTCGAAGCGCTGGCCGGGGAGCCCGGTCCGGCGCTCGGGCAGGTCCACGACTGCAACACGAAGCTCGACGCGGGGATGATCGAGAAGCTCGCCCTTCAGGGGGTCACCACGGGTCGCTTGACACCCACGATCGTGGCGACCCTCGCGCGGCACGCGGCGGCGGTGGACGCCGTCTGGCCGAAAATCGCACGTCTGTGCAAGACGCAGGGCGGACGGGAGCAGGACGCTGGGCGGACGGCCCGCGATCGGGTGGACGTGGCCGAACAGCGGATCCTCGCGTCGTTTCGGGAGGACCAGCCCGGCGAGACGGAGACGTACAACCTCTATCACGAGCTGCGCGAGGCCGATGCAGCCCTCGCGGCGCTGGAGCGCACGTGATCGACCTCCTCTGTCACCTTGCGTCCAACGACCACGGTGAGTGGGCGGCGATCGCACTGTGCGTGTGCGACGTGTTTCCGTGGTTACGGGTGTACCTGCCCATGAAGCGGGTACCCGTGCCGGTGGTGCGCTCGTGACCGGCGCGCAACCGGGCCATCGGGAGCCGACGATCACGATCAACGGTGCCGTATTGTCCTCCGCGGAAGCGATGACGGTGCGCGTGGCACTATCGAGCTTCGATAGGTCCTTGGCGGACGGGCTTGGAGACGATGAGCGCGGACGGGCGATCACCGCGGGATACCAGCGGTGCATCAACACGATTCACGCGAAGATCGCGCAAGGTGCACCATGATGGCCGCGCTGGCCGAGGTGTCGTCGGGCTTGGGTGCGATGTCCGCAGCGGCCGGGCTCCTGGCAGGGCTGACCCTCATGGATCGGCGGCTCGACTTCGAGGAGCGCGCGGCGCGTCTCGGGCTGGTGGGCGTCGTGTGGCTGGGGTACACCGCGCTGTGCGTCCTGAGCGCGCTCGCGGTCGGCGGATACTTTCCGGGAGGGACACCATGAGCAGGAAGAACAGTTGGGCGGCTCTCCGTGAAGAACAGCAAGCAGCGGCGGCCGCTCCGAAGGTCGATACCTGCGTAGCGCCGGACGTCAGCGACGGCATGTGGTACGGCAAGAAGCTCCTGCGGGACGTAACCCTGGACCGGTACATCACGTGCCCCGCGGACCAGCGGGCTCGGCGGTGGGCCGAGTACCAGCAGTCGATCTCCCACGAGTACGTCGACCTCACACGGGCCGGCTTCCCGTACCCCGTGAAGCCGGAGCCCGAGGGTCTCTGGCAGGGGCCGGACTGTGAGGGAGGGCCGGGCCCAGGGGTTTTTGTTGCCGCGCGTTGACGGGCGTACTACGCTAAGGCCAGCGCGGCGGAGCGCTGGCTACGAACACCACGACGGGAGCTGAAGTCATGCAGACCGCTACTACGGGCACGCCGGTCGACCCGTGCGTGGATGACCACGACTACGACTGCTTCCTCGCGCACTTGCAGGAACGGTTCGATGCCGTCATCCGGCTCGGGGGCCCGCTGTTCACGACCTCGACGGGGGGGCTCTACGAGGCGTACCTTGCGTCGTTCCCCGAGGAACGACGGCAGCACTACACGTGCAACGCGTGCCGGCGGTTCATCGAGACTTACGGTGGGCTTGTGACCGTCAATACGGACGGCTCCCTGTGCCCTGTGCTCTGGACGGGGGAGGCTACGGACATCCTCCATGCTGTTCCGTTGGGGTTCATTCACACCGTAAATGCGCTCCGGCGGCTCGTCGCGAAGGGCCCAATCGAGGACGTGGCGCTGTTCGACGCCGCGGTGTGGGGCCAACCGAAAACGGGCGAGTGGCGCCACATGGCGATCGTTCCGCCGCCGAACCTCGTCTACAAGCCGTCGCGGATCAAGACGACGTCGCAGGCTGTCGCGGAGAAGCACGAGGAGCACGGCATGCTGTGCCGCGGCCTCGTCGAGTTCCCGCGTGAGGCTGTCGCGCAGGCGGTGACGATGCTCGACACCGACGCGCTGTACCGGAGCGAGAAGTGCCTCGGCGTCGCGCGTTGGCTGCTCGCGCTGCACCACGCACGGGATGGCGTTGCGAACCACGCGGCAACGGACAACCTCATGTGGCTCGCGACGGCGACCGCACCCACAGGGTTCTGCCACGTCCGCAGCACGATGATCTCGACGTTGCTCGACGACATCGTCAGCGGCATGCCATTCGACGACGTGAAGGGGCGGTTCGACGCGAAGATGCGGCCAGATCAGTACCAGCGCCCGCAGGCGCCGCCGAAAGCCGGCAACCTCGCGCGCGCTGAGGTGATCGTCGCCGAGCTTCGCGCAGCCGGCGCGCTCGACCGCCGCTTCGCGCGACTCGCGGACCTCCAGACGCTGTGGACCCCGAGTCCTCCTGGGCCCGAGGCACCGCCGAAGGAAGGCAGCGTGTTCGGGCACCTCAAGGCGAAGGGCGCCTCACCGGCCGTGAGTGCCGTGCGCGCGGACCTCCCGCCGGTCACGGTGACGTGGGAGAAGTTCGCGCGGACCGTGCTGCCGAACGCGCAGTCGATGGCGTTCTACGTGCCGTCGGGAGCGCACGCCTTCTCCGCGTACGTCATGGCCGCGAACCCCGACGCGCCGCCGATCCTCCAGTGGGACCGGCCCGAGAAGCGCAACACGGTGTCGGCGTACGCCTATACGGGAGGGTCGCTCGCTGTGCAGTGGGGTCTCGCACCGCATGCGTGGGAGGTGGTCACGGCGGTCTCCCTCTTGCCGTCGATGTGGGACCCTGAGCGCGCGTACGCCCACCAGGGGTGTGGCGTAGTCCTCCTGCTCCAGGGGGCGCAGGACACCCGCGACGCCGGGAACGCGATCTTCCCTGAGATGCTCCGGTCGGAGTTCCACGAGATTCGCAGCACGATCGAGGCATATTCCCGTGCCGCGAAACTCACGGGGCGTGAGGAGGCCGACGCGTGCGGCATCACCTTCGGGAAGGGCGGCACCCCGTGGCGGGACTGCCTCCTCCGTGTGACGTTGAAGGACGGATCAATCGTCAGCTACAAGCTCGATCGATGGGACTGATGCCCGCCGATCTTGTGCGCTACGCTGTCATCGCGGTCTGCTCGGTGATCGTCGTCCTCATCGCGGCGGCTTTCATCCAGGATGAGTGGACGGATTACTCTTGCCGTTCGCGGGGTGGGGCCATCGTTAAGGACGCTGTCGGCGTGCACTTCTGCGTTGCGTCAACAGCCCTGGGCCGAGCTGCGCGGCGGTGCGCGTGATCCTGTGCGACAGCACGGGACGGGAGCAGGTGCTATGAGCGCTCCCGACGACCGCCCGGACCTGCGGCCCTTCTGGCCCGCCCTCGCCGACCTGCCCCAACACCGTATGCGTCGGCTCGTCGTCCGTCCGCTCGACAGCATGGAACCCCGCACCCGCTACAGGGTGACGTTGTCGCCGTGGGTTCTCTCGGCGCCGGGCCTGTGGTGGTCCTATGAACGGCGGCTGATCTACCGTCGTGAAAAACGCCTCTTGGCGCGTGTTTACCTGAATGGGGGCGGACGAGATCACGAGCTGCGCTTCAGCGTCATTCACCCCGTCGCGCGCACGACCTTCACCTGCCAGGACTGCGGAGGAACCGGCCGTGTGAAGCGGATGCCCCGGCTGGCGCGGGCGTCGATCTTAGGCGGGGAACTCCCAGGTGAGGTTCCCGACGCTGAGGGTCTCCTCCCGTGCGACAACTCGGATTGCCGTCGCGGCCGCGTGGAGGGTAAGTGGGGCGCCGCGAACTCGTTCCTCTTCGTGACGCCCGAGCTGGTCGCGCACTTCCGCGACGTCTACCTGAACCGCAACATTCGCAACCAGGGACCCCGTCGGTACGGGCTCGGTTCGGGTTCGCTCGGCTCACGCGGGCTCGCAGCACCGACTCCCGAGGACGTTGTGCACGTCGCGCGGTGGTGCGATGAGCGGATCGATGGGATCCTGCGGGAGATCGTGTTTCCCGGAAGGATGCCGTGACCGCTTCGGTTGCGGCGATCCCCGTGTTCTACGACCCCCGGCAGACCGTCGTCGATGACATCGGGCTCAGCCCGAGCGCCCGGAAGCCTGCCGAGGTCGTCGCTTCGTGGCAGCGGCTTGGCGCGCCGATTGCGCTCATCGAACCGACGCCGGCAACCGTGGGGGACTTCATGCAAGCTCACGACCCGGCGTACGTGCGTGGGGTCCTGAAGGGTGAGATCGCGAACGGCTTCGGCAACACGCGGATGGACGTGGCGCGCTCGCTCCCGTGGACGACGGGCAGCTTGCTCTCAGCGGCGTCTCACGCCGTACAGACGGGGCAGCCCTCGGCGAGCCCGACCAGCGGGTTTCATCACGCGCGCTACCGTCAGGGCGGCGGGTACTGTACGTTCAACGGACTGATGGTGACGGCGCTGGCGCTCCGGAAGCGGGGGCTCGTCGCGCGGGTCGGTATCCTCGACCTCGATATGCACTACGGCAACGGCACGGACGACATCATCGAGCACTTCGGCATCGACTGGATTACGCATTACAGCTTCGGTGGAGATCACGTAGAGCGGGCCAGCAGCGAGGAGTGGTTGGGGCGGCTGCCGGAGATCGTGCAGTCATTCGTCGGCTGCGGTGTGATCCTCTACCAAGCCGGCGCGGATCCACACGTCGACGACCCGCTTGGGGGGACGCTGACCACGGAGCAGCTCGCGCGGCGCGATCGAATCGTGTTCGAGAACGTGCGCGCGCTCGGCATCCCGGTCGCTTGGGTCCTCGCAGGGGGCTACCAGAAGCCTCTGCGGCGGGTCCTTGACATTCACGACAACACGATGCGCGCCTGTATGGCCGCATTCGCGGAGGTTCCATGACGCCCGAGGAACAGGAAGCGCGCGCCGGGCGGCTCGCAGATCACCTCCGCGAGTTGTTCCCGGCGGCGATGGTGACCCGCGAGGGGCCCGAGGTGGAGATCGTGTGGGAGATTGCCCCGTTTAACGAGGTCGGGGTGCAGGCCCGCTGCGCTTACGGCGCGGCGATCCGTGCGGACACCGTGAAGATAAGCCGCTGGCCTACGGTGCTCGGGTACGGCCCGGGAGACGCTTCTTGGGAGCGGGCCCGTGAAGTGATACGGCGGGCGTTCGGGGCCGCGAGCGCGGCGAGCGTGTGGTTGGCGGGGATCAGCCCGTGGAGGAGGTTTTCGCGCCCCAGCAGCCGGCTGCGGTACTGGCCGTCGGACTCCACGGGAGCTACCCCCTTCGCGGCTCACGTGCGTCCTTCGTACAAGCCGGGCCAGTGGGAATGGGATACGAGCGGCCCCCCCGGACTCGCGTGGCGCCGTGAGGGGATCGCTCCGAGCGAGATGCTCGCGATGGCCCAGGCCGACGCGGCGCTGCGAGAACAGTACGGCGTTCCCGTAGTAGAGGCGCCCTGAGCGCGCTGACGGACGCGGTGCTCCTCACGAGGTATAGTGGAGCGGCGAGGCGTTCCGATGGAACTGGTGACGTCGAATACGGTGTTCCTGGGGATCGTCGTCCAGCCGAAGACGAAGCGGCCGATCTACATCGTCCGTGAGGCGCAGCAGGCGCGTACCGTTCAGATCGTGGAGGCTGACCCTTCCGGGAAGTACGCGATCTTGGGGGAGGGCTACCTCGATCGGCCGGGCAGCGATTACGCGTTTACCGCGGAGATCAGCGGGTATCCCCGCGCCCACACGCCTGAGGGCGTCACCGAGCGCGGCGGCGGCTACGGAACGTGCCTCTACACGGGCCTCATCCTGCTGGCCTGCGCCGAGTTTCGGGGTTTGCTCAATGTCCCGAGCCTCGCGGGCTCGGGGGAAGGGATCAGCAGCGAGACGAGCGGTCGGTCGTCGTCGGCGGATGCGTGGTGGGCGGCCGCGGGATGGCGGAGGCTGACGGAACAGGTAGGGAGGAGCGGCGGGGAGGAAACCGAGACCCTGTCCGATCAGGACCTCGATAACTACCTCAGTAGCCGAAGCCGGCAGAAGATCCGCGAGATGATCTCGGAGGCCGTGTCGGACTACGAGGGGTGGTGGCCGACGAGCATCACCATCCGCGCCGATCTGGAGCGCACGACAGAGGCGGAGCGGACCGTCGACGTCTACACGTTCGAGTCCGCGGTCCAGGCCGGGCTCGTAGCGCTCGTGGACGTCGTGGAGGGGTCCCCCACGAAATGGGCCGCGCGGGAGGAGTTCGACGGCGAGGCGTTCAAGGATGTGCTCCTCGCGCTGAACGTCTCTGGCGAGTCTCTGGAGGTGGTCGCGAAGCTCGCGCAGATCGCCGCCACTCTGGGGGCGACCCGCCAGGAGATCGACGACATGACGCTGCGCAACCGGTTTGCCGCGACGCTCCCGGAAGACGCCGAGCCCGCGGCGGAGGAACCGCAGTTGCCCCCGCGGTCGGCGGCGCCGCCGACTTCCATGCAAGTGGAGCGCCTCTCGGTCCGCGCGCGGGTGCCCGAACCCTCCCGGGGAGAACGCCAGCGGGTCGCGCAGGCTCTCGGGCGCTTGGAGGAGCGGCGTGCTCGGCTTCCGTGGGACGCGATAGAAGACCTGCCGTAGAATCCCGTTGTCGTTCCGGCAACACTCGGTTACAGCGAATGCGCTGAGGCGCAGGGTTCAGCGCCCGTGGGGGAATCGACATGAGCGGCACCGAGTACGTCCCGTCGGAGGCGCAGTTGGCGATCGTGGACCGAGCGACGGCTTGGATCCATCAGGTGGTGGAGGTTCCGGCGCGGCAGGGGGAAGGCGCGCGGACGATCGCACTGGCGGCGCTCCTCGCGGAGCTGACGTGGAAGAACGGCCAGCGGCTTCTGGTCAACGAGTGGGGTCAGACCGTGCAGGGGTTCGAGAGCGACCACGACCCCTACGGCATCCGCGGGCTGGAGCAGCCGGAGGGCCTGCTCCTCATCCGGTTGCATGGAACGATCGACGGCTTCGTCATGGCCGGGTCGAACCGGGTCGGTCCGCCGGAGGGGGACTGGAGCGAGTGGTTCCTGCGGTCGTGGTTCTGGCGGCAGATGGAGCGCGAGTGGGAGGCGGCGCTGGCCGACCAGCGGCGTACGCCGGGGGACGTGGAGCAACCCACGACGTACGTGCAGGTGCTCGGCGCGGTGTTTCCCGAGGACGGCGAGGCGTTCGACGGGTACGTGTTCGATGCGATCGTCGGCGCGATGACGCCCGAGGATGTGCAGGCCACGGTGAACGCGGGTCTACAGGCGAGTCCCGCGCCGTGGGTGGCGAGCATCGAGGAGATCGTCGGGGCGTTGCAGCGGCTGATCGACACGGGGTTCGTGGCTCCGGCGGAGCCCTGACCGTGATTCCTGACCCCGATCGTGTCCGCGCGGTGCTTTACGGCAGCGTCCTCGGGGACGCTGCCGGATTGCCGCACGAGATGCGCACACGGGCGCAGATCGAGGCGCGCGGGGGCGTCGCGGACGATCTCGTCGCATCCTCCCGCTCGAACGGCGAGAGCTTCGCAGCCGGTGAGGGCAGCGATGACACCGAGCAGACGCTGATCGTCCTCGACTTGTTCCTTGAACAGGCGGACTCGAACGAGCACGCGCACATGCCCGACGAACGGCGGTTCGCGCAGAGGTTGATCGCGTGGGCGGCGACGGCGAAGGGGATGGGCACGCACACACGGAACGTCCTCCACGCGCCGGGCTTCGCGGACGACCCGTGGCGCGTATCCGAGAGGGTGTGGCGCGAGCGGGGGGGCACCGTCGCTCCGAACGGCGCGGTCATGCGGACCGCGATCGTAGGCGCGCTGCGCCCGTGGGACGATGTCTGGACCGTGCAGACGGCGTACCGGCTCGCGATGGTGACGCACTACAGCGACCTGTGCCGCGCGGCGGCCCGGGACGTGACGCTGGCGGTCGCCGGGTTCCTCACGGGTCGGGTGGAGGAGGGGTTGCGCGGGCTCCCGGCGAGCGGATCACTCGCCGGGCTCGACGAGGCACCGATGGGCGAGACCACAAAGCCCGTGCAGGCGGCAGCGTACGCGGCCCGGTGCGCGACCGACTTCTGGTCGGGGATCCGCGAGGTCGTCGCGGCCGGCGGTGACACGGATACGAACGCCGCGGTCGCGGGCGCGGTGCTCGGGGCACGGTTCGGGATCGGCGGGGAGCACGGCATCCCGCAGCGCCTGATCGACAGCCTGCACGACAAGCCTGCGCTCGATCGGCGGCTGGATCGCCTGCTCGCGGCGCATCGGCTGGAGGCGACTTGGCGCGCGGGGAGCGATCACGGTGGCACCTGACCGGAAGCGCGCGCTATTCCTGGACTTCGACGGCGTCCTAAACCACGCCGACTTCCTCTACGCAGGGCACCCGCAGACCGTCGCGTCACCGCACTACAACTACGACAAGCGCGAGTCGTTCGACCCTGCGGCGATCGCGCGGCTGAACCAGATCACGGACGCGACAGGGGCGGTGATCGTGGTGTCGTCCTCGTGGCGGACGGCGTACCCCGACCCCGGGGACATCGCGTGCTGTCAGCACCCGTGCGCGACGACCACGACGGCAGGCAAGGAAGCGATCATCCGGTGTTACCGGTGCGCGGGCTGCCACAACGCGACGCTGGCGATCATGCAGGAGTTCCTGGTCCCGCGGGGCGTGCGCGCTCCAATGATTGGGATCACGCCGATGTTTCCGGGGAAGCCGCGTGGGCGCGAGATACAAGCGTGGCTCGATGCACACCGCGAAGAGGTCGAGGGGTACGTGATCCTCGATGACACGGACGATTGCCAAACGGATCTCGCGGCGCCCATGTCTGCGGAGTCCCTCGCGGCGCTCAAGCGTCATTTTGCAACACTCGGGCAGGATCTCTACGACGAGTTCGAGCACTTCGGGCGCGACCACCTCGTGCTCACGTCGTGGGGAGCCGGACTGCTCGATGAGCACGTTCCACGAGCGATTGAGGTGCTATTCCGCGCGCTTTGATGGGACGCGGGACACCAAGGGTACTCTTGGAGGACTCATAGCGCGGCGTTGGAGGCCGAGTATGTGGCTACCCGCGGCATTCTGCTTGCGTCCCCTGGGTGCCCGGGGTACACCTTCCCCATGAACCGTCTCAGCCTCAGCTATCGCTTGTCTCTATCGTGGCTTTTTGCCGCCGGGGGCGACGTGTAGCTGGGATCCTAAGTCCAGTTCCATGAAGCCCTCGGCACCGAAAGGTCCCGGGGGTTTCTTGCTTTTCGGCCTCTCGCTTTTTGACAACTCGATCGTGTTCGGTGCGCTGCCTATCGCGGCGCGCCGTGATTCTGTGCGCGGGTGGTGAAATGGCAGACACGCCGGTTCCAAACTCCGGTCTGAAAGGGTGTGGGTTCGACTCCCACCCCGCGCACCTCGTTCTTGGTGGGGTAGCTCCAAAGGTAGAGCACCAGATTGAAACCCTGGGTGTTGGCGGTTCAAGTCCGTCCCCCACCACCATTTTTTCGGTAGGTAAACCGTAACTGGTAGCGGGCGCGGCTGTAAACCGCGTGTCATCGCGACTCTGGGGGTTCAAGTCCCTCCCTACCGACCATTTCTCGTGTGCCCCTGGCGGAATGGCAGACGCGCCGGTCTCAGGAACCGGTCTGAAAGGGTGGGGGTTCGACTCCCCCGGGGCACACCATTTACTAGGCGGTTGTGGCGGAATCGGTAGACGCGCAAGGTTGAGGGCCTTGTCTTCGGGTGGGGGTTCGAGTCCCCCCGACCGCACTTTTCTGTAGGGACGTGAAGGTAATGGCTAACCCCGTGGGCCCCAAACCCGCGGATCCGAGTTCGAGTCTCGGCGTTCCTGCCATCATTTTGCTTGGAGCGGAACCAGCCCGGGGGCTGGCGGCGGTTGGAAGCCGCATGGGGGTCGCAAGGCCCTGGTGAGTTCGAGCCTCACGCGCTCCTACCTTCTCTTGTACCAACCCTTTCCGTGTCCATCATGTTCCGTATGTGCAGATCGGCAGAGGGCACAGCGACAGTGGAATTGCATGCTGATATACCGAGCATTGGTGCCGTGTGGGGGCTCAGGGAAGAGCAAGGCTGTTTTCTTGGCATGGCAAACCCCGCATAACACCTGACATTTAGCCAGCTCCGCCTCCCGACGCGTTTCTGCCCATGACCAGACCCTATGAGTCACTTTATGTCCCGGCTTGATGTGATCTATTTCAAGCTCTACGCCTGATCCGCATGTAGCACATGGTCCATGAGCCTCGATCCAATCGGCTCGGCGTTTCGAGTACCACTGCCGTTGATATTCTCGCTGGCGTGCTGGATCGCTGTATCCCATGGGTTCAGGCTAGTCCATTCCGCCGGCGATAGCAACTTGCTTGGAGAGCATGCCGTCGATGGTGTCGGCCACCGGTTGCTAGCCGGATGTGGGTCGCAAGGCTCAGCGGGGTTCGACTCCCCGGCTCTCCGTCCCTTTGGGCAGGTAGCTCAGTCGGTAGAGCGGCGTTGCGCACACGCGTGGCGGTGGTTCAACTCCATCCCCTGCCCACTTTCTTGGAGTCGTGGACTGAACGGTAAGGCCCTGGCCTCGAAAACCAGTGTGCGTCGAAAGGCGCGTGCGAGTTCGATTCTCGCCGACTCCGTCCTCTTGGAAGCGTAGCCTAATCGCGTAAGGCACCGGCCCTGAAACCCGGCGAGGGCGCCACGGGGCGCCTGTGCGGGTTCGAGTCCCGCCGCTTCCTTTCTGCCCTTCGATAGGCCGAGCTGCCGCACGAGGTATTTTCGGTCAACTGCCCGTACCGGGAGGCTCAGGTATTTTCGGTCAACTCACCGTACCGCGCGGTTCGATTCCCGGGTAAAGCCTTGTGGACGTCCAGACTACACCGGGGTACGTGGGTCCGGGGGCGCCGTGCTGATAGGAGATTTCCGGGGTTTCCGGGGACCCGCAGACTGGGTTCTGGTGCCGGTTCACAGCATGCACTCGGATCCCCTCTCGTGCGGGCAGGTCATGTCCTGGGTACGCGGGGCGTTTCCGGTTACGGCCGGGCAGTACGCACAGTGGCTGCGTGCAGGAAACCGGCGATCCATCACGGGGATCGACGCGGAGCGGCTGTTGCTTTTCCCAACGGCGTTGAACGCGGAGCTGATCCAGGAGAACTGGGCCGCCTTGATGCAAGCGGTTCTGCGCGGGGGGTGGTCGCCGAAGCGGATCTTGCTTCCCCTCGGGGACGACGCCGTCCTCGACCGGGTTGCTCCGCATCTGGAAGCAGAACTGCCGTTGCTCGTGACTGTACGGCCGCGCCCCGAGCTGGGCAGCTACTGGCAGGTACCGGAGCTGGGACCTCGATACCGCGTTGTGGCGCTGTCCGTGCACGTTGTGGACCGTTCTGATGTGGTTACGTTGGAGCCCTTCGAGCCTACAGATCCCGTTACGCCGTGGGTCTCGTGCGCCCCAGCAATGCTGTACGGGCGACTGGATCCGATTGTCGACCCGCTAGGGTTCTGGCCTTACGCGCCCTCGCGGTTTGAGATCGAGACCTTGCAGGGCAAACACGGCGTTCGTGGGATTGTGGGGCACGACACCGTCCACGACCTCGGGTGGCGGAGCATCGACGAGCGCGCGGTGGAGCTTGGGTTACCCCCGTGGCCGACGCTCGTGCAGTCCGTGGGGGCTCGCACCCGCACGTTGTGGAAGGAGGTCCACAAGACGGATGCGGCGATGTTCAACGTGTGGAAAACGAAGGGCGGTACCGGGAACCACCAGAAGAATATG
>Ga0315281_10012292_pt1 | contig 11684 bp, 8 predicted proteins | sample YL17G07_0_MG_FD_204540 | JGI IMG/M metagenome (GOLD analysis project Ga0315281, IMG submission 204540) | Sediment microbial communities from Yellowstone Lake, YNP, Wyoming, USA - YL17G07_0 | ecosystem: Environmental > Aquatic > Freshwater > Lake > Sediment | place: USA: Wyoming | collected... | reverse complement strand
CGTCTCGGCCGCGATGAGCCCGGCCACGAACGCCCCGATGATCGCGGCGAGGCCGATCGAGCCGGCCAGGAGCGCGAGCGCGAGCATGACGATGAAGGCCGGTACGAGGGGCGTGTCGGCGAAGAGCGGCCAGGTGAAGACCTCGCGCTTCAGGCCGCGGGCCCGCCGGGCGATCGCGAAGCCGAGGCTGACGAACCCGACCGCCGCGACGACGAGCAGGAGGGTGGTTGCGGAGAGGTCGCCGGTCGCCGCCCCGGACACGATCCCGATGAGGACGAGGGCGAGGACGTCGTCGATGACGGCCGCCCCGATGATGACCCGTGCGAACCGCCGATCCAGGACGCCGGTCTCGGCGAGAACCCGGCTCGTGATGCCGATGCTCGTCGCGGCCAGGGCGAGGCCCACGAAGATCGCGGAGAACGTCTCCTGCCCGGCGAGCAGGCCGTAGCCGATCCCGGCCGCCATCGGGAGGGCGACCCCCAGGACCGCGGTCAAGAGCGCCGGCCGACCGACCGAGAGGAGGTCGTCGGTCCGGATCTCCAGGCCGACGGCGAAGAGGAGGATGACCACCCCGATCTCGCCGAGGACGTTCGCCGTCCCGCCCGGGACGACGAGCGCGAGCGCGTGCGGGCCGACGACGAAGCCGCCGAGCAGCTCGCCGACGACGCCGGGCTGCCCGAGCCGACGGAGCAGCTCCTCGCCGACCTTCGCCGCGACGAACAGCACGAAGAGCCCGGCGATCACGTGGAGCGCGAAGGCGGGGGCGGTCGCGGGGGCGGCGGGCAGCGGCAGCGATCCGGTGACGAGCATCACACGGCCGGCGCCGGCTGCGGCGCCAGGGTGCGGCGACCGTGCCGGGCGCGGCGGATTGGCCTCGGGCCCGCGGCGCTGCCGCCCTGCCGGCCGCCGGGACCGGCCGGGGCGACCGCGGCGTGTGCCACGGTACCGGGCGTATCAGCGCGCGGAGCGCCCGGGGGCGCCCAGCTCACCAGTCCGCCCGCTGCTGGCGGACGTTGATGCTCTGGAGGACCCCCAGCCCGATGGCCACGCTCACGAGCGACGCGCCGCCGTGAGTGATGAACGGGAGCGGGATCCCGGTGATCGGCATGATGCCTAGCACCATCCCGACGTTGACCAGGAGCTGGAACAGGATCATCGAGGCCAGACCGCTGCCGACCATCAGGCCGAACGGGTCGCGGGATCGCCAGGCGGCGACAAGGATCCGCCAGAGAAGCGCCGCGAACAGGAGAAAGACGACCAGGCAGCCGATGAACCCCATCTCCTCGGCGAGGATTGCGAAGACGAAGTCCGTCGCCTGGACCGGCAGGAGGTTGGCCTGGTTCTGGGCACCGTTCGCCAGGCCGGCCCCCAGGAGGCCGCCCGACGAGACGGCCTTCTGGGCGGTCAGGATCTGGTACCCCGCCCCGAGCGGGTCCGCGGCCGGGTTCAGGAAGCTCGTCAGGCGCTCGCGCTGGTAATCGTGGAGGACGTACGTCCACGCGAGCGGGAGGGCCGCCAGCGTGGCTGCACCGAGCAGGCCGAGCCACCGGAGGCTCGCCCCCGCCATGAAGAGCATGCCCACGAGGATCGCGAAGAAGACGAGCGACGTCCCGAGATCGGGCTGGAGCATGACCAGGATCCACGGCGGGACGACGAGGAGGCACGCACCCACAATGGACCCGAGGGAATCGAGCTTCGCCTCCCGGTCGGCCAGGTAGCGGGCGAGGACGACGATCATGAGGATCTTCGCGATCTCGCTGAACTGGAACTGCAGCCCGAAGACGGAGACCCATCGAGCCGCCGCCGCGTCGCTGTCGCCGAGCACGAAAGTCAGGACGAGCAGGCCGAGGTTCACGAGGTAGATCGGCCAGGTGAACGTCTTGAGCCACGTGTAGTCGAACGCGGTCACGAGCGCGAACGCGACGAGCGCCAGGACGGACCACAGGAGGCCGCGGGCGAAGGTCGTGCCCGGCTGCAGCGCCTCGCCACCCTGCGTGGCCGTGTTGCTGTAGGCCATCGTCAGGCCGAGGATGGCGAGGAGGACCGCGTACAGCACGAGCTGAACGTCGAAGTCGCGCCAGGAGACACCCGCCGCCCGCGCGGCGAGGCCGGTCGGCTCGGAGCGCTCGACCCGCAGGACACCCATCAGGCGGTCCCGGGCGCCGGGTCGGCTGCCGGGGCGGGCAGGCGGGTCGCGTCCATCGTGCTCACGTCCTGCCCTGGTAGAAGTTGGTGCGCCGCAGGAGCTGCGGGAGCCGGTAGTCGTGCTTGATCCCGAAGTGGAGCTGGAGGTAGTACTTCGCGATCTCGGTCGCCGTGTTGCCCAGCGTCCGAGCGTCGTAGGCGAAGACGACGAAGGCGAGCTGCGAGTCCGGCCTGCTCACGTCCCCGGTCGGGTTGTCCCGCTTCCACGCGTTCTTCGGGACGAAGCCCACGAACCAGTTGTGGTAGGGGAGGACGCCATTCTTGTCGCGTAGGCCGAACTCGGCGGTCCCGGTCTTGCCGGCCACCACGATGGGGAGGTCGACGAGGTTGTAGGTGTGCCGGATAGTGACGACCCGGCGGGCGGCCTTGCGCATCGTCTGGAGGACGGACGCGGACACGTTCATCCTGTGGATGAGCTTCTTCTGGAACGGCCGCACAACCGTCCCGTCCGCCCCGACGATCTCGCGGACCACCTGCGGCTGGTAGAGGTAGCCGCCGTTCGCGAGCGCCGCGTACGCGTTGACGAGCTGGAGCGGCGTCACGAGGTCGTAGCCCTGGCCGATCCCCGCCTGGAGGACCTCGCCGGGGAAGATCGACTGGCCGAACGTGTCCTGCTTCCACTGATCGGTCGGGACGAGCCCGGCCGCCTCGGCCGGGAGGTCGATCCCCGTCCTGGCCCCGAACCCGTACTGCTTCGCCCAGTAGGCGAGGCGGTCGATCCCCAGCATCCCGGCCAGCTGGTAGAAGTACGTGTCGCTCGAGTGGCCGAATCCCTCCGTGATCGTCAGGGGACCCCAGCCGCGCCGGTTCCACTCCCAGAACCGCGTCGCCCCGATCTGGACGAAGGCCTTGCTCCGGACGGTCGAGGTCGCGGTGATCTTGTGATCCGCCAGCGCACCTGTGCCGGCCACGAGCTTGTAGGTGGAGCCGGGTGGGGCGACGTCGCCGATCGCATGGTTGATCAGCGGTCGGGCGGGGTCGGCCAGGAGCTTGCTGAAGTCCCTCTGGCTGATACCCCGCGAGAAGAGGTTCGCGTCGTACGTCGGGAGGCTGACCAGCGCGAGGATCTCGCCCGTCTGCGGGTTCATGGCGATGATCACGCCCTTCTTGAGGTGCGCCTTCGCGAGGCCCCAGCGGAGCGCCTTCTCCGCGAGCCTCTGCTCCTCTGCGTCGATGGTCAGGACGAGCGAGCTCCCGGCCACCGGCGCGTGCGTCGTCGCGAGGACGCGGATGGTCCGCCCGGTGGCGTCCCGTTCGAGCTCCCGGGTGCCGTACGTCCCCCGCAGCTCCTCCTCGTAGACGGCTTCGACGCCGGCCTTCCCGATCCGATCGTCGGGGAGATAGCCGCTGCCCTTCAGGTCCGCGTACTGCTGGGCGTCGACGGGGCCGGTCCAGCCGACGATCTGGGTGAAGAGCGCTCCGAGCGGGTACTCGCGCCGGGCCTCGACGGCGACCTCCACCCCCGGCAGCGTGAGGCTCTCCTCCGAGATGAGGCGGGCGGTCGCCTCCGGTACATCCCGTGCGATCGCGACCGCATCGAACCGGGACGCCCCGCTCGAGTCGATCGTCGCGTTGATCTCCGTCGAGGTCGTGCCGAGGAGGCCGGCGAGCCGCTCGACCACGCCTTCTCGCTTCGAGAGGGGGAGGTCCGCCGCGCGGACCTTCACGGTGAAGGTGGGGGTGTTCTCGACGAGCAGCCTGCCGGAGCGGTCGTAGATGAGCCCACGCGTGGAAGGGATCGCCTCGGTCGCGGTGGTCCGCGTCACGGCGGGCACGATCGCCGGCTGGCTCGACCGGTCGGCGAGCTGCATCGTGAAGAGCCGAAGGCTCAGCGACGAGACGACGAGCACTATCGCGAAGCCGAAGACCGCGAAGCGCGCCGGTCGGCGCGTGCGGGCGGCGGGCTGCTCGAGGACGCTCACCAGTCCATCCGCTCCACGTCGGACCGGAGGCGCCGGCGGAGGAAGATCCCGAGCGGGGTGAGAAGCGCTGCCGCGAGCCCGTCGAACAGGACAGCCGGGACCAGCGCTCCGAATGGATCGCCGGTCGACGCGCCGGTGAGCGAACCGAGGAGGACGACGGCGAGGACCGACGCCGCGCCCCCGAGGAGTGCCGCGGCGACAACGATCGCCGGGTAGAAGGCACGCGGGAAGGCCCGGCCGATGAGCCAGGCGATGCCGACCGCGAGGGTCAGGATGAGGGCGGTGAGGCCGAGCGGCCGCATCAGCAGGACGTCGATGATCAGCCCTCCGAGGAATGCCCACACGAGGCCTCCCTCGAGACTCACGACCATCGTCCAGATGACCGCGAGGACGAGGACGAGATCGAGCTCCGCGCCGCCGCCGGCGACGAACGGAACGATGGTTGACTGTATCAGCGCAGCCACTGCGGCCCCGACCGCGGCCAGGACGAGGCTCATTGGTCGGTCGATCCTCGGTGCACCGGATGCCCCCGGCTTCAGGACGGAGACGCCCCCGGGAGGCTGCCGGGCGAGTATACCGACGCCCGGCGAAGAGCGGCAATCGGAGGCCCGGCGCACGGGCAATCCCCGGGCGATTCGAGCATGGCACGCGCCGTCGTCCGTTGCGGCGCCGCACCGCCCAGACCCCCTGTGAGCGAAGTGGTGCCCTGTCCTGGGGCCCCGTGGGGGCGGACGGGCCGGCGGGATCGTGTTCCACGTGAAACGGACCCGCGGCGCGGGGCGGGTGGGACCGCGCCCCAGGACTCGCGGCAACCCAGGCGGGCCGGCCGATCGAGGGTCCGATCGCGGAGCGGCGGGCCCACGAGGTTTCGTATCGGCGGCGCCGAGGGCGGGCGGCGAGCAGGATGGGCTGCGCCCGCGATGGGCCGCACCAGGGGTGGCGGCGCCCGATCGACGGTCGGATCGCGGGCCGGTTGGGCCGCGGGAATGCTGCACGGCGGCCCTCCGGCGACCGACGCTCGACGCGCTACGTTCGCCCCCGGCGTTCCACGTGAAACAGGGCACCGCGAACTGCCCGTGCAGCCTGCGTGCAGCCCCGGATGGGTGCCCGATGCGCCCGCCGTGGGACCATCCCGAAGGTGTCGGCCACGGGTGTCCCGGGCCGCCGAATCGGGCTCGAATGATAAACTTCACTCTCGTGATCCCCCCGGAGATGGGTCCCTAGTGGGCCAGACGATCGCCTGCGCGAACCAGAAGGGCGGCGTCGGCAAGACCACGACCGTCGTCAACGTCGCGACGTACCTCGCGCTCGCCGGAGAACGCGTCCTCGTCATCGACCTCGATCCCCAGGGGAACGCGACGAGCGGCCTCGGGATCGATCGCGCGCCGGAGCGCCGCTCCCTCTACGAAGCGCTCATCGGTTCGGCCTCGCTCGTCGACCTCGTGGTGCCGACCGAGGTCCCGTCGCTCTCGCTCGTCGCCTCCTCCATCGCGCTCGCGGGCGCGGAGGTCGAGCTCGCCGCCCTCCCCCAACGCGAGCGGCGCCTCGCCCGCCTGCTCGGCCCGGTCGAAGATGCGTACGACTACGTGTTCCTCGACTGCCCCCCGTCGCTCGGGCTCCTCACGGTGAACGCGCTGACCGCCGCCGGCAGCGTGCTCATCCCGATGCAGTGCGAGTACTACGCGCTCGAGGGGCTGAGCCAGCTCATCGCGACGATCCACCTCGTCCGGGACCACCTGAACCCCGGCCTGGAGGTGAAGGGGATCGTCCTGACGATGCACGACGGGAGGACGAACCTGTCGTCCGAGGTCGCCGCGGAGGTCCGTCGCCACCTGGGCCACGCTGTCTACGAGACGGTCGTCCCACGCAGCGTCCGCCTCGCCGAGGCTCCGAGCTACGGCCAGCCGGTCGCCCGCTACGCTCCCGACAGCCGCGGCGGGATCGCCTACCGCGACCTCGCGGCGGAGCTCCGGAGACGTGACGGGCGCTCCGGCGACGGGCCCGCCGCCGACACCGTGGCATCCGCAACCGTCGGCAGCGCCGCCGGCCTCGGCGAGCCGACGGACGCGGCCGGCCTCGGGCGGCCGAGCGTCCCACCCGTCGCGTGGACGCCCACCGGCGGCACCACGCCGATCGGGGACCAGGCATGACGGTGCGACCGGGCAGCAGGACCGGCCTGGGCAGGGGCCTGTCCGCGCTCATCCCGCAGGCGACGGCGGCGGCTCCCACGCCGGTCGAGATCGCGCTCGATCGGATCGAGCGGAACCCGCACCAGCCGCGCCGCGACTTCGAGAGCGCGGGGCTCGAACGGCTCGCCGAGAGCATCGCGGCGCACGGGGTGCTGCAGCCGATCATCGTGACCGAGACGCTCGAGGGCTATCGCCTGGTGGCCGGCGAGCGGCGGCTCCGCGCTGCTGTGCTCGCCGGCCTCACGCGGATCCCCGCCATCGTCCGGCAGTCCCCCGAGCGCGACCAGCTGGAGCTCGCGCTCGTCGAGAACCTGCAGCGGGCCGACCTCAACGCGCTCGAGGAAGCCAGCGCCTTCCGGAGCCTCGTCGAGGAGTTCGGCCTCACGCAGGAGGAGGTCGCCGTCCGGGTCGGGAAGGCACGCTCGACCGTGGCGAACACGCTGCGCCTCCTCGACCTCGAGCCGGCGGTCCGCGAGGCGATCGGCGACGGCCGGCTGTCCGAGGGCCACGGACGTGCGCTCATCGGCCTCCCCCCGGCCGCCCAGCTGGAGCTGCTCGCCCTGATCCCCGCCCGCGGGCTCTCCGTGCGCCAGGCTGAGGAGCTCGCCCGCCGGCTCCGGGATCCCCGGCCGGCCCGCCCATCGCGGCCCGAGCGGGCAGCCGACGCGGAGCTGGAGCGGGTCGAGGAGGACCTCCGGCGAGCCCTGGGGACGAAGGTGAGCCTCGCCCGGACGCGACGCGGAGGCCGGATCATCATCGAGTACTACAGCGACGAGGAACTCGAGCGCCTTTACGGGCGCCTGACCGGAGGGAACGCGTGACGGATCAAGCGGCTGGGCCGAGGGGCGACGCACGCACGGGCAGCGCCGGCCGGGCGCGCCGTGCGTCCGGGGCCACGGAGTACACCGCCGCGAGCATCCAGGTGCTGGAGGGCCTGGAGGCCGTCCGTCGCCGCCCGGGCATGTACATCGGCTCCACCGACGGCCGGGGCCTCCACCACCTCGTCTGGGAGGTCGTGGACAACTCCATCGACGAGGCGATGGCCGGCGAGGCGACGCGGATCGAGGTCCGGATCACGGCCGACGGGACGGTGATCGTCGAGGACGACGGCCGCGGCGTTCCGGTCGGGAAGCACGCGACCGGCAAGGACGCGCTGGAGATCGTCCACACGGTCCTCCATGCCGGCGGGAAGTTCGGCGGCGGCGGCTACAAGGTCTCGGGCGGCCTCCACGGTGTCGGCGTGAGCGTCGTAAACGCGCTGTCCGAGTGGCTGCGGGTGGAGTCCTCGCGCGATGGCCTGATCTGGGCCCAGGAGTACGTCCGCGGCAAGCCGACGATGCCGGTCACGAAAGTCGGCCCCGCCGGGCACCGCCGGGGAACCCGGACGGCGTTCCGGGCCGACCCGCAGGTCTTCGAGACGACCGAGTACTCCTTCGACACGATCTCGCAGCGGCTGCGCGAGTCCGCCTACCTCAACAAGGGCGTCTGGATCCGCCTGACGGACGAACGGTTCGATCGAGAACGGGCGTTCTATTTCGAGGGTGGGCTCGTCTCCTTCGTTCGCCACCTGAACCGCAACAAGGAGGTCCTGCATCCCCGCCCGATCGCGGTTGAGCGACGCGAGGGGAACACCTCCATCGAGGTCGCCCTCCAGTACAACGACTCGTTCACGGAGAACGTGTTCGCGTTCGCGAACAACATCAACACGGTCGACGGCGGGACGCACCTCACCGGCTTCCGCGCCGCCCTCACCAGCTCGCTCAACGACTGGGCCCGGCGCGCCGGCGTCCTCAGGGAGAGCGACGGCAACCTCTCCGGCGACGACGTCCGGGAGGGCCTGACGGCGGTCGTCAGCGTGAAGCTCGTCGATCCGCAGTTCGAGGGCCAGACGAAGGCGAAGCTCGGCAACGCCGAGGTCAAGGGCCAGGTCCAGGCGGCGCTCTCGGAGGGCCTCGCCCAGCACCTGGACGAGAACCCCGCCGACGGCCGCCGCATCGTCGAGAAGTGCCTGACCGCCGCGCGCGCCCGCGAGGCGGCCCGCAAGGCGCGCGACCTCGTCATCCGCAAGGGCGCGCTCGAGGGGATGTCCCTGCCCGGCAAGCTCGCCGACTGCCAGGAGCGCGACCCGTCGCGGAGCGAGCTCTACATCGTCGAGGGCGACTCGGCCGGCGGCTCGGCGAAGATGGGCCGCGACCGACGCTTCCAGGCCGTCCTCCCGCTGCGCGGGAAAGTCCTCAACGTCGAGAAGGCGCGCCTCGACAAGGTCCTCTCGAGCGAGAACGTCCGGCCCCTCATCATCGCCCTCGGGGCCGGCATCGGCGACAGCTTCGACCTCGCGAAGCTGCGCTACCACCACGTCATCATCATGACCGACGCGGATGTGGACGGCGCCCACATCCGCACGCTGCTGCTGACCTTCTTCTACCGGCAGATGCCGGCGGTCATCGAGAACGGCCATCTCTATATCGCGCAGCCGCCGCTCTACAGGGTGAGCACCGGCAAGCAGACGATCTACGCCCAGTCGGAGAAGGAGCGCGAGGCAGCGGTGAAGAAGCTGAGCGCCAAGACCGTCACCGTCCAGCGCTTCAAGGGCCTCGGTGAGATGAACGCCGATCAGCTCTGGGAGACGACCATGAACCCTCAGTCCCGGACGCTCCTGCGCGCCGGCGTGGAGGACGCGGCCGAGGCGGACGCGATCTTCACGATGCTCATGGGCGAGAAGGTCGGGCCGCGCAAGGACTTCATCAAGTCCGAGGCCCGGAAGGTGCGCAACCTTGACGTCTGACATCCGGACGGAGCGCGGCCGCGTCGAGCTTGCCCCGCACGCCTGCTTCGCCTGCGGCGAGCTCAACGAGGGCGGGCTCCGGCTGGTCCTGCACGCGGCCGGCGACACCTGCTGGACGGAGCTCGTCCTCGACGCGCGGTTCGCCGGCTGGGAGGGCATCGCCCACGGTGGCATCGTGACGACGATCCTCGACGAGGTGATGGCCTGGTCCCTCGTCGGCCTCGACGCGTGGGGCATGACGGCTCGCCTGTCCGTCGAGTTCAAGCGGCCCGTCCCGGTCGGCCAGACGATCCGCGGCGAGGGTCACCTGGTCGAGCGCCGAAAGCGCCTCATGTGGACGACCGGCCGGTTGCTCGATGCGGCCACCGGCGACGTCTACGCGGCGGCGGAGGGGCTCTACGTCGCAGCGCCCGAGGACCGCCGGCAGGCCCTCAAGGAACGCTATCGGTTCCGGATCGTGCCGGAGGACGAGACAGCGGCCGGCGAGGGGGGCCGGATGATCCCCGGCACGCCCGGAGTCGGGGTCCGATGAGTCCGGGTGCCGCGCGCCGGAGCGAGGCCCGCACGGGCGCGGCGCGCCCGGGCGCCGCCCACCCGAGCCCCACGACGGCCGCCTCCACGGCCCTCGTCGCAGAGCGGCTGCCCGCCGCGCTCGCGCTCGGCCGGGACCTGGCCGGCGAGCTCGACGATCCGGCAGCGTTCGTCGGGGCCCTCCGCGCGGGCCTCGCCGGGCTCGCCGACTCGTCCTGCCTGACCGGCCAGCGCCTCGTCGCGCCCGGGATCGGCCCGACGCTCGGCGTGCGGAACCCACTCCTCTCCGCCGTGGGGCGCGGGCTTGCGGCCGCGACGCGCCGCGAGGCGCCCGCCCGCCTCCTCCTCGCCGCCGATGCCGCTGCCCGCGACGAGCTCCGCGAGCTGCGCTGGTTCGCCATCGCCGTCCTGGGCCGGGTCGTGCCGGCCGACCCGGAGCGCGCCTGGCAGGTCCTCCGCCGGATCGGCCGGGAGGCGGACGACTGGATCACCGTGGACACGCTCGCCTCGGTCGTCGGCCCGGCCATCCTCCGCGAACCGTACCGCTGGACGGAGCTCGAGCAGCTCGTCTACAGCCCGTCGTGCTGGGAGCGCCGCCTCGTCGGCGCCGCGGTCGCCTCGATGCCCTTCTCGGGCGGCTCGCTCGGCCGGACGCCCGAGGTCGTGCGTCGAGGTCTCGAGCTCGTCGCCGCGCTGCTCGGGGACGTCGAGCCGGAAGTCCAGAAGGCCCTCTCGTGGGCGCTCCGCAACCTGGCCGCGCTCGACCCCGCGGCCGTCCTCGCCTTCTGCGCGAGCGAGGCCGACCGCGCTGCGGTCGCCTCCGACGGCGCCCGGGCGCGGGTCATCCGCGGCGCCCTTCCAAAGCTCCCGGCCGCGGATGCGGCCCGGCTGCGCACCCGGCTGGCCGGCCTGCGGCGGGTTCCCGGCGCGCCGTCGACCTCCGCCGCGGCCGCGACCGCGGCCGCCTTCGCCGCGGCCGGCCTCGGCCGGCCGCTCCCCGAACCGCCCCTGACCTGATCCGTACCCGGAGACCGCGCGCGTGACCGACAACCTGGGAGACGTCCGGACGATCCGCATCGAGGACGAGATGCGGACGAGCTACCTCGACTACGCGATGAGCGTCATCGTGGCGCGCGCGCTGCCCGACGTCCGCGACGGCCTCAAGCCCGTTCACCGCCGGATCCTCTACACGATGGGGGAGATGGGCCTGGCCTCGAACGCCTCGTACCGCAAGTGCGCGGCGATCGTGGGCGAGGTCATGGGCAAGTATCACCCGCACGGGGACGTCGCCCTCTACGACGCGCTCGTCCGGCTCGCCCAGGACTTCTCCATGCGCTACCCGCTCGTCGACGGGCAGGGCAACTTCGGGTCGATCGACGGCGATAGCGCGGCGGCGATGCGCTACACCGAGGCACGCCTGACCGCCATCGCCGGCGAGATGCTGGCCGACATCGACAGGGCGACCGTCGACTTCGCCGACAACTACGACGGCCAGCACCGCGAGCCGGTCATCCTCCCGGCCAAGCTCCCGAACCTCCTCGTCAACGGCTCGAGCGGGATCGCCGTCGGGATGGCCACGAACATCCCGCCCCATCACCTCGGCGAGGTGGTGGACGCGACGATCGCCCTGATCGAGGACCCCGGGCTCACGTCGGACGACCTGTGCGCCTACGTCAAGGGCCCGGACTTCCCGACCGCCGCCTCCATCTTCCGCTATGAGCAGCAGAAGAACGCGATCACCGGCGCGATGGAGACGGTCGACGCGATCCGCCAGATGTACGCCCACGGCCGCGGCCGGGTGATCATGCGGGCCACCGTCGCGTTCGAGGAGGCCCGCCGCGACCGGATCGCGATCGTCGTCACCGAGCTGCCATACCAGGTGAACAAGGCGTCGCTCCTGGAGAAGATCGCCGATCTCGTCAAGGACAAGCGCATCGAGGGGATCGCCGACCTGCGCGACGAGACCGACCGCCACGGCATGCGCATCGTGATCGAGCTCAAGCGCGAGGCGCACCCCCGGCAACTCTTGAACGCGCTTTACAAGCACACCGC
>Ga0315281_10012291_pt1 | contig 11684 bp, 9 predicted proteins | sample YL17G07_0_MG_FD_204540 | JGI IMG/M metagenome (GOLD analysis project Ga0315281, IMG submission 204540) | Sediment microbial communities from Yellowstone Lake, YNP, Wyoming, USA - YL17G07_0 | ecosystem: Environmental > Aquatic > Freshwater > Lake > Sediment | place: USA: Wyoming | collected... | reverse complement strand
AAGATTAGAACCGGCAAAAAATTATGTTAATCCCACCAATTCTGGCTTTGTTTGGGAGAACGCGCTCGTATTTTTGAAACACGATTTAACAAGATTCAACCAGCTAAAAAATCATGTTAATCCTGTTAATCCTGTCAATTCTGATTTTGTTTGGGAGGGCGCGCGCTAAGCTTTCAGTTTTTCAATTATCGCTGCGGTCATGCGCCGAGTGCCGGCGTTGCCGCCAAGATCAGTCGTCACGTGCTTTCCGTCGCTCAGCACTGCCATCAACGCTCGCTCGATGCGGTCCGCTGCTACGTTCTCGCCGATGTAACGCAACATCATCACCGCCGACAATATGATCGCCATCGGATTGGCGATGTCCTTGCCCGCGATATCCGGCGCGCTGCCGTGGACCGACTCGAACATCGCGCACTCCGTGCCGATATTGGCGCCGGGCGCCACACCGAGACCGCCGACGAGTCCCGCTGCGAGATCGGAAACGATGTCGCCGTACAGGTTGGGCAACAGCAGGCAGTCGAATTCCTCCGGTTTGATGACGAGTTCCATGCACAGCGCATCGACTACGCGTTGATTGACTTCGAATTCCGGATAACCTCGCGCGACTTCCTGCGCGGTCTTGAGAAACAGTCCATCGGTCAATTTCAGCACGTTGGACTTGTGTATCACCGACAGCTTGCGCCGTCCGGTCTTGCGCATGTAATAGAACGCGAAATGCGCGACGCGTTCGCTGGCCTGGCGCGTTATCACCTTGACCGCCTCGGCGGTGTCCGCGTCCACCATACGTTCGCGGGCGACATACAGGTCTTCGCTGTTTTCGCGGAAAATGACGAGATCGACGTTTTCGAAGCGCGATTGGATGCCGGGATAGTTGCGCGCCGGCCTGACGTTGACGAAGAGTTTCAGTTCCTTGCGCAACGCAATCGCCACGCTGGGATACATGCGGTCCCCGACCGGCACGGGATAAGCGTCGCCAAACGGCGTTTGAGTGGGTCCCTTGAGCGCAAGACGAGTCCTGGCAATCGACTCGAAAACGCTCGCCGGCAGCGGTGTGCCCTGCTCTTTACCGGTTAGCATGCCGGCGCTAACGACTTCCCACGCTATAGCGGCGCCGGACGCGGTAACGACATCGCGCGCGGACTGGGTTACTTCCGGGCCGATGCCGTCGCCCGGGATCAATGTGATGCGATGCATGGAATCCGCTCGCGGAACTAGCGCCGCGTCGCGCTAATCTTCACTCTCCGCGCCTTTTTTCAATTCCTTGAGCATGGGCAGCACGAACGGCAGCGCGATTGAGATCGCCGACAGAACGAGCAGTGTAATCGAGATGCCACTTTTGACGAAGATCGCCGGGTCGGCGCCGGAGATCGTCATCGCCTGCCGGAACGACTGCTCCATGATGCCGCCCAGCACCAGCGCCAGCACCAGCGGCGCCACCGGCATGTCGACTTTCTCGAAGACGTAGCCAAGCGCGCCGAACAGCAGGATCAGGTAAAGATCCGTTACGCTGCCGTTGATGGCGTAAGTCCCGATCGCGGAGATGGCCACGATCAGCGGATAAAGTATGCCGCTCGGTATGTAGAGCAGCCGCACGAATATGCCGATCAACGGCAAATTCAGGATCAGCAGCATGATGTTGCCGATGTACATGCTGTCGATGATCCCCCAGACCAGATCAGGGCGTTTCTCGAACAACATCGGCCCCGGCTGGATTCCGTACATGATGAAAGCGCCCATCAGCACCGCCGTGGCGCCGCCGCCGGGAACGCCTAGTGTCAGCAGCGGCACCATGGCGCCCGCTGTGTCCGAATTATTGGCGGCCTCGGGGCCGGCAACGCCTTCAATCGCACCGTGGCCGAACTCCTCCGGGTGCTTTGAAAGCCGCTTTTCAGTGGTGTAAGACATGATGGACGCGATGGTGCCGCCGGCGCCTGGCAGCACACCAATGATGAAACCGATGATGCCGCCGCGCCAGATCGGCCCAACCGAACGTTTCCATTCCTCCCGGGTCAGCCACAGTTTGCCCGAGATCTTGATCATCGGCGCAGCCGTGCCTTTGTGGATATCCTCCATGCCGCGGAATACTTCGGCCAGTGCGAACATTCCAACCACCACCACGATAAATCCGACGCCGTCCTGAAATTCCGCCACCCCCATCGTAAAACGCGGCTGGCCGCTTTGCAGATCAATGCCGATGGTTGCGATCATGAGACCCAGGATGGTCGACAACATGCCCTTTGCCGGCGATTTTCCGGCGAGGGACGACACCGCGGTCATGGCAAACAGCATCAGGCAGAAATACTCCGCTGGTCCGAACTTGAGCGCCATGGAGGCCAGCGGCAAAGCGAACAGGGTGAGCGCGACAACTCCGATCGTGCCGGCCAGGAATGAACCAATCGCCGACACCGCGAGCGCCGCGCCTGCCCGCCCTTTCTTCGCCATCTCGTAACCATCGATCGTGGTCATGACCGACGCCGCTTCGCCCGGCGTCTTGATCAGAATGGCCGTCGTCGAGCCGCCATACTTGGTGCCGTAGTAGATGCCGCACATCATGATCAGCGCCGAGGTCGGATTCATGCCGTAAGTGACCGGAATCAGCAGCGCGATACCCGCCGACGGCCCGATGCCGGGCAAAACCCCGATGATCGTCCCCATGAACACGCCGAGAAACGTGTACCACAGATTGATCGGCTGCAGACAAACGCTGAAACCGTTGAGAATGTGGGTGAAGGTCTCCATGGTCCCGGCCTCAGAATGGCAAGACGCCTTGGGGCAGCGAGACCCCAAGGTACTTGAACATCAGGTAACTCAGCGCGCTGAACAACACGCAGGTGAGCACGTTGGCCACCCACTTGCCGGGGTTAAAGTAGGCCGTCAACCCGATCAGATATGCGATAGTCGCAAGAATGTAACCCAGCGCCTGGAAAACACCGAAGTAAACGCCGGTCCATGCCACGATCGCTCCGAGAACCTTCCAATGCGGCCGGGCACTGGCCGGTGCCGACTCGGCTTGCTGTGGCGGCGCCTTGCGGGCCCGCCAGATTTCCATGAACAGCAGCGCGGCAGTGATCAGCAGCCCGATTCCCAGCAATCTGGGAAATGCCTTGGGCCCTAGCGGGTCGCCGATTTCAAGCGTGGGGATTTGCGCGGTCGCATAAAAATAGACCGCGGCCAGCACGAGCGTCAGGACGAAAATTATGCGATCAGTCAGCAATTGCATTCCCCTCCTGTTAACCACTCCGCATTACGGCGCCGGCGCACCCAGCACCGGCATGCGCGAATTTTACCGGATGTTAGGCGCTCTAACTACATCTGATGGTGGTACTCGGCCGGGTTGATGCGTGCCTCGATCAGCGTAAAACGCTTGCTGTTAAGCGCAATGCGCGCGACTTTCTTGAGTTCAGGCACGTTGTTGACGACAAAACCGTTGCCGCCGTACGCCTCCGCCAGCATCACGTAATCCGGACTGCCGGTAGCGACCCCCGTTTCGGGCAATTTCATGCGCTGCTGCTTGAGTTTGATCAGCGATAACGTGTCATCGCGGAATACGACCACCGTCAACGCGAGATTGTGATGGGAAAGCAAAGCCATCTCGCCGATCACCATATCGAGCCCTGCCTCTCCCATCATTGCCAGCACCGGCCGTTTCGGGAACAGCAGTTTGGCCGCAATCGCTGACGGCAAAGCGTAACCCATCGAACCCAGCCCGTTCGATTGCAGTAGGCGCCGCGGCTCGTACGCCCGCCACACTTGATTGATTAGAATGCGATGCGATCCGGTATCTATGGTCGCAACGGTGTCGCGCGGAAACACTTCGCGCAGCGCTGTCGCCACCTGATATGGCCCGATGCCGCTGGCCGGATTGCTCGCGATCGCATGCTGGATGGTTTTGCGATAGCGCTCGAGATCGGCTTCCGCCCAGCGTGATGGGCCGCGCTTGGGAGCTGCCAACGCCAGCGCCTGCAGGCAGCCGGCGATGCTGCCCGCGTATTCGAACGCGCTGCGGTAAACATGATGCGTGTTCGGCAGCAAGTCGATATTGACCGTCGCTTTCTTTTCGTCCCACGGCGCAATCCAGTCGCTGCGCAGCTCAACCGGGTCGAAACCGATAGTCAGTATCAGATCCGCTTCGCGCACGTGCGCCATGTGAATCTTGTCGACCACCGGGCTCAGGCCCGTCGCCCCGACGCACAGCGCATGGTCTTCAGCCACCACGCCCTTCGCCTTGTATGTTGTGATAACGGGGATGCGCCATGCTTCCAGAAAGCGCCTGAATTCGTGCTCGGCGCCGTCGACCTGCACGCCGAGTCCGGCAAACACCAGCGGCTTCCTGGCCTTTTTGAGCCATCTCTCGATCGCGGCAAGATCCCCGCGCTGCGGCGATGTGCGCAGCGCAACGGGTGCAAAGCGCCGCGACTCCACCTGTTCGGCGACGGCGACGTCGGTGGGCAGATTAAAATGCACCGGCCCCGGCATCGGCGCTTTGGCAATCGCCAGCCCTTTGCGAACTTGGTCGAATGCATTAGTCGGCGCTATCGTGGTCGACCACTTTACAAGCGGCCGCAGCAATGCTTCCTGGTCGATGAGCTGATGGGTATAAATTGACTTGAGCGACGTTGCGACTTCACCGGTGATAACAATCAGCGCCGAACGGTCAAGCAACGCCTGCGCCGTTGCTGTGGTTGTATTGGTGATGCCGGGTCCGAGGGTGGCGACGAGCACACCGGGTTTGCCGGTCAACTGATAACTCGCTTCGGCCATTACGCCGGCGCCCATCTCATGCTTGGTCAGCACGAATTTGATGCCGACTTTGCGCAATGCCTCGAGAAATTCAAGCACTTCGCCGCCCGGAATGCCGAACGCATACCGAATTCCCTCCTCGTACAGGGCCTGGGCGATTATTTCTACGGTCTTGGTCACTGCCTCGCGCTCCTCAATTATTCGATCACGCGGCATCAGACCGCCGCTCATCTTGAACCGTTACATCGGTGATATACTACCGCTTCCCGCGTTGCCCCAAAGCGTCCGTTTGACCCAGGCCGCGCCTGACTTCAGGCCCGGTGCCGGCGTCATCCCGCACTGATAAATCGGCTCCGGCGAGCCACTTCAGGAGTTCCAGAATGAGCCACAATCTTTTTAATTCGTTGCAGGAATTCAAATTCGCAGGCAAGACCGGCAAATACTATTCGTTGCCGGCGCTGGAAAAAGCCGGCTTCGGCAAGATGTCGCGCCTGCCGGTCAGCCTGCGCGTGGTCTTGGAGTCGGCGCTGCGCAATTACGACGCTAAGAAAATCACCGACGCGCACCTGAAGAACCTCGCCAACTGGAAGCCGAAAGCATCACGTACCGAAGAAGTTCCGATCGTCGTCGCGCGCGTGCTGCTGCAGGACATGACGGGCGTGCCGCTGGTGGTGGATTTCGCCGCCATGCGCGAAGCCGCGAAAGCACAGGGCAAGAATCCGGACATCATCGAACCGCTGTGCCCGGCGCATCTCATCATGGATCACTCGGTGCAGATCGACAATTACGGCACCGCCGACGCGCTCAAGAAGAACATGGAGGTCGAGTTCAAGCGCAATCGCGAGCGCTACCAGTTCCTGAAGTGGAGCGCGCAGGCGTTTGAAACTTTCCAGATCATTCCGCCGGGCAACGGCATCTGCCACCAGATCAATTTGGAATACGTCTCGCAAGTCGTGTGGCACAAGGGCGATATGTATTACCCCGACAGTCTCGTCGGAATCGATTCGCATACGACCATGGTCAACGGACTCGGCGTTCTGGGCTGGGGTGTCGGCGGCATCGAAGCCGAGGCCGCGATGCTGGGCCAGCCGATGTACTTCCTCGAACCGGACGTGGTCGGCGTGCACCTGACCGGCAAGCTGGGCGATGGCGTAACCGCGACCGATTGCGTGCTGAAAATCGTGGAGATGCTGCGCCAGAAGAAAGTAGTCGGAAAATTTGTCGAATTCTTCGGGGATGGCGCTGCATCGCTGACGATTCCGGACCGCGCGACCATCGGCAACATGTCGCCTGAGTACGGCGCGACCTGCGGCTTCTTCCCGGTCGATGACGTGTCGTGTGAATTCCTGCGCATGACGGGCCGTGGCGACATCGTGCCGGCGGTCAAGGCGTATTACGAAGCGCAAGGCATGTACGGCATGCCGAAAAAAGGCGATATCGACTATAGCGAGATCGTCGAACTCGACCTCGCCACCGTCGTGCCAGCCGTATCGGGCCCGCGCCGGCCGCATGACCGCCTCGATCTGCCCGCGCTCAAGGGCAAGTTCAAGGAACTCATGGGCAAAGCCTTCGTCGACGGCGGGTACGGCAAGGCCAGTGAAATGAACAAGCGGGTGCCTACGAGCAAAGCTGGGGTCGATGTCGGCCAGGGTGATGTGCTGATTTCCGCGATCACCTCCTGCACCAATACTTCCAATCCCGGTGTGCTACTGGGCGCCGGCCTGCTCGCCAAAAAAGCTGTCGAGAAGGGCCTCAAACCGCATTCACGCGTGAAGACCTCGCTCGGACCCGGCTCGCTGGCCGTGACGGAATACCTGAAAAACGCAGGATTGCTCACTTATCTCGAGCAGCTTGGCTACTACGTTGCCGGCTACGGCTGCACCACGTGCATCGGCAATTCGGGACCGCTTGACGCGCATATCGACGAAGCAGTCAGCAAGAACGATATCGTGGCGGCCGCCGTGCTGTCGGGCAATCGCAATTTCGAAGCGCGCATTCACCAGAACATCAAAGCCAACTTCCTGATGAGCCCGCCGCTCGTCGTCGCGTTCGGTCTTGCCGGCACCGTCGACATAGACATGACCAAGGATGCTATCGGCACCGGCAAAGACGGTAAGCCGGTTTACCTGAAGGACATCTGGCCTTCCACCAAGGAAGTCGCCGAGGTCATGAAGTTCGCGACCGATCCGGCGATGTACAAGAAACTGTTCTCCGCGTTCGGCGAAGGCAACCCGATGTGGGATGAGATTCCGACCTCGGTCGGCGCGACCTACAAGTGGGACGAGAAATCGACCTACGTGCGGCTTCCGCCCTACTTCGAAGGCTTCTCGATGAAGCCTGGCAAGGTATCCGACGTCAAGGGCGCGCGCGTGCTCGGCATCTTCGGCGATTCGATCACCACCGACCACATCAGCCCCGCGGGCGGCATCCGCGCCACCGCGCCGGCCGGCAAGTATCTGCAGGACCACGGGGTCGGCATCGCCGATTTCAACACCTACGGAGCGCGCCGCGGCAATCACGAAGTCATGATGCGCGGCACCTTCGCCAACGTGCGCATCAAGAACCTGATGGTGCCCGGCACCGAAGGCGGCGTCACGATCCACCACCCCAGCGGCGAGCAGACCTCGATCTACGAGGCGGCGATGCGCTACATCAAGGACGGCGTGCCGTCGGTGGTGTTCGGCGGCGACGAGTACGGCCAGGGATCGTCGCGCGACTGGGCAGCCAAAGGCCCGCAGTTGTTGGGGGTCAAAGCGGTCATCGTGCGCAATTTCGAGCGCATACACCGCGCCAACCTCGTGTTCATGGGCGTGCTGCCGCTCCAGTTCAAAGACGGCACGACCGCGCAGTCGCTCAAGCTCGACGGCTCGGAAACCATCGATATCGCGGGCGTCGAAAAAGGCATTACGCCCATGCAGGACGTGACGATGACCATCCGCCGCAAGGACGGCAAAACCGAGCAGGTGCCGCTCACGCTGCGCATCGACACCCCGATTGAGGTCGATTACTACGCCCACGGCGGCATACTTCCTTATGTATTGCGCGAGCTGCTGGCAGCGGCTTAGCCCACTCTAACCGCGCGGCTTACGAGGCTGCGCAGACCCGACAGGCCGCTGCCCACAAGGCTGCGGCTTGTTTTTTGAACTGCCGGCAAGCGAAAATGTCAGATCAGGCGAAACATGCAAACGGGGGTGACATGACTGATAAAACGATCAAAGACGATGCGGAATGGAAAAAATCTCTGACGCCGAAGCAATACGAAGTCACGCGCAAGAAGGGAACGGAGCGTGCGTTCAGCGGCGCCTATTGGGACAATCACGATAAAGGCGCTTACCACTGCGTGTGCTGCGGCGCTGAGTTGTTTCGTTCCGATCACAAATTCGATTCCGGTTCGGGCTGGCCCAGCTTCTGGCAACCCGCAGTCAGCGAGCACGTAAAAACCGAAGAGGACATTAGTCTCCTAATGCGGCGCACGGAAGTCGTGTGCAGCCGCTGCGACGCGCACCTCGGCCACGTGTTCGATGACGGCCCGCAGCCAACGGGATTGCGCTATTGCATCAATTCGGCGTCGCTGAAATTCGACAAGAAATAACTTTGGCCAAGGAAACTCTGAGCAAGTCTAAATTCGTCATTCCGGCGCAAGCCGGAATCCAGTGAATTCAATCGCCTAGACACCGGCTTGCGCCGGTGTGACGAATTTAATCAGAGTTTCCCTAAATAGACTTTGCGGATTGATTGCCCGATAATTACGCGCCTATGAAGTTTCTATTCGACCTGTTTCCGGTCATTCTGTTTTTCGCCGCGTTCAAATTCTTCGGAATATACGTTGCGACCGCGGTCGCGATTGCGGCGACGTGCGTGCAGATCGGCTGGGTCTGGTACCGCCATCGCAAAGTCGACAACATGCTGTGGGCGAGCTTCGGCATTATCGTGGTATTCGGCGGGGCGACCCTGCTGCTGCATGACGAAACTTTCATCAAGTGGAAACCCACCGTACTCTACTGGCTGTTCGGCGCGACGCTGATGATCGCCGAGCTCGGTTTCCGCAAAAACCTGATCCGGGCCATGCTGGAGAAGCAAATGACTTTGCCGAACCTGGTCTGGCGCAAGCTGCTGCTGAGCTGGGCCGGCTTCTTCACGGCCATGGGCGTGCTCAACCTTTACGTCGCCTTCAATTTTTCGACCGATGCCTGGGTGAACTTCAAATTGTTCGGCGGCATGGGGTTGATGCTGGCGTTCGTCGTAATGCAGGCGCTGATGCTGGCCAAATACGTCGACGGCGAGGGCACAAAGTGAATTGGCCTTTCGACCAGGAACCACCGGCATGAATACGCTCGAGCGCATCGAACAAAAGCTTGCGGTGCTGAGTCCCGACAGCGTCGAGCTGATCGACGACAGCGAAAAGCACACCGGGCATGCGGGCGCCAAAGGTGGCGGCGGGCATTTCCAGCTGATCATCGTTTCGCCGTTGTTCAGCGGCAAATCTACCCAGGCCCGCCATCGCATGGTGCATGCGGCTCTCGGCGAAATGCTGGAGCGCGAAATTCACGCTTTGTCGATCAAAGCGTATACTCCCGACGATCTTTAATTTGTGACCAAAGGAACGGCAATGAAACACCTGAAATCTTTGCAAACTCTCACGCTGGTATTTGCCGGCTTGTTCGCGTTCTCGACCATCAACGCACAGCCTGCGAATGGTCCCGTCAAGGTCAACGGCGTAACCATACCGCAGAGCCGGATCGATCTGATTGTGAAAGGCGTGGTGGCGCAAGGACAGTCGGACACGCCCGAACTGCGCAGCCGTGTTCGCGAAGAATTGATCACACGCGAAGTGCTCGCGCAGGAGGCGGCGAAGAAAGGCCTTGATAAGACTCCCGAGTTCCTGACGCAGATGGAAATCCAGCGTCAGGCCACGCTGGCGCAGACGTTTGTGCAGGAATACGTGAAGGAGAATCCCGTCAGCGAAGAAACCTTGAGAAAGGAATACGACAACGCCAAGTCGCAAACTGGCGCCCGGGAATACAAGGCACGCCACATCCTGGTCAAGGACGAAGGCGAAGCCAAGCAAATCGTCGCCCAATTGAAAAAAGGCGCGAATTTCGACAAGATCGCGGCGGAAAAATCGGAAGACACCGGATCAAAAAACCGGGGCGGCGATCTCGACTGGAGCCCGCCCAACCGCTACGTCAAGCCGTTTTCCGACGCACTGGTGAAACTCAAGAAAGGGCAGCTGACCGATCCGCCGGTCCAGAGTCAGTTCGGCTGGCACGTAATCCGCCTCGACGATGAACGGCCGACCAAGATTCCGCCGTTCGAAGAGGTCAAGGGCAACATTCAACAACAACTTCAGCAGCAGGTCGTGCAAAAAGCCATTGCCGAAGTGCGCGCCAAAGCGAAGGTCGAGTAAGTCAGTAAGAAGCTAGGATTCAGGATTGAGCAGAAGTGCAGTAAAGAACTCCTGAATCCTGAATCCTCAATCCTGCTCTACCCTACCCAGCGCCGCGCGTTGCGGAACATGCGTAGCCACGGGCCGTCCTCGAGCCATTCCTGCGGGTGCCACGAGTTCTGCACGCTGCGGAACACCCGCTCGGGGTGCGGCATCAGCACGGTGAAACGGCCATCGCGCGTAGTCAGGCCGGTGATTCCCGACGGCGAGCCGTTCGGATTGTGCGGATAAACTTCGGTTGCCACACCGCGATTGTCGACAAAGCGCAGCGCGACCAGTGATTGCGCCTTTGCTCGCTGCGCTGCGCCGGAGAATTCCGCGTAGCCTTCGCCGTGCGCAACTGCAACGGGCAGCCGGCTGCCCGCCATGCCGTCGAAAAACACCGATGGCGATTTGACGACTTCGACCATCACGAAGCGCGCCTCGAACTGTTCCGACTTGTTGCGCACGAAATGCGGCCACGCTTCGGTGCCCGGAATGATTTCGTGGAAGTTGCTCATCATCTGGCAGCCGTTGCACACGCCAAGCGCAAAAGTGTCGCCGCGGCGGAAAAAAGCCTCGAACTCGCCGCGCGCCCGGGCGTTGAACAGAATAGATTTGGCCCACCCCTCGCCCGCGCCCAACACGTCGCCATAGGAAAACCCGCCGCACGCGGCAAAGCCCTTGAACTCCGCCAGGCTGACGCGTCCCGCGATAATGTCGCTCATGTGCACATCGAGCGCATCAAACCCGGCGCGATCGAATGCCGCCGCCATCTCGGTCTGACCGTTGACGCCCTGCTCGCGCAGCACCGCAATGCGCGGCCTGGCGGTGTTCACACAAGGTGCCGTGACATCGTGCCCTGCATCAAACGTCAGATGCGGCGCGATACCGAGATCATCGGTATCCAGGATGCGGTCGTATTCCTGCTGCGCGCATTCGGGGTTGTCCCGCAACCGCTGCATATGAAAAGTCGTTTCCGACCAGGCGCGATGCAATTCCACCCGCGCGGCAGCATAGACCGGCTTGCCGCCCGCCGAAATCTCCAGCCTGCCGGTACCCCGCGCTTCGCCGATGCGATGGGATATCGCATCGAGTCCAGCCGCAGCCAGCACGTTTGCAACCAGATCGCGCTCCGCGCAGCGAATCTGGATCACGGCGCCGAGTTCCTCATTGAACAGCACTTCAATCGCACTACGCCTGTCCGTCAGAGCCCCGATGTCGGCATCGATACCGCAACGGCCCGCGAACATCATTTCACACAACGTGACGAAGAGACCGCCGTCCGAACGGTCGTGATACGCAAGTATCCGGCCCTCGGCATTGAGTTGCTGGATGGCAGCAAAATATGCACGCAGCAGCTTCGCATCATCGACGTCCGGTGCGGTATCGCCGGTCTGGCCGTAAACCTGCGCCAGCGCGGAGCCGCCGAGCCGGCACTGGTTCCGCCCGAGATCGATCAGCACCAGCTCGGTTTCGCCGCAATCGGTCCGCAACTGCGGCGTCAACGTCAGGCGCG
>Ga0315281_10012290_pt1 | contig 11684 bp, 14 predicted proteins | sample YL17G07_0_MG_FD_204540 | JGI IMG/M metagenome (GOLD analysis project Ga0315281, IMG submission 204540) | Sediment microbial communities from Yellowstone Lake, YNP, Wyoming, USA - YL17G07_0 | ecosystem: Environmental > Aquatic > Freshwater > Lake > Sediment | place: USA: Wyoming | collected... | reverse complement strand
CGCACTGTCTTACTCTTTGGAAGGGCGAGGGGACATGGTGCAAGATGTCAGGCAAGGGGCTGTGAGGATTCTGAGGCGACATTGGTCAGGAGTCGCTTCACTTCGACGTGGGCGAAAATGACGTCGGGTTCCCGCTGAAGGGCTTCGTAGTAACTCCGTTCGAAACCGTCTCCTTCCTCCGAAGGACGGATGAGGGTTCGGGCTTCTATCAGAAAGTGCTCCACCTCAACAAGCGAGAGCTCGGACTCGTCATCCATGAGTTCATCGATACGAATTACCAGCTGAGATAAGGGGTGAAGCCAGGTAAACCAAGGATCGTTCAATACCAACTGCAGCAGTTGGCTGGTTGTCGCGACACGGCCATTGATGCGTTCGTAGGTCACTTGCTCTGCGAGAATCAGGGCTTTATGGAGACCCAAGAGGCTGCCCCGCACGTCGAGGAGCCTCTTGCGGAGAGGGCAGGATTTCCTGGTCGAGGTCTTCTGCGATACAACTGCCATAAAATAACTTTAGCAGGTTTTTTGAAAAAGTGGTGGCCGCTGGAACTCAGTCGGGTGGTCGATACTCATCATGATTTGCATATCGGCATATTTGGTCGTGCGCTGTAGCGGGCTGTTGAACAAGTCCGCCAGCCTGTCTTGTTCATGTGGTCTGTTCGGTCTGTCTGGTCTGTCTCGTTTAATTGGTTTGTTTGGTTTGTCTTGTGTATTTGGTTGAACCAGACTAACCGGATAAACCAGATGAACCAAATTAACTAGATAGACCAGACCAACCAGATGGACCAGACAGACCACACACGAAGAGGGCGGCCCTTTGGGACAGCCTGCGTGTGAAGAAAAGGAGGCAGACAAGAAGCCGAGGGTTGGCGTTGGATGGAGTTATGCTGCTTCTGCCAGCAGGACGCGCGTGATCCGGAAATGGGCGAGCACCACTTCAGGAGCTCGCTGGAGCGCCTCATAATAGGCGCGCTCAAATCCGTCGCCCTCAATCGACGGGCGGGTCAAGGTGCGCACCTCGGCCACAAGGTGTTCGATGTTTTCAAGGGTGATGTCAAACGCGTCGTCGTCCAGGAGTTGCTCGATCCGGAGCAGTAGATCCAACATGGGGCAGAGCCATGTGAACCAGGGATCGTTGAGCACCAATTGGAGGAGGTCGTCCGTCGAGCCGATGCGGCCGTGGATGCGTTCGTAGGTGAGTCGCTCCGCTGCAATCAACGCGCTATAGAGAGACAGGAGTTTCTGATGCACCTCCAGCATGGTGCGGCGTAGAGGATCGGGGTGAGTAATCGGTCTGGATGATGACAATGTGGCCATACGGTAAGTGTAGCAGGGCCACAAGCCTGGTCTGTCTGGTTGATCTGGTTTGTTTGGTTTATCTGGTTGATTTGGTTGTTTCGTTCAACCAAACAAACGAGACAAACCAAACAAACCAAATAACGGTCTTCTATTAGTGCCCCACCCGAGTGGCGAACTGCGCAAAGAGCTCCCCCGTAAGGTAACCGGTATTGGCTGGGTCGATAACATCCTTGCGGCGGAGATAGTCGTTGAGGATTCGGCCATTGGCGGCTTTGTGGACGTGAGGCAGGCCGAGATTCATGTGGTAGCGTTCGACGGCGCCGGCTACGCGACTGATGAAGACCACCGTGCCATCCGGGTCCTGCCGTTCGACAATCCCGACATGCGTCAGCGGGTCGTTCACCTTGCCATCCCTGTTGAAGTCCCACGTGTTGTCGAAAAACACGAGATCGCCTGGGTGGGTAACCGGTCCCTGATGGAACGTTCCCTGTTCGCGTATGTGCGCATGGATGAGGCGGACGCCGTTGGCGTGAGGGTCGCTGGGTCCGCCTTGATAGAGATCAATTCCGTGCTTGAGATAAATGGCGCGAGTGACCCCGGCACAGTCATAGGCGATGCGTCGGCCGTTCACCTCAATGGTGTGGGCTCCGACAAGTTCCATTGCGGTGCGGACGATGGAGGTGCGACGTGGTGTCGCGTCCACCATCAGGCAGCACCTCGGCCGATCCGTGGGGACCGTCTGCGTGCGATCTCGGGCTACGCCGGCACAGCCGACTAATGTCGCGACCGCGATGAGGAGTCCGATCAAGAGCATACGGGGCATCGGTGTGCGTCCTGATTTGGTGGCAGAGAGCGTGCGAATGTGAGCACAGGCTATCATGGGATGAGAGACCGACCAAGCAATCGACTACTTTATGCTGGGCGATCTATCTTCGTGAACAGGCGATTGCGCGCAGCGAAAGCCAATCGCAGCCGAACGTTGATCGGGTGCTGAGCCGCCTCGGGTCGCCGTTCGGAGCATGATCTGGTTACTCTTCCACGAGCCACCACGGACGCTCTTGTAGCGCCCACTGGTCGGGCCCGGCGGATTGCGCTCCGGCATATAGGCGTAGTAGTCGAACCAGAACCAGTCCTGCACCCATTCGGCGACGTTTCCCGCCATATGGTGCAGCCCATAGGGGCTCTTGCCGTCCTCATCTGAATCCACTGCCGCGAGAATGGGGATCTCATGGACGTGGTGCTGGCCGAACATGGCGACGGTAGGGTTGGGGGCGGTTTCACCCCAGGGGAATAAGCCGCATTCGGATCCTCGCGCCGCTTTCTCCCATTCAGCATCCGTCGGAAGCCGTGTACTCTTTGCTACACACAGATCTTTCGCCTCGGCCCACGTGACATAGAGCGCGGGCTACTGGGTCAGAGTCTGGTCCGAGACGGAATGGATGGTGATGACGTGCCAGATGAGTTTCTACAGCTCGTCCGAAGGATGGAGCTTCTGCTGTCGTAAGAAGGCCAGGATTCTCCGAGACTCACTTCATCGCGATCCATCTCGTAGGTATCCAGCCAGACCCGATGTTGTGGGAGTTCCGTGTCGTCGAACTGTGTCCAGTTTCCATAGAGATCGTCATCCACTCGCTTGCTGCCGAGCAAGAACGGACCGGCTGGAATGGTGACCACCGGCGATGGCTGGGCAAGCCTCGCAATCCCGGTCAAATGGCGGGCCAGTTCTGGTGAGGGCTTCGATCCAGCATCCGCGTCTTGTGCGCTTCCCATGATGATGAGGAGGGAGAGAGCGGTTGCGGGCCATGCGCAATCACGCTGCATTAGGTTTTGCTGGGGGCGGCCAGGGCCTTGTCGATTTCCCGGATAAGGCTCCGTTCGATTTCCGAGACTTCCTCCGCGCTCACGCTGAGGATGCGTCCACCCTGGGCCAGCTTTTCGAAGTCGGCCTTGACGCTGAGCCGGGTGACATTCGAGGGGAGCGCCTGAAGCGATAGCACGTATTGATTTCGTGAGCCGGCGACTTCAAGCGAGGCAGGGGGGGAGACTTTCCGCTCCGTCACGTAGACCGCTTTCTGATCGGTCTTGATACTCACTTTAATCTGGTACCCATTGCGGCTGAGGGCGTCTTCCGCAATCTTGGCGACGGTACTCAAGGGGCGAGGGATGTCTTCAGTCTGGGTCCCTTTTTCTTCAACGTGGATATTCTGCGCCGCTTGAGCCGCTGCGGTTTTTTGGACGTCGACACTCAGCTTTTTTGCCTGGGCCGCTTGTACCGCCAGATTGTCGGCGGCGGCTTTGGCATCGGCCTTGGCGCTCTCGGCCGACTTCTTCGCGTCGCGCAGCTCCTGGTTCAGCAGATCGATCTGTTGCTGCATAACCTTGTTCCCGTCCTGCAACGAAGTGACCACCGACTCTTGCTTGGCCAGTTGCTTGCGGAGCGATTCATTTTCCGCTTTGAACGGCGAGTCATCAGGCTTGCAACTGCTGGCCAGGACACAAAGTGCGATCGCTCCGATCCACAAGGGCCACTGGTTCGATTGAGTCTTGTTCCGCACGTCATGTCCCTCCATCTGATTTCCCGGATTATCCACGCTTCGCTTCGACTTGTCCACGCGGGATTTCAAGAATTGACCGTGCTCCGTTCTGCCAGCTATGCTCGATCCATGATGACTCACCAGACCGTTGTGATCGTAGCTGTGCTGCTCATGGGTGGCCTCATGGGGACGTCGGGAGCGGCGGCGGAATCAGATCAAAAAGCCGGCGTCGTTCCTGCTGAAGATTATGCACTCTACGACCAGGTGGTCACGAGCAAGTTTCTCACGTCAGCCACTCGGTTGGTTGTGATCGAACGCATGACGCGGTTCCATCTCTCTCCAGATCAAGCGGGGCCGACGACGATCGAAGCTTTTCAGGAACAGGGATATTTCGATGGCGAGCTGCCACCGGACCTGATCCGGGAGTTCAGCGCGGTCAACCGGCAACCAAGCCGGCTCGAAGGACGATTTCACTTTGGTATCGGCTACCGGTTCGCCACAGGGGACACGATTGAAGAACCGGAGGTGTCCCTGGCCCGTCCAGTCACAGTGGCTCGCTCCAGATCGGTTCAGGTCTCGCCGGTCCTGGATCGTCTGTCCTTCTCTCGAGTGGCGCGAAGCCTCCGCAACGATCATGCGCTGATGTATGTCGAAGCCCTACGTCCCGACGGCACCGGAGCGGGGTTCCTCGTGTGGTGTCGTCGTCAAGAACGAAGCTGGACGTTGTTCGGTACGGAAGTCATTTGGACCATCCAGCCTCAGGTAGAACCAGAAGAAGGGCCGCTGCTTGCGCCCTGAGTAGGTTGGACTGTAGCATGCGTCCCGATGCCGACCGTGATCCGAAAAACATTTTCCGTCCCGCCCCTTGGGTGCAATTGTTCGATCATTGGAGATCCTGTGACGAAACAGGCCATCGTGGTCGATCCCGGTGGAGCGCACGAGCGAATTCTCCACGAGGTGCAGCAACTGGGACTGACGGTCACACATATCCTCCACACCCATGCCCACCTCGACCATTTTCTCGCCTCCGGCGAAATGAAGAAGGCGACGGGAGCGACCCTCTGCCTCCACCAGGACGATCGTACCCTCTGGGAGAATCTGGAGATGCAATGCCGGATGTTCGGCGTTGCCTACGTGCCTGTTCCGATGCCTGACTACTGGCTCAAGGATGAGGAGAAGCTGCTGGTCGGCCAGGTCTCCGCGGTCGCACTCCATACGCCCGGCCATACCCCAGGGTCCATGAGTTTTCATTTCCCGGTCGACAACTTGGTCTTAGCCGGCGACACACTCTTTCGCGGCAGCATCGGGCGCACCGATCTCTGGGGCGGAGACTTCGAAGCCATCGAGCAATCCATTCGAGAGCGGTTGTACACCTTGGCGGATGCCACGATTGTGGTGACGGGGCATGGACCGGAGACGGAAATCGGGTGGGAGAAAGAGACGAATCAGTTCGTCCGTCTTTAGCAGAATGCTGAAAAAGGATGCGGGGTAGCTGGAACGATCTCCGTGCTCGCGCAACGCGCGCCCTCGGAAGGGCCTCGTTGAACGCGCGCAGTTGGGATCATCCCAGCCACCCCTGGTAAGGTAGTAAAAGAATCACTCGCCTTCGGCCTTGATGGACAGTCTTTTTGAGCATTCTGCTGGATAGATTTTCTGATTGGGCCGCATCTGCGGATCGTCGAGGGCGAGAGACTTGTGCGGAACTATTCTTTCTCCATCCGGGCGCGGAGCCGTTCAAGGCGCTTGTCGGTGGATTGCTTAATGAAGGCCATATTTTCTCCGAGGTGTTGCTGGGCGGTAATCTTCCCTTCCTCGCGCCGCTTCAGCTGGTCGAGCCCGAATTGCGCGATCGAGGGGCCGTCTTCCTGGTTCAGCCCCTTCCAGATCGCGGCACAGGTGGTCTGTTTGGCAACGGGGTACTTGTCGCAGGGTGGATCGGCTGCCCATGCGGTGCTCCAGCTCGCTCCTAGTAAGATGAATGCCAACGCCAGTGCAGTCATTGCCTGTTCCCTCACAGTATAAATGGCTCCTCGCAGCTCGCCTCACGATAGCACAACTCAAGTGGTCTTGCAGACGATCGACGCGTACGAACGGTCCGCTGCGGATTGTCTTGCTCGTTGGAGCAAGCGCAGGCATCGTCGACCTCTGTTGTTGGTCGACTGGCTGACGCATTTGCCGGTCGATGCGAGGCTATTGGATCTCGGTTGTGGCGGAGGCCAGGATGCGAGCGATCTCGATCAGCGTGGGTATCACGTCGTGGGGTTGGATCGAACGAGTGCGTTACTTTCAGCGGGGCGACGTCGATATCGTTCATTGCCGCTGGTCCGCGCCGACCTCCGCGATCTCCCTTTTCAGGCGATGTCGTTCGATGGCCTCTGGGCTGCCGCCTCGCTGATGCATCTTCCGAAACCGGCCGCACGTCGTATCCTGGCCGACCTGTTTAAGCTTGTTCGGCCAGGCGGCCTATTTGCTGCGACGGTGACCTATGGTCTGAAGAGCCGTCTCGTGACGGATGGATGGGCCCCTGGGCGCTATTTCGCTCGCTGGAGAAAGGACGAACTCGCTCGCGCGGTTCGTCGAGCCGGATGGAACATTCTTGAACTACAAGTAATAACCAACCGGGAGCGCAAGGGGCGGTGGCTCAACCTGCTTGCGCAGAAACAGGTCTGAGTCGCCCTGGCCTGGATTATTCATGAATAATCCAGGCCAGGGGCTACTTCGATAAGGTCGGCTCCGAGGCCGTGCGGCGATCGAGTGTCAGATAGATCTTGTCGTCGAACGTGTAGTAGCCGCCCTGGTCGATGTCGTTCATGATGCAAATTGGTGAAAAGATAACAAGGCAGCCGAAAATATCTCCGACGACCCACCAGGACCAGGTGCGATCGATCTTGAACGAGGTCGGCTCATAGCCGTCCCGGTTCACCTGCGCGAGATGGTTGCCTTTGCGGCTGAGCGTGACTGTGCCCGGTGCTGTGAGGTGCAGGTAGTCGTCAATGACGACTGCAGTCTCAGGCGGGTTGGTGAATATGGTGACCGACTGTTTGTCGGAATGCATCCAGGTTCCGCAGCCCGAGAGTCCTCCGACCAGGGCGCACAGTACGAGCGCTCCTTGCCACACCTTGCCGTTCCTCATCTTCCACCCCATTTAGATGTTCATTGCCTCGTTCACGTCGTGGAGTGTCGCTTTGGCGACCTCGCCGGCTCGCCGGCTGCCCTCTGTCACGATGTCGTTCAGGTACGCGGGGTCTTTGCTCAGGCGCGCACGCGCGTCCCACATCGGCGTCATGCGTTCCACGATTCGATCGGCGACGAGTTTCTTGCAATCGATACAGCCGATGGCGGCTGTCCGGCATTCGATAGTAATCTGCTCCTGAATCATCGGCAATGAAAAGATTTTGTGAAAATCGTACACCGGACAGAGGTCCGGGTTTCCTGGGTCGTGGCGGCGGACTCGGGCAGGATCGGTCACCATCGTCTTGAGTTTCTGCCGCACAACTGGTTCGGGATCGGACAGGTTGATCGTGTTGCCGTAGCTCTTGCTCATCTTTCGGCCATCCGTCCCGAGCACTTTTGGGAACTTGGTGAGCTGCTCTACCGGTTCCGGGAACACCGGCTTGTACATGCTGTTGAATCGGCGGGCCAGCTCTCTGGTGAGCTCAAGGTGTGGCAGCTGGTCTTTTCCTACCGGCACGAAATCCGGCTTGTAGATGAGGATGTCCGCGGCTTGGAGGACGGGATAGCCGAGAAATCCGTACGTGCTCAGATCACGCTCCTTTATCTCTTCCTGTTTTTCCTTATAGGTCGGATTTCGTTCCAGCCATGAGATAGGAGTCATCATCGAGAGTAAGAGGTGTAAGACCGCATGCTCCGGGATACGCGATTGCACGAACACGGTGGCTTTCGCGGGGTCGATGCCTGCAGCAAGCCAGTCGATTAACAGCTCGCGGACGAATTCTCGGATGCGGCTGGTATCAGCATAGTTGGTCGAAAGTGCGTGCCAGTCCGCGACAAAGAAATAGCACTCAAACTCGCTTTGAAGGTTTTTCCAGTTTTCCAAGGCGCCGAGATAGTTGCCGAGATGGAGCAGCCCGCTCGGCTGCATGCCGCTGAGGACTCGTTTCCTGGGCGTGATCATGGTGTGTTCCCTGTTCCGAGACCGATGGCGGTGGAGAGAATCATATTGGAGAGACTGTGGGTCAAGGTGCCCGTGACGGTATGGATCACTTGGATCTGTGGATCGAATATGATCAGCGCTACCAGGATGAACATGCCGTAGGGTTCCACGCGCCTCAGCGCCATTGCTGCGGTGGGTGGGAGAAGACTCGTGAGAATTCTCCCACCATCCAATGGGGGAATCGGCAACAGATTGAACAGCATCAAGAGCACGTTAATCAAGACGGAGTAGACCGACATCACGGCGATGGGCAGGAGGAACATGGTGTGCCACGTGTCTGGGGGACTGGTGTCTTCTGATTTGGACCAGTAGCTCCCAATCGTGGGGTCAATCGATATCAGGAGCGCGAAGAGGAGGGCACTGCCGATGGCTAGCGCGAGATTCATGGCCGGTCCCGCTACCGCGACGAGTGCCATGTCGCGACGTGGTTGGCGCATGAGGCGTGGGTCGATCGGGACCGGCTTGGCCCAGCCGAGGAAAAATCCCCCCGGCATCAATAGACAGAGCAGTGGCAGGATGACGGTTCCGAACGGATCGATGTGTGCCAGCGGATTCATCGTGAGCCGACCCTGTAGTTTGGCGGTCGGATCGCCGCATCGATTGGCGACCCAGCCATGGGCGTATTCGTGCAACACCATGGCGAAGAGGAGTGGGAGCGCCATGTAGGAAATCGTGTGGAGGATCTGCGGTAAGGAGTTCATGTGTTGGACTTTCTTAATTTACCTGTTGGAATCGGCCTCGTTTGATTTGTATGAGGAAGAGCGGCCGGTTCAATGTCCCGTCCGGTCCAAACGCCGCCGGCCCTGCGAGGGAGGCGAGGTTCGGCTGGGTCAGGAGCTGGTCATGGACGGCTTCGCCTGAGGAGGCACCTGTTCGAACCGTATCGATCACCAATTTCGCGGCATCGTAGCCCTGCACCGCAAAGAGCGTCGGGTTGGTTTCGAACCGTTTTTTGTACCGATCGACAAACTCCTGCACGATAGGGGTAGGGCTGTCCACAAAGAAGCCGTCGACGAACACCGCTCCGTCGATCGACGAATCGGCCGTGCGGGCGAAGTCCGGCGAGTTCCATCCATTCGCGCCCAGGAAGGGAACTTTCATGTCGTGGAAATTGAGCTGGGCTGTGATGAGGCCGGCGTCGGCTGCGCGGCCTGGAATGAAGATCGCATCGAAGCCCGGCGTATAGAGAATTTTCTTGTCCAGCTTTGTCAGTTTTCCGGTCAGTTTGGTCTGATCAACCGACACGGACAAGCCATACTTCTTGAGGTCCTCCGCCTTCATGCGTTTGAGCTGCTCACTCACGTCGGTTTCGCCCTCTTTGTAGGATTCAATGGCGATCACTTCCCCCTCGTGTTGGCGCACTTCTTGGGCGAAGAGCCGGGCCAATTCGCGGCCATACGCGGTGTCGGGGTGCAGGATGCAGAATCGGCGGAATCCTTGCTCCTTGATGGCATAGCCTGCGATGCGTTTGGCTTGAAGCTGAAAGGTCAGCGCGGTACTGAACACATAGTTGCCAAGTCGTCTGACGTTGGGCAAGGTCGCCGACGGCGTAATTAGGGGGATGTGCGCGCGCTCGGCGAGCTCAGCCATGACCGGCAGATTTTTCGAGAGGAGTGGGCCGATCACGGCGAGGGGACGATCGGTGTTCAACAGTCCGGAGAAGTCGTCTAAAAATGACACGGGATCGGATTCGAAATCTTTGACGATGAGGCCGACCGATGCGTTTCCTGCCCGGTCTCGGTTGGCTTCGACGGCCAGTTGAATCCCGCTGAGGACTTCATTGGCAAAGGGGGCGAGTTTTCCTGAAAGCGGCAGGACTGCCGCGATGAAAAACTGGTTGGATTTGAGTTTGGCTTGGAGGTTGGCGAGGAGTTCCGAGGTTTTTGCTGCCTGCGGGTGCATCGGGAAATTCACGAGGAATTGCTGGATTCGCCGGATGGCTTGGTGTTCCTCTCCACGGCCGACGTAGAGGTCGATGAGTCGGAGGGACGCGAGATCGCCAGGAAAGCTGCGTGGGAAGGTGTCCCGGACTTGCTCGAGGGCTTTCTTGTCAGACGTCTCGCTGGCCAGCTCGCGAATGCGAGTCCGTACGTCTTCCGCTTGATCGTCGGTTCCCAAGGCCACTTCATCGAGCCACGCCTGAATGGCACGGGTCGCGTCATTTTTTTGCGCGTAGAAGTCGCCGCTCAGTTGCAGGGCTTCGCGTTTCGTGCCGTCATCTTTTGAAAGGTTGCGCAGGCCCGTCAAGATCGGCAGGGCCAGGTCGAGGTTGCCCATCGCCGCATGGACTCGGGCCTGCATCAGCTTGCCTCGGTCCGTCACCTCTGAGTCGGGGAACTCGATCTGCAGTTGCCGCAAGTATTTTAAGGCATCCGCATATTGCTTTGTGCTGTATAGGGCTGCACCGAGGAGTAGGTAAGTGTGGTCGAGCAGCTCGGGTTTTGGAGAGGTGGCCAGAAAACGACGGAGCACGGTGAGGGCTTCTTCAGCCTGACCTGCGTCGATTAGGCGCTTCGCCTGCTTCAGCGCGGGATGGTTTGCCGGGCTAGCGGGCCCTGTTTCTGCATAGACGGGGGGACTCAACTCGAACCCAGTGACTGGCCAGAGCATGCTCCAGGCAAGTGTCAGCACCTGGCACCAGCGTACCGAAAGGACATACGTCCGATGTGAAGACAGAGATATCAACGGGCGGGCCATGAGCTCCTGGGCTGTGTGACGGATCTGTCATTCGTACGTGACTACTATCGGAAACCCTTGGGGGTGTCAAGGTAAACCCCCACCGGGTTCGTTGTGTTCATCTGAGCGATTGGCTATCATCGCACAGATGATGTTAGACCCGCTGGCCGAACGATATTTGAGCCATCTCCGGGTGGAGGGTGGTCTCTCCGTCAATACGGTCGAAGCCTACCGCCGCGACTTGAGTAAATTCCAAGCCTACTTGCATCGAACTGGTGCCGTGCCGCTCGGGCCTCTTACGCCGGAGACATTGACGGGATTTCTCCGTTCCTTGCACGAGGCACGGTTGTCTCGCGCCTCCTCAGTACGCTGCCTCTCGGCTATTCGTGGATGGCTCCGGTTTCTGATCCGGGAACGGATGATTGAGGAGAATCCTACCATTGGTCTGGCCCCGATATCGCGAGGTGTTCGGCTGCCCAAAACGCTGTCGCAGCAAGACATCGTCGCGTTGTTGGACCTGGCGGCAGTCCCGACCCCTGAAGACCTGCGTGACCGCGCGATGGTGGAGTTGCTTTATGCGACGGGGCTTCGCGTATCAGAATTGGTGATGGCTGAAGTAGCCCAGGTGAATCTTGATGTCGGGTATCTCCGGGTCACGGGCAAGGGGGCAAAGCAGCGTCTCGTGCCGATGGGTGAGGGGGCCCGACTGCTGTTGCTGCAGTATATAGAAGAGGCGCGACCACGGCTGCTCAAGCAACGGGCTTCACGGTATGTGTTCGTGTCGAGGCGGGGCGGACCGTTGACGCGGCAAGCTTTTTGGAAACTACTGCGCCGTCGTGCACGGCGAGCGGGGATTACACAGGTCATATCGCCTCACATGCTCCGGCATTCGTTTGCGACGCATCTGCTCGAAGGCGGTGCGGATCTTCGGTCTGTTCAAGTGATGCTCGGCCATGCGAATATTGTGACGACGCAGATCTACACGCATATTGAACGGGGACGTCT
>Ga0315281_10012289_pt1 | contig 11685 bp, 11 predicted proteins | sample YL17G07_0_MG_FD_204540 | JGI IMG/M metagenome (GOLD analysis project Ga0315281, IMG submission 204540) | Sediment microbial communities from Yellowstone Lake, YNP, Wyoming, USA - YL17G07_0 | ecosystem: Environmental > Aquatic > Freshwater > Lake > Sediment | place: USA: Wyoming | collected... | reverse complement strand
GCCTTTACCGCCGTCGCGCGCGTGGAAGCAACGATTCGCGAGGGCGTGGCGTGGGCGCCGTCGATCTGGTGGGGGAAACTTGCCGCCGACGGAGCGAACGCGAACCACACGACGTCCCAGCGCGAGACGGACATGGGGCATGGTCCTGTGTTCTACGACAACTTGGTGGAGGTGGGGATTGCTGATTAGGAGACGTATGTCATTCGAGGGGCAGCGTGGAATCCGGGGGCGTCCCGCGTGACGACATCTCCGTCAACCCTCGGCGACCTCCGGCGTTCGGCATGGGGGGGGCCGGGCCGCGCCACGCGCTCCGTCAAGGACGAGATGCGGCAGAATCTCCTCGCCCGCCTCGCCGCGGGCGGGCCGCTCTTTCCCGGAGTGATCGGATACGAAGACACCGTCATGCCGCAGATGGTCAACGCCATCCTGTCGCGGCACAACTTCATTCTCCTCGGTTTGCGCGGTCAGGCAAAATCGAGAATCCTGCGGTCGCTCATCACATTGCTCGACGACACGATGCCGATCGTCGCCGGAAGCGAGGTGAATGACAACCCGTTCGCGCCGATCTCAAAGTACGCGCGGCTGCTGATTGCGGAGCGCGGGGATGAGACGCCAATCGAATGGGTGACATCGGAACATCGGTACGTCGAGAAACTCGCCACGCCCGATGTGACGATCGCCGACCTGATCGGCGATCTCGATCCGATCAAGGCCGCTCGCGGCGGACACATCCTCGGCGATGAGTTGACCATTCACTATGGAATGCTGCCGCGGGCGAATCGAGGCATTTTCGCGCTCAACGAACTTCCGGACCTCGCCGGCAAGGTGCAGGTCGGCCTGTTCAACATCATGCAGGAAGGCGACGTGCAGATCAAAGGGTATCCCGTCCGCCTTCCGCTCGATGTGCAGCTGTGTTTCACCGCGAACCCAGAGGACTACACCGCGCGCGGCAAGATCATCACGCCGCTCAAGGACCGGATCGGCAGCGAGATCATGACGCACTATCCGGAGACGGTGGAGTTGGGGATGGACATCACGCGTCAGGAAGCGTGGTCGGATCGCACGTTCCGCCCGGTACGCGTCCCGGAATTCATCACTGAGGTGATCGAGCGTATCGCATTCGAGGCCCGTTCCGATCGACGGATCGACAAGCGGTCGGGCGTTTCGCAACGGATGCCGATCGCGGTGCTCGAGAACGTGATCTCCAACGCCGAGCGGCGGTCGATCACGACGGGCGATGAGGAGATCGTGCCGCGAATTTCGGATTTGTACGCGGCATTGCCGGCCATCACCGGAAAAATCGAGCTCGAGTACGAGGGAGAGCTTGTCGGTGGCGCATCGATTGCACGCGAGCTGATTCGGCGCGCGGCGGACGCGACTTTTCAGACCCGGGCCGGCGGCGTGAACGTCGATGACATCGTGATGTGGTTCGACGAGGGAGGGGCGCTGCAACTTGAGGATGACGCGAAGGCCGACGCTGTACTCAAGGCGTTGAGCGTGATCCCCGACCTGGTACATGTCGTCGAGCAAGTCGGTCTGGCTCCGGAAGATGATGCGCCGGTGGCAGTCGCCGCGTGCGAACTCGTCCTTGAGTCGCTCGTTGCGCGCAAGCGCATCTCGCGGTCGGACGGCGGCCGGTACGCACGCGCCATGGCCGAACCGCGCCGTCGGCCAAATCAGGATTTGTTCGGCAGCGGCTGAGCGAGTGACCGAGACCTTCCGGGGCGAGGCGGTGCTCGACTCCGACGCGACCCGGGTTCGGCGCGCCACGGTCAACGATCTTGCTGCGGTTGTCTCTCTCCGGCTTGCGCTCTTGCGGGAGTACGCGGGTCACCCGGTCTATGGTCGGCTGCGCCCCGACATCGAAGCGCGTGCGCGGCCACTGTTTGAGCAACAGATCAAGGCAGTGGACCAGGCGATCTTCCTCGCGGAGCGCGAAGACGAAGTCATCGGCATCGTGCGGTGCGCGGACGTGAAAGGATCACCGCTGCTCTTGCCCGAGCGGTACTGCTACATCACGTCGGTGTTCGTTCGCCCTTCCCACAGGCGCCATGGCGTGCTCTCCGTGCTGATGGACCACGCTGAAAGTTGGGCGCGCACTCGCGGTCTGACGGAGATGCGGCTCCACAATTCCACATTGCACGAAATGGCGCGTGGCGCGTGGGACCAGCTCGGATTCGAGATCAACGAGGAAGTCCGCCTCAAGCACATCGCCCACTAGGCCAACATGCCGTTCATCACCATCTCGAGAATGTACGGCTCCGGCGGATCCGAGATCGCCGACATCGCCGCGCGATTGCTAGGATGGACCTTGTACGATAACGCGATCATCGACGCCATTGCTGAACGGTCGGGGTTGGCGCGGTCAGAGGTGTCGGAGCAGGAAGAACGAGTCCCGTCGCTCGTCGAGCGGATCAGCGGCGCGCTCGCCCTCGGCACGCCCGAGGCGATGCCGCCATACCCCAATGGGCTCGCAACGACTACGGAAGAGGAGATCGTCGCGGCGACGAAGCGTGTCATCGACGACGCCGTCCAACGCGGCCCCGCGGTTATTGTCGGGCGCGGTGCACAGTGCCTGCTCGCCGAGCGAAGCGACGCTCTCCATGTGCTGTGCTACGGACCCACGCCTGCGCTGATCACGTATGCGCGCGACCGGCGCGGAATTCCCGCGGGTGAGGTGGAGAAGAAAGTGCGTGACATGAACCGGCAGCGCGAGCAATACGTCCGCCGACACTGGAACCGGCACTGGTTGTCACCGATCAACTACCATCTGTGCCTCGATACGTCGTGGTACGGGATCGACAATGCGGCGGCGATGATCGTGGACGCGGCGCGGCTCAAGTTCGGGCCTGCGTAGAAAGCGCGAGTTTGGTTCCGCCGGGGCCGATCCCTATTCGGCCTTGCTGATCGCGGCAAACGTCTCTCCAACGCTTTCGGGCAGCAACAGCGAGTCCGAGATCGCAGCGATCTCTTCGGCCTCACGCCACGCTCGTTCGAGTATCGACAACTCTCCGTCCATCGCGCGGCGCTCAATGTCCTCGTGCGCCGCCATCTCTAGCGCGAGTGCGGTCGACGGAGGAAGCCGGTCGAGAAATGACTCGCCCACTGCGATCGAGGCGTATCGGCGCTTGTCGCGGCGCCCCGGTTTCGACATCCCGGCGGCACGCAAGAACAGCTGATGCGGGTCCGGCAACTCCTCGAGCTGACGAACCGCACCCTCGATCTCGTCTCGCTTCCCACCTTTCAGATTCACAGCGGGCATCAATGTCGCCGCGGCACGAAGCGCATCAGCCCCGAACACCTCGACCGTCTGCCGGTCGTTCCACGTCCGCTCTCCCATCTCCCGGCGCGGAATCCGGAGCGACCAAGCGTCACCATTTGCCGACAGAACGACCCGCCTCATGTCCTTGCCGCGAAGAACAGTCGGCCGCGCCTCTCCTGGAAGCGCGAGCCGCGCACGAACGATTCGGTCACCGACGAACTTGCGCGCAGCATTGACGAGCTGCCACATGCCATAGCCGCCGCCGGCGACAAATCCGGCATATCTGAACGCGACGAACGCTCCGGCCACGACAACGCCGCCGGCCGCGCTCATCATGATGTATCGGCGGCGACGGCGGCCGAATTGATCGCCGTACCTCCAAGCTGCCATCTCAGGGCGTTGCGGGCTGCCGATGCGGACGAGCTCGAGCCCTTCGCGCAGTCGCGACAGGCCGATGTTATCGGACGAAACGCGAAGTCGCGTGCTGGTGAACAGTCGCTCGCACTGCTCGACCGCCTCCCACCGCTCCTCGATCGGCGTCAGGTTCCAGCGCTCGCACTTGCGGCAGACGACCCACAGCCGGCCCTTCGCCGCGTCGAACGCCAGTCGTCGCCCAACCGGAAACGACTCGATCACCTCGTTGGCGCCGAGCTCCGTGTGGCAGAAGATGCAGGTTGAGTACATGGCTACACACTACGAGAGCAACCGACGGCGCGATTCATTACAGCGTGCGCAGCTCCACCCGACTTTGGAACGCCCAGTAGGCGTAGCCGAGCATGACGGTGGCAGCCCCGCCGATGGCGAACGACACCCCCGCGGCGTGCGCGATGCTTCCGGCGGCCAACGATCCCAGCACTTGCGAAATGCCGATAACGACAAAGGCGTACGTTGCCATCATCCGCCCGCGTAGATGGTCAGGCACAAGATGCTGGAGCAACGAGTTGGAAAGAGCGTTGTTGACGATCATCGAGAATCCGATGCCGACTAACACCACGCAGGCGACCGCCGGGCTGCGAACGAACGAAAAGATGATCAGGAGTGAGGCAAAGCTCATCGACGCGATCAACAACAACCGGCCGCGCGAAAAGTGATCGCCGATCGCGGCGAGCCCGAGGGCGCCAAGTAGCCCCCCAACCCCGACGCTGGCGAGGAGAAGACCGTAGCCGCCCGCGCCCAGATGCAGCATGTCGCGCGCGACGACCGGCATCAGCGTCAGAAAGGGAATTCCCAGCACCGAGAACACAGTGACGAGACGCATCAGGGCTGCGACGCTTGGGGTGTCCCGCATGAACACCAGCCCCTCGCGGATTCCGTCAACAGCCGAAACCTGAGTTGCGGGTGGAGCCCGTCGAGGCAGAACAATCATGAACAGACCGACGAGCACAGCCACGTAGCTCAGGGCGTTGACCCCGAAACACGCGGCGAGTCCGGCGCGGGCGAGGATGATGGCGCCAATACCCGGGCCGACCACCCGCGCCAGATTGAATCCGCTCGAATTGAGAGCGATCGCACCCGGCAACTCCTCGCGCCCAACGAGATCGATGACCAGCGATTGTCGCGCCGGGATCTCGAGCGAACTGATCAACCCGTTCGCCACCGCCAGCGTGATCAGCCACCCGATCGTGATGTGACCGGTCGCGGTGAACCACCAGAGCAGTCCCGCCTGCGCCGCGAGGAGCGCCTGGCAGATCCGTAGCGTTCGCAACTTGTCGACGCGGTCGACGACGACGCCGGCATGAAATGAAAACAGTAGAATCGGCAACGAGCTGGCTGCGGCTACGAGTCCGACGACGAGTGCGCTGTTCGAGAGCTCGAGCGCCAGCCAGCCCTGGGCCATCGTCTGCATCCACGTCCCGACGAGCGACAACGTCTGCCCGAACCAGAACAGGCGGAAGTTGCGATGGCGGAGGGTGCGGAATGGATTGAGCGGCATGTCAAAGATGGCACTTCCTGGCGGAGCGAAGTATGGTACGTCGAGAATCAATATGCGCTTTCACACGTACACCAAGTTCTCGCCAGAACTCGCCGACGCGGTCGACCTGCAGGCGCTCCTCGACAAGCTGGCGGATTTTCTCCTCCAGTCGGGCTTCGCCGGCGCAGGCGATCAGGCGTATTACGACTCGGGCCTCGAAGACCCTGCCGATCGGTCGCTCGAAGCGCTCAAGAAGGCGATCCTCCAGGCGTTGCTCGACGGGGGCCAGTTCACCCCGGAGATGCTCGAGGCCCTACGGGGCGAAAACAACTCCGATGGCGAGGGCGAGTCGAAGCTCGCCGGCCTCCTCGACCAGCTCATCCAACGCCTTGTCGCAGAAGGCTATTTGACGGTTGACGCACCGCCGAAGATGCCGGCCGGCTACCAACCACTCACTGGCCCGGGGAGCATTTCCAAGGCGGCAGCGCGCGACATCAACTTCAACATGACCGAGAAGGGCGTGGACTTTCTCGGCTTCAAGTCGCTCCGCAACCTCCTCGGCTCGCTCGGCAAGTCGAGCTTCGGCAGCCACGATACGCCGTACCTCGCCACCGGCATTGAGGCCGACGGTTGGAGCAAGCAATACGAGTTCGGCGACGTGCTAAACCTCGACGTCAATGAGACGTTGAAGCGGTCGCTTGCTCGGACTGGCTCGTTGAGCGTCCCGCTCGATCTGGACTACGGCGATCTGATGGTGCGTCAGGCCGAGTATCGGTCGTCGTGCGCGACGGTGCTCATGCTCGACTGCTCGCATTCCATGATCTTGTACGGAGAGGATCGGTTTACGCCAGCGAAGAAAGTGGCGTTGGCGTTGACGCACTTGATCAAGACCCAGTTCGCCGGCGACACACTCCGCGTCGTTCTGTTTCATGATTCTGCGGAGGAAATTCCGCTCGCCACCCTCGCCACGGCGCAGGTCGGACCGTATCACACAAACACCGCGGAAGGATTGAAGCTCGCACGCCGGCTGCTCATGGCGCAGAAGAAAGACATGCGGCAGATCATCATGATCACCGACGGAAAGCCGAGTGCGATGACCCTGCCGAACGGGCAGATCTACAAGAACTCATTCGGGCTCGACGGCACGGTCATTGAACAGACGCTGCGCGAGGTCGCCGAGTGCCGTCGCAGTGGTGTGATGATCAATACCTTCATGCTCGCGCGCGATCGATCACTCGTCGAGTTCGTGAAGCAGGTGTCGCAGATCAGTCGCGGTAAGGCGTATTTCACGACGACGATGACGCTCGGTCAGTTCCTGCTCATGGATTTTCTGCGGCGGAAGACACGCAAGGTCAGTTGAGCCCGGGCGCAATCGGCGACGCGGACTCAGCGACATTCAGCAGGGCGTTGCGACGATGGTTTCGCCGCAACGGCCGCGATCTCCCATGGCGGAAGACGCGCGACCCGTACGCGGTGCTGGTGTCAGAGTTGATGCTGCAACAGACCCAAGTATCGCGGATCGTCACGCGTTATGGCGAATTTCTCGAGGAGTTCCCAACGCTCGCCGACGTCGCGCGCGCCAAGCCGGCGAGAGTGACTGAGGCGTGGAGCGGGCTTGGGTACTACGCGCGGGCTCGGAACCTTCACTTGCTGGCGTCCGAGGTCACGGACGGTGGAAGAAACCTCGAGGCCCGGCTCCCGGCCGATCCGGCGGCGCTGATGCAACTTCCGGGAATCGGGGCGTACACCGCGGGCGCGGTGTCGTCGTTTGCGTACGAACGGCGCGCGGCATTGGTGGACACAAACGTTGCGCGTGTACTGCAGCGGGTGTTCGCGCCAAGGGCGAAGCTCAAGACTTCGGCCGGGTCGAAAACAATATGGGCGATCGCCGAGAGGGTCCTGCCCCGACGAGGTAGCACGGGGTGGGCGCACAATCAGGCGTTGATGGAATTGGGGGCGCTCGTGTGTACGGCGCGGGTCAAGCGGTGCGGGCAGTGTCCGGTAACCACGATGTGTTTGAGCGTCGAGCGCGAAAAGCCACGCCGTTCCGCTCAGGCAGTCGGCCGCCGTGTCCGGACCAAACTCTCGAAGCGCTAGGCGGGAGGCGCTGCCGGCGGCCCGCTTCGCTCGATGATCAAGGTGTATCGAGCGGCGTACACCGCGATCGTCGCCAGCGTCGCCAGGAGCGGAAACACAACCGCGCCCAAGACCCCCGCGTTAACGGGAATATCGAGGACCGTCCGGCCCTCGGCGTTTCGCACCACCACCCGGCGGACGTTGCCTTCGTGGATGATCCGCTTGACGGTGTCGGCGAGCTCCTTGCCCTCGACTTTCAGTTCTTCGGTAAAGCTTTTGACATCAGACATGGTCGGATCCTTGAAGGGACATGAGGCTGTACGGCCGATCGCGACAATCGTTTCGGAGTCAGCCTACCGGGTGGCCATCAGCCAGACCCCGGACGAGATCCCAATCGTCGCGATGGCAATTCGGACGACCCGTTGCCCGACCTGCTGCGCCACGCGTGATCCAAGGTATCCTCCCCCAAAGGCGCCCGTGGCGATCGCCAACGATACCGGCCAGTTAACCAAACCGGCCATCGCGAACACGGCAGCTGCAACCGCGTTCATGCAAAGCCCCCCCCAGTTCTTGAACCCGTTCATCCGGTGGATGTTGGTGAGTCCCATGAACCCAAAACCGGCCAGCATGAGAATCCCGACGCCCGCTCCAAAATATCCGCCGTAGATCGCGATCAAGAACTGAAATGCGACGAGTGGCGCCGACGGTGGTCTTTCGCGAGCCGGCACGCCAGCGGATAACCCTTGAGAAGGCGCGGTTTTCTGCCGTAACCACGCGGTTAACGGAGCTTGGGCGATGAACAGTGCGGTCGCGCCGAGCACAAGCCAGGGCACAAGCCACGAGAAGGTGACGGCAGGCGTGCGCACGAGCAGCAGAGCCCCGACAAGCCCTCCCGCGAGGCTCGGGAGTGCGAAACCGAATGCCCATTGGCGAGCGCCTCGCAACTCATTTCTATACCCCCACATGCTGGTGACCGAGGCTGGAACGAGGCCGATGGTGCTGGTGGCGTTCGCGATCAACGGCGGAATTCCCAGGCCGATGAGGGCCGGAAAGGTGAGCAGGGTGCCGCCACCAGCGATGGCGTTCATCATGCCGGCGACGGTCGAGATGCCAACGACCGCAAGGAGTCGAAGCGCAGAAGGGGTGGACAATTGTCAGGAAGTCGAGAAGGCGGATGTCGGGATTTCCGGAACACCAGCAGGGGCAGGCAACCGCATCTTGCCGAATTGAGAGACGCTAGATTTCGCTACGTGACAGCAGCGCACCTCGCGCTCGCAGCACTCCAGGAGAACGTAGTATGGCAACCGACAGCAAATCCGCCACCGCCGCTCTGCCGAGCCCGGACCTGAAGGAAACCGGAAAAGTCGACCTCGTCGACTCACGGACGAAGACCGCCTACTCCGTCCCGATCAGCCAGGGTGGCGTCGAAGGCGATACCGTCATTCGCGCGATGGACCTGCGCCAGATCAAGACGGCGCCCGGTGAATTCGGGCTGATGACGTACGATCCGGCCTTTATGAACACCGCGTCGTGCAAGAGCGCGATCACGTTCATCGACGGCGACAAGGGCATTTTGCGTTATCGCGGTTATCCGATCGAACAGTTGGCCGAAAAGGCGACGTTTCTCGAAGTCGCCTGGTTACTGCGGCACGGCGAACTGCCGACGAAACCCGAATACAGCAAGTGGGTGCACGACGTCACGTACCACACGTACGTGCATGAAAACATCAAGCACTTCCTGACTGGGTTTCGGTACGATGCCCATCCGATGTCGATGTTGTGCAGCGCGGTTGCGGCTCTGTCGTCGTTCTATCCGGATGCAAAGAATATTTCCGATGCGCGCTCACGAGAGATTTCGACCGTCCGTCTGCTGGCGAAGGTTCCGACGATTGCCGCGTTCTGTTTCAGGCACGCCAAGGGACTCCCCTTCATTTACCCCGACAACGACCTGGGCTACGTCGAGAATTTTCTCTCGATGGTCGCGCGAATGTCAGAGGCAAAGTACGAGGCGAATCCGATTTTCCGAAAGGCGCTGGAGGTGTTGTTCATCCTTCACGCCGACCACGAACAGAACTGCTCCACCAGTGCTGTCCGGGCCGTCGGCTCTTCGCACGTCGATCCGTTCTCGGCGATTACTGCCGGCATCGCAGCGTTGTACGGGCCGCTGCACGGTGGCGCAAACGAACAGGTATTGCGAATGATCCAGGACATCGGCCACCCCAAGAACGTGCCCGCGTTCATTGACGAGGTGAAGAGCGGCAAGAGTAGCAAGCTGATGGGCTTCGGCCATCGTGTGTACAAGAGCTACGACCCACGGGCGCGGATCGTGAAGAAGCTCGCCGACGAAGTGTTCAAGGTCGTCGGGGTGGACAAAGACCTGGAGATCGCGCTCAAGCTCGAAGAAGTCGCGCTCAACGACGATTACTTCGTGTCGCGGAAGCTCTATCCCAACGTCGACTTCTACACCGGGTTGATCTATCGCTCGATGGCGTTCCCGACCGACTACTTCACGGTGCTCTTTGCGGTAGCACGGACGGCAGGCTGGCTGGCGCAGTGGGAAGAGATGCTGCTCGACAAGGAGCAGAAGATCGCCCGACCGCGGCAGGTGTACGTCGGGTATGGAGAGCGAGCTTACACGAGCCGCATAGGGTGAGCGGGTAACCTGACCCACGGGCCAGGCTTCGCCGGGACAGATGCTCGTCGGTTACTCCGCGTTTGTCGATCTCGTCGCCAAGCTCTTTTTTGGGCTTGGCGTTTTCGCGGGAGTGATCTGCCTGGTCGACTGGGCAATCCGAGCCAGAAAGATCCCGCCGTTCAGCGCTATCGCGCGATTCTTTCGTCGCAGGGTCGACCCCCTGATGAAGCCGCTGGCGAGCCGCGTCGTTGGTCATGGCGGCCAGCCGGCGTCGGCTCCGCTGTGGGTATTTCTCGGCGTCGCGATCACGGGGATCGTGATCGTCAAGCTCCTCGGGGTCGGCGGCGGCCTGCTCCTGCAGGTCTCGGCCGCGGCGTCGAAACCGCGGTTGGTTCCCACACTGGCGCTGAGCTGGTCGTTTCAATTCCTGATCTTCGCGCTGATGGTGCGGGTGATCTCGAGCTGGCTTCCGGTGTCGCCGTACTCGAAATGGATTCGCTGGTCGTATCGGTCGACCGAATGGATCCTCGCGCCGCTCCGCAAGGTTATTCCAGCGGTCGGCACATTTGATGTGACCCCGATCGCGGCCTATTTCCTGCTCGTGATCGTTGCGCGGCTGCTCGGAGTTTAGTGAGCGGCACGCTGCGAATCACAACGCGAGACGGTGGCGTTCGTTTCGCGGTTCATGTGCAACCTCGTGCGTCGCGGAACGAATTGGCGGGGGCGCACGGTGACGCGATCAAAGTCAGACTGATGGCGGTGCCGGCGGACGGAGCAGCGAATGCGACGCTCGTCACGTTGCTCGCGAAATCCTTCGCGGTTCCAGCGCGGTCGGTTAGAATTATTTCGGGAGCACGCGCGCGTGCGAAGGTGGTCGAAATTGACGGAATCACCGCCGCCGACGTTCAGCGGCTCCTCGATGACCCCCGGTGAGCGTGTTTGGGAGTCGGTGTTGGATTGCGTATACGCTGCGAAGCGCTTACTCTCCTCTAGCAGGAAACAACAGTTCTTCGTGGCGATTTCAGGCAACTTGCGGCCACGTAAAATATTTCGCTAAAGCGCCCGCCCGGCGCTTGTATAGCCCGGGCATTTTCGTTTTCGCCAATGCCATACTCTCCTCCGAATCATCCGTACCTCCGCGCCCTCGAAGAACGCGTTCTTGTGTTCGACGGGGCGATGGGTACGAATATCCAGCTCCACCATCCAACGCCCGAGGATTTCGGCGGCAGGTCACTCGAGGGATGCAACGACAACCTTGTCCTGACGCGGCCGGACATCATCCAGGCGATCCACGAATCATTTCTCGCGGTTGGTTGCGACGTCGTCGAGACGTGCACGTTTCAATCGACACCGCACAGATTGCGCGAATGGGGTATTGAGGAAAAGACGCGTGAGCTGAATGTCGCCGCCGCACGATTGGCGCGTGCCGCCTGCGACAAGTACTCTACTCCGGACAAGCCGCGCTTCGTCGCCGGTTCGATCGGGCCAACAGGAATGCTCCTGTCGAGCAGTGATCCCGTGCTCTCGAACACGACCTTCGGCGAGCTCGAGGAGAATTACTACGTACAAGCGAAGCACCTCGTCGAAGGCGGCGTCGACGTACTGTTGATCGAGACGTCGCAGGACATTCTCGAGGTAAAGGCCGCGATCGCGGGCTTCGAGCGTCTATTCGCCGAAATTGGGCGCCGCGTCGTGATCCAGGCGCAGATCACGCTCGATACGAGCGGCCGGATGCTCCTCGGCACCGATATCGCCAGCTCGTTGACGACACTCGAGTCGATGCCAGTAGATGTGATCGGG
>Ga0315281_10012288_pt1 | contig 11686 bp, 10 predicted proteins | sample YL17G07_0_MG_FD_204540 | JGI IMG/M metagenome (GOLD analysis project Ga0315281, IMG submission 204540) | Sediment microbial communities from Yellowstone Lake, YNP, Wyoming, USA - YL17G07_0 | ecosystem: Environmental > Aquatic > Freshwater > Lake > Sediment | place: USA: Wyoming | collected... | reverse complement strand
GCGCTCGGCAGCGTCCTTCTTCACGCCGCCCGCGGCATCCAGCGCGCGGCGGATCGTCTCGCGCTCCACCCACTCGAGGTTCTGGTGGAGCCGCATCGAGGGAAGCCCCGGCGCGGCGGCGGGTACGGAAGCGGCCCTGAGCCCGGAGATGGCATCCGCGCCGATGACGGCGCCGTGCGAGAGCACGACGGCGCGCTCGATGGTGTTCTCGAGCTCGCGGACGTTGCCCGGCCAGTCGTACCGCTCGAGCAGGGCGGCCGCGGACTCGTGCAGCCCCTCCACCGCGCGGCCGGTGCGCTGCGCGTGCTTGCGGACGAAGTGTTCGGCCAGCACGGCGATGTCTTCGCGCCGCTCCCGCAGCGGGGGAATCCGGATGGGAATCACGTGCAGCCGGTAGAACAAGTCCTCCTGGAACCGGCCTTCGGCGACCATCTTGTCCAGATCGCGGTTGGTCGCCGCGATGACGCGCACATCGACCTTCTGCGCCCGCTCGGATCCCAGCGGCTCGAACTCGCGCTCCTGGATCACCCGCAGCAGCTTCGCCTGCAGCGGCTGCCCCAGCATCGCGATCTCGTCCAGCAGGATGGAGCCGCCGTCGGCCAGCGCGAACTTCCCCTTCTTGTTCGCCGTGGCGCCGGTGAAGGCCCCGCGCACGTGCCCGAACAGCTCCGACTCGAGCAGCGTCTCGGGGATGGCCGCGCAGTTCACCTTGATGAGCGGCATGCCGCGCTGGGCGCTGCGATCGTGGATGGCGCGGGCCACCAGTTCCTTGCCCGTGCCGGTCTCGCCGGTGATGAGGACGGTGCTCTTGGTCTCCGCCACCCGCTCGAGCGTCTGGATGACGTCCTGCATCGCCCGGCTGCGCCCGACGATGCCATAGTGATCGAACTCCTCGTCGCGCTCGCTGAGGAGGTAGCGGTGCTGGTTGCGCAGCCGCTGCAGCTCCACGGCGCGGCGGACGACGACGAGCAGTTCGTCGATCTCGAACGGCTTCTGCAGGTAGTCCAGCGCCCCGAGCTTCATGGCCTCTATGGCGCTCTCGACGGTGGCGTGCGCCGTCATCAGCACGATCTGCGGCCGCTCCGGCGCGCTGCCGTGCTGGGTGATCTCGCGAATCAGATCCAGCCCGATCAGGTCGGGCATGATGTTGTCGACGACCAGCACGTCGAACCCGCGCTCGGCCAGCAACCGCTGCGCGGCCCGGCCGCCGGAGGCTTCGACCACGTCATGGCCGTCCTCCCGGAGCGCCCGCGCCAGCGCCTTCAGGATCCGCTCTTCGTCGTCCGCAATCAGGATCGTGCCGGTGGTGGCCATGTGCTCTGTGTCCCGTTCTGTGCCGCGTGCTGACGATCCTGCCCGTCGGCCGCGCCGGGCGGCCGCGCCGGCAATTCGATGCCGACCTCGGTGCCCGTGCGCCCATCGCTGTGAATCGTGATCGAACCGCCGAGGCCTTCGACGATGTTGCGCGCGATGGCGAGGCCCAGGCCGGTGCCGGCACGCCGCGTGGTGAAAAACGGCTCGAACACCCGGCCGAGTTCCGACGGTTCGATGCCGCCGCCCTGGTCCCGGACCACGAGGCCGACCGACCCGTCGGACCGGGCCGCCGAGATGACCTGGACGCCGCGGAGGGACGTCGCGCCCGCGTCTGCTTTGCCCGCCTCGCGTGCCTGCCGAACAGCCTGGCTCGCGTTCGTGGCGATGTTGACGAGCACCGCCCGCAGGCGGTCCGGGTCGGTGACGATCGCCCGCACGGACGGATCGAGCTCGAGGGCGATCGGGACGCTGGGCTCGGCAATCTCAACCGCCTGCACGGACTCACGGCAGACCGCGTTGGGATCGGCGGCCTGGAGGGCGAAGGTCATCGGCTTGGCGTAGTCCAGCACCTCGGTGACGATGCGATTGAGGCGCACGATCTCCTGATCGATGTCGTGCAGCGACTCACGCGCGCCCTCCGGGCTCGTCCCCGGCTGCCGCAGCGTCCGCACCGCCGACTTGATGATCATCAGCGGGTTGCGGATCTCGTGGGCCACAACGCTCGACAGCCGCCCGAGCGAGGCCAGCCGCTCCCGCTGCGCGGCCTCCTTCTCGAACCGGGCGATCGAGTCGGTGAGGGTGTTGAACGTAGACGCGAGCAACCGCGCGTCCTCGTCGTCCCACGCCCGTTTGCGCGTCGGAATCTTGCGCGTGAGGTCGCCGGTGGCCGCGACCTCCCGCATCACCGCCGTGATGGCGGCCAGCGGCCGCGTGACGGTTCTCGCCACGGCGTAGCTCAGGAGAACCGCGAGCAGCATCGCGACGACCACCGTGGCCGCAATCACCGTCCGGATGGGCCCGAGGAATCGCAACTGCTCGGTTCGGGATCGGGCGACGACGACGAACGGCCCGCTGGCGCCCGCATCCTCGCCGGTCGTGGCCACGGCCCCCGAGGCGAGGGGCTTCGACAGCAGGACGTAGTCGTCGCCATCCACGGACACAGCCGCGACCCCGCCCGAGCGCAGGGCCTGTTCGAGCGCAGGCCACGCGCGCGCCGGCAGCGTCGCCGCGCGGATGCGGCCGTCCAGCCCGAACGCGATCTCGCTGCCGGTGACGCGGCGGAAGTCGTCGGCCAGCGCCCGATCGAGCAGGAATCCCAGGCTCAGCGAGCCGGCGAGATTCGCAGGTTCCGCGCCGACGGTGATGGGCACGCTGAGGACCTGGAGGATGCCGGATGCGTGCGCCAGAAACGACGAGGCGGCTCGGCCGCCGACGGCGGCGCGCACGGACGGCAGCGCGGACGGCGGCGCCGGACCAAGCGCCGTCGTCGCCGCCCAGCCGAGGATGCGCCCGGCCTGGTCGGTGACGACGACCAGGCTGGACCGGGTCAGCATCTGCAGGTATTCGACCGCCAGGGGCTGAACCGTCGGCCCGTCGGCGGTGGCCACCGCGGCCTTCAGTTTCGGCAGGTCGGCGATCAGCCGCGCCAGCAGCGTGAACGTCTCGACCACGGCCTCGCTCTGCCGCGCGACCACCGTGCCCGACTCGATCAGTCCGCGCTGAAGCTCGGCCTCCGCCTGCGACGTGACCCGGATGCTCACGAAGGCAGCCATGACGCCGATGGCCATTACGACGATCAGCGCCGCCGCCAGGAAGATCCGATTCGTGAGCGAAGCCAGCAGCATGGTCGGTGGCTCCCCTGGTCAGCGAACCACAAACGCGGCGTCGACCGTGCCGCCGGAGTTCGGCACGGCGATCGTGCGGGTCTCGCGCACCTCGCCTTCGTGCCAGACGGTCAGCGTGTAGGATCCTGGGGGCACGGGGCCGATGGCGTATCGGCCCTCTTCGTCGGTGACGGCGAAGAACCGGTGGGCGAACACCAGGATGTAGGCGCTCATGTGGGAGTGGATGTCGCAGAACACCTGTACAACGCCGGGACGATCGAAGCGCACGGCTTTCGAGTGTCCGCGAGAATAGCGCCCCAGATCGAACGACCGCGTCTTCGACAGCGAAAAGACGTTGTGGAACGTCACGTCGCTGTTCGGGAAGTCGACGGTCGTGCCTACGGCGATGGCAAGCACGTGCGGCACAAACGTCTGGTTGACCTGGTCCATGCTGGCCCTGGCGGACTCGTCGGGCTCGAACGCGCCCCTCGGGCCGGCGTCGAGGTAGACGACGGCCGGACGCAACTGGTCGGCGCGGTGCGCGGGCATGCCCATCGCGGCCGACGCCGCCCGTGCGTCTGTCGCCGCCTGGCTTCGGCGAATCTCGACGACGCCGCGGATGGTCCCTTCGGCGGCGACGGCGGCGACGGCGGCGAGGCCGTGCGTCGCCCCGAGCGTCACGCCCAGCGCCGCGGCGGCGGCGAGGTGCACGAGACGTCGGGTCGAGTGGCGGAGTGGCATCGATGTCAGAACCAGAAGAGCGCCTGCACGGCGCCCAGGAGGCTGTCGTGCACGAGGCCTCCGTCGCGATGGTTGTTCATGATGGACGCCTTGAGGACAAGGCCACGGCGGATCGTGTAGCCGGCGCCGAATTCGATGCGGGAGACGTTGGCATCCCAGGTGTTGGTCACCGTCGAGCCGGCGAGCGTCGAGAACCTGAGGCTGTCACCGCGGCCGGCCACGTACAGCCGGGGAAAGAGACGCACCTTCACCTCGAGGTATCCCGTGGTCGCCTTCAGCGGGTCCTCGATCCTGGGTGCATCCAGCGGCGGGAGCGTCCACGTGTTCGAGACCAGTTCTCCGCGAATCAGCCAGCGGCCCCAGGACGCTTCGCTATCCACGCCGATGGCGCGCTGGTCATATCGGCCGGCCGCAATGTCCGCGCGCGCGTCGAAGACGGCGTTGGCGACCCAGGCCCCGCGGGCGGCCGACGCGCCAATCGAGAATGCCGGCACGGGACGCCAGACCACGCGTCCGGCGAACTGTCCGCCGCGGTTGTCGTCGCGCACCAGCGGATAGGATAACGTCCCCACCGTCCAAGCCGCGGAGGCCTCGACGATGCGTGTGCCGGCGCGAACCTCGACGCCCGTGTCCCATCGCCCGGCGGCGATGACGGGCATGCCGGGCTCCGCACCCGGTTCGCCAACCGAGTACCTCACGCGCCAGCCCCTGGCCCGCATCTTCAGCAGTTCGTTGGCGTTGGCCGGCACGGCATCCGATCGGGCCGACGTCAGGTACTGATAGCCAAGCGGGTCGCCGATCAGAGGGTTATCCTGGGGATAGCTCCGGCGCGCGTAGGTGCCGAACACGGGAGGAATGCGGCCGGCCTGAATGTCGACGAGCCCGTTCGCGAACGGGCTGAGCCGGACGTACCAGGCGTAGGCCGACGCGCCCGCGCCGGTTTCGGCGCGAAACTCGGTGAGGAACGCCAGGCGCTGCGAGGCGCGCACCTCGACGGTGACTCCGGCGCGCGCGCGCCTGATCGCCGAGGTCTGATAGTCGGTATAGGTGAACCAGCCCGGATCCTCGCTCCCGAAGGTGGCCGACGCGTCCCCGGCGAGCAGCACCTTGCCGTCGGCAAACGACACGGGGGCGTCGGGCCAGTGCTGTGCCTGGGCCGTGGCGCTTGAGGCCAGGCAGGCCACGACCGCAAGCGCGCGATAGACCTGCGGCGGGCTGGTGCGAGGCAGATGCACAGTGGTACCGTTCCTATTCTATGCACATTCCCTGCCGCCGCGCGGGCACATCTGCGCCGGCGGCCTGGAGCAGGATGGAATTCAGGCAGGACAATTGCTTACGGATCCACGCAGGCGCTCCAGCCGATCCTGAAAGGAACCCGTGATGGCCCCTTCCCGAATCACGCGCGTCATTCTCGTGCTAGTCGTCCTGGGCGCGGCGGCACAGTTCGTTCGCCCCGCGCGGACCAACCCTCCGGTAGATCGGGCCCGGACGATCGAGGCGGTCGCGCGGGTGCCCGCCCAACTTGCTCCAGTTCTTCGGCGAAGCTGCTACGACTGTCATTCCAACGAAACGCGATGGCCCTGGTACAGCGAGGTGGTCCCGATGTCGTGGGGCGTGGCGAACCATGTCCATGAAGGCAGGGCGGCGATGAACTTCTCCGAGTGGGGCAGCTACCCGGCGCGCAAGCGAACGGCGCTCCTCGAGAAGCTGTGCGACGAAGTAAGAGAAGGCAAGATGCCGCTGCCGAAGTACCTGTGGCTCCACCGCGACGCGCGGCTGTCCGAGACCGAGTGGAAGGCGGTGTGCGACTGGTCGATGGACGAGGCGGATCGGCTCGGAAGCCGCTGACCCTTGGCGTCTACTTCCCGCCGGGAATGATCCGCTCGAACCAGGCGAAGCGTGACAGGTCGTTGAAGACGACCGTGACCATCAGCATCATCAGCATGACGAAGCCCGCCATGAGCAGGCGTTCCTTCACCTTGAAGCTGAAGTCGCGGCGGACCAGACCCTCGACGGCCATGATAAAGATGTGGCCGCCGTCAAGCACCGGGATCGGCAGCAGGTTCAGCAGGCCGAGGTTCAGGCTGAGCGAGGCCATGAAGGTGAACAGGGCGAGCCAGCCGGCCGCCGCATAGTCCCCCGACATCTGGGCGATCGCGACCGGACCCATCAACTGCCTGGGCGAGGTTTCCCGCGTGAACAGGCCGCCGAGCACCTGGACGATCTGGCCGCCGAACTCGACGTTGCGCACGACGCTGAGCTTCAGCGCCTCGAGGGGACCTGGCTGCATCAGCTTGAACGGATTCACGATGCCGATCCCGATAACGCCGACGCTTCCCTCCCGCCGCGGCGTCACCGTGATGTCGAGTTCCGCCCCGGCCCGCCGCACACGCAGCGTGATGGGCTGCTCCGGGAACTTCCTGATGCCAAGCGTCAGCTGCTCAGAGAACGTGATCGGCTCGCCGTTGAGCGCCAGCACGATGTCCTCGGGTTTGAAGCCCGCCTTCTCGGCCGGGCTGTTGCCCGTGACGCTGCGGATGCTCGGGTGCACGTTGGGCAGCACGCCGATATCGCCGATGCGCATCTTCGTCTTCGCGTCAGGCGTCACCCGCACGACGGTCTCGCGCCCCTCGCGCAGGAGCACGATCGGCACGTCGCGCTCGGCCCGGCCGCCAATCGCCATGTAGAACTGTTCCCACGTGGCGACGCTCATACTCCCGACCTTCGTGATGCGGTCGCCGGGCTTGATACCGCCGCGCTCAGCCTGGGATCCCTTCTCGACGACGCCGACATCGACCGGGTCGTCCAGGAAGATCGGCACCTGCGCGCCCTGCGACAGCACCACCCACATCAGGCCCACGGACAGGAGGATGTTCATGGTGGGCCCCGCCACGAGAATGCGGAAGCGGTCCCACTTGCCGCGCGAGAGGAACTCGTCGCCGGCGCCGGTCTGCGGATCGTCGGGGTTCTCGCCGGCCATCTTCACGTAGCCGCCCAGGGGGAGGATGCTGATGGCGTACTCCGTGTCGCCGCGGCGGAACGAGAAGAGCTTCGGCCCGAAGCCGATCGAGAAGGTGATCACGCGCACGCCGAGCCAGCGGGCCACCAGGAAGTGCCCGAGCTCGTGCACGAACACCAGCACGCCGAGCACGAAGATGAACGCCGCCAGCGAATAGAGCGTATTCAGCAAAGGACCGCCTCAGGAACCAGGATTCGGAACCCGCGTCCGGGCACGTTTTCCTCTAATTGTAACCCTTGACCAGATCCTGGGCGAATGCGCGGGCCCAGTGGTCTACCCTTCGGACGTCCGCCAGCGTGGAAACGTTCCCGTCCCGGGTCCCGTCCATGGTGCGCTCGATGACCTCGGCGATCGACAGGAAGCGGAGATAGCCGGCCAGAAAGGCGGCGACGGCGATCTCGTTGGCGGCGTTGAGCGAGACGGCCAGGCTCGCGTCACCGCGCAGCGCGCGGTAGGCGAGAGCGAGGCAGGGAAACCGCGTGTGATCGGGCGGCCCGAAGTCCAGCTGCACCGGGCGCGCGAAGTCGAGCGACGGCAGTGCGGCGGGCCAGCGGCGCGGGTAGGAAAACGCGTACTGGATGGGCAGCCGCATGTCGGTGACGCCCATCTGTGCGATGATCGAGCCGTCGCAGAACTCGACCATCGAGTGCACGACCGACTGCGGGTGGATGACCACGTCGATCTGATCCGCGCCGACCCCGAACAGCCAGTGCGCCTCGATGACCTCGAGGCCCTTGTTCATCAGCGTGGCGGAATCGATCGTGATCTTCCGCCCCATGCGCCACGTCGGATGGCGCAGCGCGTCCTCGGGACCCACCGTCTTCAACTCGGCGTGCGAATGGTTCCGGAACGGGCCACCGGATGCCGTCAGGATCAGGCGCGTGATCTCCGACGTGTCGCGCCCGTGCAGGCACTGGTGAATCGCGTTGTGCTCGCTGTCCACCGGGAGAATGGCCACACCCGCGCGCCGCGCGGCCTGGGTGACGATGGCGCCGGCCATCACCAGCACTTCCTTGTTGGCGAGCGCGATGGTCTTGCGGGCCTCGATCGCGGCGAGCACGGCTTCCAGCGCCGTCGTCCCCGACGAGGCGCACAGCAGGATGTCCACGTCCGGGTGCGTGGCCACGGCCAGCAGGCCCTCGGCTCCGGCCAGCATCACCGGCGGCACGTACGAACCGAGGTGGCCGCGCACGGTGTCGATCGCATGCGGCGAGGCCATCGCCGCGATGCGCGGCTTCACGTGCGTGATCTGGGCGGCAAGCAGCGCGGCGTTCGCGCCGGCGGCGAGGCCGATGACTTCCAGGCGGTCGGGATGCGCCTCCACGACCGACAGCGCGCTGCGGCCGATGGAACCGGTCGATCCGAGGATGGCGATTCTGGTGCGGCGCGTCACGGCCAGGCCTTCAGGCGAGCAGCCTGACGAACAGGTAGAACCCCGGCACCGCGAACAGCAGCGCGTCAATGCGATCGAGCACGCCGCCATGGCCAGGGATCAGGCCCGAGGAGTCCTTTATGTTCGCGCTGCGCTTGAGCAGCGACTCGAACAGATCGCCGGTGATGCCCAGCGCCACCAGCACGGCGCCGAGGATGGCGAGGCGGAACAGGTCGAACTGAGGCAGCCACAGGCGGCCCAGGACGATGGTCAACGTGATGCCGGCGACGAAGCCGCCGATCGCGCCTTCCACGCTCTTCTTCGGGCTGATCGTCGGCGAGAGCCGGTGCTTCCCCAGCAGCGTGCCGGTATAGAACTGCGCGGTGTCGGATATCCAGATGACGAGCAGGACGAGGAGCAGCGCTTCGCGGCCGTACGCGCCCCGCAGCGCGACGAGTGCGCCCAGCGGCACGCCCAGATACAGCACCGGGAAGAGCGTGGCCGCGGCCGTCGCGGGCACGTGCGCGGCGGGCTGATAGGCTGCCAGCACCGATACCGACCCGGCCAGGAGCACCGCCACGAGTATCAGATCGAGCGGCACGCCGGGCCACGCTATCGCCGCGCAGACGACGGCGGCCGCGACGATCGTCGCCACGCGCGGCACCGGTACGCCGGACTTCTCCGCCAGCGCCGCGTACTCGATGACCGCGGCGGCGAGCACCGCTTCGACCAGCAGGACCAGGCCCCAGTGCGGCACGAACCAGATGGCGCAAAGGACAACCGGGATCAGGACGATCGCGCTGAGGATGCGGGTCACCGGGCGGCGCCCGAGCGTGCGGGTTGCGTGATGCCGCCGTAGCGGCGCTCGCGCCCCTGGAAGTCCAGCACGGCTTCGAGCAGGTGCCGGCAGCGGAAGTCGGGCCAGAGCACGTCGGTCACGTGGATCTCGGCGTAGGCAATCTGCCAGAGCAGGAAGTTGCTCACGCGCATCTCGCCGCTGGTGCGGATCAGCAGGTCGGGATCGGGCTGGCCGGCCGTGTAGAGCAGGCCGGCGAACCGCGCCTCGTCGAGCTCCTCCGGCTTCACGCCCATCGCGATGGCGCGCCGCGCGGCATCCACGATCTCCGCGCGCCCGCCGTAGTTGAGCGCGATGTTGAAGATCATCCCGGTGCACCCGGTGGTGTTGTCCACGCCGCGCTGCAGTTCCTTCTGCACGTCGCGCGCGAGGCCTTCGACGCGGCCGATGACCCGGAAGCGGATGTTGTTGGTCACCAGTGTCTGCAGCTCGAGGCGCAGGTAGCGCTTGAGCAGCGTCATCAGCGTGGTGACTTCCAGCTCCGGCCGCTTCCAGTTCTCGACGGAGAACGCGTAAAGCGTCAACACCTGGATGCCGAGGCGCGCGGAGGTTTCGACCACGTCGCGGACCGCGTCCACGCCGGCCTGGTGGCCGCGGACCCGCGGCAGGTGGCGCTGCGCCGCCCAGCGGCCGTTGCCGTCCATGATGATGGCGATGTGCGCCGGCAGCTGGGCAGGGTTGATGCGTCGCGCCAGAGCCTGATCTGGCGAACCCGGGGGGAGCGACGCTACGAGCTGATCAAGCGCCATGCCGGTCACCTGGGACACGCAAGCCCCCATGATACAGACTTCGCGCGGACGTTACCAGAAGCCTAACGCTGCCTATCTGATACGGGTCGCTATCTCGAAACGCGCCCCGTCCCCGGGTAGTCGACGCGCACCAGCACCAGCCCCAGCGCGGGTGCCGTTGGACCCGCCGACACCCGGTCGCGCGAGGCAATCAGGGCCAGAATCGAGTCGGCCGCCCTCCGGCCCTCGCCGATCTCGACCAGTGTGCCCGCGATCGCCCGCACCATGTGGCGCAGGAAGCCGTTGGCCTCGACGCGAAAGACGATGAACCGGCCGTCAGTGTCGGAGGGCGACTCGGCGAGGGCGGGGGCGCGGCCGTCGGTGAGGCCGACCGGGCCGGCGTGCACGGGCTCGACTCGCACGCTGGCGTGCGTCAGGGTGCGGACGGCGGATCTCACCCCGGTGCCGGAGGACTGAAAGACCGACCAGTCGTGCGTGCCGACCAGCGCGCAAGCGGCCTGATCCATGGCAGACAGGTCGAGCCGGTACGTACGATGCCAGCTCCACCCGCGCGCGAACGGCGGCTGCACCTCCCCCTCGAAGATCCAGTACTCGTAGGTCTTGTCCTTCGCGCTGAACCGCGCGTGGAAGCCCTCGGGTGCATCCTCGACGGCGACGACGCGCACGTCGGGCGGCAGCGTCGCATTCAGCGCGCGGCGCAGCCTGCGCGTGTCGAGCGTCGTGGCGGCCACCGCCGAGGCCACCTGCCCGAGCGCATGGACGCCCGCGTCAGTCCGGCCGGCCCCGTGCACGGTCACCGGCGACCCTTCGATGCGGGACAGCGCCTCCTCGAGCAAGCCCTGGACCGACACGCCCCAGGCCTGCCGCTGCCAGCCGCGGTAGGCCGTCCCGTCATACGCGTGCGTGAACTTGCGAGTTCGAGGCATGGGTCTCCGATATCGGGGTCAGACTCGATTTACCGCTTCAGTCGCGGTAATTGGTGTCTGACCCCGATCTCTAATTCGAGTCTGACCCCAATGGAGGGGAACGACAACTACTGTTGACCGGGTCGCGAGCCTGGTTTGACCACCGGGAGGCCCTGGGCGCAGAGGGGGCACCCGTTGGGCGTGTAGGTGGGCGGCGAGAACTCGGCCAGCGCGGCAAATGGCACGTCCACCGGCGAGGCGGATCCGCTGCGGTTGATGACGGCCGCTGCCGCCACCACCGTGGCGCCCCACTGCCGCGCGACGTCCAGCGTCTCGCGGGTCGAGCCGCCCGTGGTCAGCACGTCTTCGACGATGACGACGCGGTCGCTCGCGTCCAGCGAGAACCCGCGGCGCAGCGTGAGCACGCCATCGGCCCGCTCGGCGAAGATCGCGCGCACGCCCAGCGCGCGGGCCACCTCGTGGCCGATGATGAGGCCGCCCAGCGCCGGCGACAGCACCACCGACGGCGCGAGCCCCGGCAGCTTCGCGGCCACGGCCCGGCCGCACGCTTCGGCGTCGGCCGGATGCTGCAGCACCAGCGCGCACTGCAGGTAGTTCGGGCTGTGGAGGCCTGACGACAGGCGGAAATGGCCTTCGAGCAACGCGCCGCGCTCGCGGAATCGGGAGATCACCTGTTCCTGGGTCACGGGATGTTCCTCCTGGGTCCCTAAGTTGCTGCCGATGGGGTCAGACTCGATCAGCTGTTCCGCCCACCAGATCGAGTCTGACCCCATCTGACGACGCTGGGAATCTGACCAGATCGAGTCTGACCCCATCTGACGACGCTGGGAATCTGACCAGATCGAGTCTGACCCCATTGGACGACGTCAGGAATCTGACCCTTCGG
>Ga0315281_10012287_pt1 | contig 11686 bp, 7 predicted proteins | sample YL17G07_0_MG_FD_204540 | JGI IMG/M metagenome (GOLD analysis project Ga0315281, IMG submission 204540) | Sediment microbial communities from Yellowstone Lake, YNP, Wyoming, USA - YL17G07_0 | ecosystem: Environmental > Aquatic > Freshwater > Lake > Sediment | place: USA: Wyoming | collected... | reverse complement strand
CAGACTGGTCACATGGTCAGCATCAATATACATCTTGCCTTTGGCCACCTGTAGCACGGCCTGCACCATCTGTCCCATGCCACCCTGCTTGGTCAGGTAGCCCAGGGCTCCGGCCTCCAGCGCGCGCTGGATCATGATTTCATTGCTGTGCATGCTGAAAACCAGAATTCGCGCTTTATCGTTATAGGCTATGACACGGCGTATTGTTTCAAGGCCGCCGATACCCGGCATATTAATGTCCAGCACCAGCACATCTGGTGAGATTTTTCGGTACAAGTCGTAACCTTGCTCACCACTATCGGCCTCGGCAACAACCTTGATATCGGGCACTTGTTCCAGCAGGCGACGATATCCATCCCTAACTACGGGATGGTCATCCACCAGAACGACCGTAATCTTCTGATCAACTGTCATTTACCCTCCGTTTGTTTGACACTGCAGAATAATTCACAAGCGGTAGCCGAGCCTCGATTGTTGTACCCGCCCCAGGCGCGCTCTTAATATAAAATAAACCACCTGCAGCAATTACCCGCTCGCGCATGCCCAGCAAACCAATACCGTCACGCTGCAGAGTGGTATCAAAACCTGTGCCGTCATCCTCTATCTTCAATAAAATACTTGCACCTACTTGAGGTTCTTTATGCACACTCACTATAATCTTATGTGCCTGTGCATGTCTGGCAATATTGTTAAACGACTCTTGTATCAATCTATAAATCGTAACATTGAGTTCCTCGCCCAATTTTTCAATACCATCGCCCAGTTTGAATTCACAAACAAGGTCAGGATAGTTGCTACCCCATTGCTGCTGCAGTTCAAGCAGACTGTCTGCCAAACCCAGCTCATCCAGCAGGCTGGGGCGCAAGTGACGCACCATACCGCGTATCACTTCATGCGCAGCGCTGGCGCTGTTACTGATTGCTAGCGCGCTCTGATGTATAACAGGATCATGTTTTTCAATATTGGCAATAATATGGGCTTCTGTCTGTATCGCAGTAAACCATTGCCCCAATTCATCATGCAACTCACGCGCCAGATAGCGGCGCTCTTGTTCATGTGCGACAAACAGATTGTGGGTCAGCAGGCGATTTTGTCCCAGTAATTTGCTGTTGCTGTTCTGGATATTTTTGAACGTACTGACGTCGATACTTGCACCCACCAGGCCGATAACTTTGTTTTGCGCATCGCGGTAAGGTGCCAGCACCGTGGAAAGATAAACCAGGTTTCCGTTGGCATCCGGTATGCTGCTTTCAAAACCATAGAGTGCCATACCCGTCTGCAGCACCGAAGTGGATACTCTGTGCAAATCTTCAGCCACTTCATCGGGGAACAGTTCATAAACCGTTTTACCCACAACCTCCTCCGGTGCGAGACCGACAAAATCGGCAAACGCATGACTGACATTTTTAAAACGCAAATTGATATCCTGGTAGAAGACCAGTGAAGGTATGGCGTTCAAAAGAGCGCTCTGCGCTGAGCGGCTAATCTGCAGCTCGACAGCTCCCTTGCGTTGCATCGTAATATCGTTCATCACGATGCGACATTTTCGATTTTTCTCACCACCAGCCATGCCGACCAGACCGACCAGGCGTGTCTTTCCTTGCTTAATCCTGATCAGGATTTCAGTTTCACTTTTGCCGGGTTTTTCAAACGTCTGCCGCAAATACGTCATGAACTCCTGAATACCATGGGGCGTAAGAAAGTTGATGAATGGCTTGCCTAAGATATTCAGGCGCTCACTTTCCAGCATCGCTGCACCGGTCAGGTTGATATTCTGCACCATGCCAGCATCGTCCAGTGTCAAATATCCCACCGGGGCAAAATCATAGAGGTCGGCATAGCTGTCGCGTGTTTCTTCCAGCTCCAGCTGTGCTTCCCTGAGCTGCCTGTTCTGCATTTCCAGCTCAATCTGGTGCACCTGCAACTCGTGCAACATCACTTCCTTTGAGTTAATCTCATCATTCAGCCAGTGGCATGATTCGTGACAAGAGTCATCTTTTTTCATGGTATTTCGCGCTCCGTGATCGCAATCGCGCCGGGTTGCCCCGCTCCATCAAACAGCAACGAAGTGGTGAGCCATACCTTGATCTCACGCCCATCCTTGGTACGGCGCCAGCTTTCGCAGGGTAATAACTTTTTCCCCTGTTTCAATTGCAGCACCAGCTCCTTCATGGCATGCAGGGACTTTGCCGCAACCAGTATTTCACTATTCAGTTGCAACGCTTCTTCTTCGCTGTAACCATAAATTTCCGAGGCTCTGCGGTTCCATGCCAGAATACTCCCGCTAAAATCCTGCACGGTCACTGCATCGCTGGAATCGCGCACCACCGCAGCCAGGCGCCGCTCCTGCTGCAAGGCATTGCGCATGCGCTCGGCATCCTTGACGCTATCGATATCGATATCGATAAAGGTCATCACCACGCCTTCGATGCGGTTATCCAGCGTCTTGTAAGGGCGCAAGCGCAACACATACCAGCGCCCGTCCTTGTCCTGCACCTCCAGCGACTGTACCGCCATCGTGGAAATTACCTGGCGCACACGGGTTTCCAGATCGGGGATGGTCACATTGGGGCGGATATTGCTGATGGGCCGGCCCACATCGGCATCAATCAAATTGAGCAGCTGTGTGGCTGCCGGGGTGAAGCGACGTATGCTCATGTCTTCGCGCAAAATGACAATCGCCAGCTCCACGCTGGCCAGCAGATTGCTCAGGTCGTTGTTGGCGGTGGTCAGTTCCTGGTTGCGGATTTCATGCTCTTCATTGATCGTCGCCAGCTCTTCATTGGTCGACTGCAGCTCTTCCTTGGCGGTTTCCAACTCCTCGTTGGTGCTTTGCAGCTCCTCGTTGGCCGATTGAATCTCCTCGTTGGCCGATTGCAGTTCTTCGTTGCTCGACTCCTGCGACTCAATGATGGACTGCATATATTCGCGATTGCTTACCAGCTCTTGTTCAAGCTCCTGAATGTGCAGGTCGCGCGGATCTGTCTTTTCAATTTCCTGTTCACTCCCGACACTGCCCTTGCCTGCCTTCTTCGCGACTTTTTTTGCTGTCGGTTTCTCCGGCAAAACCAGCTCGCCCACCGCTTCAAACAGCACCAGATAATAAGGCTCGACCGCGTTAAAACCCGCGAGTGGTAACACCTGCAAATTCACCAGCCGGTACGCGCCATCCTGCAACTGCATGCGCACACCCTCCTTGCGCACCGGCTGATGTTGCTTGATCGCCTCGTGCACGACCGAGCGCAGCTCCATCACCAGGTCCTGGCGTGCCATTTTCAACAAATTAAGGCTGGCGCTGCCGGCAGCCGGCTCGATAAAAGGACCGGTCTGGCCGCGAAAATTGAGTATTTGCATGTCCCGATTGATGATCACCCCCGGTGGACCATAGGTGGCCAGTATCATATTCTCAGCCTCCTGTTGCAGATTCGATACGGTCGACTGTCGGCCACCAGCCTCAACCGTTTCAGTACCTCCCACCTGGGCAACATTGGGCGCATTGCTGAAATCGAAAATCAGCCGCGACGCGATCGATTTTTTCAGATAAATTTTATTCTTCTTGTCCACCAGTGAATACAGATCGGCATAGCTGCCTATCGTTTCCGACGTTCCCAGCATCAGGTAACCGCCGGGATTCAATGCATAGTGAAAAGTATGCAGCACCTTCTTCTGCAATACCGCACCGAAATAAATCATCAGATTGCGGCAACTCACCAGATCAAGGCGTGAAAAAGGCGGATCCTTCACCACGTTTTGCACCGCAAATACGCAAATATCACGGATCGATTTGCAGATCTGGTAGCCCTCGGCAGTTTTTATAAAGTAGCGTTGCAGACGCGCCGGGGAAACGTCGTCCCGTATGCTTTCCGGATAGTGGGCCGCACGCGCCATGTCGACCGCCTTGCTATCGATATCGGACGCAAATATCTGGATGCGAGTACTGCTGATGTTCTCGCCCAGAAACTCAATCAGTGCAATGGCGAGCGAATAGGCCTCCTCCCCTGTTGAGCAACCGGGTATCCAGATACGCAAAGGAAGTCCGCTTTCGCGTCCTTGCATCAGCTTGGGAAATACTTCGGTCTTCAGCGCCTCGAACGTTTCCGGGTCACGGAAAAAGCTGGTGACATTGATCAGGATATCCTGAAACAACGCATCGAGTTCTTTGGATTGTTGCTGCAGATATTTGACGTAATCTTCCATGCGCTCAATCTGGTTTAACACCATGCGCCGCTTGATACGGCGACGGATCGTTGCATGCTTGTAATAGGTAAAATCATTGCCGGTGCGCGTGCGCAACAGCACAAAAATCTTGTTGAGGCTGTCTCCCACCGAGGCACTCTCTGCATCCTGGGGAAGGCGTAATTCCTGCAGCAAATAAGGGTGTTTGGCGATGTGCGACAATTCACGCGCAATTTCCTCCGGCGTCATGATGAAATCCACATGCCCGGCCGCTATCGCACTGTGCGGCATGCCATCGTATTCGCACGACGCTTCACTTTGCGCAAAGGTAATGCCACCTCCTACTTTTATGGCACGCAAGCCAAAAGTGCCGTCCGATGCGGTACCCGACAGGATCACACCGATCGCATTGCTCTGCATATCGTCCGCGAGGGTTTTAAAAAAATCGTCAATCGGCAAATGCTTGCCCACTGCATCCGGGCGCGGCATCAGGTGCAGCACCCCGTGCAAAATAGCCAGGCTGTGGTTGGGCGGCATCACGTATACGCAGTTGGGCTCGACAGTGGTGTTATCCTTGATTTCAAGCACCGGCATCAGCGTGGCACGACTGAGCAGCTCGGGCAACATGCTGGCATGTTTGGGATCAAGATGCTGCACCAATACAAAAGCCATGCCGGTATCGACTGGCAGCGCTTTTAATAATTTAGTGTAGGCGCTCAGCCCACCGGCGGAGGCACCAATACCGACCACCGGAAAAGTCTTTTTTGCAGCAGCCTGAACATCACTCGCTTCATGCTGTTCCCGATCAGAGTTTGATGGATCAGCCTTTTTCAATTGGGCTTTTACTTCCGCTTTTTCGATTTTTTTGCTCATTTGAAGATTCCTGAACTGGCGCACTGCAAGTTTACATTTACATGAAAAAAAGCGTAATGCTGTACCTCTCAACTATAGGGGCTACCGTAGCTTTTCACAATGTCTTTAATTTTATGGAACAGCCAGGCACTCTGTTAAACTTAAGCTCCCCAAACAACTGTCTGATTCGCATGACCGAAATAGTGCAGCGCCCCTATGCCGCGGAAACGGCGCAACTTCTCAGTGAACAGGGAATGCCCGCAGTGCTGGCACGCATCTATGCGGCACGCGGCATTGCCAGCCACAGCCAGCTTGATACGGGTTTAAACCAGCTCTTGCCGTTTACCCAATTAAAAAACGCTGAAGAAATGGCAGGCCTGCTGGCCGATGCAATAGCCGCCAAACGCAAGCTGATGATCGTGGCCGACTACGATGCCGACGGTGCCACCGCCTGTGCTGTTGGTATACGCGGCCTGCGCGCCTTGGGTGCACTGGTTGAATTTATCGTGCCCAATCGTTTTGAATACGGCTATGGTCTCACCCCGGAAATTGTGCATCTGGCCGCACAATTCAAGCCCGATATCATCATCACCGTGGATAACGGCATTGCCAGTGTCGAAGGGGTTGCCGAAGCGAAAAAACTGGGCATAGCGGTGCTGGTCACCGACCACCATCTGCCCGGCGACTTGCTACCGGATGCGCTGTGTATTGTGAACCCCAACCAGCCCGGCTGCGCTTTCCCCAGCAAGAATCTGGCCGGTGTGGGCGTGATGTTTTATGTGTTGCTGGCGTTGCGTGCAGAGCTAAGAGACCGGGGTGCTTTTGCCGACAAGCCCGAGCCCAATCTGGGCAACTTGCTGGATCTGGTTGCCCTCGGCACCGTGGCCGACGTGGTGAAACTCGATGAAAACAATCGCATTCTGGTACAGCAGGGTTTGCTGCGCATGCGTGCCGGACGGGCCTGTGCAGGAGTTAATGCACTGCTGCATGTCGCCAAAAAATTACCCGCACAGGCATCAGCCTACGAAATGGGTTTTATCGTCGGGCCGCGGCTGAATGCGGCCGGGCGGCTGGAGGATATGGCTCTCGGCATCCAGTGTCTGCTCACCGACGACGCCGTGGAAGCCGAAGAAATTGCCGCTAAACTGGACTCGCTTAATCACGAACGGCGCAGCATCGAGGCCGATATGCAGCAGGCGGCGTTGGCGGCGCTGGAACACATCGACCCGACCAATGGTTACAGCCTCGCGCTATTTAACGAGACCTGGCACCAGGGCGTGATCGGCATTTTGGCCTCGCGCTTAAAAGACAAATTTCATCGTCCGGTGATCGCCTTTGCGCGTGCCCAAAACGGCGAAATCAAGGGCTCTGGGCGCAGCATACCCGGCCTGCATCTACGCGATGCGCTCGACCTGGTCGCCAAACGCCATCCTCATCTGCTGCAAAAATTCGGTGGTCACGCGATGGCGGCAGGGCTGAGCCTGCAGGAAAAACATTTTGCCGAATTCAAAAGCGCATTTGAACAAGTTGCGGAGAGCCTGCTTACACCTGCCGACCTGACCCGGATAATGGAAACCGACGGTGCGCTCAAGCGGGAAGATTACAGTGTGGAAATGGCGCGCAGCCTGGAGCAACAGGTTTGGGGTCAGGGCTTTCCGCAGCCGTTGTTTGATGGCGTTTTCAAAGTGGACAGCCAGCGCATTGTTGGAGAAAAACATCTCAAACTGAAATTATCCGCCGCTACGGGCGCGTTTGATGCTATCCATTTTTTCAGTACCGAAGCCATGCCTTCCAGTATCCGCGCGGTGTACAGCCTGAATATCAACGAATACAATGGAAAAGTTACTTTGCAGTTAATTGTGCGGCACTGGCAAGCTATCGAGAATTAACACCATGCAGGAACGCAGAAATCTGCGCTCCCGCATGGTAGCAGAGAAAAATATTTTTCGGATATTCGTCAGTTTTCTGACTATCCAACTCAAGTCGGGGTAAACAATGGACACTTCATTTTTGCATGCAAACGGCATCGACACGCTGCAGCAGTTTGTCACCAGTCTCACCATCGGCCTGTTGATCGGGCTTGAGCGCGAGCGCAATCCATCGGCCAAAGCGGGTCTGCGAACCTTTGCGCTGGTTGCCCTGTTCGGCACCGTCGCGGCGATGCTTTCAAGCAAAATCGATTCGCCCTGGCTGCTGATTGCGGGTCTGGTCATCGTGGGTGCAATGATTATTGCGGCCTATTTCAACAGCTCGACAGAAGACCATGACCCCGGCACCACCACCATCGCGGCATTGTTGCTGTGTTACGCGCTTGGCGCACTGGTCTGGTATGACCAGGCCAGGCTGGCCATCATGCTTGCGATCACCACCACCACCCTGCTCTATTTCAAACCGGAATTGCGCGGCATGACGCAACGCTTAACGCGCCGCGACCTGGTTTCGATGCTGCAGTTCCTGGTGCTCACCTTTATTGTATTGCCGATTTTGCCCGATCAGAATTACGGCCCCTACGGCGCGTTCAATCCCTATCAGGTGTGGATGATGGTGGTGTTGATTTCCGGTTTGAGTCTGGCAGGCTATGTAGCCCTGCACTGGAGCAGCATCCGCTATGGCCCCGCCCTGATTGGCTTTCTCGGCGGCGTGGTTTCCAGCACCGCCACCACCCTCGCTTACGCCCGCCATGGGCGGGACAATGAAACCATGCAGCACCTGTCTGCCATGGTGATTCTGATTTCAAGCCAGGTAGTCTTACTGCGCTTGCTGGTGATTAGCGCGGTGATCGCTCCGGCTGTGCTACCCAGTCTGCTACTCCCCATGGGTACGGGAATGGCCTTCGGCATTATCGCCATTTTATTTGGCTGGAAAAAATTGCGCAGCGATGCTGAATTACCCAAACCAACAAGCAGCAACCCCACCGAGATTCCGGCAGCTTTAAGCTTTGCGCTGATTTATGTGGTAATCCTGCTGGGTGCCGCGTGGCTGTCGGATATTGCCGGACATAAAGGTTTATACGCGGTAGCAGCTATTTCAGGGCTCACAGATGTTGACGCTATCACCCTCTCCAGCCTGCGTTTGTTCGATCTGGATAAAATGAGCGAGCAACATGCAATCACCTCCATAGCGATTGCGTTCATTACCAATATGCTGCTGAAGTTCGGCCTGGTGTTTTTTATCGGCGGCAAACATTTGGCCAGGCATGTATTGACCGGGTTTATCGCGATGAGTAGCGGGGTGGGATTAGGTTTACTGATGATTTAACGGCTCCTTCAAAAAATACAGAGCATGTATAATTGCGGACTTTGCGAGTTATCGCCTCTGGCGATATCCCTGCTAAACACACACCCGCAGGTAATATGACCATGGAAGCCGAACAACTCAACGCCCTCAACAACCATCTGCAAGACTTGCAGACGCGCAACCTCGAACTCCGGAGGTATCTTTGACTTCGCTGGCAAGCAGGACCGCCTCGCCGAAGTAGTCAGCCTCGCCGAAGACCCGGCCATCTGGGAAGACAGCAAACGCTCGCAAGAACTGGGGCGCGAACGCAAGATGCTGGAAGGCATCGTGCTGAATCTGCAACAGGTCGAAAGCACGCTCAACGACGCCAGCGAACTGATCGAAATGGCGCTGGCTGAAAACGACGATGACAGCCTGCTCAGCATCAACAAAGATATCCAGCGCATGGAAAAACTGGTGTCGGAGATGGAATTTCGCCGCATGTTTTCCGGTGAGATGGATCAGAACAATGCCTTTATCGAAATTCAGGCCGGCAGCGGTGGTACCGAAGCGCAGGATTGGGCGGCGATGCTGTTGCGCATGTATCTGCGCTACTGTGAACGCAAAGGCTTCCAGGTGGAAATTCTGGAACAGTCCGACGGTGAAGTCGCCGGTATCAAAGGTGCCTCGCTGAAAGTAGCCGGCGAATATGCGTTCGGCCATCTGCGCACCGAAACCGGCGTGCACCGCCTGGTGCGCAAGTCGCCCTTCGACTCCGGCAACCGTCGCCACACTTCATTCTCCAGCGTGTTTGTCTACCCGGAAGTGGATGAATCCATCGAGATTGAAATCAACCCGGCCGACCTGCGCGTCGACACCTACCGCGCGTCCGGTGCGGGTGGACAGCACATTAACAAGACCGATTCCGCGGTGCGTATTACCCACGGTCCCACCGGCATTGTGGTGCAGTGCCAAAGCGACCGCTCGCAACACCGCAACCGCGCCGAAGCAATGGCAATGTTAAAATCACGCATGTATGAAGCCGAGCTGCGCAAGCGCAATGCAGACAAGCAAGCGATGGAAGACGGCAAAACCGACATCGGCTGGGGCCACCAGATTCGCTCCTATGTGCTGGATCAATCGCGTATCAAGGATCTGCGTACCAACGTTGAAGTCGGTAACACCCAGGGCGTGTTGGACGGCGATCTGGACCAGTTTATTGAAGCGAGCCTGAAACAGGGCGTAAATTAACCAAGTATCCACAACTGAAAAAACGATCATGACCACACCCGCAAATACTCCAGCCGTTGAAGTTCAAGACGAAAACAAAATCATCGCCGAACGCCGCGCCAAACTTGCCGCCCTGCGCGCGCAGGGCGTGGCCTTTCCCAACGATTTTCAGCGCGAGCATCTGGCTGCCGATCTGCAGGCCAGCTACGGCGAACTCAGCAATGAGGAGCTGGATGGCACACCGATCAGGGTGAGCATTGCCGGGCGCATGATGCTGAAGCGCGTAATGGGCAAGGCCAGCTTTGCCACCTTGCAGGACATGAGCGGACGCATGCAGCTCTACATCAGCAACGGCGATACCGGCGAAGCATCACATGACGCGTTTAAACACTACGACATGGGCGATATTCTGGGTGCAGTTGGCGTGCTGTTCAAAACCAAAACCGGCGAGTTGTCGGTACGCGTGAATGAACTGCGTTTGTTGACCAAGGCCTTGCGTCCGCTGCCGGAAAAATTTCACGGCCTCACCGACCAGGAACAAAAATATCGCCAGCGCCACGTTGACCTGATCATGAACGAAGAGACGCGCCGCGTATTCAAGATACGCAGCCAGACGATACAGGCGATACGAGAATTTTTTGTGCGCCACGGTTATCTGGAAGTGGAAACGCCGATGATGCACCCCATCCCCGGCGGGGCGTCGGCCAGGCCCTTTACCACGCACCACAATGCGCTGGATATGCAGCTTTACTTGCGCATCGCACCTGAGCTGTATCTCAAAAGGCTGGTGGTAGGCGGTTTTGAAAAAGTGTTCGAGATCAACCGCAATTTCCGCAACGAAGGCTTGTCGACTCGCCACAATCCCGAGTTTACGATGATCGAATTTTACGAAGCCTATCGCGACTACAAGTACCTGATGGACTTCACCGAGAAATTATTTGCCGAAGTGGCGCGCAAAGTACTCGGCACCACCGTAGTCAGCTATCAGGGCAAGGAACTCGATCTGGGCAAACCGTTCCACCGCCTGACGATGACGCAGGCGATCCAGAAATACCATCCGCAGTTTACCGATGCGCAATTGAATGACCGTAGTTTTTTGATCGACGAACTGGAGGTTTTAAAAGCCAAATACCGCGCTGCCGATGCGGTGGGTGGCTTACAACTGACCCTGTTTGAAGAACTGGCCGAAGCACAATTATTTGAGCCGACATTCATTATCGACTACCCGGTTGAAGCCTCGCCGCTGGCGCGCAGCAGCGACAGCAATCCGGCCATCACCGAGCGTTTCGAGTTGTTTATGGTGGGCCGCGAAATCGCCAATGGCTTCTCCGAGTTGAACGATCCGGAAGACCAGGAAGCCCGCTTCGATGCACAGGTTGCAGCCAAGGAAGCGGGCGACGAAGAGGCGATGTTCAAGGATCAAGACTTTATACGCGCGCTTGAATACGGCCTGCCGCCGACTGCCGGAGAGGGCATCGGCATCGATCGCCTGATCATGCTGCTGACCGACAGCGCCAGCATCCGCGATGTGATTCTGTTCCCGCAGATGCGTCCTGAAGCTTGATCCGCTAGTTGATGAAAGCCTTGTTGCACAGTATGGGAATCAATGTATCCGATAAAGGATACGAGTCGATTCTTGCTGCAAGTCATATACTCATCATACTGATGATGGCATGGCTGTTGTTGCGGGCAAACAACAAACTGATTCACACCTTCAGAAATTATGTCGCCCGCCGCACCCTTGATGCAGGCTCTGTCAAACGCACCGAAACGATCAGCCAGGTGTTTCGCAATGTTGCAATGGTGATCATTACACTGATCACGGGCATGCTGATCCTGGGCGAGGTCGGCATTTCCATCGCGCCTATTCTGGCTGCGGCTGGTGTAGTTGGCGTGGCCGTGGGTTTCGGCGCTCAAACGTTAATCAAGGATTATTTCAATGGCTTTTTTCTGTTGATCGAAGACCAGATTCGCCATGGCGAATTTGTTGAAGTCGCCGACAAAAAGGGCGAGGTGGAGGAAGTCACGCTGCGCCATGTCAAATTGCGCGACTTTGAGGGCAACGTTCATTTCATTCCGAATAGCGCGATCACTACCGTCACCAACAAATCGCGCGACTTCTCTTATGCCGTGATCAATCTCAACGTGGCCTACCGTGAAAATATTGATGCAGTGTATGAAGTGATGCGAAAAACAGGTTCTGAAATTCGCA
>Ga0315281_10012286_pt1 | contig 11686 bp, 10 predicted proteins | sample YL17G07_0_MG_FD_204540 | JGI IMG/M metagenome (GOLD analysis project Ga0315281, IMG submission 204540) | Sediment microbial communities from Yellowstone Lake, YNP, Wyoming, USA - YL17G07_0 | ecosystem: Environmental > Aquatic > Freshwater > Lake > Sediment | place: USA: Wyoming | collected... | reverse complement strand
CCTTGGCGGACAAAAAACATCTGCAACTGGATCTTGTTCTGGAAGATCATCTGCCGGTCATGGAAACCGATGCGGGCAAGCTCCAGCAGATAGTATACAACCTCTTATCCAACGCCATCAAATTCACTCCCGATGGTGGGCGGATTGTCCTGCGAGGCCAGACCGTGCCGCCGGAGCATGTTCGGATCAGCGTCTCCGATACCGGCCCCGGGATCCCGCAAACCCAGCACGAGATCATTTTTGAGAAGTTTCGTCAGACCGACGGTTCAGCCTCTCGCGAGCACGGCGGAGTGGGGCTTGGCCTGGCCATCGCCAAAGAGTTGGCTACGATGATGGGCGGAACGGTCGATGTGGCGTCCACGCCGGGCGAAGGGGCGACGTTTTCCATTACCGTCCCGCTGAAGAGTCAGGCGAAAGAAATTGACGTTCCGCTGGCAAAGCTATGAGAAGCACCCGAACCGAACGCGAGACGTCTCCAGACGCGCGAATTTGACGTCGGATTATTCCTTCAACTCCACCGACCAGTAGGCCTGATCGATAAACTCTTTCCATGAGGCATAGCGCTCGGTTGTTACTTTCAGCGAGATGATCGGCGAACGTTTAGGTCGGACGGGTTTCGTGATCAGTTTCATGCTGGCCTGGTCGGGCGTTCGGCCGCCTTTGCGCACATTGCATTTCAGGCAGCAGCAAACAACATTTTCCCAGGTCTCTTTCCCGCCTTGAGACCGTGGCACGACATGATCGATGCTCAATTCCGCCGTCGGGAAATGTGTGCCGCAGTATTGGCAGCTGCTGCGATCGCGGGCGAAGATATTCCGGCGATTGAACTTCACTTCCTGGCGGGGCAGTTTATCGTAGAAAATCAGGCGGATAATGCGAGGAACGGCGATGTCGTATCGCACCGTTCGCAGCCACTCGTGGGCCTCCGGTTCATACTCGCGTTTGAGTTGGCTCAGTTCCGTCCAGGATTCAAAATCGTAGGCGTTATACTTTCCGTCTTCGGTGCTGATCACCTGGGCAAGCTGCCGGAAGAGCAGACAGAACGCCCGTTGTACCGTAACCACCCGCAACGCCATATAGTTGCGGTTCAGCACGAGTACGCTTCGGTTCAGCACCGATGAATTAGCACCTGCCACCGCATCACCTTCCTGCGGATCGATCGTCGCCGATCCGTCAATCGGGCTTTCACTATATATACGATAATTCCCCGTCGGAAAATTGTCAATCGAACATTTTTAGGGTGTTTTCCTGATCGCTGCCCCTCTTGGGCGTTCGGATTGACTTTCCGAGTGATTAACGATAAGGTTTAGACGCGGCGGCGTATCGGTGACAACGGGCGATGGTGGCGGAACTGGCAGACGCGCAGGATTTAGGTTCCTGTCCCGAGAGGGGTGAGGGTTCGAGTCCCTCCCATCGCAATCCGCAAAAGCACGAAGGAATAATTACCCGACCGATCCACGCAGAAATCCTATTCGCAGGCGACGGGTATTTCGAAGAGCCGTTCACTCCCAGCGTACAAGGAAAAACGGCCGAAAGACGTTATGCCCTCGGCCGTTGTTCCCTTTGCATGCAAAAACACGCGTGACGTTTTCGTCAACGTTTCAGAAGCAATCCCTGGAGCTTAGATGATGCCGAGCTGACTCAGTGCTCCCGCGAGATCGATTCCTTCGACAATGTGGATCGCCACGGTGTGCAGACTGCAACCCGTCGCAACCAACACCATCGCCATTGACCCGACCACCAACATTGTGTTTCTCAACATAGCCATGCCTCCCGAAACAAGTAGAAAAAAGTGACCAACACTTTGAACGAAACGCCCTATGTTGGGTAATGATACTTACCTTTGTTTGCCGTGTCAACTGAAAAATCATGAGTAGAAGTTGTTCTGTGGATTTCCGGGGTAGCGATCCACGTAGCCTTTCATATCGAATTTCCGCCGGCAACCTTATTCAATCTCCAGATTTCGGTCGTCAGATACGTCGCGAAGCCGACCCAGGCGGCATAAGGGATCAACAACTCCGCCGCCAAGATCGAGATTGGCCGGATCAACACGATCATCGCCAGCACCGTAGCCAGGAGCACCAGCATTTCCACGATCGCGCCGCCGATGGCATGTTCGACAAAAAAGACGTAGCTCCACATGGCGTTTAATACCGCGTTCACCAGGAACAATACCACGATCGCCCAGAATTGCCCGCGGTGCGGCGCACGATTCCAGACAAGGATCGCTGAGATCGTCGTCAGAACAAATATCACGTTCCAGACCACGCCGATGAACCACCCCGGTGGCGTAATGGCCGGCAGATGAATCGTCCGATACCATTCCATCCCGGCATTAACAAAGCGTGACCCGACGACAGCCGTCACGATAACAATGGCGGGAATAACAACATAGTTCGGTTTCATGGTTTACCTCCCGAATTCGACCTGTATTGCAGCATGTCCGCCCGTTGTCCGTCGGAGGTGTTCCTATCGACATGATAATTATATCCTGAACCAAGCCCCAAGCCGAGATTCGATATGGACGATTTGTCCACTTCCTGCTATCATACCGGCGCGTGATAACATCACGCGACAGGCCCGGAAGAGTAGAGTTTATCCATGAAGATATGTTTTCTCACGCCGACGTTTTTGCCGAAACTCGGCGGGGTTGAAATCGTTGTTTCGTCACTCGCCAACCAGTTTCATGTCATGGGCCACTGTCCCTGCGTTGTGACCCAGTGGCCGCGGCGGGGCAAGGGCACGGTCGAAGACCGTCGCCTCGACTACCCGGTCGTCCGCTATCCCCGCCCGTGGTCGTTCACGCTTGCTCTCGGGATGCGCAGCATTCACAAAGCCCTGGAGCACGCCTATCGGCAGCAGCAATTCGATCTTATCCACTGCCACCTGGTCTATCCGGTGGGGTTCATGGCCGTTCGATTCGCCAAGCCGCGAAACATTCCCGTCATCATCACCGCCCACGGCAGCGACATCCGCACGACCAGCCGCTACCGGCGGCGCAACCTGATCTGGCGACGGATCGTCCGCTGCCTGAAAGAGGCTCAACTCGTCACCGCCATCAGCGACGACATGCAGCAGGTCCTCAGCCAGATCATCGGAAAAGGCCCCGTCCCGCTGATCCCCAACGGCGTCGATGTCGAAGCCCTCACCCAGCCGGTCGAGTATCAATCCTCCTGGCCCATCCAGCCTAACGGCGAATACGTCTTATACCTCGGCGGACTGACGGCCAAGAAGGGCGTCGATGTCCTGCTCAAAGCAATGGGCCTGATCCGGCAACGCCGGCTGCCCGCGAATCTCAAACTCATCGTTGCCGGCGAAGGCTCACAGCGACCCGTGCTTCAGCAATATGCCAGCGACCATGACCTGGCCTCGGCGGTTCAGTTCGTCGGCCCCGTCGCGGGAGATTTCAAGCGATTCCTGTTGCAGCACTGTCAATACGTCGTGATGCCCTCTCGCACCGAAGCGATGCCCCTGGTCGCCCTGGAAGCCTTCGCCGCCGGCAAGCCCATTCTCGCCTCGAACGTCGGCGGCTTGGCCAAGCTCATCCGCGACGGAGTTACCGGCCGACTTATCGCCCCCGAAAATCCTTCCGCCCTGGCCGACGCGATGACCGACTTCACCGCTGCCGACCGCGAGCCGATGCGTGCCAACGCCCAATCCGAAGCCGCCAAGTATTCCTGGTCCACCATCGCCGAGAAATATCTCGCCGCCTACGAAAGCGTCCTCGCCCGCGCATGACGAACCCCGCCGCACGACGCACCGACAACCGTCAGCCTCGATAGGCGAACACAGGCCGCAGGATGTGCCCTGTGTCGAGCGTTCAGAAAATGTGCCTGTCCCCCATCGCTATTCAAAGAAAGGCGGGGCCGCCGACTCGCCCTGCGCGATCAGCAATCGCGATAGGTATCGAGAACGATCTGGCAGACCTTTTGCTCGTCGAATTCGCGACGAGCCTTTTCGCACCCCGCCCGGCCCATCCTCGCCCGGAGGTCTTCGTCGGCGATCAATCGCTTGATGGCTGACCCAAGCAGTCCGATGTTTCGCACCGGCACAAGAAATCCATTCGTGCCGTCTTTAACCACCTGCCGGCAGCCTCGAATATCGGTCGCGACGATCGGCAGGCCCATCGCCGCCGCTTCGATCGCCGAACGCGGAAACCCCTCTCGCCACGACGGCAGCGTATAGATATCACAACAAGCCAATAATTCCGGAATATCGTCCCTGCTGCCGAGCCATCGCGTTCGTTCCGCAATCCCATAGTGTGCAAGAATGGCCTGCGAGATGCGATCCGCCTTTTCCGGCTCTTCCGGCCCGATCACCATCAGCCAGACGTTTGGGTCCGCCTGCATGATCGGCTGCATCGCCGCGAACAGTTCGAGATAGCCCTTCTCCTTGACCAGTCGGCCGATGATGCCCACCACTATCGCCGCCTGCGGCAGACCAATTTCCGTCCGCTTCTTCCTCTGAAACTCCTTGTCAAATCGCTGAGGATCGAATTTCGACAGATCGACGCCGTTGCCGAGCAGCCTGATTTTATCCCGGTTGCAGATGCCCAGTCGAACCGCCGTCTCGACATCCTCCGGATTCTGGCTCAGAATCTTCGTGGAACACAACGCAGCGATCCGCTCCATCAAAACATAAAACCGCCGGGCCATCGGCTTCATATTGTCGTGAAAATAAAATCCGTGAATGGTGTTGATAATCGTCGGCACCCCCGCCAGTTTGGCAGCGAGTTGGCCAAGCAGGCTGCATTTTGGCGTATGCGTGTGAACGATATCGACCTTTTCGCGTTTGAAATATCGAAACATCCGCCACAGGGCGACCAGATCGCTGAGCGGACTGATCGACCGGCGGATCGTCACTGCATGCATCGTGATGCCCTGATCCGTCAACCACTGAAAAACAGGCCCCTCGGTGCACACGCCGTGAACCACATAGCCCGCCCGCTGGGCCGCTTTGACTTGCGCAATCAGCAACACTTTCAGCGTGATGTCGATCGCGCAGACCACCGCCACGCTTGTCTCGGCGTGCCCACGCGTTTCTTGCCGGGAAGGATTAGCCATCGCCTGTCGCTTCCATGGACTCACCTGATGTGCCTGACGTGTTTCCGAAGCGATGCTTGAGAAATCTCGCGGGTATCCCCGCCGTTACGGAATAGGACTGCACATCTTTCGTCACCACCGAATTGGCCCCGATAACCGCGCCCTGTCCAATCTTGACCCCCGGTGTCACCACGGCACCTGTCGCCAACCATACGTCCGAGCCGATTTCGATCAGGCCCATGACATAGCCGCTCTCAAAAATGGTCTTGCCGGGAACGTCGTATCGGTGCTGTCCGCTGATGATCGAACAGTTGTGCGCTATTCGCACATTATCGCCGATGACCACGCCCCCTACGCCGTCAACGTAGCAGAAATCATGGATCGTCACATTCTCACCGATTTCGCAATTCTCCAGCCAGAACAGCATGCAGCCAGGGAAGATCAATACTTTCTTCCCGCATCGCTTGGCCAGACGCCGAACACACAGGTAGCGAATTCCGTAACCGACGAAACTGTCCGACCAGCGGAACGTCCGCAATAACAAGCGGGCACAACATTTCGGCATCCGTCCGAACATCGCGACAATGGGCTCGCGAAACGCATTGGCGACAATGTACTGTGTGTGTCTACTTCTGCTCATGTTCGACAAGTTCCTTCGCCATCGACAACAACTTTTCCGCCTGACTCTCCGCCGAAAAGGCCTTGGCCCGTTCATAGGCAGCCATCGCCATTTTCTGCCGCAGTTCACCGTCCGTTGCCAGCAACTTCAGTTGTCTCGCTATTGTCTCAACATTATACGGATCCACCAAAAACCCTTCCACGCCATTGGTGATCACCGGCTTCATATAGTCCAAATCAGAGGCAATCAACGGCAGCCCGACCGACATCGGCTCGATGGCCCCCAGCGGCAATCCCTCTGAGAAGCTGAGTATAAATCCGATATCCGCCTCTCGATATTTGTTCCACAACTGCCCTCGCGATTCAATCCGGCCACAGAATTCCACGTTCTCCCTCAGTCCAAGCGATTGGCTCAGCTCGATCAACTTCGGCTTGAAATCGCCTTCCCCAACGATGGTGATATCAATTTCGATCCCCTCGTTTTTCAACTCCCTTGCCGCCTTCAGGAAGTTTTGAACATTCTTGAACTCCACCAGTCTGCCCGCAAATACCGCTCGGGTTCTCCCGCTCTGCCTCGACCGCGGCGGCGAGTAACATTCCGGCGAGAGACAACTATCCACCAGTTGCCGGACCTCCCGTCCGGGTTGGGCATATTCTCGCGCCACCGCCTCCGTAACCCCGCATACAATATCGCAGGATCGCAACGCTGCCCGATTCCGTCGCAATGTCCACGCCGCCACCAGTTGCCGTAGCCCTGGAAGTGGAACGTGCTTATGGTTTCTTCTCAGTTCCATATCAAACGCGCCAACCACATGACCAATACTCGGCCGACCCATTTCGCGCACCACTCCCGCCGCCATTGACGCAACATTGCTGGCCAAGCGGAGTACACACACATCGGCTTGTTCCACCGCATATCGGATCGTTCGCATGATCTTTCTTCTCATCAACACGCTGCCGATGATCCCTCGAAAAACAGGCACCCCCACAAATTCGATTTTCGGATGGTTGATCAGATCTTCCTGCGGAACGGCGCTCAAGTCGCCTTGACTCAGCCGCACCACCAGATAAAGCCGTTCGCATCGATCCGCGATCGGGTAGAGCATGGCCCGGCGCACATTCGACGACGAGTAATAGTTACCTTCACCGTCAGTGACGAATCTCGAATCGGCAAAGAAGCTTAACCTCATGTTCTCTATCCATCCTTCAGATGCGATCCGGCAAATCCATAATCCAATATCGGCACAGTTTTTCCGTCACAGCCTGCAAACTGAAATGCTGCTCCGCGTGCCGCCGCGCCAAAGCTCCCAATTCTTTCCTCAACTCCTGGTCCAGGCAAAGGCGCTACAACGCCCCGGCAAGACCTTCGGAATCTGTCGGCGCAAAGAGCTGTTGTCGCAAGCTCTCGGGCGTGATTTCCACGATTTCCTGGATATTCGAGGCAACGATCGGCAAACCAGCCGTCATTGCCTCAGCCAACGCTAACGGCATGCCTTCATAGACCGAGGGAAAGAAGTACACGTCCATGATGCCGAGCATCGCGGGTACGTCCTTGCGTCGACCCGCCAGGGTCACGTGGTCTCCGACGCCTGCTTCCCGTATCGCCTGCTCAACCTCCGGTCGCAGATCACCCTCACCCACAAGAAGCAAGTGAACATTCTCAAGCTCACCTCGCAGCCGGGCAAAGCTCTTGATGATTCCAGGATGATTCTTGGCCCGATGAAATCGCCCCACATGCCCAATTAAAATCCGATTGGCTGGAATACCCAATTCTTTCCGAAGCGAGCTTACCTCCGCCGGGGTCGGCTGAACAAACTTTGCCAAATCGACTCCGTTGTACACAACGGTGAATCTGTCGTCATGCTTCCGGCCCGGATAAAACACGTTCAACACTTTTTCCGAACAGCCAACGATACGTGTCGCCCAACGCTTCACCCCCTGATGCATCAATCCCGCATACATGTTCCGAAGAAACCCTGACTCAAAATTGTGTCGGGAACTCTGATACCATACCACCCGGCTCCTGACACCCGCCCGCTTTGCCGCCCAAAGCGTCGATGCGGAAAAATCATCCCGAAGGTCAAACACCACATCAATCTTGAGGTCACGAATGATCCGGCCAAGGCGACGGACATATCCGATCTGGCTGTAAGGATTGTGACAAAACAGCGTCTTGATGCCAAGGGAGTCCAGTTCGTCCGCAAACCAGTTGCTGTCTCGCCCCGTACACACAATCGTCACGTTAAACTTTGTCCGGTCGATGGCGGTCAGTACATTGAAAAGAGACGTCTCCAGCCCGCCCGCCTCCATTGCCGTTACCACAGCCAAAACATTCACTGGCTTCGTCAGACTTGTCTTCAACATGCACCTCTCCGGATCAAAACCTTCGTTTCAGCTTGTCCCCATGCGATGGACAGTTTCCACAGCCTGGAACAAGGTCGAACCGTCTGCACGGGTAACGGAACGACCGTCGCCGACCACGTCGGATCGGTAGAATTGACTGAGTAGAAAGATACGCACGGGAGGACTCCGGCAAAAGCAGACGGTAGACCGCTGCCTAACGCTTAAATCCCCAATCAACAATCACACCGATAGACCTTTCTCCCGCCTGTCTGCAGGTTATAACCGATCCTTGTAGTAATCTATCACCGATCGCAGAACACCTTCCAAATCATGCTTAGGTTGAAAGCCTATCAACTTTTTTGCCAGCGATATGTCGGGAACTCTGCGGCGCATGTCTTCGAACCCTTCGACATAGGCCTCCGAATAAGGAATATGCTTGATGGGTGACTTGGAATCCGCGAGGTCCTTCACCTTTTGAGCAAGTTCGTTCATTGTTACCTCCTCGGGATTTCCGATATTGACCACTTTCCCGTAGGCCTCACTGCAAGTGATGAGCTTTTCCAATGCTGAAACAACATCTTTAACGTGCGCAAAGCAGCGGCTTTGTTTGCCATCTCCGTATACCGTGATTGGCTCCCCCCGTAATGCCTGCTGAACGAACCGGGGAACGACCATTCCATATTGGCCGGTCTGACGAGGCCCCACGGTGTTGAACAACCTCGCGCACACAACTGGCAGCCGAGTCTCATACCAATGGGCGAAAGCAAGAAACTCATCCATAGCCTTGGCGTTGGCGTAAGCCCATCGGCGCGTGGTTGTCGTGCCTTGCACCGTGTCATCGCCCTCCGAAAAGGGGACCTTACTGCCTTTGCCATAAACTTCCGACGTCGAAGTGATCAGTACCTTCTTGCGGTAGCGCCGTGCGTACGTCAAGACGACATCCGTCCCTTCGACGATCGTCTCGATGGTCTTTACGGGCTGCTCAATGATCAGATTGACCCCCACAGCCGACGCAAGATGAAAAACAACATTTGAAGATCTTATCAGATCTTCCATCAACCTGCGGTTGAGCACCGTATCAATAATCAGCGTGAAACGGCCGTCGTCCTCGAGATGTGCGATATTGGCATGACATCCTGTGGACAGGTCATCGATGACAGTCACGGTATGCCCCTGTTCAAGCAGCAATTCGCACAAATGTGATCCGATGAAGCCGGCCCCTCCGGTAACGAGTGCATTCATAATGACATGTCCTTTCGTATGTGATGATCTTGGTCTTATCCTGTTGCGGGTTCTCGGCGCAACAGAGCCATTTTAGCTTGTCCCCATGCGCTGGACAGTTTCCGACCTGGAATCAGGTGGAGCCGTCTGCACGGATAACGTTCCCGCTGCTGTTGCGGAGAACGCCCGAAGGGCGACCGGAGCAACTGCAGCACGCGCGGCGACGGAACGCCCGTCGCCGGTCTCCATTTTATCCCTTCTCGCCGTCTGCACAAGATGTTTTCCGCCCGATCAGACTCTGTCAGTCCGTACACGCTGGCCGGCGTCGAAACCGTTCCGCCTGCCCGCTTTCAGCGATAGTGGCATAGCCATTTCATCTTCAGGATTCAACGCTCAATTCGCTATCCTCAAGCCTTTCATCGCCCGACTCGTCAGATTCGTTGCCAAAGCATACCTTCAGCAAAACTGCCAGCAAAAACACCAACGCGAACATCGGCGTTATCAAACTGACATGATCACGAGTTGCCTTGACTGCAGGTCCAAGGAACCCCACCAACACCAAAGCCGTGAATGCCGAAGGACGCCGACTGAACCATATTGATATTCTTCGGATCACCATCCCAAAAAACATCATCTGAACCAGAACCCCGAGTAACCCGAAATTCAAATAACCTTCGGTTGGCAGCGAAAAGCCTAGACCTCCCGCATCAGGCCCTACTATCGTCATCGTAATCCATTGGGATGGAGCCACCTCCAGGTATTCCCGCTCGGCGAAATATCCTTCCAGAAACGGAATAACATGAACGACGGCGTTCAACCAGGAGGCTCCTTTCCAGAAACCCTCCGTTTCCGGCACCAGCGCCGCGGTCATGTTTGCAATCCGGTACGAACTGCCCATCTCCACAAAAATGTCGCTCCAATGCATCTCACCGGAACTGTGCACAAATTTAAGCTCACTTAGCATCTGGCTCGGAGAAAGCGCCCAAGCTCGTACGATCTTCATTACCGCAAACAAGACAAGAACCGTGGCAAGCATCGGGACCAATGCCCGCATTTTGATCGGCTTGATCAAATAATGCCGGACGATAATCGGAGGGGTTAATATCAGGAACAGGGGGCCCCGAGCCCCCTCCAGAACAAGCATACTGACAAGGAATATCGTCAGGCCAAGCGACACCTTCGAGCGAAACAACTTCTGGTAACGCAGACCACTGTAGATCACATAGATCGTCATGCCCAACGTAAATACCTGATCGCTTCGCCCCCAGATCAGAGGCCAGGGCCCGCCCACAAGTTCGTCCAAACGCCGAACTGCCATGTATCCGTAGGTCTTGAAAACCGTCAACCCGAGGGCGCTCAGAGTTCCCACGTGCATCAATACCCCCAGAACCATGATCGCCATTCCGACCGCCCCCCAGCCGCGGGTCGGAATGCCCCGAACCTGTCTGACAATCTCCCGAGCTTTCAAACATCCAAACAACTCATAACCAAGAAGAAATCCTACCAGCCCGAGGTTGATAATCAACAAACTCACCGGCACGCTGCTGATTGAGTAAAACACAAAATCACTGAAGGGCGCCACGCCTGCCAGGTAAAGGACCAGATACCCCTGATGAAACAAGGTGTAGACAAAAACGAACAGGAGATCCGGAGCCAGCACATTGGCCGTGCCGCCTTGCTTCAGTCGGCGAACGACGTGAATCAGCACTACCGTGAAATAGAAACACACCGCCGAGCCGACCTGATAGTCGAGGTTTTCTGCGAACATGTATCTGATCGCTACGGCAAAGAGCCCCGCCAGGGTCAACCCCGCCACATAAACCAATGAAATTCCGCGCAGAGAATCGCAGCAAAACGGTGACAGCCCCGCTCTCGTGTCGGAACCGCTCAACACCGCCGCTTCGTCCTCGCACACGTACTGGCTCTCCTCTGTGTGAAACGTCATTGCTTCGCGGTCCGCCTCAGCCCATTTACCCTCGACGTTGCCAATATCTCTTTGCTGTACCAATTAATAGCAGGAGTGAATGTCTTGATAGATATCATCACATCACTATGCTGGTATAGTCATTTCACATTCAGGATTCAACGATCAATTCATAATCCTCAGGCTTCTCATTCTCCTCCTGCGTCTCTTCAGCCTCACTGCCCAAACACGAGTCCAGTAAGACTGACAGCAGGAGCACCAATGCGAACATCGGCGTTACCAGGCTGACATGATCACGGACCACCTTGATTGTCGGACCAATAATGCCCACCATCACCAGTGCCGTAAACGCCGAAGGGCGTCGGCTGAACCAAATTGTTACCCTTCGTATGAGCAGCCCGAAGAACATCATTTCAATCAGCGTCCCCAGCAGGCCGAAGTTCAGATACCCTTCTGTCGGAAGCGAAAACCCCAATCCGGCGGCATCCGGGCCCACAATCCTGAGCGTGATCCACTGCGACGGGGCATAGGTCAATAC
>Ga0315281_10012284_pt1 | contig 11686 bp, 10 predicted proteins | sample YL17G07_0_MG_FD_204540 | JGI IMG/M metagenome (GOLD analysis project Ga0315281, IMG submission 204540) | Sediment microbial communities from Yellowstone Lake, YNP, Wyoming, USA - YL17G07_0 | ecosystem: Environmental > Aquatic > Freshwater > Lake > Sediment | place: USA: Wyoming | collected... | reverse complement strand
TGCGGGGGTCGACTTCGTTGATTCTATTTTGGAGCGTCTTGTAATCAGGGAACTTCAAGCGCTGTTCATCAGGAAGAATCTTGTTTGCTTTGTCTATTGCCGAGAGTAGCCTTCTGTATGTAGCGGCGACCTTGGGATCCTGTTCGGTCAGATAATACTTGTCAATTGTCTCAGATATTATCTCCTCGAGTTTCTTGGATTTCAGTCTGTGCTTTCCTTTTCCTCCTCTTTTCAATGAAGGAAGTAGACCAGAGGATCCGTACTTTCTGTAGTTGCCAAGCAGTCTGTCTAACTGCCTTTTGCCTAAGCCGAGGAGTCTTGTTGCCTCAGCTAGGCTTTCGCTTGGAATGCGACGAAAGTCAGCTAACGCAGAGATTATCTCGATGCGTCGTATGTATTCGGAATACCGTTCAGGATCCTGTTGAAGGAGGTAAGCACTGAGCCTCCCACCTGGCACATCATATGTGTCTAGGCTTACCCGGTATTCCTCTCCACTTTCGATACTCCTGATGAGGAGATTCTCAGGACACGTCCCGTCGACTATTGCATACTTGTGACCTGCGAGCTCGATCTCTTTCTTTCCATTGTAGAAGTCCACTTCTTGTCCGTTCATATACCGAAGTGGGTGTGTCTCAATGCGCTTGACCAATCGAGCAAATGACATTAAATAAGTTGGTAATGGGGCGTTTTCCTTTGTGATTGACAACGTTGCGTCGTCTATGATTGAAGTCGGCGTGGAGATTATTGTCAGCGAACCATCGTGGACGAGTTTGCAGATTACGTCTCGCTTCTTGGCGTGGTCGGTACCCGCATCCAGCTTCTTGGCAAGCGCGCGGATACTGAGTGTGACTCCGCTTTTCATGATCGAGAGCACAGTATTCTCCATCTCGGAATTTGGGCTGCTGGCTAGCGCACGATAGCTGAGCTCGGTCAACACGTCGACCCGATTGCGTTGCTCGTTGCGTGAGTGGTCAGTGAAGATCAGATAGTCTAGTCCGTTTGCGTTGCAGTAGTTGAACGTGTCCGAAAGAATCGGAGCAAGGTCTGTCCATTTCTTGACGAGCTCGATCTCGTACTTGACATCGATAATAGACGGGGGCCCTCTGGTTTCGGCTCTGATGTCAGGGACTCGCCCAAGACCTGCGATAATGGGCTGGGTCGCCAGATTCTTGACAGCCGGTTCGTAGTCAAGCAGTCTTATCGCGTGGAGTTCAAGATGAGATTCAGCCTGTAGGAGTACTCCTTGTCTTGACGTATAGTATGCCGTGACGCTTCTTCCGTTTGGGGGAACGACTCTGACCGGCTGCAGATCGCCGTTGACGTTAGGCGTCAGCAGTGACCTACGGATCGAGATGGGGCTCACAATTTCGCCTCCTTCCGAGAAGCCGAGTTTCTCTTGGCTTTGTAGTCAAGATCCAAATTGTGTTGCCCCCAAGATCTTGAGTGCCTTTTGTAGAAGACAGAGGAACCTACTGAGCAGGCTTGGGCTCGAGATTCTGATTGTAGAGGTGGCTGAGACTTGCTCTGGTGCACCATGAAGCGCAATTGCCTGCCTTAGTGTCCTAAGCAGGTTTTCGGAGGACACGTGACCGAACAGTCCATAACTGAAGACCAAGCCGGACGCCGCGCCGTAGAAGGAGACTAACCATAGCCTCTCCTCAGCGACGGATATTGGGTATTCTTCGAGGATCCATGCCCTCTCCTTGGCAACGCGTGGATGAAGCTCACTCGCGTTGCTTCCATCGTGGTCACCCTCTGGTGAGACATACCCTGCCATGATGCGTGAGCTGTTCTCTGCGACGATGAATTTCGACAACATTCCTTCGAAATCTTGGATTGTTGGGAAGACCTCGTTGGATAACACTGAGGCCAACCTGCGCCAAAGTGCCTCGGCAACGTTCGTGTGCGATGCCTTAAAAAACGACTCAGTGCCATCGCCGACTTTGGGGGTCAGCTTCAGTCACCATTCCCAGTTGTTTCATTCTCGTTCCTTACTCCTGAAGGGTAGTATCCTCCCTGAGGGCGCCCTATATATATACGTTATCCTTAGGTACTATTGGTCAATAATGTCGGACGAGCACTCAAAGTACACAGCTTACCTCCAGAGCCATCCGTTAGCATTGGACATCTGCTACCTCGTCGGGAGAGCTGCGTCGCGCGGGTTGTCAGCAAAAGAAGCCTCAGTCTTCCTCGGCCGCGCTATTCAAACCACGAGTAGTTCACTAAGAGAGTTGGAAGATATCGGAATCCTTCAGAGCGAGAAGACTGTCTTGGAACGAAGATTCACCGCGAAAGACCAGCGCGTTTTCAAGGAAGCCCTGCGTCAAGCAGCCTCCCTGACACCAACGAAGACCGTATTCAAAGGGAGAATACTTCCAACCCAGATCCTCTTCGACCACCTGGCGAAAGAGCTTTCGGCAAGGGCACATGCCGCAAAAGTAACCGTTGCTCGAGGCGTAAGTCCTGACATCCCCTTTGCGAAGCTTGTTGCCGACTACGTAGTTACAGACAGCAGAGGATACAATCACCTGATAGGAATCAAGCACATCACCAATGAGGTTTCATTTGAACGAGTCCTAGGCTGGTTCTTCACCCTGCTAATGCTTAGAGACGACATGCCAAATATGGGCCTAATTGTTTTGGTGGCTATTCTCGATACCCGCCAACTGAAGGCTATCCTTGATAGCAACCAATTGGATGTGTGGTCGCTCGAGAAACTCGTCGCCGGGAAATATGGAAGTAAGGCGTCGGTGATACTCGAACAGGCCAATGACATCACGCTAATGGCACCTGAATTTGCAGGAAAACTTGCAAACGAGATTTGGGATGTCCTCTCTCCAAAGATCTCCCCAGGAGTGAAGCAACGCCAGTAAATGTGTGTTCGGGCTACCGAGAGTGTATGGACAGCAATGGTCAGGAGCAGTGACCTAGCGAATCTCTTCAAAGCTGACCTTCATCAACTCCGCAGACCAGCTGTCTTGTAGTGTCAGAAGCATTTTGTTCACCGAGTTTTGGGCCAACGGAATACTGATTCCAGCTAGCAAGAGACACGGTCCTATGGTTGCGCCTTCGCCGAAAAGATTAGGTCGAGCAAATTGGGCGACTTCCGCAAGTATCTATGAGATCTTCCTAAATACGCGGCAACCGCGGCGATGGTTACTTCTAGTCCTCTTGTACGGAGCGACTTGACAGCATTCTGTACCTCCATTTCTTGCTGCAACTTGAACCCTGCCCTGCCTTCTTCAATTATCTCTGGAATCGCGCTATTCTTCAGACTCGCAAAACTGACTCCAGCCACCTTGGAGATTGCTCTTCCGGACACTGGCATATGCGAGTTCAGGAGATACTGGACGGCTTCTCTCACTCTGTCTTCACGTGAATGTGTGAGTGGGTTCAGACTTCCGTGAATCCTGCACAAGTCAGGCATCCTCTTCGCGTTGCTTGCAGAGTCAACCGTGTCATTCCCTGCTATGAGATCGCTCAGAACCTTAGGGCAAGTCTCCACGTACTCCGTGCGTAGCCTCTTGAATCTGGTTCTGTTCTTGCGTACAAAGCCCAGAATATTGGTGGGCCAGTCTTCGATTAGACCGAGGGCTCTATTGATTAGAAGAGATGCTGAAGCATCATTTTCCCTCCAGTCGAATCTCGGTTCGCACGGGAGGCCGTGTTCGTGTAGTAACTCACTCCAAGATGGATCCCTTTGCATATAGAGGTTGAAGTATCTCACGAGAGTGAGTAGGACAAGGAAGAATTCCTGTGCGCCATAAGGCCACTTCATTCGTTCTGGAAGCTTCTTGTTTTCCAAGATTTCATTTATCGATGAACCAAACCGGAAAAGACTGTCACAATCAACGGGCTTAATCAAAGGTAATTGCGCTGATACCCCTTGCTTCAGCAGGGCAAGGTCGCTGTATGCATTTCTTGCATACTGTCTGTGGAGCACTACGTGGTGATCACTGCAAATCGGGAGAAAATGAAGCCGCCATAACAGCCTCAGATAAGGCACCTGATCTCTGGACAAGCAGCTTGGACAGTACCTTGTCGTGGATCGCGAACAGACCCAGCCTTTCTGATCCATGATGTTGTTCGGTTGGGTAATGGATTCCTTCCAAGGTGTAAGCACCATGCTCCAGAGTTTGTCTGTTCCTCCCTGAACAAATCCAAGGTTGGCAAGGACTGCAAGTTCGGTCTTGTTCAGGAATTCGAGATCTCTATGTCTCCAGTCAGCTTCACCCAGGTAATATGCTAGCATATGTCGAATGGTGTAAACGTTGGAATCTGCAAGACGTCTGACCCACGATGTTAGCGATTCGCCTTCGCGGGGTTGGGGATGTATAGGTAAACATTCGTCCACTCGTGCGAGACCTCAGCATTGTCTTCGGCTGACGTTGAAGGGACAGGACTGATTCACGCACGTAGGGCAAGTCTCGGCGTTTGGCTTGTAGGTGGTTGCTGCAATGTTGGGGTGGTTGACTATCAGGTCCCGTACTCTCTTCGCTTGTGTCTGAACGGAGTCTATGTAGTCTTGCGGGAGCAGAATGTCCGTCTGCCCATTGGACAGCACTACTTCGTCGAAGTCTGCTTGCCAATACAGTGCCGCTTGCAGTCTGTGAATATCCAGTAGTCTGTGAGACGACTTGACTTCATGCATGCGCTTTGTGTCACTAGGAGTCCGGAACACAAGATCGATCCTTGTACGGTTCATGCGTAGCTCAACCGCCTCCAGCCTGCATCCCAAGCGAAGTTGTCTAGAAATCACACGGATCATCGCCATCGCATGCAGGCCCATGAAGCGGAGCCTGTCCTCCCTGCTGAAGGGAGTACAAACATATGCAGGGCAAATAATGAGTCGAGCCAACATTGATGGCGAGAGGCTCGGCATTGCTTGCATTTTCAAGGATGCCATCCCCGAGCGAGCATTGCTTTCTGAATTTCGCGCAAGTCTGCTCGTTTCCGTCCATTTCCAGCCTCACAACAGGCTTCTGTCAGAAGCCTCAAGTACGACCCCTGACTCAGCGTGCCATCCTTGCTCGGATGGAGTACTTGGACCGTGTTTGTCCGGTTCATCGCTACATGACCGATACATCTTCTATATCGATCGGGATATAAATATAGCGAATCGCTATATCCACTGGGTCATCCGATGCCAATAACGCTGAAACGAACCCTCGTCAAGATAGGGGGATCCCTTAGACTGACGATCCCCCCAGAAATAGCAGAAATGCTCAAGGTCGCTGAGGGGGATGAAGTCGAATTTTCCGCGACAAACGGCGATGTTGTAATCCGAAAGGCCAAACACTGAGAGTCAAGGAATGAGCAGCAAAGGTATGCTGAAGAAAACGAAACTACACGGCGTGAGCAGATCACTACGTGAGATTCTTCTCCGTGGCTTCGTAATCAGGTACCTGATAATATCCGGAACAGAGCCCGCGAAGTAGAGAATCCAGAGTACATACAGCACCGCCACACCAAGAGGGCGAAAAAGAAAAATCTTGATTCCGAGCGGCAAAGTATTCACGAAAGAGTTCTGTCAAATCTGCGGGACACGACGACGGCTGTAAACGGTCGGGACATGAAATTGGTCCAAAGGAGCGAAGCCACTAGGATTGGCAAGAGCACCAAGATGCCGATGTTAGTCAGCTTGGTTCTGAGAATGAAAGAACGAAGAATGAACCCGTGGAGTAGGAGCAAGTAAGTTGTCGGCATTCTGAACTAGACGCCGATAGTGTGCTGTTTGTGTATGTCGACTATTCACTGATCTTGCCGTTAAATAGCCAATACGCGAAATGCATTCTGAAGGGCCCATGATTGTCGGAGAAGGCATAGTAAAGAAGTTCGGAGCGCTCATCAAAGAAGCTGAAAAACAGACGATTGAGGCAATGAAAGAGGGGCGTATACCAACAGAACCGAAAATCACAGGCCATTTCCTTGGACAAATCGAGACGGTATTCAAGGAGCAAGGACAAGATGACCATATTCTGTTCAAGCCATGGTATTTGAGAGATCAAGGTCCGACGTCTGCTAACGACGCCACTGAACGCGAATTCGGTGCCGACTTCTGCGGAGTTTTGGATGTGCGCCTCAAGGAGTTCACCCAAGCGAAGGGATTCCTATGTCAAGCAAAGATGAATGGCCGTGGTGTGTCGATTGAGTCAACCTTCCCTCCTACAGCAGTGAGTGTCTCGCAAGGGAAAGGCTCGGAGGAACTCGGGAAGCAGGTGGCTAACATGCTAGGAGTAACTCACGAGAGTTTCGTTATCGTGTATAGTGATGAACGATTCGTCGTTATTCCTGCCACATCAGTGCAGGGGCTAACTGGAACCGGCCCAGTATATGGAAAACCCGTTGACCGTTTCTTCAAAGAGTTTCTCATGTGCTTTGTGGGCGACCCTAGACTCAAGGCATCAGATCACGACTCTCTTCAGAGACTTAGGGAACGAACCAATTCACGAAACGCGTTGATGATTCAAGTCGTGGAAACAGACTCGTGGAAAGAGAGGATCTGCGAGCGTTAGACCGTTACACCCACACACAAAACGCCGGACTACCGGTTCGAATGTGGACGGCGGCAGAGAGAACCATTGAAGTATCGCTGCAAACCGAACACCGTGCTCAGCTCTATCCGAACTCGCGTAGTTTTTTGAGAATCAATTTCATTTTCTGGGGTTGCTCGCGTTCTCTCTGCCATCTGTATGTCCATCTCCAATCTGTCGGTCTGGGTGAACATGAATCGCATTTGTTGCAATATGTCTCTTTGAATTCACGGAGGGTTTCATCTAGACTCCATCCAGCAAGGAAACAGTCTTTCAATTCGCAGTAGAGGAGTTTCCTTCCTGTTGTTGGGAGACCCACCATGTCCCAGATGCGTCCGTAGTTTACCACTTCTACATGGAGATTCTTACAATGCTTAAGAACTCTCTCCGGATTGCGGTCTTTCAGACCCTGCCTCGCCAGCCGCGAGAGCTCATCGTCCTCGTTGATATCTATTCCACCCGCTTCTAGAAGCCTCTGATGGAGTTGATCTATCTCTTCGTTGGTGAGGCTATCGATGTCCCTAGACTGTGTAATGTCATCTGGTCCTGTCATGAACCGGCCCCTTGCTTCGTAAGATTCCCATTTCTCTTCGGCCTGTTTTATGAGACCTATGTGGCCGGTCCTCTTCGCGGACCCTTGGAACTGCTTAAGCACTGATCTTCTATTGTCGATGTCATTCCTGAAGTGGTAGAGCATTGCCATGTCGCCTAAGACCATGCATCCTAGGTCATCCCACTTCATGTATTCGCATAATTTGGAGGCTAGTTTGAGGTCGTTTTCAGCAGATTTCAGTAGGTCATCGATCTGTTTTCTCTCAACCCAGACGACAAGACTCTGATACATATACAGCATCATCAAAGCATGCCTACGCAATAGATCTGCAAAAGCACCGTAGTACCTCTCTCGTTCTACACTGAGCAGGTTGGATACGAAATCCTGTCCTATTAGCGCGAGCTTCTGCGATGTCTCTTGTATAGAGGCATTGATGAGGAACTCGAATTCACTCTTCGATTCGCGCGATATCTTTTGCAGAAGCCTCTGGTTTGTCAGGTCATTGACCACCTTGAAGAAAACGGCTTGCATTAGGATACCTCGGAAATAGAACGAATGAATTTTGTCGCCAATTGTGTCAGCCAAGTCCGAGCCTTTCTTTGCCAGCTCAAATAATTCGTGGTTCTGTTCTCTTATGGTAGGATTGTAGTACCACACAAGCCCTTCGATAGCTTTGAGTCGTATCTTGGGATCAGCCTCTGGCTTCTTGTATACTGATAGCAGCTTCGCAAGGGACTGTTCGTTTTCGCCTTCTACACTATACCTTAGTGCGAGATCCAGATGTATCTGCGATGCTTTTCTATCCAGCGACTTACCGAATTCTTCAAGCACCTGTACCGAGTTCGGATTCGTTTTCCATCTCAGGGTTGTCTCTGTATCAAAGCAAGACAGTTTCTTGATCGCAATGTAGAATGGTCCTCCAAACGCTATCGCTTTGGCTTTGTCTATTGAATGTGCCCAGATATTCCCAGCCGGGATCTCCAAGACAGCTGTCTTCTGTTGTCTCCAGGACGGTCTGATTATGTCTAGTTTTTCATAGACGTACTCCTGGATGAACAACGCGTAGCATTTCTCGTCTTTCAGGTCGACGACGACTAGTAGAACTGGAACGTCCCTTTCCATGTAGTACTGAAGCTTGTCTGTTTCCAAGGCAAACGCGACATACTCCTCGGATGAGTCCACAGAAGCTGACGATTTCAATTGCACAAGTAGCGTCTTACCAGTGAGTTTTCCATTCACAACTATTTCGATTTCTCTGTCGAGACCATAATCCATGTCGATCTTTCTATAAATCCATTCGTCAGGGACTTGGTTAGCGAAGATCTTGTCGCTTTGTGTTTCCATTATGTGTTCTTTAGGCCGGTGCATTGGAAATCCTTCTGCTAAGAGTTGTCTTCGTTAAGAATAGCATATTATCCTCCTTCTTACTTTAGAGTAGAGGCCTTGGTTCCTAATGTTATACGGAATCCTGCTTGGACTTACTCTGACTAGGCGAGAGTCTGTTTCTTATGACGAAGCACATACTGATAATGAATCCCGTTGAGATCGCAATCCCTAATGCCTGATCATGCGACATGATACTCCCAATTGCAGTCAGAAACTGGCCAAGCCAATTCGTAGGTTCTTCAATCACGTTTAATATGATACCGGTACCGGAATCTAGTGTCGCTAGCATCTCCAAGAACATAAGTGCCCAAAGAATGGCGATAATAATGGCAGTCTTCAGATGGGACGACCGTTTCAAATGAACCCCCACAGGCAAGTTGGTAGGATCTTTCTTATTCAATTCTTTACCGGGTCATGCCTAGCGCTTTCTCTATTCTCGATTCTATTAGGAAATCTAGCTTCGTGGCCCTTATTCGCCCTTACGTACGGAGTCACCTTAACTCTAGAGATCCTATTTCTGTCTCACGTTCCAAACGAGTTCTGGCCAGCGGGATATCGATTCAGAGACAAAGCCAGTCTTGTTGCCACCAGTTTCATCTCGATCTTGATTCCATATTGCATTTTCTGGGTGATCAAATACACAACCCCGTCAGTGCCGATTCAAGGCTGCGTAGCAGGTTGCTCTGTCTACTACCTCTTGGCCTTCCCCTTTGGTGTCATGTTCTCGTTTTTCGCAATACTATTTCCCATGTTGGGCTTGCAATCTTTCTTCTCTTCTGTGGTTTATTTGGTTGCCACACGGCTTGTTCTCACTAGGTCAAACGTTGAGACCAAGCCCCTCTCATCCTCTTTCTTGGTATCGGTCGTAAAGTCGTCGGTGGAACTGCTGGGATTAATGGGACTAATTATCACTCTTGCAGGGGGGTGGTTGTTACGAGGCGACATGATTACGACGCTTTCATTTATTCTGGCTCTACAATCTCTCTTGCCGCTTTATCTAATTGCAGTTGCATCCCGAAAGAACCTCGGGAGGAGGCTGAAATGGATCTGGACTTTGGCTCTTCTGGCGGGGTATCTACTTCTAATCGTTCCAGACATCATTCCGATACAGATGCCTTCGGTTGTTGGTCTGATCTTCCATGCCCCTGATTGGCGGTCCACGATTCTTGCCTCAATTACTGCCACTATTTTGTGGGGTATGACTGTTGGTAAGGCCTATGTCATCTCCAATGATTGACCAAACGTCTAGAGCACAGTTCCATGCGGAGGCTTCTCAAACGAACGACGGGCGACGGTTTAGACTACGACGACCACGCAAGTGACTGGAGATATTGCCTAGGGCTTGCAGTCATGGGTCTTTCAGAGTTCATGATAAGGTTCGAAAGAGACTGATCACAAGTTCTCTCGCCATAAAGTGATCCCGATACTGCCCGAGTCTTTTCTCACTCAGTAGTTGCACTCAGAATGATGACTATCGAATGCCTTGAACGACCACGTCCATGATCCTTCTGATGTCTTCAGGAATGGCGCCGGATGCTCTCATCTCAGCGACCGACAGATTTCTGAAGTGCGTCAAGTCAAGTGCACCAGCTTCTGGTCCAACGTATCTGTCGATGAATGCCTGCAGAAGCTCCTTTCCGTCAACAAGCTCCAGCCATCTGCTAGACCAAATCTCGTCAAGATCTCGCTTCTTCGTTTCTAAGCCCAGCCTGCATACCGGCGGTATGAGGTAACCGCTTATTCATGAAATAGACATAAGAGCGCATTCTCATTACAAACTTCTGAGTACTCATGCTAATGGTAGTGTTCGGTGCTGGAGCTTCCTACGACTCATCCACGGACTACAGCCCGTCAGAAGAAGATACATATGTGTCAAAAGAAAAGATGCCTGTTCTCCTACGAGGGATCCGTCCTCCACTCGCCAACCAACTATTTGAACTGAGGTCAATATTCGCTGATGCGGCTCAAAGGCTACCGAAGTGCCAGATTCCAATTGACGACCTTCGGCATCTGAAGCACGATATGTCAGTTGAACAACAGCTTGAGAAAATGCGAGAAGCAGCCCTCAGCTATCCTGAAGGGCAAAAACAACTTGTTTCCATAAGATTCTACCTACAATGGATAATCCGTCGCTGTCAATCTCTCTGGAACGACGCGATCAAATCACAGACGACGTATAGAGCTCTGCTTGGACAGATCGACCGACAACTAAAAGGTGAACCTGCTTGTTTCGTGACTTTCAACTATGATTCTCTGCTTGAGGAAGCCTTCACCTCTCTCGAGATCAAATTTGAGTCACTCGACGATTACATTTCAAGTACTTACAAGGTTATCAAGCTCCACGGCTCCACCAATTGGGCGCGCGAACTTAGTAGCCCCATGCAGGTCACAATGGGAGATCATGTGCAGTTTGCCAACAATATGCTGATGAGCGCCGACAAACTTGAAACCAGTAACAACTACCATCTCATACATCTCATTCCAACAGACTACGAGAATCAATCAATAACCTCATTCATGAAAATCCCCGGTAAGCCTGATCGGCAGGCTGTTCTTCCAGCTATTGCAATACCTCTCGAGAAAAAGCATAGTTACGAGTGCCCCACGGAACACGTCGATGTACTTGAAGGATGCATCCCGAAAACGGATAAACTACTCATGGTTGGTTGGAAGGGAGCGGAAGAGAATTTCGTGAACCTACTTGCCAAAGGGCTAGAAAAGAACATTCCGAAAATGATTGTTTCGCGGACTCCAGACAGCGCCGAAAAGATCCGGTCAAGCTTGATGGAATCTGGCATAGATGGAGCACACTGGAATATTAGCGAAGCGGGTTTCGCTGAACAGGTTCGGTCAGGATGGATAGAGAACTTCGTTGGCCAAGTGTAATTTCCATAGAACGAACTGCTGCTCGCTACATTCACCTTGATTAGATTATCTTCAGTTTTCTGCCGAGGGCATCGGAGAGCGAAGCGAGCAGGATATGAGAGAGCGGGTTTGGGGGCTCCTTCCCCAACAATTACCGTCGTCGTTCGTTCCGTCGTCGTCCCGTCGTTGCGTCGTTGAGTAAAAAAAGGTGTGTGTGGGGCTTCTGGTGTCGAGATGAAAATTCTCGGCGCCTGGAAGCTCTCTTCTAGCTAGCTTCTCGAATTGATGTGTGGCCGGCCAAGCCCGAGATGCCCGCTGAGCCAACGGAAGGCTCGTCTGGTGAATGGGC
>Ga0315281_10012283_pt1 | contig 11687 bp, 12 predicted proteins | sample YL17G07_0_MG_FD_204540 | JGI IMG/M metagenome (GOLD analysis project Ga0315281, IMG submission 204540) | Sediment microbial communities from Yellowstone Lake, YNP, Wyoming, USA - YL17G07_0 | ecosystem: Environmental > Aquatic > Freshwater > Lake > Sediment | place: USA: Wyoming | collected... | reverse complement strand
GAGGCCCTTCTTGTCGAGAATCGGCTCGTAGTAGTTCCTGATGAAGTCGCCCCCGTCGAGCGCCGCGTACACGTGCTGGTAGTCGCGGAAGATGTACGGGAGCTGGAACACCGACATCTCCGGCACGAGCGTGGACAGCGGCGCGGTGGTGATCGGGCCGAAGTCGACGGTGCCGAGCTGGATCTGCTGGGCGACCTCGCGCTCACCGCCGAGGGCGCCCGAGTGGTGGTGGATCACCTTGATCTTGCCGCCCGTCAGCTCGCCGAGCTTGTCGGCGAACTGCTGCGCCGCCAAGGTCGTCCCGTGCTTCGCCGGGTTGACGTTGCCCATCACCAGCTCTTTCGTCTGGGCGAGGGCCGGCGCGGCCCCGGCAAGCACCAGCGCGGCGCAGACGAGCAGTCTGAGAACGATCATGTGCGGCCTCCTTGTTGGGTGTGGCTAGAGAATTTCGGCATCACGTCGGTCGCGAGCAGCTCCATGGAGCGCTGCCAGAGCTTGGGCTGGTCCCAGTCGTGGCCGCCCATGAGGAGCGTGCCGAAATGGCCGGTCTCCTCCCGCAGGGCCACCAGCTGGTCGAGCACGCGGCGCGGGCTGCCGGCGATCATCAGCGCACGCTTGACGGTGTCCACGGTGACGTCCTCGTCAGGCACCTCGAGGTCCGGCTTGAGCATGAAGAGCGCCTTGCGCCCTTTCGAGAAGCTGTGGTGGAAGAAGCGGTAGTAGAACGACAACCCGTTATCCGGATCGGCGAGGTAGTCTTCGGCCTCGGCATCACTCTCGGTGACGAGGATGCTGCGCGAGACGCGCCAGATGTCCGGATCGGGGCGCCGTCCGGCCGCCTCGCATCCCTCGAGGTACTTCTCCCAGTGGCCGCGGAGATAGCGCCGGTGGAAGAACTGCCCGGAGATCGGGATCCAGCCCCGCTCGCCCGCGGTCTTGGCGCTGTTGGAATTGGGCGTGAGGAGAGACAGCGCGATGGGCGGGTGCGGCTTCTGGTAGGGGCGCGGGACGTAGCCCACCTTGAACTCGGGCCAGATGCCCTGCGTCAGCGAGATCTTCCAGAAGCGGCCGTCGATCTCGTAGGGCGGGTCCTGGGACCAGAGCTTCAGCACGGTCTCGATGGACTCGATCACCATCTGGGGGCGCAGCTCCGCCTGGCCCACGTCGAACATCTCAAGGTCGCTGATGAGCCCGCCCGGCCCGATGCCCATGATGAAGCGCCCCCGGCAGAGGTGGTCGAACATGGCCGCGTGCGCCGCCACGGTCGCCGGGTGGAGCTGGGGCAGGTTGATGACGCCGGTCCCGAAGCGGATCTGCGTGGTGCGCGGGATGAGCGTGGCGAGGAAGATCAGCGGGGACGTGATCCGCTCGGTCCAGGAGCTGAAGTGCTCGCCGACGAAGGCCTCGGTGAAGCCCAGGCGGTCGGCCAGGACGATCGCCTCCTGGTCCTCCGCGAGGATGGTCGCGTAATCGCGGTCCGGGTGGTGCATGGGCATCGTAAACAGGCCGAGCTTGACGGTCACAGGGCGGCTCCTTTAGCGCAGCGTCTTTCTCAGCCAGGATTTCCGATATGGACCCATTTTCTCTTCCCTCTTGCGGGGGATCGTCGCGCCCCGCGCGGGGCGCGTGGATTGAACGCGGAACCTCACCGCCGATTCACCGTCGGCTGGCCGGCCGGGTGCGAGCGCGTTACGGCTCGTCGATGCCTACTCGCCCGCCCGGCCCGAAAGCAGGATGCGCTCGACCTGGTCGGCGACGAGGGTCGCGAAGCGGCTGAGCGTCTCAGCGTCGTTCACCGACGCGAGCGACCCGGTCGAATGGTCCACCACCGCGATCGGATAGTCCGGGATGCCTTGCGCGCGGCACATTCCCCGGCCGGTGGTCTCCACGAGCTTCTTCACCCCGACGGCCGCAGACGGAATCCCGCGTCGCTCCAACGTGATGGCGTCGAGCACACTGCCCGACGTGCAGGACCCTCAGTCACCGACGCCGGTGATCGCGCCGTCCGCGCGGGCGGCGATCTCGGCAAGCATCGGTTCGGGTGCGATGTTGCCGAGAAATGGCTTCTCGAGGAACACGACCTCGCGAATCTGGTAGCGTTGCTTGAGGAGGTCGAGGGCCTCCGAGAGGATGCGGTCCCCGAATGCCCGGCCGTTCCAGATGACACCGATCGTCTTGTCGTTCAGCGTCGCGAGCCGCGGAGCGACGCCGCTCCGGCCGCGCGCCGATCCTGCCGTGGGATTGAGCACCTTCATCATGGCTGGTCCCTCCCGTTCAGGCCGCTGTTGTTCGCACGGGTTTCGTCACAGGATCCGTCGACACGCCGTAGGGCACCACGTACGCCATGCGGATGCCGGCATTGCCGCCGCCAACGACCACGTAGATGTCCGCGCGTCGCGCGAGCGATCCCGGCGACTGCATGAAGCGGTCGTACTCGTTTGGCTCGAAGAGGTAGACGAAGCGCTCCTCGTCGCCCGGCATGATGTCGCGGGTGAAGTCGGCGAAGGCATCCGGTTTGTCAGCCATGACACCCCATGTCCCGCGGCGCTTCAGGTCCGCGACCGAGCGTCGGCACCGTTTCCACAGGTAGTCGCGCACGTCGCGCTTCGTCCAGCCGTGCTCGATGAAGACCGCGGCATGCTGGGGTGAGACGAAGACCGTGTACGTGCCGCGGAAGAACTCGCTCGTCGAGAGGTCGTCCACAAGGGTATCGAGCAGCCCCTCCGGCGTCGACCGGGGGCAGTGCAACTGATGGAGTCCGGGGTAGAGTGAAATCGCTGTCACCGTTGATGTCTCGCGCGGGAAGCCGAGCGCGACATGGAGCGGATCCCATGCGGTGGACTCGTCTTCCGCGATGAAACCGACGGCGCGGAATGGGTTGCCCCACTGGCCGCGCTGGATGCCGTCCGGCCGCGCCTCGGCGCAGTTCCACAAGAGGAGGCTCATCGCGCGCGCGCACGTCGCGTTCGGGCGCATGGTCGGGCCGAAGAGGTAGAGCCCGCTGTTGAATCCGAGCACGCGCACGAGCGGCCCGTTCACGATGAACATCGGCCATGGGCTGCCGAGACTCGCCATGTGGTTGAACTTGTACGCGGGGTCCGTGATCGCCTCGACGGCCGCCACGAGCACCGGCATGTAGGCGGGGAGGCATCCGGCCATGGCGGCGTTGATCGCGAGGTGCTCGGCCGTGAGCACCCGATCGCGTTCGGGGATCTCGCCCAGCACGTGATCGGGCGCGAGGCCGGCGTGCTCGAGGAACGGCAGTACGCGTTCGCGGGTAGGCGGGATGATCGGGAGACCATCCGTCCAGCCCTTTTCGTAGAACAGCTCCACGGCGGCGAAGGGGTCGGCGACCTCCAGTTCCTCCGCGGTCAGCAACTTCGACGTCATCGGTCAGACTCCTTTGGGACGTGCCGCAGAATCTCCACGAGCGCCGTTTCCCCAACCGCCGGGACCTCGATCGCATCTCGCCACGGAACGCGGTCTATCCGGGATTTCCGATGAGGGTCTGCCGAAAGAGACTCCATGTCAAGTGGCCCTCGGCCAACTGGAGTGTGGCCTAAGGAAAAGTCTTCTTCAGATGGTACAGCTTGAACGGGCGGCGAGGGAAACCCTCCACGACGCCGATGACTTCGTAGCCCAACTTCTGGTAGAAGAGCGGCGCCTGGAAGCTGAGCGTGTCGAGGAAGAGCCTGTCACAGCCTCTGGCCCGGGCTTCTTGCTCCGCCGCGGCTAGGAGGCGTTGCCCGTAGCCCTGTCGCCTCAAGTCCTGGCGGACCCAGAGTGTCTGGACCTGGCAGGCCCCGCACCAGGTCCACCCGTGAAGGCCGGCCACGATCACGTCTGCGTCGTCCTGGACGAAGATGGACAGCCACTTGCCGTCGTCGGAACCGGTCTGCTCGACGCCGTAGTCGTAGAGCTGATCTTCGAGGAAGCGAATGTCCTTGGGCGCCGGTTCGACTTCGATCTTGAGGCTCTGCATGTCCGCTGAAGGCCCCCTTTTTGCCGATGCTAGACGAACGCGGCCCCCCTCGCAAGGCCCGCAGCGAGGTGGAGCGCGCTACGGGTTATGAGGTAGGCTAGGAAGCCATGCACACCTTGAGACTCGTCCGCTGGGCCAGTGCCGTCGCCTTTCTTGCCGCCCTTGCGCCAGGCGTCGCCGGACCCGCGCTGGCGGCCGACCCGTTCGTCTCCGTGGGCGACGAGTTGGCCGTTGGCAAGAACCGGACGGGCGAGGCCTGCCGGCTCAAGCTCACGGGCATCCGAGCCGACACGGGCTTTCGAGGGTTCAGTCTCTACTGCGACGGCTGGACGCAGCCGAGCGGCGGTATCTGGGCCTTCAACACCGGCAAGGGCTTTACGCTCGACAAGCTCCTGACAGACAGCGTCTGGGAGAAGAACTTCTCCCAGCGCCTGGGAGGCTGCGGCGCGGTCGAGGCCACCACGCTTGCCTTGGGCACACCCGCGGCTCTGCGCGAGTGCCGGCGAAAGGACGGCGGTTGGAAGGCCCTCGTCGTAGGGGCGATCATCGGCGGCCGCGGCTACGGCCTCGAGACCTTCCCGACCAACCTGCCCCTGCTCGAGGCCGCCGTCGAGGTGCTCGAGGGCAAGCGCCCCGCCGCCGAAGTGGCAGGCTCGAAGGGCTCGATCTCGGCCGCCATTCGCCGGGCCGAGGCCATGGTGGACGCCAGCGGCAAGCTCAGCGGTGTCGGAGACGTGGGCGCCCGCGCTGTCTTGTTCCGCGTTGGGACGCTCCGCAACTGGGCGGGCGACTACCCCGGCTCCGAGACGGCGTACCGCCGCGTGCTCGATATCGAGGAACGCGCGGGCGGTCTCGACCAGCCGGCATCTGGGCGGACGTTGGCGGAGATCGCGCTCCAAGTCGGCTACCAGGGCGGCCGCTTCGAGGAGGCAGAGCAGCTTTACAACCGCGCCGAGCCGCTCGTCCAGAAGAGCCTCTCGTGGATCGACCGGCCGTATTACCTGGCCTACCGGGCAAACACCGAACGCGTGCGCGGGCGCCCCACGGTCGGGCTGCCGCTGGCCGAGGAGGCGGTGCGGCTGCGCGACCAGCGCGAGATCCGGGTCGGGAACGAACCGTCCGGGCTCGCGCATGCCCTCGTGTCGCTGGGCCGGACACAGCTCGCCCTCAAGCGGCTCGACGAGGCGGAGCGGAGCGTGTCGCGGTCGCTCGACATCGTCCAGAAGCCGGGGCAGGACGCCGATTTCCGCGCTTGGTGGGCCGGCGAGTCCCAATCGTGGTTGGGACGGATCCACGTTGAGCAGAAGCGCTACGCTGACGCCCGAAAGCAGTTCGAGGCTGCGCTCGAGCGGCGGCGGCTCCTCTTCGGCGACTCGGTCACGGCCGCCGACGCCTACCGGGACCTGGGCGCGCTGTCTCGCGTCGAGGGCAACATGCCTGCGGCGCTCCAGGCCTTCAGGAAGGAGGCGGAGATCTACGCCGTGGATCCCGTCGCGCGGAGCCGCGTGCGTCCGCAGTGGTTGGTCCCGTACATGGACGCGTTGTTCGAAGCCGCCGCCGGCGATTCCGCCCAGCGCGAGGTGCTCTATGCCGAAGCCTTTGCCGCCGCCCAGCTGCCGAGGGAGGGCGACACGGCGCGCGCTATTACCAACCTGGCGGCCCGGCTCGACACCGCCGACCCCGCCCTGCGTGCTGTCGCGCGCGAGTACCAGGAGGCGCTCCGCGGGCGCGACACGGCGCGGCGCGAGCTGGCGCTCATGACCCTGCTCCCCGCGGACAAGCGCGAGCCCGCGCGCGAGGCCGAGCTCGCGAAGGAGCTTCAGGCCGCGGAGGCGCAGGTGGCGAGCCGCGAGGGCCGGCTCCAGGCGGAGTTCCCGCGCTACGCGGGGCTGGTCGCAGCGCGGCCCCTGGCACTCAAGGAGCTGGGTGGTCTCCTGCGCCCCGGCGAAGGGCTGCTCTCGATCCTGACCACGCGGAACGCGACCTATGTGTTCCTCGTGCGCGACGGCAAGCTCCACGCGCACCGCGCCGCCATCGGCGCCGCGGCGCTCGACAAGAGCGTGCGCGACCTGCGCAAGGGGCTCGATCTCGCGGATGGTCAGCTCCGCGACTTCGACGTGGCGGCGGCGCACAAGCTGTATACCGAGCTGATCGCGCCTGTCTCAGCAAAGCTCGGCGGCGCCACCCACTTGATCGTCGTGCCGTCGGGGCCGCTCCTCAGCTTGCCGCTGGGACTTGTCGTGACCAAGCCGGCCCCGCAGCCGCAACCGGCAGCCGCGCCCGAGAAGCGGGACTACCGGCCGGTGTCTTTCCTCGGCAAGCAGGTGCCCATCAGCGTCCTGCCTTCGATGGGCTCGCTGAAGAGCCTGCGCGCGGTGGCCGGCCGCTCGAAGGCGCCCCAGCCCTTCATCGGGTTCGGCGATCCCGCTTTCGCGGGCGCCCCGGCAGACACGCGCAATCTCGCCGCGCTCGCGAAGCTGTGCCGGGAGGGCGCGGGAGTGGACGTCGAGCTCGTGCGCGGGCTGCCGCGGCTTCGCGAGTCGGCGGGCGAGCTCCGGCAGATCGCGCAGACCCTCAAGGCGCTGGAGTCGGACGTGATCCTGGGCGCGCAGGCAACCGAGAAACGCGTGCGGAGCACGGACCTCAGCCAATACCGCGTGGTCGTCTTCGCGACCCACGGCCTCCTGCCGGGCGAGCTCAAGTGCAAGGGCGAGCCGGCGCTGGCGCTGACGCCGCCCGCGACGGGGAGCGCCGATGAAGACGGGCTGCTCGACGCCGGCGAGGTCGCCCAACTCAAGCTCGACGCCGATTGGGTCGTGCTCTCGGCTTGCAATACCGCGGCGCCCGACGGCGGGTTGGGCGGCCAGAGTCTGTCGGGCCTGGCGCGAGCCTTCTTCTACGCCGGCGCGCGGTCGCTCCTGGTCTCCCACTGGGCGGTCGCCTCCCAGCCCACCGTGGTGCTGACCACGAGCCTCTTCGAGGCCTACACGCGCGACGCGACCGTCGGCCGCGCCGCGGCGCTCCGCACGGCCCAGGCCAAGCTCCAGGGCGATCCCGCCACCTCGCATCCGGCTTTCTGGGCGCCCTTCGTCCTGGTGGGCGACGGGGGCCAACCGTAACGTCCGCGATGGAGGGCGTGGTCGCCTGTGTCGCCTATGCGGAAGGGCGGCGCGTGCGCGATGTCGCGATCCCGGACATTAGCGAGGCCCTCAAGGAAGCCGGCGTCTTCGTGTGGGTCGGCCTGCACGACCCCTCCCCCGAGCTGCTCCAGCAGATTCAGAAGGAGTTTGGCCTCCACGACCTGGCGGTCGAGGACGCGCAGGTCGCCCACCAGCGGCCGAAGCTCGAGCAATACGGCGACTCCATCTTCGTCGTGCTGCGCCCGGCGATCCTTGCGTCAGATCAGGAGCGCATCGAGCTGGGCGAGACGCACCTGTTCTTGGGGTCGCGCTATATCGTCTCCATCCGGCACGGAGACACCCCCGGCTACGCCGCCGTCCGCACGCGCTGCGAGAGCACCCCGGCGCTTTTGGCCAAGGGGCCGGGCTTCGTCCTCTACGCCGTCATGGACTTCATCGTGGACCACTACTTCCCGGTCCTCGACACCTTGGGTGATCAGCTCGAACGCCTCGAGGACGAGATCTTCAGCGAGACTTTCGACCGGAAGACCGTCCAGCGCATCTACGATCTCAAGCGCAACCTGGTTGAGGTCAAGCGCGCCGTCTCACCGCTCGTGGACGTGTGCAACCGGCTCGTGCGCTTCGATATGCCGCTGATCCCCGAGGACACGCGTCCGTACTTCCGCGATGTTTACGACCACGCGATCCGGATCAACGAGCACGTGGACACGCTGCGCGAGCTCCTGACGGGCGCGCTCGAAGCGCATCTGTCCCTGACCGCGGTCGCGCAGAACGATGCGATGAAGAAGCTCGCGGGGTGGGCGGCCATCATCGGTGTGCCCACCATGGTCGCGGGCGTCTACGGGATGAACTTCAAGTTCATGCCCGAGCTTGAGTGGCGCTACGGCTACCCTGGGGTCATGGCGTGCATGGCCGCGGTCTGCGGGTTCCTCTACTACCGCTTCAAGCGCTCCGGCTGGCTCTGATCTCGGTGGACGGATTGCGCATTCGGGATGCCCGTTCGGACGACCGCGGCGCCATCGAGGCGGTCACGCGGGCCGCCTACGAGCAATACGCCGCCTTGATGCCGGCGCACTGGGAAGGCTACCGCCAGAACATCCTGGCCACGCTCGCGGCCGCGCAGCCCGAGGCGCAGATCGTGGCGGAAGAGAAGGGCGGCGTTGTCGGCTCGGTTCTGCTCTACCCGGCTGGAAGCGTGATGGCCAGGCCCGGTGGCGGATCGATCACGCTGGCGGAACCGGAGGTGCGCCTCCTGGCCGTCGCACCCGCAGCACGGGGCCGGGGCGTTGGCGCCACGCTCATGCACGAGTGCATCCGCCGCGCGCGCGAGTCGGAAGCGGCGGCTCTGACGCTCCATACCACCGACATCATGCAGGCGGCCATGCGGTTATACGAGCGGCTGGGCTTCCGGCACGCTCCGGAACTCGATATCCAGCCTGCGCCGGGCGTGACCATCAAGGGCTACCGCCTCGGCCTGGAGGCGCCAGCCTCCTGAACATCGGGGTCAGGTCTTGCAATCCAACACCAGGTCTGATCCGATGATTCACGCCGCGGTTGAGTCTGGTTGGCGATGTATGAATGCAAGACCTGACCCCGATCCCCACAGAGCCTGCACATGCCCGTAGTGTGTGAGCAGTTCAAGGTGATTTACCCAACATAAGGTAAGCTCTTCTATGCTCGACTTTTCCGTCCTTCCCATCTTCCTGCTCGCAGTGCTCGCCTTGGCGATCGTCCCTGGTCCAGATCTGGCGCTCATCGTTTCGCATGCGCTCGCGCGCGGAGTCCGAGCAGGTGTGTGGTGTTCCGTAGGCATCGCCGTGGCCGGAGTACTTCAGACTGCCTTGGTGGCGTTCGGCTTGGGACAGTTGATGCAACGCATGCCGGTCATCGCCGACGCCGTGCGCCTGGTTGGGCGGCCTATCTGATGTGGATCGGGATGGGCATGCTTATGAAGGTGAGGCGTAGGGGTGAGGGGGCCTCCGAGGCACCAAGAATGGTCGACCTCGAGACCTCATATGGTTGGCTCTCGCGGGGTCTGATCAACAATCTGCTCAATCCCAAAGCGCTGCTCTTCTTCAGCTTGTTCCTTCCTCAATTCGTCACGGTGCGGGGCGGCAAGATGACGTTGCAGATCGTTGTGCTGGGCTTGATCCTGACGGTCGTCGTGATGGTGGTGAATGTAGGCGTTGCGTGGGCCGCGGGCTCGGTACGTCGAGCTTTCAGGCCGGGCGGCAGATTCGACCATGTGGGCACCGGCCTGCTGGGACTTGTTTTTGTCGGCCTTGCGCTTCGGATGGTGTTCCAAGCGGGCCGCGCCCGCTAACGCGCAGGGCCTCGCTCAGGCCATCGCGGGATCAGCGGATGCCGGCGCGCATGAAGCTCTGGACGAACTGGCGCTGGAAGAGCAGGAAGGCGATCAGCAGCGGGCCGGAGGTCATGAGTGTCGCAGCGGTGATGATGGACCAGTCCACGCCCTGATCGCCCGACGAGAAGATCTGGAGCCCCACCGTCAGCGGCCGCGAGTTGACCGAGTTGGTGACGATGAGGGGCCAGAGGAAGTTGTTCCAGTGGTAGCTGACCGACACGAGCCCGTAGGCGACATAAACGGGTTTGGCCAGCGGCACGTAGACCTTCCAGAGCACTTCGAGCGGCCCGGCGCCCTCGACGCGCGCGGCCTCGTCCAGCTCCTTCGGCACCGTCTTGAAGGTCTGGCGCAGGAGGAAGATGCCGAACGCCGAGGCCATGTAGGGCAGGCCGATGGCGAGGAGCGTGTCGAGGATGCCCAGCCGGCTCATGGTCCGGTAGTTTTCCACGATCAGCACGTCGGGCATGATCATCAGCTGGACCAGCACGAGCATGAAAGCGACATCGCGCCCGCGGAAGGTGAAGCGCGCGAAGGCGTAGGCCGCCAGCGTGCAGAGGACGAGCTGGGCGGCCAGGGTCATGGTCACGAGCAGGATCGTGTTGAGGAAGTAGCGCGCGAAGGGCGCCGCGGCCCAGGCCTTCGCGAAGTTCTCCATGGTCAGCGGCGCCGTCGGCACGAAGTGAGTGGAGAACTCCGACGGATGAAAGGCCGTCCACACTGCGTAGGCCAGCGGCAGCGCCCAGAGAAAGCCCAGGAGCCAGGCGCCGAGAGTCTCGAGCGCGCGGGTTCTCATTGATAGTGCACCCGGCGGTCGAGGAAGAGGAACTGGCCCATGGCGAAAGCCGCCAGGATGACCAGCAGGACGAGCGTCAGCGCCGCCGCGTAGCCGGCGTCCCAGAACTTGAAGCCCACGTCGTAGATGTAGTAGAGGAGGAGCGACGTGGCGTTGTCAGGCCCGCCCTTGGTCATCACGATGATGTGGTCCACCAGCCTGAAGGAATTGATCACGGCGTTGATCAGCACGAACAGCGTGGTCGGCATCAGGAGCGGGAAGGTCACGCGCCGGAAGAAGTACCAGCGCCCCGCGCCCATGAGCGCGGCCGCCTCGCCCAGGTTGGGCGACATGGACTGCAGCGCCGCCAGGTAGAAGATCATGAAGAAGCCCGCTTCCTTCCACACCGTCACGACGATCAGGCAGGGGAGCGCGGTGCTCTGGGTGCCGAGCCAGTTGTGGCTCGGCAGGCCGAAGAGCCCCGTGATCTGCTCGAGCAGGCCGTAGCCCGGCGTGTAGAAGAAGAGCCAGATGTTGGCGACGGCGATCATGGGCAGGACCGTCGGCGTGAAGAACGACAGGCGCAGGAGGCCGCGGCCAGGGATCTTGCCGTTGACCCAGATCGCCATGAGGATCGCCAGCACGATCGACAGCGGAATGGTGGCCAGCGCGTACCAGATGTTATTGGCGAGGACCTGCCAGAACACCGGGTCCTCGGCCATCGCCCGGTAGTTGTCCATCCCGACCCACACCGACGGGCGACTCGGCTTCGCCGTCGAGAAAAAGCTATGGTACAGCGTCGCCGCCGTCGGGAAGTGCGTGAACGTCACGAGCAGCAGGGCGGCGGGCAGCAGCAGCAGCCACCCCTGCACGGTCTGGCGACGCACTAGCGTCGGGAAGCCCGCAGGATGCGCTCAGCCTCGCGCTGGGCGTCCTTCATCGCCTGCTCCGCCGTCTTGGTGCCGGTCAAGGCCGCCTGGAGGCCGTCGTTGAGCGCCTTCGTCACGCGCTGGTTGTCGTGCGTCGAGAGCTCCGCGACGGCGTACGGGAGCTGGTCGCGCGCCACGGCGGCGGCGGGGAAGCCGGCTACGTATTGCTTCATCACCGGCGTCTCCCACGCGTCGGGGCGCACGGCGACGTAGCCCGTGTCGATGCCCCACTGGGCCGCGCGCTGGGGCGAGGTGATCCACTTGATGAACTTGAGCGAGGCCGCCTGCTGGGCGGGCGTGCTCTTCTTGAAGATGTGGAAGTTGCCGCCGCCCGTCGGCGAGCCGCGCCGCTTGCCCGCCGGCAGCATCGCAACGCCGAACTCGAACTTGGCGTTGTTCTTCACGTTGGTCAGGTTGCCCGTGGTCGTCCACATCATCGCGGTCTGGCGCTCGAAGAAGTCCTTCGGCGTCGTGCCCCATTCGATGATGCCGGGGGGCA
>Ga0315281_10012282_pt1 | contig 11687 bp, 8 predicted proteins | sample YL17G07_0_MG_FD_204540 | JGI IMG/M metagenome (GOLD analysis project Ga0315281, IMG submission 204540) | Sediment microbial communities from Yellowstone Lake, YNP, Wyoming, USA - YL17G07_0 | ecosystem: Environmental > Aquatic > Freshwater > Lake > Sediment | place: USA: Wyoming | collected... | reverse complement strand
GCCACTTGAGCGATGCGATCGGTTCATGCGTGATGCTCACCGAGCCGTCCTCGTTCACCGCTTTGAGAACGCCCTGCGCCTGATGCCCGACGGGCTTTGCCTTGGGTTGTGGCTTCGCATCGGCTGTACCCATGCCGCTCAACGCCGCCTTGAGATTGCTTTCCGCGTCGATCAGGAAGTTGGCCGAAGTGACGACCTGCTCGCCTTCTGCGATACCTCCCAATACTTCGACATAATTTTCACTGCGGCTGCCGAGCTTGACCGAGCGCGGCTCAAACCGCCCATGCGCCAGTTGCACCAGCACGACTTGACGCGTGCCGCTATCGATTACGGCGGAGGTGGGAACGGTGAGCACTTTGCCGCCGCTGCCTGCCGGCAGCATGACTTGCGCGAACATGGCGGGCTTGAGCAGCCCCTTGGGATTGGCAAGTTCCACGCGCACCTGCACGGTGCGCGTGGCAGGGTTCAGCGTCGGATAAACGAAATCCACCTTGCCGTCGAATCGCTGCGCCGGGTAGGCATCCACGCTGGTCTGCACGCCATCGCCCAGCCTGATCGAACCGATGTCCTGTTCGGCCACTTCGGCCAGCACCCACACCGAGGACAGATCGGCGATCTGGTACAGCATCTCGCCCGGCATGAAGCGCATCCCCTGCACCGCTTTCTTTTCCAGCACGATGCCGGAAACCGGCGCGTGGAAGGTCAGGTTGCGTTTGGTATTGCCGCCCGCCAATTGCCTGATCTGCGCATCGGTGATGCCCCAATTCTTCAACCGTGCCATGCTGGATTCGGCGAGTTGCTTCATGCCATCCTTGGCGCTGTATTCTGGCGCATCGCCATCCGCGTTTTGCAGCGACGTTTCACCCTGTTTGGCCAGCGCGTATTCGCGTTGTGCCGACACCAGCTCCGGGCTGTACACATCGAACAGCGGCTGCCCTTTGCTGACGGCCTGGCCGCTGGTGTTGACGTAAAGCCGCTCCACCCATCCCTCGAATTTTGGCGCGATGGTATAAATGCGCCGCTCGTTGATTTCGATGCGCCCCGCCGCGCGTATCGTTTTGTCCAGCGCGCGCAAGGTGGCCGCTTCGCTCTTCACGCCGAGCTTCTGTACTTTTTCGACACTGAGGCTGACGCTACCATGTCCGCCCTGCTCCGCTTCGCCTTCGTACACGGGAACATAGTCCATTCCCATCGCATCTTTTTTCGGCGCCGGCGAAGTGTCCGGCAAACCCATCGGGTTGCGGTAATACAGTATCTTTCGTGCCGGCTCTTTGGATACCGCCTGCTCAGTCCTCAGTCCTGATTCCTCAGTCCTCTGGCTGCCCAACCAATATCCGCCTGTCGCCACAGCTGCCACCAATACCGCAATGAGGATTCCGTTTATGCTTTTCATAATTCTTCTCCCAACAAACGTTCTATGTCCGCAAGTCGCGCCTGCGCCTCGAATTGCGCTTTGAGCCGTTGCTGTCTGGCCTTCAGGATTTGCCGCTGTGCGTCCAGCAATGTGGCGAAATCCACCTTGCCGGTTTCATACCCGGCAAGAGCGGACCGGTAAGTGAGTTCGGCTTGCGGAAGCAGGCGCAGGGTGACCAGCGATTCGGTGCGTCGCGCGGTATCGATCCCTGACGCACCTTCCGATAAATCCGAAAGCATCTGGTTGAGCAGCGCTTCCTTGCGCGCGCCGGAGGCCGCCAGCATCGCTTCCGCCTCGCGTTCCTGCGAACGGCGCGACGCTTGTTGCAGCGGGATATTGAGTTCAACCATCAAGTCCCAGCTTTTCACCGTATTGCCGGATTGGGTCGGTGCCACCCCCAGCGTGAAGCCGGGATAGCGATTGATATAGGCAAGATCGCGGCTCTTTTCGGCAGATTGAATACGCGCATCGGCGATTTGCAATTGCGGGTTGCGTGCGCGCAACTTCGCTTCCAGCAACGGGTAATCAAGTTGTGCTGCCACAGGTAACGGGCGCAGTTGCGCGGGTTGCGCCAGCGGTGCCATCGCGGGGCGCGACAGCAAGGCGTTCAACCGCCCGTGGGTGTGATGCTGCTCTTTTTCCAGATCAATCAGTTCGGCGTGCAAATCGGTTTGCTCGACTTGCGCGCGAATCACATCCTGCTGCGCGCCCATTCCGTTGGCATAGCGCGTCTGCGCGATTTGTTCCAGGCTCCCCATTAAATTGAGCGTTTCGCGTGCCAGCCGCTCACTGCCAGACAGGTAGTAATACATCGCGTAGGTCGACTTGATCTTGCCCGACAGCTCCGCCCAGGTCGCCGCAGTCTGCCCATTGGCCTGCGCAACTTGCGCCTCGGCGGCCCCGCGCTGCAAATCGCGCTTGCCGAACCACGGCACGCTTTGCATCAACGTGTAACGTGTGCTGCCCACCTGTGAGGGCAGCAGGCTGGCATCCTTGTCCGTGCCCTTGTTGGTAAAGTCCATCAGCTCGGTGCGCAATACCGGATCAGGCAAGGCCGCGGCGGGTTGTACGCGTTGCGCTGCGGCATCCGCCTCATAACGCATCGCCGCGAATTCGGGGTTGTGTTCGCGCGCATAATTCAGCAAGCCCTGTACGTTCGCGCCGAGAGGCAATTCACCGGCTTGCACGGACATGCCGAACAGGCAACCGAGCAGCCAAAATACGATCAATTTTTTCATCTTCACTCCTGCCGCAAGGGTACGGTACGCCGTACCCCTACGGTTGGTTAATTACCTTGCCGGTTCAATGTGCGTAACGATATAGTCGTCACCCATTTTTTCCATCATGAAGCGCACTTTGCTGCCAGGCTGGATGGACTCCAGTTGTTGCGCCTGTTTGACGCGATAGCCCATGGTCATGGCGGGCATTTTGACGCTGGCAATCTCGCCGTGCTGCAAAGTGATTTTGCCGCCCTTATGATCAACCTTTTTGGCAACACCATCAATCAACGGCATTGCTTTTGCCTGTGCTTGGTTCATTGGCTGCATCGCTTCGTGATTCATCGCATGGCCGGGTTTGTACACATCCACGACGGGCAGCGGTTGCGCCATGCCCGGCCAAGTCGCGCCCAGCGCGGCACACAGAGCAAAACTACGCAGCATGGCAAGTTTCTTTTGATTAAGTCTCATGATCCGAATCCTCAAAATGTAATGAGCGGGCAGACGCAGTGCGGCTGCCGAACGATTCGGGACGAGGTTTTATGCCGACAAATGCAGCGTAATGGGGAAAAACTAAAGACACTCGTCCCGCGTTAGGCGCGAGCGAGCGGAGGGTGGTCGAGCGGGGTAGGGGTGGTGGATTGAAACTGTGTCAAAACGGGAGTGAACAATTGCGCCAAGGGTTGAGCTTTGGTTGTCTCGATCGTTGCCGCAGCCATATATCCGCAACAGGCGAGCTGGCAAACGCCGCAATTGCCATGAGTGCTGCTTTGTTGGTCTTGATGGTTGTCGCAATCCCCGGCGGATGGGTCCTGATGCGCGGCAAGATGGGGAGTTTGCGTGTGTTGATGTGTTGCTGAAGTCTGCTGCGAGTCATACCCGCCCTGTTGTGCGGCCATAGGACAATCGCCGCCCATCGTCGGCATGGCAACCGACACAGCCAAGGCATTGCCGCTGAATAGCGGGAGCCAAACGGCCAGGAGCAGGACAGCAAATTTTTTGAATGTGCGGAACATGTGCGCAGTTTGCGGCAAACCGTAACGAACTGTCAATCGGACTGGGTTCGTGGGAATTAAGTTCCATATGCGACCCTCGATAACAGGAAACGGGTGCGATTCAAACCGATGTGGCATCAATCGCGCCAATCGGCAAGGGGATGCGTATTGGGTAGGGGCGATTCACGAATCGCCCGGGCAATTCGTGAATTGCCACTACGCCACATCAGTTTGAATCGCACCCACACGAAACCCTCAATTTGCCGGATATGGGCGGTGCAGGTAAAATCGCGCCCCTTGCGGCGATTGTGCGCGTGCGGCAGATTTCATCATCCGGTAGGTATTTGGTACCTGGCATCTGGCGCGTGTGGCATCCCGAGTAATTTGAGCGAGTAAACGTGAAACCCATCCTGAAATCGACCAAGCTTTCCAGTGTGTGCTACGACATTCGTGGGCCGGTGATGGAGCGCGCCAAGCAGATGGAGGAAGAAGGCCAGCGCATCATCAAGCTGAACATCGGCAACCTTGCGCCGTTCGGCTTCGAAGCGCCCGAGGAAATCCAGCAGGATGTGATCCTGAACCTGCCGAATTCGTCCGGCTATTCCGATTCCAAGGGTATGTTCGCGGCGCGCAAAGCGATCATGCACTACTGCCAGTCCAAGAAAATCGCGGGTGTCGGGCTGGAAGATATCTACATCGGCAACGGCGCATCCGAGCTGATCGTGATGGCGATGCAGGGCTTGCTCAACACCGGCGACGAGGTGCTGGTTCCGGCGCCGGATTATCCGCTGTGGACGGCGGCGGTCACGTTGGCGGGTGGCACGCCGCGCCATTACCTGTGCGACGAGGCCAGTGAGTGGATGCCGGACTTGGCGGATATACGCGGCAAGATCACCGAGAACACCCGCGCCATCGTCGTCATCAACCCGAACAATCCGACCGGTGCGTTGTACTCGGATGACATTTTGAAAGGGATTATCCAGATCGCGCGCGAGCATCAATTGATCATTTTCGCTGACGAGATTTACGACAAAATGTTGTATGACGGTGCGAAGCACACCTCGATCGCCTCAATGGCCGACGATGTGCTGTTCCTCACCTTGAACGGCTTGTCAAAGAACTACCGCGCCTGCGGCTATCGCGCCGGCTGGATGGTGGTGTCGGGCGAGAAAAAACATGCGCAGGATTACATCAACGGCCTGACCATTCTCGCCTCGATGCGGCTGTGTTCCAACGTGCCGGGGCAGTTCGCCATCCAGACTGCGTTGGGCGGTTACCAAAGCATCAATGATCTGGTTGCGCCGACGGGGAGGTTGTGTAAACAGCGTGATTTGGCTTACAAACTGCTCACTGCGATTCCCGGAGTGACGTGTGTTAAGCCGAAGGCGGGTCTTTATCTGTTCCCGCGCTTTGACCCGAAAATCTACCCGATCGAAGACGACCAGAAATTTATCCTCGAGTTGCTGGAAACCGAAAAGGTGCTGGTGGTGCAGGGCACGGGTTTCAACTGGATACATCCCGACCACATCCGCATCGTATTTTTGCCGAATGCGGATGATCTGACAGAGGCATTCGGGCGCATCGCGCGCTTTCTGGAAAGCTACCGTAAGAAACACGGAACATAGGTAGGGTGGGCACGATTTTGTGCCCACCGTTTATCCGCGTGGGCACAAAATCGTGCCCACCCTACACATCAGGAAACAAAATGAAAACGAGTAAAGCGAGTTTCGGTGAAGGTTCACGTGAGCAGGGCGAATGTTATGCCGGAACCAAGCCAATCAACGTAGGCCTCCTCGGTATCGGCACAGTCGGCGGCGGCACTTTTACCGTGCTGCAACGCAACGCGGAAGAAATCACCCGCCGTGCGGGCCGTCCGATCCGCATCATCGTGGTGGCGGACAAAAATGTGGAACTGGCGAAGCAGGTCACTGGCGGTACCTGCCGCATCACCGACGATGCGTTCTCGGTAGTGAGCGATCCCGAAGTGGACATCGTCATCGAATTGATCGGCGGCTATGGCGTGGCGAAGGAACTGGTGCTGAAAGCCATCGCCAACGGCAAGCATGTGGTCACCGCCAACAAGGCCTTACTGGCAACGCACGGCAACGAGATATTCAAGGCGGCGCAGGACAAAGGCGTGATGGTTGCGTTCGAGGCCGCGGTGGCGGGTGGTATCCCGATCATCAAGGCGCTGCGCGAGGGTTTGACCGCAAACCGCATCGAATGGATCGCGGGCATCATCAACGGCACCACCAATTTCATTCTGTCCGAGATGCGCGATAAGGGGTTGAGCTTTGACACCGTGCTGAAAGAGGCGCAGCGTCTGGGTTACGCCGAAGCCGACCCGACCTTCGACATCGAAGGTGTGGATGCGGCGCACAAGATCACCATCCTGGCTTCGCTGGCGTTTGGTATTCCGATGCAGTTTGACAAGGCCTACATCGAAGGCATCTCCAAACTGGATGCGGCGGACATCAGGTACGCCGAACAGCTCGGCTATCGCATCAAGTTGTTGGGCATTACCAAGCGCACGCCCGAAGGTGTGGAACTGCGCGTGCATCCCACGTTGATCCCGACGAAACGGCTGATTGCCAACGTCGAGGGTGCGATGAACGCGGTGCTGGTGCAGGGCGATGCCGTCGGCGCGACGCTGTATTACGGCAAGGGCGCGGGCGCGGAACCCACCGCCAGCGCAGTGATCGCCGACCTGGTAGATGTCACGCGTATGCATACCGCCGATCCGGAAAACCGCGTGCCGCATCTGGCGTTCCAGCCGAATGCGATGGCCGACTTGAAGATATTGCCGATGGACGAGGTGGTCACCAGCTACTACCTGCGCCTGCGCGTGCAGGACAAGCCCGGCGTGCTGGCCGACATCACGCGCATCCTCGCCGACGAACAGATTTCCATCGACGCGGTGATCCAGAAAGAACCCGCCGAAGGCGAAGAACAGACCGACCTGATCCTGCTTACCCACCAGACGCGCGAGAAACGCATCAACGCGGCCATCGTGAAGATCGAGGCGCTGGGTGTCGTCGCGGGCAAGGTAACCAGGCTGCGAATGGAAGAGCTGGGTAAGTAGCCATGACAAAATATAAGGGCATGACATCAGAGCAATTCTTGCAACATTTGCAATCTCATGCCGAATCCTTTGCTGCCGCAGTAGCGACCAATGAGGGTGATTGGATCATCAAAGGATTCATCGACGTATATCAGAGAATCTATACCATCTCTGTTGATACCAAGATTGTTTCCAAGGTTCTCGAGCTGCTGCTCTTTCCGATGTTCATTGAATTCGGTAAACAGCATGGTTTGGAAGTCGAATTGTCACCACATCAAAATTTTTACCCCGATCTAACATTTGTCGACAAGAAGGCGGGAAACAAATTCGCCGTCGATATAAAAAGCACCTATCGAGTCGATGATGCGAATGTGAGCGGCATGACACTAGGCGCATTTACTGGATACTTTCGTAATCGCAAGAGCAGAAAAAATACGCTGTATCCTTATGGCGAGTATCAAGGGCATTTTGTACTGGGTGTGATCTATTCAAAGCCCTTGAATGCGATTGACGAAAGAAAGCAGTACGAGTTGAAAGATATTAAGAAAATCCCATCAGTTATTAAAGACTTTCAATTTTTTGCACAACCTAAATATCGCATAGCAGCGTCAAGACCCGGGAGTGGAAACACCAAAAATATCGGTTCTACTGCGCGGATCGACCACCTATTGAATGGAGCGGGTGTTTTCGCGAAGTTGGGTGAAGAGGTCTATGACGATTACTGGATGTTCTATTTAACCAAGGATATGGCCAAGGCATTAGACATTGAGCGGCCATATACCAATTTGAAAACTTATCTGGATTACAAGCAGCGTGGAGTTGATACGTTGCGCAAATATGAAAAAGAAATTTCCGCGCTTGGTGATGACGAGACGAGTGGAGAGGAAGACGCGCAATGAGTTCACCGCCTCTCGTTCCTCCGATTAAATGTCAAGGAATTAAAACCAAGCTAGTGGCTGAGATAGCCCATATGGCTGGGGAGCTGTCTGATGGTCGATGGGTCGAGCCTTTCTGCGGTTCTAGTGTGGTTGCATTAAATCTTCAGCCCAAGCGGGCGTTGCTCTGTGATTCAAACATTCACATCATTCAATTTTACAAAGACATTCAGTCAGGTCGCCTAACCGCTCTTGGTGTAAGAGAGTTCTTGAGTGAGCAAGGGGCGAAATTACTCTCCATTGGAGAGGCGTATTTTTACGAGGTGAGAGAGCGCTTTAATAATGCGCCCAACTCTTTTGATTTTCTGTTTCTGAACAGGTCATGTTTCAACGGAGTGATGCGTTTCAACCGTTCCGGCAGATTCAATGTGCCGTTTTGCCGAAAGCCGGAAAGGTTTGCGCCAGCTTACATCACTAAGATAGTGAACCAGGTGCAAACCATTTCCAGAGTGGTGTCGGTTTCTGATTGGGAATTTAGGGTTGCCGACTTCAGAGAGTCTATTGCAACAGCAAAGCGTGGTGATTTCATATATGCAGACCCTCCCTACGCAGGTCGGCACACAGATTATTTTAATGGATGGTCAGAGAAGGACGAGACGGACTTGGCTGAGTTGCTCGCCAATTTGCCGTGCAAATTCATACTCTCCACTTGGCATAGCAATGAATTTAGAACCAACATGCAAGTAGAGCAAAACTGGGCATCTGACAATTTTCATGTATTTACCAAGGCGCATTACTATCACGTTGGTGCAGCAGAGGAGTTACGGCATCCCATGTTGGAAGCATTGATAACAAATTTTGGTTATAGCGAGGCCGTTGGTAGTCATGAGGTGCGTCAACAATCATTATTTGTTGAGCAACAGCGGGCGCGCTACCTCTCTATATAGAGCAGAACAAGGAAGAAAGAATAATGAAGTACATCTCCACCCGTGGCAACGCGCCCGCCATGAACTTCACGGAAATCCTGCTGGGCGGCCTCGCGCCCGACGGCGGTTTGTATCTGCCGGAGCAGTATCCGCAGGTGACGCGCGCCGAGCTGGATGCATGGCGCAAGCTGTCCTATGCCGATCTCGCCTTCGCGGTATTGTCGAAATTTATCACCGATATTCCGGCGGCTGACCTCAAGGCCATCATCGACAAGACCTACACCGCGCAGGTGTACAGCAACGGTCGCGCCGATTCGGATTTTTCGCAGATCACGCCGCTGCGCACACTGGAGCCGGGCGTGCACATCCTCGAGCTGTCCAACGGCCCGACGCTGGCATTCAAGGACATGGCGATGCAGTTGCTCGGCAATTTGTTCGAGTACGCGCTGGCGAAACAGCACGAAGAGTTGAACATCCTCGGCGCAACTTCCGGCGATACCGGCTCCGCCGCCGAATACGCGATGCGCGGCAAGAAGAGCATCCGCGTATTCATGCTGTCGCCGAACGGCAAGATGTCGGCATTTCAGCGCGCGCAGATGTATTCGCTGCAAGATGCCAACATCTTCAACATCGCCATCAACGGCATGTTCGACGACGCGCAGGATATGGTGAAAGCGGTGTCCAACGACCACGCGTTCAAGGCCAGATACAAAATCGGCACGGTCAACTCGATCAACTGGGCGCGCGTGTCGGCGCAGGTGGTGTATTACTTCAAGGGCTATTTCGCCGCGACGCAATCGAACGACGAACAGGTGGCGTTCTCGGTGCCGTCCGGCAACTTCGGCAACATTTGCGCCGGGCACATCGCGCGCATGATGGGGCTACCGATCGGCCAGCTCATTCTGGCGACCAACGAGAACGATGTGCTGGATGAGTTTTTCCGCACCGGCGTGTATCGCCCGCGCGGCACCGACCACACCTACGAGACCAGCAGCCCGTCGATGGACATATCCAAGGCTTCAAATTTCGAGCGTTTTGTGTTCGATCTGGTCGGGCGCGATGGCGCGAAGGTGCGCGAATTCTGGGGCAAGGTGGATGCGGGCGGCGCGTTCGACATCAACGGTACGGATTATTGGTATACGCTGCCGAAGTTCAATTTTGCTTCCGGCAAGAGCGCGCATTTTGACCGTCTCAAGACTATCCGCGAGTTGTGGGAGGAATACGGCGTGATGATAGATACCCACACTGCCGACGGCATCAAAGTGGGGCTCGAGCAACGCCGCCCCAGCTTGCCGCTGATCTGCCTGGAAACCGCATTGCCCGCCAAATTCGCCGAAACGATACAGGAAGCATTGGGACAAGACCCGCAACGCCCGGCGGGCTACGAAAACATTGAAAGCCTGCCGCAGCGCTTTGACGTGTTGCCGCCGGATGTGGAACAGCTCAAGGCGTTCATCGCGCAACGTGTGCCGCAGTAACTTGATTGCCCTCCCGTTTGCCGTGCGGCGTGCGCAGGGATGATGGGCATGGTATTTCTCGGGGAGCACCATCGAAACCCTGTTTCTTTTTGCCTGTATCAGCAGGTGCATGGTAGTACAATGGGCGAACTGCGATAAAATACCGCCGGTATCAGGCGTGGAAGTGAGCAAGCCATGAAAAGATTTTCCAGCAAGCAGTCTCGATTTTTCATCAGGCCGATTTGCGCTGCCGTGTTGTTGGCGGTTGCGGTGCAGGACGTACAGGCCAACCCGACCGGGGCATCCGTCATCAATGGGCAGGCCAGTTTTGCCACCAGCGGCAACACGCTCACCGTCACCAACACTCCCGGTGCCATCATCAACTGGCAAGGCTTTTCCATCGGCGCGAACGAGATCACCCGCTTCGCCCAGCAGAGCGCGGCCTCCACGGTACTGAACCGCGTCGTCAGCAGCAATCCCTCAAGCATTCTCGGCTCGCTGCAATCCAACGGGCGCGTGTTCCTGGTCAATCCCAACGGCATTATCTTCGGCGCGGGTGCGACGGTTGATGTGGCCGGGCTGGTCGCCACCACGCTCAATATCAGCAATGCCGATTTCATTGCCGGGCGCAACAATTTCACTGTCGTGCCCGGCGCACAGAACATCAGTAATGCCGGCAGTATCAATGCCCAAAGCGGCGGTCAAATCTACCTGATCGCACCCAACGTCGAGAACAGCGGGGTCATCACTGCACCGAACGGCGAGATACTGCTGGCAGCCGGACACAGCGTCGAACTGGTCGATACCACCAACCCCAATCTGCGCGTCAACATCACCGCCCCGGCGGGAGATGCCACCAACGTAGGGCAACTGATTGCGTCGTCCGGCAGTCTCGGCCTGTTTGGCACCGTGGTGCGCAACACTGGCACGGTCAGCGCTGACAGCGCGACCATGCAGGGCGGCAAGATTGTGTTCAAGGCCAGCCAGCGCGCGGAAATCTCCGGCACGGTCAGCGCCGATGGCGTGACTGGCGGCACCATCCAGGCACTCGGCGAACAAGTCGGCATCATGGACGGCGCAACCCTCAGCGCCAACGGCACGCAGGGCGGCGGCACCATCCTCATCGGCGGCGACTATCAGGGCAAGAACCCGGATGTGCCGAACGCGCAGGTCACCTACGTCGCGCCTACCGCAACCATCAGCGCTGACGCGACGGGCAACGGCGATGGCGGCAAGGTGATCGTCTGGGCGGACGATACGACGCGTTATTACGGCAACATCACTGCCAGAGGCGGGGTAAATGGCGGCAACGGTGGATTCGTTGAAACGTCGGGGCATAGATATCTCGACTTTCAGGGGCGGGTAGACACGCTGGCGCCGCAAGGGAAGGTAGGTACACTGCTGCTCGACCCGTCGGATATTACGATTGACAATACTGGCCCGGACACTTTTGCTGGCGGCAGCTTTAGCGGTGGCTGGTTCTCCGGCGCGACTGGTAATTCAACCCTCCTGTGGAGCACCGTCAATACACAGCTGGGTCTGGGCGGCCTGGAAATACGAACCAACTCTGCTGGTACTGGCGGTAATGGCGACATCAACATCAATGCCAGTACAACATTGACCGCGCCTAATTACCTGGTACTTCTCGCCAACCGCAACATCAACTTCGCCACGGGAGTTGCTGTCAATGCTATCGGCGAAGTTGACCTGATCGCCGGTTGGAATAACACGGGCTGGGCGGT
>Ga0315281_10012280_pt1 | contig 11688 bp, 9 predicted proteins | sample YL17G07_0_MG_FD_204540 | JGI IMG/M metagenome (GOLD analysis project Ga0315281, IMG submission 204540) | Sediment microbial communities from Yellowstone Lake, YNP, Wyoming, USA - YL17G07_0 | ecosystem: Environmental > Aquatic > Freshwater > Lake > Sediment | place: USA: Wyoming | collected... | reverse complement strand
GGGCTTCCGCAGCTCCCGTCGATCCTCGACCCCTCGAAGGCCGAGAACACCGAACGCGCCACCGAGCGCCGCTTGTACGTCCTCGACCAGATGCAGAGCCTCGGGATGATCACGCCGGCCGAGGAGGACGCGGCGAACGCGACGCCGATCAAGACCGTCGGCGTGACCGTCGCGAAGATCGCGGCGCCGCACTTCGTCTTCCAGGTCCGCAACCAGCTGACGGCGATCCTCGGCGGTGACGAGGGCGCCGTGACGCGCGGCGGCTTCAAGGTCATCACGTCGCTCGACTGGCGGCTCCAGCAGGCCGCCGAGAGCCACGTCCGGGACCAGGTCGCGAAGCTGAAGGACGGGAGCAACGTGAACAACGCCGCGCTCGTGTCACTGGACACGCGCTCGGGCGAGGTCCTCGCGTACGTCGGGTCGGTCGACTACAACGACCGCGCCGACCCCAAAGTCCAAGGTCAGTTCGACGTCGCCGGTATCGGCGTGCGACAGCCGGGATCGTCGTTCAAGGTCTACAACTACCTCACCGCGCTGAAGAAGGGCGCCACCGCCGCGACCGTCGTGGTCGACGCACGTACCGACTTCACCGGCAAGGCATCGGCGGGCATCGTGAGCGCACCCGGTCAACACACCCAGTGCGGCTACTGCCCGGAGAACGCCGACCTCCAGTACCACGGGCCGGTGACGATGCGGCAGGCGATCCGCGAGTCGCGGAATGTGCCGGCGATCAAGTTCCTCCAGCAGTACTCCGGCATCGAGGACACCATCCAGACCGCGCACGACCTCGGCATCACGACGCCGATCGATCCGGCGAAGGTCGGTCTCTCGCTCACGCTCGGCGCGGCCGAGGTGAAGCTCATCGACATGGCGAACGCCTACGGGACGATCGCGAACCTCGGCGTGCACGTCGACCCCACGTTCATCCTTCGGGTCGAAGACCCCCACGGGAAGGTCATCTGGGAGCACAAGGATTACCAGCAGAAGCGGGTGGTGGACGAGAACCTCGCGTACGTGATCGTGGACATCCTGAAGGACACCACGCAGCCGGACCGTGACTTCATCTTCGGTGGCTTCACGAACATCGGCCGCCCCGCGGGTCTCAAGACCGGTACCACCGACAATCTGAAGGACGTGTACTCCGTCGGGTTCACGCCGACCCTGGTCACCGGCGTGTGGATGGGCAACAGCAACGGCGAAGTCATGCAGGGCATCTCGTCCGCCATCGGCCCGGGCCTCCTGTGGCGCGACTACATGAAGGAGATCTTCGCCGACTTCCCCGCCACCGACTGGAAACGACCTCCGAACATCGTCGATGCGAGCGTCGTGACCGCGCCGGGCGCGTTCGGCGGCTATGGCTCCGGTCTGCTGCCGTCGAGCCTCACGCCGTTCTCGACGAAGGAGATCTTCGTGAAGGGCACCGAGCCGCGGAAGGTCGATGACTGGTACACCGCGGGCTGCGCCGGGGCAGGCGGCGCCCAGCATGTCGCGATGCAGATCAAGGAGGTCGGGCCCGCGGCATGGAAGCCATACACCGATCAGTGGATCACCGAGGCGATCGCCGGCGCCCGGAGCTACGGTCGCTACACCTGGAACCTGCTCCCGCCGAGCGGGCAGTGTCCGAGCCCGAGCCCGTCGGCGTCGGCCGGTCCGCCCTCGGCGACCCCGCCGCCGTTCGGCAGTCCGCTGCCCTCGGGATCGCCCGGCCGTCCCCCTACTCCGACGATCCCGATCATCACGCTCCCCCCGCCGCCGGGCTTCCGCACGCCGTCGCCGACGCCGTAGTGGCACCGGGCAACACGCATCCGAGCGTTGGCGCGATCGCGCTGGTCCGTGATCGCGACGGGCGGATCCTGCTCGTCTGGCAGAAGAGCGGACCGTTCGCGGGATCGTGGCTCCTGCCTGGCGGCGGTGTGGAGCGCGACGAGGGCGTGAGCCACGCGGCCACGCGCGAGCTCCGTGAGGAGACCGGCCTGCAGGCGATGGACGGCAAGGTCATCGCGACGTACCAGACGCGAAGCGAGCCTCCCGGCGACTACGACATGACGGTGTTCATGTACGCGCTCGTCGCGGAGGGCGAGCTCCGCGCCGAAGCAGGCGGCAAGGCCGAGTGGTTCGCGGCCGACGCGATCCCCGACCCGCACCCGGCCCTCCGTCGGCAGCTCTTCGACGCGGGCGCCCGCCGCGATGACGGACGCGCGATCGAGGCCGCCCTGGCCGATGCGGGTATCCGGATGGAGCGGCTCGGCTAGAGCCTGACGATCGTCGCTCCGTCGCCGCCCTCGTTCGCCGCGGCGGGCGCCTGCTCCCGAACGAGGGGGTGCGACCCGAGCGCCTCGCGCACCGCGTTGCGCAGCGCCCCGGTGCCCTTGCCGTGTACGACCCGCACCCGGTCGTAGCCCGCGACCGCGGCGTTGTTGAGGTACCGATCGAGCTCCGCGAGGGCCTCCTCCGCGCGCGCGCCACGGAGGTCGAGCTGGAGCGGGATGTTCTGCGCGGCACCCTGCACGACCGTCCGCGTGGACCGGATCGGCGCCTCCACGCGCGGGGCCGGCCGCAGCGACGCCCGCGGCACCCGCAGCCGCAGCGCGCCCGAGGCGACCTCGGCGATCCCCTTGTCGTCGATCCCGAGCAGCGTCCCCGGCTCGCTCACGCCATCGACGAGCACGGGCGAGCCGACCTCGACCTCGTGGAGCACAGCCGGCTGCGGCGCGGGTGCGGCCGCATCCCGGGATGCCTCGGCCGCGTGGAGCGCGGCACGTGCGTCGTCGACGAGGTTCCGCTTCGCGGCCTCGTCCCGCGCGGACTCGGCTTGCCGCAACGCGCGGCGGGCCTGAAGGATCAGCTCGTCGGCCTCGGTCCGCGCGCGCTTCAAGGCCTCGCGGGCCTGCTCCCGCAGCTTCTCGGCCTCGCGCTCGGCCTGGGCCATGACCTTCGCCGCGTCCGCGGCCGCGACGCGGGCCTCCTCGAGGGACGAAGCGAGCTCGGTGCGATGGCGCTCGGCCTCGCGGAGCGTGCGCTCGAGCGAACGGTGGAGCTCCGAGAGATGCGTCTCGGCCCTGCCGAGCACGTCCTGGGCGAGGCCGAGCCTCGCGGCGATCGCGAACGCGTTGGACGCTCCCGGCAGCCCGACGTGGACCCGGTACGTCGGACGCAGCGTCTCGGCATCGAACTCGACGCTCGCGTTCGTGACCCCGATCGTATTGAGCGCGAACGCCTTGAGCTCCGGGTAATGCGTCGACGCCGCGACGAGCACGCCGCGGGCGAGGAGCGTCTCGAGGATGGCCATCGCGAGCGCCGCGCCCTCGTCCGGGTCGGTGCCCGCGCCGACCTCGTCGAGCAGAGCGAGGTCGCCGGCCTCCGCCTCGGCGAGCGTCGCGACGACGTTCCGCATGTGCGACGAGAACGTCGAGAGCGACTGCGCGATCGACTGCTCGTCGCCGATGTCGGCGAAGATCCGCCGCACCACCGGCACCGCGCTCCCCCGCTCCGCCGGCACCTGCAGCCCGGCGGCGCCCATGAGCGTGAACAGGCCGATGGTCTTCAGCGTGACGGTCTTGCCGCCGGTGTTCGGCCCCGTGATGACGAGGACGCGGAAGTCCGTGCCGAGGCGGACGTCGATCGGCACGACCGGCGTGCCCGTCTCGATGAGCAGCGGGTGACGCGCGGCGATGAGGTCGAGCCGGCCAGCATCGTTCAGCGCGGGCCGTTCGCAGTCGAGGGCCTCCGCGAGCTGCGCCTTGGCGAGGATGACGTCGAGCGCCGCGAGCGCCTCGAGCGTCGCGTGCAGATCCTCGCTCGCGCGTTCGACCGTCCGCGAGAGGCCATCAAGGATCCGCTGGACCTCCTGCTGCTCGGCGAGCTCGGCCTCCCGCACGCGGTTGTTCGCCTCGAGGACCTCGAGCGGCTCGACGAACACGGTCGCCCCGCTTGCGGACGAATCGTGCACGATGCCCTTCACCGCGCCGCGGTACTCGGACTTCACCGGCACGACGTACCGCCCGCCGCGCTGCGTCACGATCGGGTCCTGGAGGTATCGCGCGAGGTCTGACCGCAGCAATCCGTCGAGCCGTCGCTGCAGCCCGGCCTGCGCGGACCGGAGCTCCGCGCGCGCCGTCGCGAGCGCGGCGCTTGCGCGGTCCAGCACCTCGCCCGTCCCCCCGATCGCGTGCTCGATCGCGTCGGCCACGGCCGTCGGCGGCCGAGCGAACCGAACGCAAGCGGCGAGCGGCGGGTAGGCGTGGGCCTCGGTGAAGAGCCCCACGGCCGCGCGCACCGTGGCGGCGATCGCGACGAGCTGCTCGGGATCGAGGACCCCGCCGAGGTCGGCTCGGCGCAGCGGATCGCGGATGTCCTGCGCGCCGCGCAGGCCGGCCGATGGGGTCGCCCGGACGAGCGCCTTCGCCGCGGCCGTCTCGTCCTGCAGGCGCTCGGCAGACCCGAGGTCGGTCGCGGGCTCGAGCGCGAGCGCGCGCTCGCGGCCGGGGGTGAAGGACGTGCGCTCGGCCAAGAGCCCGCGCACGGTCGTGAACTCGAGTGTCGCCAGCGTCTTCGCGCTCGTCACCGTCGCGATACTCCAGGCGAGCCGGTCACCCAGAAGCGCCATGGCTCCGCGAACGTCTCGCCCGGCGAGAGGCCGATCCGCGGCCCGCGCGACACGGCGCGCGCCGGGACGGCCGGCGCGTCGCGGATCGTGAGCTCCGAGCCGACGAGGTCCAGGTTCGTCTGCCCCGTCGTGATCCCCATCGCGAGGCAGAGTAGGCCGGGACCCGCGAGCCGACGCGGATCCAGGGTGACCCCCTCCACCGGCTCGGCGCCGCGTAGCAGCACCGCGCCCGCGACGCCCGGCCCTTCGCACACGACGTTCATGCACGAATAGAGGCCATGCGAGAGGTAGACGTAGCTGAAGCCCGCGGGCCCGAACATCGGTGCGGTGCGCGGTGTCATTCCGCGGTATGCGTGCGACGCGGGGTCGCGCTGGCCCATGTAGGCCTCCGCCTCGACGATGCGCGCGACGCGGCGGCCGTGCGGCCCGTCGTAGACGAGGATCTTGCCGAGCAGATCGCGGGCCACGGCGCGCGTCGGGCGGTCGTAGAAGCCGCGCGGGAGACGCGGGCCGAGGCGCTTCAGCCCCGGATGGTCCCGCCGAGCTTGTGCAGCGCGCGGCCCTCGATGCGGCGCACGACCTTCTCCACGTCGGCATCGGTGAGCGTGCCCGTCTGCGAACGCAGCACGAGCCGCAGCGCGAACGACTTCTTACCGGGGCCGACCTGGGGCCCGCGATACACGTCGAGCAGCGTCACCGATTCGAGCACGTCCTTCACGGCGCTCCGCACCTCCGCGGCGAGGTCGCCATACGGCAGGGCCTCGTCGACGACGAAGGCGAGGTCGCGCAGCGCGGCCGGGAACCGCGGCGGGGATTCCGCGCCGGGCGCTTCGCGCATCGCCAGCAGCGTCGCGAGGTCGAGCTCTGCGACGAAGGTGTTCGACGGAAGCTCCCAGCGTTCAGCGACCCGCGGGTCGACCTGGCCCCACGTCGCGACGATCGCTGCTCCGAACGACCGCCGCTCGGACCGCCCGGGATGAAGACCTGGCGCCCCGGCCTCGCGTCCCTCGGCTCGCCGGGCGCCGATCGAGCGCGCGAGCGAGACGACGACGCCCTTCAGATCGAACAGCTCCCAGTCGCGCGGCTTGGTGAGCCAGGTCTGCTCCTCGGCCTTTCCGGCGACGAGGATGCCGATCGTCCACCGCTCTTCGGGAAGGTCCGCCACGCGCGGGAGATAGACCGGCGCGATCTCGAAGATCGCCACGCCGTCGCGATGCCGAAAGTTCCGCGCGGCGGTGTCGAGGAGGCTCGCGCGCAGCGTCGGGCGCGCGACCGACTGCGACACCGAGGTGGGGTTCTGGACCCGGATCGGCTCGGGTGCGATCGGCGAGCCGTCCGCCGTGAGGCGCGCAAGCCACGCCGGATCGATGAGCGGGTACGACACGATCTCCTGCAGGCCGAAGCCGACGAGCCCGTCCCGGATACGTTCGCGTAGCTCCTCGAGGGGATGTCGCTCGTGCAGCGCGAGCGGGCCGTCGGGGATCCGCACCGGGATCCGGTCGTAGCCGACGATGCGCGCGATCTCCTCGACGACGTCCTCCGGAATGCCGACGTCGGTGCGGATCGGCGGCGGGGTCACGACGAGCGTGTCACCGGATTCGGCGTACTGGAACCCCAGGCGGGCGAGGGCCTCCAGCGACTCCTCGCGCGGGATCTCGACGCCGAGGATCCGCGGGACGTCACTGAACCGGAGCTTGATGTTCGGCCGGTGCCACGGCTTCGGATACACGTCCGTCGCACCGACGACCCTGGCGCCGGCGTGCTCGACCAGGAGCTGGACCGCGCGGGCGAGCGCGAGCGGCACGAGCTCAGGGCTGAGGTTCAGGCGGAAGCGCGCGCTGGCCGCGCTCTGCTGCGACAGACCGAGCTTCTGCGCGGTGCGGTCGATGCCCCGCGGCTCGAAGCTCGCGCACTCCAGCGCGATGCGGGTCGTATCCGCGCGGATCTCCGAGTCGGCCCCACCGAGGATGCCGGCGATCCCGAGCGATCGCTCGTCGTCCGCGATGACCAGCACGTCCGGCGAGAGCAGGCGATCGACGCCGTCGAGCGTCCGGAGCGACTCGCCCGCGCGCGCGCGCCGTGCGACGAGCGCGCTCCCCCTGAGGCGGTCCGCGTCGTACGCGTGGAGCGGCTGGCCGAACTCGAGCATCACGTAGTTCGTGATATCGACAGCGTTGTGGATCGGCCGCATGCCGGCTGCGACGAGGCGGTCTTGCAGCCACTTCGGCGACGGGCCGACCGTCACGTTCTCGAGGTACGCCGCACCGAACCGCCGGCAGCCATCGGGGTCTTCGATGCGGACCGCCAGGCGCTTCGGATCGAGCTCGTAGCGCAGCTTCGCGATCGGCGGCTCGCGCAGCGCGACGCGCTGCACCGCAGCGAGCTCACGCGCGATGCCGACGACGCCCATGCAGTCCGGCCGGTTCGGCTGAAGCTCGAGGACGAGGACCGGATCTCCGAGCGCGTCCGCGAGCGGCTGGCCGACGGTGAGCTTCGCACCGAGGATCAGGATGCCCTCGTGGTCCGCGCCTAGGCCGAGCTCCTTCTCGGAGCAGACCATCCCCTCGCTCAGGACGCCGCGAACCTTCTTCGGCTCGAGCGTGAGGTATCCGTCTCCATGGCCGTCGCGCAGCGTCGCGCCGACCTCGGCGTACGGCACGACGTCACCTTCGCTGAGGTTCGTCGCTCCGGTGACCACGGTCTTCTCGCGACCCTCGCCATACTCGACCGTCGCGAGCTGCAGCTTGTCGGCGTTCGGGTGCTTCTCGAGCGACGCGACCCTGCCGACCCAGACGTGCTCCCATGCGCCACCAGGCCGCTCGATGCGATCGACCTCGGTGCCGCTCATGTGCAGCTGGCGCGCGATCTCCTCCGCGGAGCCGCGCGCGTCGGCGTGCTCCTTCAGCCACGAGAGCGGCACCCGGATCGTCGGCACTAGACGGATTCCAGATAGCGAAGGTCGTTCTGGTGGAACAGCCGGATGTCCGGCGTGCCGGTGAGGAGCATGGCCAGGCGTTCGACACCGCCGCCGAAGGCGAAGCCCTGGTATTTCGCCGGGTCGTATCCGACGCGGCGCAACGCGTCGGGGTGAACCATCCCGCAGCCCGCGGCCTCGATCCAGCCTGAGCCGGCGCACGTCGCGCAGCGCCCCCCGTCGGTCCGGCCGGAGCCATCGCAGACGAAGCAGTCGAACGCGATCTCCGCCGACGGCTCGGTGAACGGGAAGTAGTCCGGACGGAAGCGGACCTTCCGTTCGCCGCCGAACAGCTGCCGGGCGAAGCTGTAGAGCACGCCCTTGAGGTCCGCCATCGACATCTTCTCGTCGATCGCGAGCCCCTCGTACTGGAAGAACACGCTCTCGTGCGTCGCGTCGGTCGCTTCGAAGCGGTAGCAGCGGCCAGGGACGATGACCCGCACGGGCGGTGGCCGCTGCTCCATCGTCCGGATCTGCATCGGCGAGGTGTGGGTGCGGAACAGCATCGGGCCCATATCGTGGCCGGCGTGCTCGCCCCGCGACGTGGCACCGCCGGTCCCGGTACGCGCCACGGACAGCGCGGTCGCCGACTCCTGGGCCACCCACAGGGTGTTGAACTTGTCCCGCGCCGGATGGCCTGCCGGGATGTTCAGCGCCTCGAAGTTGTAGTAATCCCATTCGATCTCGGGCCCTTCGACGGACTCGAACCCCATGCTCAGGAAGATCCGGGAGATGTCGCGGATCGTCCGCGAGATCGGATGGAGCCGGCCGAGGCGGATGGGCCGCCCGGGCAGGGTCAGATCGAGCTTCTCCGCCTCGACACGCAAGTCGGTCGTCGCGGCCTTGACCTCCGCCACCTGCGCGTCGAGCGCGGCCTCGACCTCGTCCTTGAGGGCATTGGCCGCCGTCCCGAACTCGCGCCGCTCCTGTGCCGGTGCTTCGACGATCGACTTCAGCAGCTGAGTGATCAGCCCACTTCGGCCGAGCCATCGGACGCGACGTGACTCGAGCGAGGCCAGGTGGACGTCGGTCCTGATCTCAGGCAGCGCCTGCTCGCGTAGCTCCTTGACCTTCGCTCGCCAGTCCACGGCCTCGCCTCCTTTCCGGGCAACAAAAAAGCCCTCGTCCGCTCGGGACGAAGGCCGACCTCCGTGGTACCACCCGTGTTCCGGTCGCCGCACCGGCGACCGACACTTCGTTCCGAGCGCTATCGGGCTCATCCCGGACCGGCTTTCCTGCCGGTCGGCTCCGGAGCGAATTCCCGCTGTCCGCAGCTCGACCGGCTCTCAGTTTCCACCGGTCTTCCCTGTCGAGCGACCTCGCGGTACTGCTCTCCATCAGCCGTGTTTAGCTCTTCGGCGTCTCCGACTTGAGCTTATTGTCGCGCACCAGGTCAACGTAGTGGCGGAAGATCTTCGGGTCATTGACCGCCATGTCCGCGAGGATCTTGCGGTCGAGCCCGACGTCCGCCTTCCGCAGCGCCGACATCAGCCGGCTGTACGACACGCCCGCCTCACGCGACGCGGCGTTGATCCGAGCGATCCAGAGTGCGCGGAACTGGCCCTTGCGGGCGCGGCGGTCGCGGTAGGCATACGAGAGCGCATGGATCGCCGCCTCGCGCGCGGGACGGACGAGCTTGCGCTTCGCCCCGCGGCGGCCTTCGGCCTCGTGGAGGAGCTTCTTGTGCTTCCGGTGCGCGGCAACGCCGCGTTTGACCCGTGACATCTCGTACCGTCCTTACAGGTTCGGCAGCAGCTTGCGGACGATCTTCAGGTCAGCCTTGTCCACGAGCCCCTTGCCGGCGTGGCGGCGCTTGCGCTGCGGCGACTTGTGCGCGTTCAAATGGCCCTTGAAGGCCTTGGCCCGGGAGATCTTGCCCGACCCGGTGACCTTGAAGCGCTTCTTCGCGCCGCTGTGGCTCTTGAGCTTGGGCACAGTGATACCGACTCCTTCGACTACGTGGGACGCCTAGTGTACGCGATTCCCTGTTGAGGGACGAGTCGGAGCCGGCCGAGCGGGCGCCGATGCCGCGGGAGTGGACACTCTGGGCGCGGCAGGCGCAGGACGATTCCCAGGAGCTGGCGCCGCGGATGGTCCTGCTGGCGGTGGCGGCGTCGCCGGCGCCGGCCGTTGGACCGCCGGCGCGACGGGAGCGGGACGCGGCCCTTGAGGAGACGGTGAGTTGGCCGGCGCCGGCGATGACGCCACCGGAGCTGGGCCACCGGACGCCGCACCGGGAACGTTCTGGATCTGCGGCGCCCGGACCGGGTTCATGACCATGATCATCTGGCGTCCCTCGAGCAGCGGCATCCGCTCGATGACGCCGTGGTCCTTGAGCTTGTCGCCGACGGCCATCAGGAGCGCGCGGCCGCGATCGGGGTGGGCCATCTCACGCCCGCGGAAGCGGACGGTGACCTTGAGCTTGTCGCCCTCGTCGAGGAATCGCGCGGCCGCCTTGATCTTCGTCTCGATGTCGTGGTCGTCGATCTTCGGTGCCATCCGGATCTCTTTCCACGTGACGGCGCGCTGCTTCTTCTTCGCGTCCTTGGCCTTCTGCTGCTCCTCGTAGCGGTACTTGCCGAAGTCGAGGATCTTGGCCACCGGCGGCGTGGCGTTCGGCGCGATCTCCACCAGGTCCCAGCCCTCGCTCTGCGCGAGCTGGAGGGCGCGCGGAGTCGGTACGACCCCAAGCTGGGACCCGTCGGCGCCGATAAGGCGGACGGTGGGAACGCGGATCTGGTCGTTGATGCGGAGCTCGGGAGCTATCGGCCCACTCCGCGGTCAGAAGACGTGTTGATCAGACCGAAAGGATATCACCTGCCGAGGAAGCCCTGAAGCCGGCGCCTCGTGGCGGGCCACTCCTCCACGATGACGCTGAACACGACGCTCGTGCGGAGGCGCCCGTCCGCCAGGACGCGCTCGTTCCGCAGTTCGGCCTCCTTCACCGCGCCCAGCCGGGCGATGGCGCTCTGCGACCGCTCGTTCCGCTTGTCGGTCTGCAGCCATACCCGGTTCGCCTTGAGGGTCTCGAAGGCATGCGTCATCAGGAGGTATTTCGACTCCGTGTTGACGGGGGTCCGCCGGGCGCCCTTTCCGTACCACGTGTAGCCGATCTCGAGCGTTCGGTTCGGCGGGTCGATGTGGGCGTAGCGCGTCGTCCCGACGAGCTCGCCATCGGTCCTGCGGATCACCGCGAACGGCAGCTGCTGCCCGAGGATCGTCTGGTCCAGGGCCCACCGGATGTACGCGGCGTAGCCGTCGAGGCCCAACGGGCGCGGGATCACGTGCAGCCAGATGTCGTCCTCGTCGCCCGCGGCATACAGAGCGGGCGAATGTTCCATCCGGAGCGGCTCCAACCGGACGTGGCTACCCTCCAGCGCGACCGGTCGCGGGTCAAAAGAAGGCCGCGGCTTCCCCTGCACCAGACCCATCTTCACGTCGTCGAGGAAGCCGTCCTCACGCCCGATGCCGTCGCGCTCGATGCCCTCGACGACGAACCCGAGGCTCTTGTACATCCAGATGGCCCGGTCGTTGTGCCCGACGACGCTCAGTCCGATCCGGTGGAGCCCGAGCGCGCGCTGCAGGTGATCGATCTCGAGCTGCAGCGCCTCACGGCCGAGGTGCCTACCCCAGAGCCCCGGCTCGCCGATGCCGATCCCGATCTCACAGCTCTTGCCTTTCGGCTTGACGTCGCGGAAGTTCGCGAACCCGATCGGCGACCGCTCGTGCTCGATGACCCAGGAGCCGGACTCGCCGTCGCGGGTCATGAACTCGATCCACTTGCGTGCGTCGGCCTCGGCGAACGCGCCCGGCTGCATGCCCCACTGGTACCAGCGGAACTCCGGCTGGCTCCCCCACCGCACGAGGTGCGGCAGGTCGGCCATGGTCATCGGCCGGAGCGTGGCCTGGGGGCCGCGAAGGGTCGGGAGGGTCACGCGTCCGCCATGAGCGTCGGCGCACCCTCAGGACGCGCGAAATCCGCGGGCAGCCGCTTGCTGTCGCGCTCGGTCACGAGCCGCTCGACGAACGCGTCGACCGCGACCCCGCGCTCCTCATCGCGCGAGCCGCGCCGGCGGACCGAGACCTGCCGAGCCGCGGCCTCGCGATC
>Ga0315281_10012279_pt1 | contig 11688 bp, 11 predicted proteins | sample YL17G07_0_MG_FD_204540 | JGI IMG/M metagenome (GOLD analysis project Ga0315281, IMG submission 204540) | Sediment microbial communities from Yellowstone Lake, YNP, Wyoming, USA - YL17G07_0 | ecosystem: Environmental > Aquatic > Freshwater > Lake > Sediment | place: USA: Wyoming | collected... | reverse complement strand
TACGAAACCAACGGCGCGTTCGTCACGACTGAGCGTGGTATATCGCACGAGGGGCGATCTTGCGAGTGATTTCGATGAAAAACAGGTCGACACACTCTCAATTCCCGCGGATCGAGCGCCGGGGATCGTGCGCGGCCGCCTTCACTCCGCTCGAAGCGCTTCGACCGGATCGAGCGCGGCCGCGCGACGCGCCGGAACGACTCCACTGGCCGGACCGACCACGAGGCACGTGCCGAGCGCCGCAAAGACAAACGCGACCGGCGTTCGAAGCGGAACCCCCGGCACGAAAATGCGGATGCCATAAGCGATCCCGAGACCGCCAGCAACGCCGATCGCGCCGCCGGACAGAGACAGGAGCGACGCCTCGATCAGGAACAACCGCGAAATCTGACTCGGAGTGGCGCCCAGAGCCCGGGCGAGACCGATTTCCGCCGTGCGCTCGCCGACCGAAATCCACATCATCGTGAGAATGCCGATCGACCCGACGGCCAGTGAGATTCCGCCAATTCCGCCGATGGCCACGCTCACGATGGCCAGGACCCGGCCGAGAACGTCGAGCATCTCGGTCTGCGTCTGGATGGTGAAATCCTCTTCGCCGCGGTGGCGAAGGACGAGCATCTTTCGAGCTCCTTCCTTCACGGAGCTCTCGAGAGTCCGGCCTGCGAACAGAACGTCGATCTCATGAATGTCGGGCCGGCCGAAAAGAGCCTGTGCACTGGCCACCGGGATGTAAGCCGTGTCGTCGAGGTCGAAACCGAGAAGCAGCCCTTTCGGCGCCAGGACGCCGATCACCAGGAACCTCCTGCCGCCGATCCGGACGTGTTCGCCGAGAGCATTGGCGTCGCCGAAAAGCTCCCGCTTCAACTTCGGGCCCAGAACCGTGAGCGGCGCAGCCCGATCGAGGTCCGCTTCGGGAAGAAAACTCCCCTGCCCGATTTCGAATCGCCAAACCTGGGGCACGTCCGACGTGACTCCATAGACGAAAACACTCCGCCCGCGCTCGTGAGCCGTCACTCGGGCCGAACCGAACGCGACCGGAACGACCCCCTCCACTCCCGGCACACGCCGGAGCGCTTCGGCGTCTTCGATCGTCAGTTTCCGAATCGTCCCGCCCAGCGCTCCCGGCCCGCCGGTCGTCGTCACATGCCCCGGAGTGATCTTGAGCAGGTTCGTCCCGAACTGAGTGAATTCCTTCAGAATGTAAGTTCGCGTCCCCTCGCCGAGCGACGTCAGAAGAATGACCGACGCGATTCCGATGACCACACCGAGAATCGTGAGAGAGGACCGGAGGCGGTGAGCCGTGATCGCCCCCCAGGCAAGCCGAAAAAGATCGCGCTCCTCCATCGTCACCTCCTCGACAGCGCCGCGATCGGATCGAGCCGCGCCGCCCGCCGCGCGGGAAGAGTTCCAAAGAGAGTGCCGACCGCGATCGAAACGAGAATCGCGCTCACGACGGCCCACAGCGGCGGCTCGACCGGGAAGCTCGGATAGAGCGCCCGGACCAGACCCGCTCCCCCGAATCCGGCCGCGAGCCCGGCCGCCCCGCCGGCGATCGAAAGGATCGACGCCTCCGCAAGAAAAAGCGCGAGGACCTGCGCGGGAGTCGCCCCGAGCGCTTTGAGGAGCCCGATCTCGCTCGTCCTTTCGGAAACCGAAACGAGCATGACATTCATGATCCCGATTCCCGCGACCGACAGTGAGATCGCCGCAATCCCCGTCAGCGCCGCGGTCAGAACGGCGAATACTTTTCCGAACGTGGAGATCACGGCGTCCTGCGTCAGGATCGTGATGTCCTCTTCGTGGTCGTGCCGCTCAGCGACCACGGCCAGAACGTCGTTCTTCGTGCGCGTGATCGCCTCGTTCGCCGTCAGCTCGATCAGCACGCGAAACACGCTTCGCAGGTTGAACATTCGCATCGCCTGGGAAGCGGGGATGTAGATCATGTCGTCGAAGCTGAGACCGACCGAGACCCCGTGCGGAGCCAGGACCCCGATCACGCGGAAGCGCTCGTCGCCCACGCGCAGAATTTCTCCGAGCGGATTCAAGGCGCCAAAAAGCTCCGTCCGAACGGTCGATCCGATCACGACGACCCGCTCCCCTCTTTCGATCTCCCCTTCGGGAAGGAATCGGCCGACATGAATCGGGATTTTTCGAATCGGAAGAAGCTCCGACGTCGTCCCGGCCACGGTCAGCTCACGGCTCTTTTCTCCGAATCGCGCCGTCGCCTGTCCGATCACGATCGGCGTCAGATGCCGCACTCCCGCCACCTGACGCCGGATCGCTTCGACGTCGGCCAGCGTCAAATCGTGGGGAACGCCGCCCACCACCGGAAGCAACCCGGTCGTTTCGGTCTTGCCCGGAAGCAGGATCAGGAGATTCGTGCCGAGAGAAGCGAATTCGCCGGTGACGTAGACGCGCGCTCCTTCGCCGAGACTGGTCAGCAGGATCACCGCGGCAACGCCGATGGCCACGCCGAGAAGGGAGAGCACCGTCCGGAGGCGGTGGCCGCGAAGCGCGCCGGTTGCAAAAGCGAAGAGGTCACGACCCGTCATCGCTCTCTCCCCGAAGAAGCGCCCTCCCGAACCCGGTCCTCCACGATCAGGCCGTCCACCAGCCGGATCTGTCGAGCCGCCCGCGCCCCGATCGAGGGATCGTGCGTCACGACGACGAGCGTGAGCCCTCGCGAATTGAGCTCTTCGAGAAGAAGGATGACCTCTTTCCCGGACGCCGTGTCGAGATTTCCGGTCGGTTCGTCGGCGAGGATGAGCTCGGGTCCCATCACGATCGCGCGGGCGATGGCGACCCGTTGACGCTCCCCGCCGGAGAGCTGCTCCGGTCGATGATTCGCGCGATCGGCGAGGCCGACGGACTCAAGTGCCCTCGTCACGCGCTTCCCCCGCTCGAAGCGATCGACGCCGGCAAAGATCATCGGGAGCTCCACGTTGCCGGCCGCCGTCAGCCGCGGCACGAGATGGAAGGACTGAAAAACGAAACCGATCCGGTGGCCGCGGATTCGCGACAGCTCCACCTCGCCGAGCGAGGCGATATCGCGGCCGTCGATGAAATAGGTTCCGGCAGTCGGGTGATCGAGACAGCCGACGATGTTCAGGAGGGTCGATTTTCCCGAACCCGAGGGCCCCATGATCGAAAGGTAGTCCCCACCCGGAAGCGTGAGATCGATGCCGGTGAGCGCGCGAAGCGTTCTCCCGCCGACGAGAAAGTCGCGGGTGATTCCGCGGAGCTCGATCATTTCGGCTTCTCCGGCGTGGCCTTCACTCTCGCGCCTGCCTTGACCTCCGGCCGGTCGAGAGAGACGACGGCCGAGTCTCCCGCGGCGAGTCCTTTCACGATTTCCGTGAAAGCCCAGTTCCGCAGGCCGGTCTCGACCTCGGCCTCGGCGATGACGCCGTCCTTCACCACGAGCACCCTCTTGCCGCCGACGACCGCGTAGCTGGGAACCCGAAGAACGTTTTCGTGAACCCCCAGAATCACTTCGACATCCGCCGACGTGCCGGGAAGAAGCTGGCGGGAAAAGCTCGCGTCATCGAGCACGACCTCGATCTCAAACGTACGGTTCTGCTCCTGGCGATCGAGAACGTACGGCGCGACGCGGCTGAGGCGCCCTGGAAACGACTTGCCCGGATACGAATCGAGCGTGACCCGGACCGGAAGTCCCGGCCTCACTCGCGCCACATCCACTTCGTCGAGCGGCGCCGAAATGTAGATCGAATCGGGATCGATCAACTCGACCACCGGGGGAATCGGAATTCCGGGAGGAGACGGAGTGATCCACTCCCCGACCTCGGCCGAGACCTCGGCGACGATTCCCGCAAACGGGGCTTTCAGGATGGATTTCGAAAGGTTGAACTGCGCCAGGTCGAGCGCCGCTTCCGCCTGACGAGTTCGGGCCCTGGCCGCTGAACAGGAGGAAACCGCTCCGTTTCTCCGGCTCTCGAGCTGGTCGACGATCTGATTCGAGACGATCTTCTCGCGAAAAAGGTCGAGACTCCTTTGAAGCTCCCGTTCGGCGAGCGCAGCCGCTTCGCACGATTCCCGTTCAGCGGCTCTCGCCGCGTCGAGCGATCTCGACTGGAGCTCGCTTCCCGCACGCAGGTCCCCGTCGGCAACCTTGAGGAGCGGCGATCCCACGGAGACTCGATCCCCTTTCTTCACGAACAGCTTCTCGACCCGTCCTCCGATTTCCGGACCGAGCGTGGCGCGGTGACGGGACTTGACCGTTCCGGCGCGGCTGTTCGTAACGCTCTCCTCGACATGCCCCCGATCGACCCGGGAAACCGTCACAGGAATCGGTTTCGCGCGAAATAACGTCAGACGTAGAAAAACCGCCGCCGAGAGAAACAGGACGGCCACGACGAGTCGATTGCGCCACCGCGCACGGCGCCGGTCGTCGGCGGCCGATGAAGCGGTCCTGGAAACTTGGACCGGACCCTCCCGGGACGCCGGATTCTGCTGCGAAGGTTCATTCGCGATCATGGGTTTTCGTTCCTCTCCAAACGGGAGCGGGGGCTCGACCGGCGACGGGCCGGTTCGGTTCAGTGCGAGTCTAACAGCGCCCCTCCGCAGTGGGCTGGCTCATCTGGGCCATGGGAACTTCAGACGGCAGGGCTAGAATGTTTTCGGACCGAAATTCACTTTTCGTCCCGTCCTGTAAAGGAGATCGACCATGGCCGGACCGAATCAGATCTCCGATTGTTCCGAGAGTCTGGGGCGATACCTTCACGACATTGCGACGTACCCGAGACTGACTTCGGATCAAGAGAAAGAGCTGGGCCGCCTCGCGCTGGCCGGTGATGAAGAAGCCATCGAAAGACTGGTCGATTCGAATCTCCGCTTCGTCGTTTCGTACGCCAAGCGGTTTCGAAATCACAACGTCTGTCTGTGCGACCTCATCAACGAGGGGAACCTCGGGCTCATGCAGGCAGCGAGAAAATTCGACCCGAAGCACAACGTCAAATTCATCACCTACGCGGTCTGGTGGATCCGTCAGGCGATCCTTCACGCGCTCGCAGAACAGTCCGGACTCTTCCGTCTTCCTCAAAAACAGGCGAACCTTCTCTACCGGGATGAACGGGCAAGATCCTCGCTCGCCTCCGAGCTCGAGCGGGAACCGTCGCTGCGGGAGGTTTCGGATGAGACCGGCATATCGCTTTCCGAAATGGAGCTGCTCGAGACCGCCGGCCAGCGGGCGGTCTCGCTCGACGCCCCGATTGACGAAGAAGAGACGATCGGAATCGGAGAGCTCCTCGAGCAATCGAGTATTCCTCCCACCGACGGAGAAGCGGTTCGTCACGATTTCGAAAAGCAGATGCACGCGGTTCTCGATGAGCTCGCGCCAAAAGAGCGCGAGGTGCTGCGACTCCGCTTCGGGTTCGAAAACGACGAACCGCTCACCCTTCGCGAAATCGGCGTCCGGCTCCACTATTCCCGCGAGCGAGTCCGGCAGATCGAAGGAAAAGCGCTCGAGAAATGCCGGATGAAACTGAAGGAACGTTCGATCACCGACTCGACCGAGTGAGGGAGAAGAATTCGAAGACGCCTCCCCTGACAACGGCCTTCCTCTCCGAACGAGCGCGGCCGTTTCGCCCCCCTCCAAACGCACCGTTCCGGCTCGATGGCTCCAATCGAATCGTACGCAGCCTGCTCGCTGGAAAGCACGACAGGGTTTCGGAGCAACGAGCGGCGGGAGAACTGCGGGGGGTGGGCAGTTTGAACCGTGGCTGCCACCACATTCGACACCTACGTTCTCGGTAGGCGGCCGCGGAGCGCGGAAACGCGGGGCCGCCTCCGCGGCGGGCCCGGCAGAGGCCCAGTCCTCCAACCGCCGGAATCGCAAGGCAGGCGATGGCCGGGAGCTGCGGAATCCCGATGCATCAGCAGGGCAGGGAGGCGCGATGACAAGAGAGAAAGAACCAACAGAACCGGCGCCCCGGCCCGTCTTCGAATCGCGGGGCGGCACCGGGCGGACCGGAGAGAACTCCGCGAACAAAGCGGCCGCCACGCTCTCGCCGCGAGGGCGCGAGAGGAAGCCACCGATCAAGGTCCGAACACTCATGAAACGTCACGTCTGGACATGCCGGCCGGGCGATTCACTCTCGGAAGCGGCAGCGATCCTGTGGATCCACGATTGCGGTTGCGTTCCAGTCATCGACATCGATTCCCGGGTCGTCGGAATCATCACCGATCGCGACATCTGCATGGGATCTCTTTTCCGGGGCGAACCACTCCATTCGATCCGAGTCTCTGCCGCAATGTCGACGGGTGTGAAAACCTGTTTGCCGGAGGAGACCATCGAATTCGCCGAGGGCATCATGCGATCCAATCAGGTCCGGCGCCTGCCGGTCGTCGACCGCGAAGGGCATGCAATCGGTATCCTTTCCCTCAATGATCTTGCCTGCAACGCCGCCGTTCTGGACGGTCACGTTTCCCGTGGCGTGAGCTCCGAACAGGTCGGACTGACACTCGCGGCAGTGTCGGCGCCCCGCTCGAAGCCGAAAGACGACCCGCATCGCTGAGGGGCGGAGGTCCGCCTCACGATGCCTCAAAGGACCGGCGCCGCCGGTCAGGCAGGAAGAAGGAGGCCGAAGATGGCGAATACGCGCTGGGTCATCCGCTCGGGAGGCCGAAGATGAGCACCGAAGCCGCGACGACGATCGAAACCGTGTTCCCGGGCCTGCCGGAATATCTGATCACCCGATTCGGAATCGAAGCGAAGAAGGCGACGATCGAACCTCTTCGGGGCGCCGACCCGTCGATCAAGGGATGCGGTTACGGAATGCCGTTCCTCATTTGCTGGCCGGCACGCGAGGGAACAAGACGGATCGTCCTCGAGACGGTCCGTCCGGGTGAATTCGGCCACGAGGACCGCTCCGACCGCGCCGGGCTGGTCCTGCGGGCCTTCGACGATTCCGCGGGCCTTCCCAGTCATGTACGGGCAATCGATGCCGGCGCGTTCCTGTCGAACGGCAAAGGAGTGAGTCTCGCGAGGAGCCGTGAATTTTTCCTGATCTCGGAGCTCGCCGAAGGCAGACCCTACGCCGAGGATTTCGAGAGGATCCGTGAAACGGGGCGGCTCGAGGCGAAGGACGAAGAGCGCGCCGTCGTTCTGGCTGAATATCTCGCTGCGATCCACCGGGAGCCCGTTTCCCACCCGAGCTGGTACCGCCGGCGCCTCCGCGATCTGGCAGGCGCCGGGGAGGGCGTCGCGGGAATCGCCGATTCCTACCCGGCCCAAAACGGCTTCGTGACCAGCGACCTCCTCCGAAGAATCGAAACCAGGGTCATCAACTGGCGCTATGCGCTCAAAGAGCGGAGCGACCGGCTCCGGACGGTCCATGGAGACTTCCACCCCTGGAATATTCTCTTTCGCGATCGCAGCGAGCTGACCGTTCTCGACCGAAGCCGGGGAGCGCTGGGTGAACCGGCCGACGATGTCGCGGCGCTCGCGATCAATTACCTTTTTTTCGCTCTCAAATCGACCGCACAGTTCCGGGGGCCTTTCGCCGATCTGTTTCGCATTTTCTGGGAGCGCTACCTCCGCGCGACGAAAGACGACGAGCTCGGGCAGGTCATCGCGCCATTCTTCGCTTTTCGAGCGCTCGTCCTCGCGAACCCGGTCTGGTATCCGCACGAGCACGAATCGACGCGAAGGCAGCTCTTTCGTTTCCTGTTCGCAGTTCTCGATTCGCCGCGTTTCGAACTCGACGAAATCCCCGCTTATGTGGAGCGCGACTTCTCATGAGCTTTGCACTCTGGTTCACCGGACCGCCCGCGAGCGGCAAGACGACGGTGGCGCGAGCCGTCTGGAAGGACCTCGCAGCCCGCGGCACTCGCGCGGCGTTCTTCGAATCGGACGAGCTGCGGGCGATCCTTACTCCCGACGCATCCTATAAACCGGAAGAACGGGACCGTTTCTATCGGGAGCTTGCCGATCTCGCCGCCCTTCTGGCTTCTCAGGAAATTCCGGTCATCGTCGACGCGACGGCTCCGCGCCGCGAACACCGCGACCGGGCGCGCCGCCACATTCCGCAGTTCGCGGAAATCCATGTCTCAACCCCACTGCGCGTGCGCGAAGCGCGCGACCCGAAAGGTTTGTACCGCCTCGCGAGGAACGGAGAGGCTCCGAACCTCCCCGGATTCTGCACTTCCTATGACGAGCCGAAACACCCCGAGCTCGTCGTCTCGGGCGAGGAACGCATCGAGGTCGAAGTCGAACGAATCATGGCGACTCTCGGAGATCTCGGATTCGTTCCTGCTCACGTTCACACGAAGCTCGTAACGGTCGACGAGCTCCCGTGAAGAATTTTCTCCCCGTTGTCCCTTTCCGCCTCGGACGACGTATCTGGCTGGCATCCTGATCGCAGTCTCCGAAAAAGATGGCCGACTCAATACCGGTTCCGCGCAAGAGGGGCCGGAGGCGCAAACGAGCCAGAGCTCCGATCGCCGCCATCAGAGCTTCGATTTCAAAATGGCGGCACATCCTTTCGCGAAGACCGTCCGGAATCCGACAACGGCATTGAACGGAGAAACTAATTCACCGGGACGATGGCATCTTCCGCGGGAAGCATCCATGTCTATTGAGGAAGGAAATGATGAAAGCGCAAGCGACCCGATCGCAAGCAGGAACCGGGACATGAACCTGGCGAACGATGCCGCCGAACCCTGGTCCCGGATTCAGCGCTACTACCGTCTGGCCTCCGTTCGTCAGCGGGTGACCGAGTATTGCGGGGGGAGAAACGCATCTCTTCCCGAATCGTGGAGCGCTCCGGGAATCGCCGGATTCGGAGGGAGACGGATGTTGCGCGAAGTCGACGGGGGGCCTGTCGCCGTTCCGCGGCGCGACTTCGCTCGACTACTGGAAGACGGAGCCGACATCCACCGGTCTCTTGCGGACTGGTGCGGAGCCACGATCGAGCTCGACGTCGATTACGCCGATCCTGCCGATCCCGCCCGCCCGTACCGGGAACCGGAAAACGTGTTCCGGGACCTGGAACCGGTCTATGACGCAATCCGAGCCGAATTTGCGCGAGTCGGCGTCGAACCGCTGGTGCTGATGACCGCGAGGGGATATCACTTCGTCATTCGCGCCCTGCGGCAAACCCGCTTCTATCGCTCTCTCGTCGAGATCGGCTCGATCGACGAATCACTTCGAGCACGGTACGAGGCCTACGGCGGGGAGGACGCCGTTGAGATGGGCAGAGCCCATGAAGGGGCCGGACGAATCGTGGAATTCCTCAGTCACCGCGTGATCGAAAAGATCTACGGGCGAAGCCGCGTGCCCCTCACCCTGGCGGACGTTCCGCCGCCGGACGGAGGCGCCTTCATCTGCCTCGATCTTTCGGCTTACGGCGATCCCCTCTTCGAACGCTACATCCGGTGCGCTTTTTCCTCGAACCAGAAAGCGTCGATGGCGGGAATCGCTCCCGAGCGTCCCTTTTCGATTTGCCTGCCCCGAAACCGCACGAGCCTGAAAACCCTCATGGCGGCTCGCGAAGACCCGGAAAAAGCTTCGATCCTCGCTTCGGGACTGTCGACCAGGATTCCCGACGTGGCCGAGGATGATCATCGATGGATTGCGGATTACGCGGAAAGCCGTCTCGCTGAGATCCATCTCGAATTTGACCTGGGACATCCCTCGGGCCGAGCCGGGCAGGCAGGCGACCTCCTTCACGATTTCGAGTTCCTCCCGCCTTGCGCCGAGCATCCCCTCCGTTCTCCCAATCCGAGCCTTCTCCGGCCGGTCTTCCTCCGCACGGTGACGATGACGCTCCTCGACCTCGGCTGGCATCCCCGCTCGATCGCAGGGCTCATTCGGACGAAATTCGAGCAGGACCACCACTGGGAAGGAATGTGGAGCCGCTACAACGCTGAAACCCGGGCGGGCTTCTACGTGCGGCTTTTTTTCGGAGCCGCGTCGTGCGGGATCGAGAATCGCGCCGACTTCACTTGCGAATCACAGGAGGGGCGAGGGGTCTGTCAGGGGCCCGCCTGCGGCCACGAGCTCGCCCAAACTTTCAAATTTTTCGGCGGGCCGGCGAAAGATTGTGAGCTTCGCGGGAGGTTTTCATGATTTGGGAGATCGGACTTTCTACCGGGATCGCGTATCGCCAGCCCATCGGCAGCGTGCTCGGCCCGATTCGCCAGGCGGGGTTCCGGAAGCTGGAGATCAGCACGTCGCCCGAACATCTCGATCTTCGCCGGCTCGAGAGAATCGACGCGATCCGGACGCAGATCGCAGACCTGGGGCTCGAGACGGCGGCGCTTCACGCCCCTTTCGGCGCGCACGTCGACCTCTCGAGCCCGGACGCGGGGCTGCGCTTTCGCTCGCTCGACCAGCTCTCACGCGCCGCCGACGCGCTTCAGATGCTCGGCGGCGGGATCTACGTTATCCATCCGGGGGGCGATGACTCCCACTGGGTCTGGGAGCGGGACGCCCGCCTCGAACGCAGCGTCGAAGGCCTGAATCAAATCTGGAAGTTCTGCCGCGACCGAAATCTCACATTGGCGATCGAAACGCCTCTCCCTCACCTGTTGGGCGGAAAGCTCTCCGACCTCGAATGGATTCTCAATCGCCTTCCCTCCGAGGGAACCGGCGTCTGCGTCGACACCTCGCACACCTCGCTGGGTCATTGCCTTTTCGAAGCGCTCGATAGGTTTGCTCCTCGCCTCGTGCACATTCAGGCCAGCGACAATGGAGGCGTCACCGACGACCATCTGCCTCCCGGCAAGGGAATCATCGACTGGGCCGCAGTTCGCTCGAAAATGGATCAGATCGGATACAAGGGAACGCTGCTTTTTGAGATCTCGGACGGCAACGATGTCGCTGCTGCGGCGATCCAAACCGCCGACGCGATCTCCCGCGCTTTTCCCGAATCGTGGGAGAGGGCATCGCTCGCGTCGTAAATTCGAACCAACGAGAAAAGGAGAATCCGAAATGTTCAAGAGTCCGAGCCGGTTATCGCAAAGCTCTCGCACCGCCATCGCGAAGAGCCTCAATTCACGGCTGGCCGATGGTCTCGATCTCCACAGCCAGATCAAGGTCGCTCACTGGAACGTCAAGGGGGCGCAGTTCGCAACTCTTCACCCGTTGTTCGAGACTTTCGCCGTCGTTCTCGCGGGCTATAACGACACGATCGCCGAACGCGCGGTGACTCTGGGAGGGAGGGCCTACGGAACGGCTCGCCACGTCGCCAGAACTTCGAAGCTCCCCGAGTATCCGCTCGAGACGAGCCGTGGCCTTGAGCACGTCGAGCTCGTCGCCGAACGAATCGACAAGTACCTCGAAGGACTCCGCGACTCGCGCGGCGTCGCCGAAAAACATGGTGACACCGACACCGTCGACATGCTCGGCATCGTCATAACGGAATTCGAAAAGAACGGCTGGTTTCTCCGCGCGTCGCTGGAGAGCTGAAAAAAGCGAGAAGATCCTTTTCAGGCTCCTCTCAACTTTGCGTGGCGCTTGATGTTTCCTTCTGAGATGGCATCAGGTCATTCCAGGAAGAGTCGGAAATCGCAGGGGCCGGCCCTACGACGACCTTTTTTTTGGGGTCTTCTGCATTTCGAGTGGGTAAATATGACTGTTGGGTCACTTGAAAGTACTTGCTGCTAAAGGCGTTTGGTAAGTTTGTGGGATGGAATAAATTTGACATGATTCGTGGATGCGAAAACACC
>Ga0315281_10012278_pt1 | contig 11688 bp, 13 predicted proteins | sample YL17G07_0_MG_FD_204540 | JGI IMG/M metagenome (GOLD analysis project Ga0315281, IMG submission 204540) | Sediment microbial communities from Yellowstone Lake, YNP, Wyoming, USA - YL17G07_0 | ecosystem: Environmental > Aquatic > Freshwater > Lake > Sediment | place: USA: Wyoming | collected... | reverse complement strand
CATCGAACGTGATGATGCTGTCAACCCTGATCCGGTTCCCCCTACTATTCATCAGCGGGGTCTTCGTCTCCCTGAGTGCAATGACCGGCGCTTCCGCCGTCATTTCATATTTTTCCCCTCTCACATATCTTGTGGACGGATTGAATGCTAGCATGGGTCAGACGTCGGTATTCGTCTGGGCGGTTGACGTGCTGATCCTCCTACTGTTCACAGTGCTATTCGTGTTCGCGACGATAAGAGTACTGCGCAGGAACCTAATGAAGGGACTATAAATTACTGAGAGAAGATACCAGCTGACCAGCTGAGGTTTTTCTCATTGCCGTCCAGTAAAAGAGTGCGGAGTCATTCAGATTCGAACCCAGCAGCGAAATCGATGGCAGATGCCAATGTTCATCGAAGATGGGAGGGGGGAAATGGACGAATTTGCTTATTGGTTTATTCGACCTACCCCACTTCTGCCCACGCTGGCCATGACACCAAGCGAAAGGATAATTATAGTTCGATGCAATCCAGCGGAACGCCAGGTGTTCAAATGGTAGAGCGTATCAAGCGCATTGGGGTCTCCATAGAGCCCAATCTTCTTTCCAGGCTGGACGAGTTCGTCGATGCCAAGGGGTTCCCCAGCAGGTCCGAAGCCATCAGGGACATGGTCATGGACCGCCTGAGCGCGGAGAAGCTTCAGAACCCCAACGAGCTGGCAGTCGGATCCATAACGATACTCTACAATCCTCACGCGCGCGGGCTGAGCGACAAGCTCACTGACTTCCAGCACGAGGGGAGGAACCACGACCTGATCATCTCGATGACGCACATCCATGTCGGGGAGGAGCTCTGCCTGGAGATACTGGTCTGCCGCGGGAAGGCTGGCGACATAAAGAGCCTCGCAGAGAAGATCAGCGCGATAAAAGGTGTCCGCCACGGCGAGGTGTCGATGAGGAGTGTAGGGGAGACCGAAGAGCACCCCCACCCGCACCGTCATTGACATGCCGCGCTCCGATTCTCTGCCAATCAGGAATAAATATTGAGAGAATCATCTCTGGGCAGGGAGGAAATCAGTGGGCATCCTTACGTATCTCGTATATCCGATAAGGTCGGTCGTAAAGAACAGGATGCGCTCCATCTACGCCATGACCGGGGTCATACTGGCAATCTCATTCTTCACCGGCTCTTTCATCGCGATAGACTCCTCGTCGAGCGCCATGCTAAGGGCCGGCCTCTCGAACATTCACGACGATTTCGAATGCACGGCCTCTCCGCCGTTCGGCTACAATATTTCGGACTTTCAACACGGGGCTGCCGCCCTTGAGAGCGTCCCGAATGTCATTGAGGCAGCGCCAATCATCACCAACGACCAATGGGGGGTCAACAAGCCGAACTCCACTGTTGACTACCACGCCAACGACATGAGTTATGCAACAGGAAGCGTGGTTTTCGTAGAGCGAAATTCGACGGAGTACCTCCACCGCTATGGCATAATCGGCTCCGTGCCAGAGCGCGGGACAGTTGCGATTAGCAAGGCAATGTCGGAATCGCTGGGCATAGTACTGGGCGGGGAGATAAACATCACCAGGAGCTACTGGAGCAGTGATTTCGTGAACGGGACTTATGTCTCGAACACGACCTATCTGAACCTAACCTACAGGGTCTCCGAGATATGGACGCAGGACACCGTCATACTCACCGAGAACGGATCTGAGACCTATCACAGCGACAACATCGCATTCGTAGGCTGGTATACGGACCCGGTGGTGTTCAACCTCGCCGATGCGGATGGGTTTATCGCAAAGACGAGTCAGCAGCCGTACTTCTACAGCAACCTCGCAGTCAGCTATGAGGTCATAATCGACAGGGACAAAGTCATCTCCGCCGGCGATATCGGCGGCACCCTCGACCGCCTCAAGTTCATACAGAACCGGTTGACCTACAAGGGGAGGCCCTACGGGGTGAGTGCGATCAATTCCTTCATTTCCGATCAGATCGGCTTCATGAGCTCGGAGATGGAGGGCAAGAAGGTGACATTCCTCGCCCTCTCATTGCCCGTCATGATGCTCGGCACCTACCTATCCATGGTCGGCATCGACATGGCGACCCACGACCGCAGGCGGGAGATCGGCATAATCAAGGCCAGGGGCGGCACGAAACGGCAGGTGCTCGGCGAGATGATAGTGGAATCGCTGATTCTGGGAAGCGTGGCCGCGGTCATAGGGATGCTAGGCGGCATATTGGTCAGCCGCCTACTGATAGGAACTACAGTCTCATTTCTTGGGGCGATGCCCTGGTACGCCTCCCTGACGGATATCTCGATAGACGCCGGGACGCTTATGACGGCAATGTTCGTCGGCATAGACCTCATGGTCATATCGTCGTACAAGCCAATCAAGCGGCTCATCGGCATAGAGACCTCCGAGGCGCTGCGCATATTCGCGCCGATAGACGCGAGGAAAGAGTACAATCCCAAATGGGACTACGCGGGGCTCGCGCTGTCGGTCGTATGCATCTTCAGCGCCGTCGCGACAACCGAGAGATGGTTCCAGGGAGGCGATTATTCCTTCTTGACGATGATCATGATAAGCATTGTCGCGATACTGGGCTTGGCCCTGCTACCGATCCTGCCGATCATTCTCTCGATGAGCGTGATCAGGCTGTTGACGCGGGGGCCGAGGAAGCTCTACACGAAGTTCGCCGCGGTGATGAAGCCATGGACGAAGGAGGTCCAGCCGCTCGTGGAGGTCAACATCGAGAGGAACCCGAAGCGGTCTTCGATGATGTGCATGGTCATAGCCCTCGCAGTCGCATTCGGGCTGTTCGTATCGGTCACGATGGAATCCACCTTGGCCTACGAGATCGACAAGGTAAAGTTCCAGATAGGGGGCGACATCGGGGGCTCGGGTTCCTGGTTCTATTCGGACGCGGAGCAGACCGGGGCGCTCAATCTGAGCCGGCTGAACGATCTGAACTCGTCGACCGACATAAGCTCGAAGTGCTGGTGGTACGGCATGAGCGGGACCTATGCCAACAATAACCTGAAACTATTCGACCCGGACGCCTATATGGAGACGGTGAAACCGGCCGATTACTGGTTCGATGGCACGGCGGATGCGGTGCTCACAGAGATGAAGAGGAACAACACAGCGCTGGTCTCTGAGTCCTTGGCCGAAAACAACGACATCCTCGTGGGTGACACGCTCCCTGTAATATTGGATTTCAAGAGAGCCAACATGACGGACCTGAGGGTCGACCTGAGCCTGGAGATAGTCGGGATAGTGAAGGGGCTCCCAGGGATAACGGAAATGAACTATTACGTGTACAATGGTGGATACTCGAGCGCCGGATACCCCAGCGCGATGTACGGAGACTACAGCCTCTACGCGGACAGGAGTGTCCTCAGTTACATCCCTGACCAGATGCTCGTTAACTGCACCTCCGGGATCACAGTAGGCATACTTGCGGCCCTCAGTCCGACTGGCGATCATGCGGCCGTCCGGAGCGAAGTGCAGGATGCGTTCGACGATTCTGGATTCAGATACGCAGGGATCAGGGATGCCGTATCAGAGGTCGAGATGACCAAGAACAACCCATACTATGGGGCGCTGACGCAGTTCATGAACACGGAATATGCGAGCGCGATGGCCATAATGACCGTCGGGGTGGCGATGATCATCTTCGTCACCGTGAGCGAGCGCAGGCAGGAGATCGCGTGCATAATCGCGAGGGGGTCGACGAGCAAGCAGATGACGAAGATGCTGATGGGGGAATCGGTCACGCTGATGATGCTCGGCCTAGTCATCGGGACGGTTGTGGGCCTACTGACGGCGTATCTCTTCAACTACATGTGGGGCGCCCTGATGGGCGAGATCGGGCACAACATCGTGCTGACTTTCGTGAGTGTATCGATCCTGCTAGTGGCGATCGGCGCGATGCTCCTGGTGTCTTTCCTGACGACCGTCAGGGCTGGAAAGATAAGGCTGGCTGAAGTACTGAGGATAAGAGGTGGATGAAATGAGCAGCATCGAGATAAAGAATCTGATAAAAGTGTACAAGACTGGAAAATCCGAGGTCCTCGCCCTCAGGGAGCTTGACTGCACGATCAAGGACAAGGAGATCCTCGCGATAATGGGGCCGTCAGGATGCGGCAAGACCACACTTATCAACATGATAGGAGGGCTGGACAGGCCAACGGCTGGATCCATAGTCATCGACGACAAGAACCTCGCGGACGCCACGGATGCTGAGCTCATAAGGCATAGGAGAGAGAAGGTCGGCATAGTCTTCCAGTTCTTCAACCTGGTTCCGACTCTGACGGCGAGAGAGAACATCGAGATGCCCCTCCGATTCGCCAAGAAGGGTTCAAAAGAGATTAAGGAGAGAGTCGACGGGCTGTTGAAGCTGGTCGAAATGGAGTCGCGGTCAGTTCACAAGCCGGACGAGCTGTCCGGGGGCGAGCAGCAGAGGATAGGCATAGCAGTTGCGCTCGCGAACGACCCGCCGATAATATTGGCCGACGAGCCTACCGGCGAGCTCGACACAAAGACCGGGCAGCAGATACTCAATCTCTTCAAGATGCTGAGGGACGAGAATGGGAAGACGATTGTCATCGTCACGCACGACCTGAGGATAGGGCACATCGCCGACAGGGTGATGACGATAGTCGACGGGAAGATAACATCCACGATGAAAGCGGCAGAGTTCCTTGAGAAGGAGAAGCCGCTGGAAACATCGTAGTGGCCACATCATCGCTTATGGGTAGATCTAAGAGCGTCTATCCTTAGAATCCCGGCGGAGCCTTTCCATTCCGCCTTCGATGCGATTATCTCGAGGCGTCTGTTGAAGTTAGGCCCGTCGAGCACGATGGTCTCGAACTCGCCTCCCTCGCCGCTGATGTTTATCCGCCTTCTCTCAGAAATCCGGGCGAGGTCTTCTATCGTTGTAGGATCAATTCTGCGCCCGAGCCACCTCTCATCCAATCCATCCGCTGCCACCCCGACCATGCGCACGTCGAACCCGGCACAGACTATCTCCCTGAGCAGATTCTCCTGGCTCTTATGCCACAGCGGCGAGAACACCTTGATGCCGAGAGGCTCGCAGACGAGGTTGATCCTGAACATCTGATAATCGGATGCGATCGCGCCCGTAATCACCGCGTCCACATCCAGCGACTTGATCGCTTTTCCGAGCGCCTCGAGCTCGTCATCCCCTTGGGACATCTCGACAGTCTTGCTCGGAAGCCCCATCGCGCCAGATATGACCGATGCCAGCCCGGCGTTCGGGACGTGGAACATGTATGAATCTGATTGGTAAGGGACGATCGTGAGCGTGCTGCAGACGTCGAAGTGCTGCTGCTGGGCGATGTAGGCAGCGTATACGGAATCCTTCCCGCCGGAGAACAGCACGGCAGCGCGAATCATACGCTACTGAAAAGTGCACCTGAGTCTAAAGGTTATCCGTTCCCGACCAGTTGTGTTTATTTACGAATGAGATGATTCGGGACTGATGGAGAAGAAAGGGTGCGTCTACTGCCCCAGGTGCGACAGGTCGATCCCGAAGGAAGAGATAGAGGAGCGGGCGAAGATGCTCGCGAGCATGACCGGCAGCAACTCCCTCGCAAAGGGTAGGTGCCCGGTTTGCGGCACTGGCATGATCGACATGGACAAAGTCAATCCAGATAAAAAGGCGGAGTGATCTCGTGACATCGAAGTACGCGAAGGAGATGAACAGGGAGGAGTTCGCAGCCGCGATGAATGGCAGCCCGGTGGTCATCCTGCCGATAGGGAGCATGGAGGAGCACGGCTCCCACCTGCCGCTCGGCAGCGACACGTTCGAGATAGACTTCGTCATCAACAGGATATCGGAGAAGCTGGACTGCGTGATCCTGCCGACGCTCAACTACGGCAACTGCGGCAGCACCTACAACTTCCCGGGGACGATATCAGTCTCATTCGATTCGCTCAGGGCGTTCATAACGGACATCCTGACGGAGGTCATCAGGCACGACGGCAGGAGGATCCTCGTGATATCCGGGCATGCTGGCACAGACCACATGGCGGCAATGAGGATGGCCGCGAAGAGCATCGTCAAGGATCATCCAGAAGCGAAGATCATGGTCATGTCAGACTACGACCTCGTCCCTGACTATAAGGGCGGCAACATACCGAGCTGGGACGGGCACGCAGGCAAGGCAGAGACCTCGAGGATGCTGAACATAAGGCCGGACATCTCGAAGAGAGGGAAGACGGCGACGAGGGCGAAGTACAGGGAGTTCATGGTGCTGCCTGACCCGGAGAGCCAGTTCCCTACGGGAGTATCAGGGGATCCGAGGAGCGCGTCACCGGAGCTCGGAAAGAAGATCGACGATTACATCCTGAGGAGGCTCCTCGGGCTGATCGAGAAGAACCTCGGGGCGGAGTGACAGATTTGAACGCAAAGCAGGCCGCGGCCATCGAGGCCGTGAAAATGGTGATGGACGGGCAGGTCGTTGGTCTTGGCAGCGGCTCGACAGCGGAACTGTTCATACTCGAGCTCGGAAAGAGGGTGCATACCGAGGGGCTGGACATCATAGGGATCCCGACCTCGAAGAAATCCGAATCGATCGGCAGGGAGTCGGGCATACCGATCTCGACACTGGAGGAGCACAGCGCGATCGACATCACTGTAGACGGGGCCGACGAGGTTGACTCGAACCTCGACCTGATAAAAGGACTCGGAGGGGCGCTGCTCCGGGAGAAGATAATCGCGGCAGCCACACAGAAAGAGGTCATTGTCGTTGACGAGTCGAAGATGGTTCACCAGCTCGGCACGAAGTCGCCTCTGCCAATCGAGATAGTACAGTTCTCGCACGGCCACATCGCAAGGAATCTGGCGAAGCTTGGCTGTACTCCGAATCTGCGGATGAAAGATTCATCACCCTATGTCACAGACAACGGAAATTACATCATCGACTGCTCTTTCAAGGGAATCGAGAACCCGGAAAAACTTGAGATAGCGGTACGCTCGATACCGGGAGTTGTTGAGACTGGACTGTTCCTCGGGATGGCAAATACCGTGATAATAGGAGCTTCCACCGGCATAAGAATCATGAAAAGGAAAGAGCAACCGGCGAGGAGATCACTTCGATAGGCCGTGGAGCTGCTCGATCTCCCACTCGATCTTCTCTATCTTCTTCCTCAGCTCGCTCTCGATCGTCGCGACGATCTCCTCGAACTGAACGGATAGCCTGTATGAGTGGACGGGCCTTCCCTTGCCCTGCTTCTTTATGTCGCGCTTCGCCACCCACTTCCTCCTTCTGAGGTCCTGCATGGCGATCGATACTTCCGGCTGCCTAAGGCTTGTGGCGGTCTCGATCTCGACAGAAGTGGTCTCCTCTCTCTTGCGCAGGTAGACTAGCGTCTTAGCGAGGTTCTTCTTCAGCCCTGCGTTGATCAGGAGCTGAACCAGAGACTCATCGGATTTTGTCAGGCCCCGGGATGTCACATTTATCACCATTTCATCTATATTTATACTTATATATATTGTTTTACATTCACCACGGACCGCGTTCGTGAGCACCATAATGCGCGCCAGCATGGCGGCATTCCGAGCCAACCATCCAGGTTGTCAAGTAGGGCGCTTGCCCGTGGGGAATTGAAGAGATGCAATCACCCCTTTTTATTATTATCGCTTTGAGATGTAGTTAATCGCAATTATATTGATGCAAGACTAAATCTCAGAGGGATTTCTCGATCCGCCGACGCAGAGGAATGATACCGGCACCATAGCCATCCAGGTCATTTTTCATTTGACGATGCTGTTGATTTGTGATATGCCATACAGCATACACGTATGGATTTAGATGATTCAAACGATTTTACGCCGCATCAGGACTATTATAAGAACATCCAGTAATTGAAGCGTCCACCTGTCCCCCCTTCGATCCTTTTCGGACCTGCTCCTTCCCGAAGCAGGCGAAAGGGCTTCCTCCGATTCATCCATCGCAATCTATATCTCCTGCATACAAATCACCGTTGAGAAGCAGGATGTGCGGCATGGTTCCTGCAACCGTGTACAGGACGGGGCGAGAAAATGACAGGTCGGAAAAGTCTCTTATCGGAGCCGATAGCGGCTATTGTCGAGCAGTGATGGGTGAGCATCAACCATGTCATTCAAAAGAGTCCTTTTGATCAAGCCTTCTGGCAGACACGGCCTATCCTATGCATTCGATCTGATCCCCACTGCCCTTGAATACATTGCCGCTTCGGTGGAGGACATCGTGGAGAATGTGACCATCTTGGACCTTGAGATGGAGCATAGGCCTTTCGAAGAAGCTGTCAAGGAGTCCTTGAAGGCCCTGAACCCCGACCTCGTGGGAATTACAATGTCAGCTACGGAGCACAGCGAAGGCCTGGAAATCGCGCGGCTGGCTAAGAGTCATGGAGCCGCGACCGTCTTGGGCGGATATCACCCCACGGCCATCCCTGACGAACTTTTATCGCATCCCCAGGTGGACATGATAGTCCGTGGCGAGGGTGAGATCACCGTGCGGGAGCTGGTTGAAAAAGGAGGACCGCAAGGCGTGCGGGGCGTCTCGTACAAAGAGAATGCGCAAATAATCCACAACCCCGATCGAGAGTTCATTGAGAACCTGGACAGCCTACCTTTCCCCGCTCGGCACCTCAGGAAATATCCCTATGGCGCAAGGCTGATGCGAGACCGAGAGTACGACGTCCTGACGACATCCAGAGGGTGCTTCGGCAGATGCACATTCTGTTGCGAACCTACCATGAGCAAAGGTCATCAGCGCTTCCGTTCTCCCGAGAATGTGATGGAGGAGATCTTGAGAATAGACTCCTTCCACGACCACAAGCCCATTTGCATAGATGTCACCGACCCCCACTTCATGGGGAGACCCGCGCTGGTGGAGCGGCTGTGCGACCTCTTGGTTCAGCATGAGCTAGATATACGCTTCAGCGTAAAGGTGAGGGCCGACACGGTGGCGAAGCACCCTGATGTCGTACGGAAGATGGTCGCAGCGGGGATAGAAGGTTTCGAGATGGGCATAGAGAGTCCGCACATGGAGGACATCAAATCCGTATCCAAGGGCCTGAATACAGACGTGCATATCCAAGCGGTCAACAACATAAAAAGATGGGGCGGGGACGCAGGCGGGACATTTGTCATCGGCCTTCCCAGTCAGACCGAAGAGCAGATTCGGCAATTCCCCGCTTATGCCAAGAAGATAGGGCTAATAAGCACGGCCTACGGCATAGCAACGCCTTTCCCAGGCACTCGGTTCTATGATGATCTGAAAGCCCAAGGGCTGATCTTTGAAACCGACTGGAACCGTTTTGATGAGATGCACTCGACATTCAAATTAGAGCATGTCTCCAGTGAACGGATCGAAGAGCTGGCCTCCATCTGCATGGCCAAGTTCTGGACTGCAGACACTTTCATCGAAAAGGAACGGATGCATATGATAAGGCATGCGTCCAAAAGGTCGCTCGCAGAATTCATCTATGGAAGGTTCCACGATCTGAGTTTCACGGCTGAAACCGGCTCGCAGCTCCAGAACAAGAACATGAGTAAACATGTGCTGGCAGTTATAGAGGCGTCGGCGGACCCCTGTGTTGAGGCTTACACGAGGAGGGTAGGGGTGCAAGACGTCATCGACATGGGCTTGTTCCTGAGGCTCCTTGGCGATCAGACCGTGCAGCTAACAGTATCGAACAATGGAACGCCCGTCACAAGCTGGATCATAAAGACCGCACGAGGGGGTGTGGAGTATATCCAAGCCATCCCAGGAAAATCCGACCTGAACACCATCAATCTGGATGTTGATCTGAATAGTTTCGAGTTCGACGGTGGTCGCATCATGGACATCAGCACCACTGACAGCATCCGCATACTGGGAAGAATGCTCGCCTCGAACCGAGGGATCAAAAAACAGCCGAACATGATGCGGTTGATGATGGCCGGTGGCATCGAGTTGGTTGTTGGATACCTCAGAATGGTCAACAGAACGGGGAACAATTAGTCCTGCGCCTTTGCTAAAAGAGTTCCCCTGGACCGTTCACACATCGCCGATAATCATTTGCCACCTTGTCTGGCATTATTGGCAGGTATCGGGTAGAAAACATGTGCGTTTCGATTGCTGGCCATCGAATAATAAAGTAAATTGCGATAATTAAGGGTTAAATATAGGTTACGCATTGGTGGCTTTTGCCCATCCGAGGCCACTGATTAGCATGAAGATGCCAAAGGTCGTTAAACAATACTGCCCGAAGTGCAAGAAGCACACCGACCACGAGGTCGAGAGGGTAAAGACCAGACCGAGGAGCGAGCTCAAGGCTGGCCAGAGAAGGTTCAGGCGCGCAACGGCGGGATACGGCGGTTTCCCGAGGCCGAGGTACGAAGGCAGGCAGAAGCCCACCGTCAAGGTCGCGCTCAGATACCGCTGCAAGACCTGCAAGAAGGCGCATCAGAGGACCTGTTTCAGGGTTAAGAATTTCGAATTGGTGGAGGCATAGAGTTGACGCAGAAGGCCGCTGCAGTTCGCAGCAAGTTCATCAAGGTGAAGTGTCAGGACTGCGGCAACGAGCAGATCGCATTCGGTAGGCCGGCGACAACCGTCATGTGCACAGTGTGCGGACGCACCCTGATCAAGACATCGGGCGGGAAAGGTATCGTTCAGGGAACGGTCGTCGGAGAACCATAATGCGACAGATGTCAGATTATCCGGAAGACGGGGAGCTCGTCGTCTGCACCGTTAAGGAAGTAAAGAATTTTGGTGCGTTCGTCTCGCTGGATGAGTACGAGAACAAGGAAGGGTTCATCCACGTCCGGGATGTCGCGACCGGCTGGGTCAAGTACATAAGGGATTACGTCCGCGAAGGGCAGAAGATCGTCACTAAGGTTTTATCGGTCGACACCTCCAAGGGGCATATCGACCTTTCATTGAAGCAGGTCAACGAGCACCAGAAGCGGGAGAAGGTCCAGCTCTGGAAGAACGAGAAGAAGGCGGAGAAGCTGCTCGAGATAGTCGCCGAGAAGCTGAAGAGGCCGCCGGCGGAGCTCTACGAGGAGACCGCTACGGAGCTGCTCGAGAAATACGGCGGGATATACGGCGCCTTCGAGGAGGCCGCGCTGAACCAGAAGGCCTTCAAGAAGGAGCACGGGAAGAAGAAGTGGGTCGATGCCTTCGTGGAGATCGCGAAGGAGAACATACAGCCGCCGAAGGTATGCATAGTTGCAGTAATGGAACTCACCTGCCCTGACTCGGAGGGGATCCTCCACCTGAGGGATGCGCTGATGGATAACTCCGCCTCGGAGAGGGCGGAGATCAACATCAGGTACATGGGCGCGCCCAGGTACAGGATAGAGGTCTCGACGGTCGACTACAAGACTGCCGAAGAGGAGCTCAAGAAGATTTTCCAGGGCATCGAGGCCGCGCTGAAGAAGTTCGATGGCAAGGCCAAGCTGGTCAGGGATGATAAGAAATGAAGACCCAGCTGAAGAAATGCAGCTCTTGCGGGATCTATACGCTCAAGGACAGATGCCCGAAGTGCGACCTGCCAACAGTGATGTCGATTCCAGCCAGGTACTCGCCTGAAGACAGGTTCGGCAAGTACAGAAGGGCGATGAGAGAATCGAAGGTGTGAGCTGAGATGGAAGAGATTGTCATCAATTATATCGAGAGACCGACGCTCAATCAGCCGACGC
>Ga0315281_10012277_pt1 | contig 11688 bp, 6 predicted proteins | sample YL17G07_0_MG_FD_204540 | JGI IMG/M metagenome (GOLD analysis project Ga0315281, IMG submission 204540) | Sediment microbial communities from Yellowstone Lake, YNP, Wyoming, USA - YL17G07_0 | ecosystem: Environmental > Aquatic > Freshwater > Lake > Sediment | place: USA: Wyoming | collected... | reverse complement strand
CAACAGGCATGGGGGCGATGACTCCCCTTATCTAGCACTCTGGAATGGGATCCCACTGCTCACTGTTCTCAGCCGGATCCTGGATGCCGTAGACCGGGTCATCGCAGACTTCGAGTCCGTGTTCCGCGAGGCGCAGCCACCGCGGAAAGGATGGGTCGAGTAGGACCTTCGCTGGTACAGCCAGGTCATGTTGAACGCTGTTCCTTGACGCATCAGCCGGCAATTGTCTATCTGACGCTGTTGGCTGACGCATCAGTCGGCAGAAGTCTTCGGAACGCTGTTGCCTGATGCCTCAGTCTGCAACGTTCTTTTCAACCGTTGCCGACTCTAGGGTCCTTCTTCGTAACGGCAGTCACGGGTTCGCCCTGCTAGCTGACCTGACATAGGATTCAGGCCGATGGACCAGATTCTGGAAAGGGACATTTGGGGCAAATGACCCCCATACATCGCGGCACGCTCGATATCCAAATGGCAAAGGAAGCAGCGTCCAAGGCCTTTGTGTCTTGCGTTGCCGCTGCTGCGGGCTGCGAACTGATGCGGATGGAACCCGACACGCAGGGGGTCGATCTTGTGCTCACGCACAGACGAGAGGATCCGCCGGGCCTGAAGCAGCTGGATCTCCAACTGAAGGCGAGTGCCATGGATGTCTCGGGGGACTCCTTCTCGTTCAAGCTCGAGGCTCTCCATTACAACCGCCTCTGCGAGGACGAGAATGTCCGTGCCAATGCGTACCTTCTTGTGGTGTACCTACTGCCGGCGAGCCAGGACGAGTGGATAGAGCACAATGACATGGACTCCGTGCTTCGAAGGTCTGCCTTTTGGGCAAGCCTGAGGGGCAAACCCAAGACCGATCAGGCTACAAAGACGGTCTCCATTCCAATGGTCAATCAGTTCACGGTCGCCAGCGTTTGCGACATCTTTGACGGCCTGCACAGGGGGATATGGCCGTGACTGACGCTGCTGAAGTGACCGACTTCCTGATTCAGAGCGACCCCCTTCTTCTTGTTGACTTCCTTGTCCGGACGGGTTGGCAGCGTCTGACGGATTCCGATCCCAGGAGGTCCTACTGGCTGCTTGAGGACCAGAACGGCCGCCATGACGCCTCCCTGATGCTTCCGCTAGATCGCCAGTTCAGCGATCACGATCTTCGAATGCGTGAGGTTGCCCTCCAGTTGTCTAGGGCACATGGGGAAGACTGGGAAACGTTGCTGGTCGCTCTGCTTTCCTTCGATGCAGATCTAATACGGCTGCGCTCCGACCAAGCGCTCGGACCAGATGGGAGCGTCTGTTTCGAGGAAGGAGCCGAGCTGCTTGATCAGGCCAACAGCCTGCTCCGATCTGCTGCGAAAGCCACCGAGCAGAAGCGCCCTTATTTCGGGCAACGGGCGGCTCCTTCTGCGAACAGGTACGCCGCACACTTGCGGCTTGCTCAGTCATCGCGCGGGAGTTATACCTTCAACTTCCTGTCTCCGGTTGGCGAATCGGTTTCGCCTCCTGTCTCGGGTAGACAGGAACTCCCCTTCTTCGGGCGTCGAGTCACCGTAACGCTCTTTGATGCTCTCAAGTCAGCCAAGGATGCGGCGGCCTCTCTGAGGACCAGCAACGACTTCGCACCGTTTATGGACGCTGTCTCCTTCGGCGTCAGTTCGGACATGTGCGAGGCCCTGGTACGCCTCATAACTCCGGCCAGCCAAGAACGTCTTCAGATCTCAGTTCACTGGGCGAAGCGCGCCCCGGAGCCGCACCGCGAGGCGACCGAGAAGGTGGAGTTCGATCGTGCAGACCTGTCGCCTTTGTCCACGGCCAGGCAGCGTCTTCGCTCGACCGACAGGGAGGCGGGTGTCACCGTCACTGGGATTGTGCGTCAGCTCCGACGTGAGGAGATCAAAGAAGGGAGTCCGGTAGTCGTGAGCGTCGCCGTCACGGAAAGCTCGAGAGAAGACTTGCGTAACGTCAGGGTGAGACTTGACTGGAGTCAAGTGCACGATCTCGTGTCCGCATTTGATGAGTCGGCTACTGTCAGGATCAGGGGAGATCTTGAGAAGGATGGCAACTTCTACTGGCTGTACAACACGAGCGAAGTCCAGGTGATCACTGCGGGGACGGCGCAGCCAACGGATCCGACCTTGTTTGACTCATAGGGCACTTGTCGAGGCAAAGGGCAGCCGAGCGAACACCCGGAAGAGGAGTGGCCAAGGACCGGCATTCTCTCTCCGTGGCAGAGTCGCCAGCATCAGTTGTGCACACCACGACCATCCACCCGGGTGAAGGGTGGACAAACCCCCGACTTGACCTTTGACCTGCCGGAATCGGAGTTTCGGTACCCCTCAGGTCTCCGACGCTATGACATGTGTTGCGACTACGCCGCTCTCAGGGAAGCCGGTACTTTGCGCCGCGCTTCTGGCCCTCCTGAATCACCGAACCCGTTTCGACCAGCGAGCGAATAGTCTGGGACCACTTCCCTTCGTCGATATCGCTCCGACTGAGGATTTCTGTCTTGGAGAGGGCGGCGGTCGAAGCGCGGAGGACCTCCACTATGACAACGCTCTCGTTGCCGAAACCGCTCACACGGCGGGCTGACAGTGCGGGTGTCTGAACGTCAGCTTCGCCCGTTGCTACCCATGGAGCCGAATGGTCACGTGCTTCTAGTGAGGCCAGATGAAGGTTCTGAGCTGGTATGGCTTCCCGGGCCGCCGCAGCCACGCTTTCGTGGTGGGTAAAGAGGATGACTTGTGTTCTCTTCCCCAGCTCTGCCAGCTCTGCCAGGGTCGCCCCCCCACGGTCATCGTCGAAGTTCACCAGGACGTCATCGAATAGGACTGGGAGGGGCTCGTCGAGACTGTCGAGCTGGTACGCAATGCCGGCAAGGCGGAGTGCAAGATAGAGCTGGTCGCGCGTGCCGTCGCTATGCTGCGAAATGGTGCAGGGTTGACCGTTCTGCCGTATGGCGATGAGCTCGGGAGTATCGCCATGCCACTCCGCAGTCAGTTCCGTGAAGGCGCCCTCGGTGATGGCGGAGAAGACACTGCTCGCCCGATCAATGATTGGCCCTCGGTTGCGTTCACCGTAGTCGTCGATAACCTTGCGAAGCACCCAGGCGGAGATTGCCGCGACAGAGAAGTCATCCGCCAACGCAAAGGCCCGAGCGAGCTTTTCCTCAGCTTCCTGCTCCAGGTCGGCGGCTGCGCTGGAGCCTGTCACCGCCTCAAGGTCTCTCTGCGCTTTCCACGCCCGCTCGGAGGCTCCTCTCTCCTCCTCTTCCAGCTGGGCGACTTCATCCTTCATTCTTTGGGCGGTTGCAGAAAGTTCATCGCTGTCCGCATCTAGAGACTCAATCTCGGCCAGTATCTGCTCGAGGGTGCGGCCGCCACCCTGAGACACCAGGTCCGCCTCGCGCCCGCTGACGGCCACTTGAAGCTCAGCGGCTCTTTGCGCTCGGTCCACGAGCTGCCTAATGTCCTCTTCGGAGACGGCACCGGGAACTTCGGACTGCAGCTGGCGGAGTTCGTCCTCGAGGCGGGCCAACTCGCTTTCGGCCGCACGGAACTCGTCATCGGCGTCTACTAGCTGGCCCTCGAGCGTTTCCTGAGAACTTCTCCGTTTCCTCGCTTCCGTGAGCTCCGCCTTCAGCTCTTCCACGATGTCAACTGGGGAACGATCCTGCGTCTGGATGAGATCTGCCGCTGCCTCGACGACTGCCTTCTTGAACGCATCGAGGTCCCTCTCGATCCCTCGAATGCGACTCTCGAAGTCGTGGACCTCCTTGAGCAGCCCAGGCAGTTCCCTATACGTGCGGGTCATCTGCAAGGCAGTGGTCGGGGCAATAGCGGGCTCGAGCCCGAGGGGAACCAAGGCCCCTGCCCATAGGCCCTCCCACTCCTTCAGCTGCCCCTTCGAATCGGCGAGTTCGCTCGCTCGCCCAGCTCGACCGCTCTCGTGATGACGGAGAGCTTCCTCAGAGTCGCGACGAGCCGAGGCTTGCTCAGACGCTTCCTCTGCAACCTGCTCGGCCTGGGAGACCAAGTGCTCCAGGGACGGGAAGTCGGGAGCTTGACCGAGCTGTTGTAGCGCTGCTGCGACGGCATCCTTGTGCTTGGAGACCGTCTCCTCGCTGGCGTGCAGGCTGCCTCGCAGCGTCTCGATGTTGGCGATATCTGAGACAAGAGCGGTATGGTCTTCTCTCCAGGTCAGCATCTCTGCCGGCGTGCCAGCCTCGATCTTGGCCGACACCCACGCCTTCTTCCAGGCTGCTGCGCAGCTAGAGGCCTCCTCCTCCAGCTGTTGCCTCCTCTTGTCATTGGCCGCGGCCTTCTCTCGGAAAGCCTCTTGGCTCGAAAGGAGCTGTTGCAGCGTCGCAAGCTCCTGGGAGTGGTCATAGCGATCATCCGCGGCCTGGTCCGCATCCCTCGTGGCCTGCTCGAAGGCGTCGGGCAGGAGCTGTCCATCCTTGACCCAAGCGGCTACGTCAACGGTGTTGGGTGCGCCAGTCTCGAGCGCGCCTCGCACCAAGATCCATCCGGCATCTCGGTATTCGCGCGCGGTTTGCGTCTGACCAGGGTCGGGAACGCCGGGCCTGTCTCGGATTGCGGCAGCTTGCTCTTCGACCGCCGCGACGTCCTCAGACACCTGGCGTTGTTCGTCCTCAAGACTTTGTAGTCGGCCGTGAAGGCGTTCTTGCTTGGCCTGCTCCTTTCCGATTCTCTGGGCCGACGGAACTGCTAGGCCAGTGATCTCGGCGAGCGACAGTGAAGCCAAACCGAGTCGCCCGGCAAGGGCCTTGGCAGCGTTCTCGCGGTCCGCCAGCTCCCGGCGCTTGGTCGGGAAGTCCTTCTCAAGTGCCACGACAGGTTTGGCCAGATCCGTGGCCCTCGCGAGGGGTCCCACATCTTGGACAGGGGGCAGCTCTTTAAGACGACGTTGCTCGGTTGCCAGATCCTCCTCGAGATCGCTGAGTTCCCGCTTCGCCCGTTCGAGTTCGGTACTGATCCTGGTGTTGCGCTCCGCGAGATCCTCTACGGTTGCGAGCTCCACGTCCGAGGGTAGTTGCCCATCATCCTCTTTCAGGTCCAGCTTGCGTCGGCACTCCGACAACTTCGACTTGGCGACCGCCAGCTGTTCGCGGCGGTCTCGCAGATCTTTCGCATCCTTGGTGAAGCGACCCGTTTCTCCCACGAGGTTCTCAATCTGAGCCCCGCGTTCCAGCAGCTCCGCCCGCACATCTATCCCGGCGATGCGATCCTGGAGCCCCTGTTTCGCATCGAGCGCAGTACGCTGCGTTGCTCGTGCTTCAACCAGGCGCTGCAGCGCGTCGGTGGCGCGATTGGCCCATTCTGGCGACACGATTGGCCCTTCGGCCTCAAGTACCGTGAGCTTCGCCAGATTGCTGTTGAGTTCTGCGACCATTGACAAAGCCGGAATCAGGCGATCGATCCGGTTCATCTCCACACGGGCCGCGTCGACTCGGCTGCGTAGATCGCTTGCTGTGGCCTCTGTCGATCTGGCCTGTTGCTGAAGCTGTTCCCAATCCCGTGACTTCACCCGTAGGTCCATGGCGTCCTTCATGAGGGCGCCGTGCTCCCCAAGGGCTTTGTTCAGCGGTGGAAGCCTTCCGGACGGTTTGAATAGCTCACGGGCTCGGGCGTCGAGCCGTGCCAGAGCATTGCCGACCGAACCGGCTCCCAGCGCCGCACCGAACACCAGGCGCCCGATTTCGCCTTGAGAACTCAGGAGCTCGGCTGAACGATGTCGCAGTTCGTCATGACTAACCGAGAAGATTCGCTCGTACATCGGCTGTTCCACCTCGCCAAGGAAGGCGGCAAGCTGACCGTCATCGAGCGGTGCTCCCGACGCTGCTTGGAGGTTCGGCGGTCGTCCTTGGCGGACGAAGGTCAACTCGCGACCGTCGTTAGCCACGATCCTTGCTTCGATGCGAAGCCCGGCTCTGCCGTACGCATGTGCGTCTGGCGTCTGGCGGGGGATCCCGAATAGGGCCGCCAGCAGGGCTCGCTGCGCGGTCGACTTGCCGGCCTCGTTGGGGCCGAGGACGACCGTCAGGCCTTGGCCGGGCCCCGAAAGATCGAGGATGGTGTCCTTGTGATGCCCGTAGCGAGCCAATGTGAGGCTCAACACTCGCATCAGCTGTCGCCCGTCAGCTCAGCGACAAGGAGTGCCTCGACTTGATCGAGAAGCTCCTGCGTTGGAGTGAGCTCGAGCGGCTCATCCCCGAACTGCGCGGCGTATCTCCGCGCTTTGTGGAATTCCCTGCGCACGGGCCCCAAGAGGCTCTCGATGCTGTCGTCGCCCTCATCCCTGTTTCCCGATCGGAGAGCCGTCAGCGCTTCCCGAACTGCGTCTATTGCCCCCCCGGAGACTTCACCCTCGGAGTCGAGCCTGGGCGCCAGCTTGATCTTCTCGATCCACAGAGTGTCGTCTCCGACTGCTCTCAGTTCGGCGTCGTATCGATCGTGGTCGCGGAGCCACGTGCCAGCTATCGATGTTGAGGTATTGAGAACAACGCGCACGGCAAGGAGCTCTGCGGTCGACGATCCGCGGAGCTCACGCAGATCGAAGGCTACGCGCTCGCACACCTCGTCGATGTGTTCGACATCGTCCAGGTCGGGCTCAAGTGTTTCCCAACGAACGCATGCGAGGTCGCGATGCTCCACTTCCACGATGTCTTGACCCTCAAAGTCGACGAGCATCGCTCCCTTGGATCCCGTTTCTCCTACATCTCGTCCCTGGAGCGTGCCAGGGAAGACGATGTGAACGTCGTCGAGATGGATGTGCTCGCGCTGATGAACGTGTCCCAGGGCCCAGTACGAGTACCCGGCGCTTGCTAGGTCCTTGGCCGTGCAGGGGGCGTACGGTGCGTGACCGGGCCGACCATCGAGGGACGTGTGAAGAACACCGATGTTGAGCATTCCGACGGTCGGAGCCGGGTAGTTCACGGCGAGGTTCTCCTTGGCCACCCTGCTCTCGTAGCTCCTGCCATGAAGAGCTACTCCAATGTCGGGAAGAATCTTGGTTTCTGCGTGGCTGGCGGAGAAGACATGCACGTTGTCCGGCGGCTTGAGTCGCCGGGTGATCTCGTTCACCGAATCGTGGTTGCCATAGACGATGAATACCGGGATCTCTCCCTGACGAAGTCTGTGCAGTTCGTTCTGGAGGAACATCGCGGTTGCCCAGTCGTCGCGATTCCCGTCGACGAGGTCTCCCGCGATGATTACGAATGAGACCTGCTCGTCGAGCGCCAGGTCTACGGTACGCTCGAATGCGCGTCGGGTTGCTCCCTTGAGCAGGGCACTCGGGGCGCCTTCGTAGACATCCAGGTTGCGCATCGGGCTGTCGAGGTGGACGTCGGCACAGTGGAGAAACTTCACGAATGTGCCCCTGACACTGCCATCCGGGCCCTCGCCTCGTTGTGGCCGACAAACAACCTGAGTCCCCCCAGGTTGCATGCAGCCCCTTCTATTTGGGTTCCACGAGCATAGGCTCATCCTTCTTGGTGCGCCACTCCGCTGATGATCGGTGGGCGGGACATCCTCGATTTCACCGTGAAGACGTATGTGATTCGCTGAGTCCTACGGGATGGCTTCGATCCACGTAGCGGAAGGAATAGCCGTGACGATTGAGGTCAATTCAGATGGCAGGAACTGCCAAGAACGGTGACGGGCTATGCATCATCCCGCTTTGCGAGAAGGGTCTCTGCTCTGTCGAGGCGCTTCGATAGGGCCAGGAACTTGGCCGATCCAACGTCGAAGCTCTGATCCCCGGCCTCCGCCCGCCCCAAAGCCCAGCTAATCACGCGTATCTCATCTTCAAGACGCCCAGCCTTTCGATAGAGGGTGACTAGATGGTCAACGCTCTGGCTGCTGCGTTGCCCGTCTCTCACGTTTGCCTCATAGAGACTAATAGCTATGTCCGTTTGACCAGCCTTCTCGTACTGCGCCGCTTTGATGTTTCGCGCAAAGTCACCGTGCTCTTTCGGTTCGAGGAGCCGACCAAGGGCTTCTTCGGAGAGATCAGGGGGCGCATCGGAGCTGAACCATGGTGCTGGTTCTGGAGTGTTGCCAAACAGTTCCGCGAGGCTTGGTTCGGGTGCGTCTGCAACGCGACTCTGTTCGTCTGTCGGAATTGATAGTGCATAGGACCCACTCCGGGGCGTGCGATCGAGCACTCTTAGCTTCGAGGCCCAGTAGCAAGCCTGTCTAATCCGTTCCTTCCTCGGGAATACCAGCAACTTAGGGAGATCCTTCTGCAGCACTCCTGGATGAGCCGACACGAAATGAAGTATGTGGGCGGTAACTGCCGCATCAAGGATGGCGATGTCGACTGCATTCCTGAAGGCGGGGAGCCGCCCATGGCGAGACAGACTGCGAATCGCTTCTAGCGTCTTAATGTCGTTGTCGGCCGCCAGCAAGGGGAACACCAGAGAAAGCTCGACGCCCAGCTCGTAGACCTCGACTGAATCGAGCCGCGAGATCGATGCTCGATCGAGGCGCGGAAGACTGTTCCTGAAGAGAAGCAGGAATTCCTCATACTCGTTGGCTTGGTGTAGATCTTGCAGGCCTCGAACGAGGCCGTGGATGTCGGAAGGGCTTTCCATGTGCCCCCTCTTGCGGACGGTGCCCGTTTCCTGAGAGTCACTGATAGCAGGGGATAGGGCTCGGCGCAAGTCCGGTGAGCGAGGCCCGTGCCAGAGACGGTTGCAGTACCGTTCTCCCGCGAGCCTGTGTTGGGGAGCGAGATTCTTGCGGGCCGGGCTTGGGAGGAGCTCGCTGAGAAACGCGGGACGATCATCGAGTTCGCAACGGTCGTATCAACCGTTGCGTTGTTCTCTGGGCCACGGGGGCGGGCGCCGCCCGGAGCGGACTTCGAACTCGGATTGGGCGTCTTGCCCGAGATCGTGCTCCAAACACGAAGGATTCCAAGGCTTTGATGGCAGGCCTACGCTTGGCTGGTGATTACCGAGCAGGAGACTCTTTGGATCTACGTGGACGGGTCGTCCCGACAGGGCCCGAGGCGTGGGGGAATCGGGGTTCTCTTCGCCTGGATCAACGCTCAGGGCGAGGAGGAATGCCTCGACGTCTCTCCCGGCATTGGTTTTGCGGGGGCAACGAACAATCGAATGGAACTCGAGGCGGTCGTCTTCGCCCTGGGGGAGTTGGCCTCTCGCCACCCTGTGATAGACGTTGAGAGGTACAGGAAGGTGATCATCAGATCAGATTCCCTGTACGTGTGCGAGAACTACCAGGCAGCTCTCTTCCGCTGGCCGGCGGACGGTTGGATGACTAGGGATGGGAACCCTGTTGCCAACCCAGATCTGTGGAAGGAGTTTCGCGCTCTCGTCGTGAAGCTTGACAAGGAGAGGCACGTACGGGTGGACGTGACCTGGATCAAGGGGAAGAGCGACGAGCTGACCAAGCTAGTCGACAAGGCGGCGAAGCGATCGTCCGAGGGCCCCTTGCAGGGGAGGAGTGAGATACAGCGCGTGCGGCGCCGCAAGAGCGCGGAACCGACTGCGCCGGGCGCTATCCCTATGCGCGGTCAGGTGTCGGTCATTCGCGTTATCGCCGAAAAGCGACTCGGCGTTCAGAGGGTCGATTCACTCAAGGTTGAGCTCTGGAACCGCGAGTCAAAGCGTTTCGACACTGCCGACAACGTGTGGTCGAGGAAGTTCCTGCGCGCAGGCCACACCTACTTGGTTCGCTTCAGTCAGGACGATCGTCGTAGAGAGATTGAGCAGGTCTTCGGAGAGGTCACGTTTCTCGACGACACTGACGACGCTTAGGTTACGCGGCGGCGGCCACGAGAACGCTGTTGGCTGAGGCGTCAGTCGGCATCAGTTGTGCACACCATGCTGAGATCTGGGCCCAGGCCGAGTGCATGCTGTCGATTGCCCACCGTGGAGGAGTTCTCTCGCCATTGGCCGCGAACCGGTGGCCAGGCTGTTCCCCGGGATCCCCAGAACCGCTTGCGACATTCCTTCAACTAGGGAACACTCAGGCGATTCCAGGCAAGTGAGCAACTACAATCCGGCTGGACTCACTGCGACGGAAGGTGGCCGCGTTGGCAGGAACATCGACCTTGGGTGCCAAGGGCCTCAAGGCATTGCAGAAGGCAATCGAGAGTCTCGATCCCGATGGTCGATACGTTCAGCTCGATGTTGAGGCCCAGGAGGTTGCCTACAGCCCTGAGATCATTCGTCATCGGGAGATCTCCTCGTATGCAGGAGAGGAGGAGCCTGCTCGGGCATTCATTGTCGCGTGGCTCTGCACTCTAGGGGGCTACCTTCCCTCGAACCTCGAGCTCGAGAAGGAGTACACGATCGGTCGCCCCAAGGTCGGGGCGAGGCTGGACATTCTGGTCAACCACCCTGATGGCTCGCCCTTTGCACTCGTCGAGGTTAAGTCCCCCGAGGAATGGGAAACCGAACAGGACAAGTACATCGAGGGCCAGCTCTTTGGCATCGCGCCACACGAGAAGGGGAGCTCGGTTCTGGCGTTCGCCACGGTCGGTGTCGGCAAGGGGATCTCGATCAAGTCGGTCACAATTGACCTCGCTGCCTGGACCCTCTACTCCTCCTGGGCAACGTCCCGCGCCCAGACGAGTGATCTGCCCGCAAACTACGGGCAGCCTGTTCACGAACACTTGTCGAAGGGGGGCACGAGAGATCTTCATCCTGCTACCAGTAAGTCCGAACTCGATCGCTTCCGGAAGCGGCTTCACGATGTCCTGTGGCGTGGATCCACGGATGACAACACGGTGTACGAGTACGTGGTGCGTCTCTTTCTGGCCAAGATCTTCGATGAGAAGACAACCAATTTCGGTGATGAGTATCGGTTCCAAATCCGATTCCAAGGCAGTGTTCGCGAATCTGCCCGTGACACCTTCGATCGCATTCGCGTCCTCTATTCAGAGGCCTTCGACCGGTATCTGAACATTGACGGAGCGAGTACGCCTGATCCGCTGAACGAGCGAGTGTTTAGCTCGGAACAGACTGCATTCGTCGTGGAGTTGATGCAGGAGTTGTCTCTGACCAATGTCACCGAAGGAGGGGCAGACATTCTTGGCTCCTTCTTTGAAGGGATCACGCGCGATGGCTTCAAGCAGTCCAAGGGCCTGTTCTTCTCGCATCCGAATCTCGCGACCTTCATCCTGAAGGCATTGGAGATCGAGTCGCTCACTTTGGAGATGATCCGGGCAAACACGGTCTACTCGGAGCGAGTTCCCTACGTAATCGACCCGTCTTGCGGGTCCGGAACCTTCCTCCTGGCGGCGATGCGCCTCATGAGCAATGCTGTGTCAGAACAGCGTGATGATCTTGCGACAACAGATGACCTCCGAGAATTCCTCGACGAGAAGTTTCCCACTCAGCACCCGAGCCGTTGGGCGAAGGACTTCCTGTTTGGCATTGACTATCTCGAACTCCTTTCGATCGCGACGAAGGTCAATATGGTCCTGCACCGCGATGGAAACATGCACATATACAAGGCTGATGCTCTTCAGCCCCTTTCGACCTACACAGATCAGCACCTGAAAGGGCGCAATCCAGCCGACCTGGGGATCTACGGAATGCCGGTCGCGGGGTCGTTTGATGTGGTCGTTTCCAATCCGCCGTTCAGCATCACGCTTGATCGGAACACGTCTCGTCTACTGTCAACAACATTCGAACTCGCTTCGGACAGG
>Ga0315281_10012276_pt1 | contig 11690 bp, 10 predicted proteins | sample YL17G07_0_MG_FD_204540 | JGI IMG/M metagenome (GOLD analysis project Ga0315281, IMG submission 204540) | Sediment microbial communities from Yellowstone Lake, YNP, Wyoming, USA - YL17G07_0 | ecosystem: Environmental > Aquatic > Freshwater > Lake > Sediment | place: USA: Wyoming | collected... | reverse complement strand
GTGTGAAAAAATTGCCTCCCGCCCCTTTTTTGTAGGGGTCGGATTTATCCGACCCGTCAGCGGGCCACGTGTTCCACGTGGCAAGCTTGATACTTGCCCGGCTTCAGACGGGAATCAAGCCCCTACACGATGGGTTACACATGCGGAAGCGACAAACCGGATTTTTTCACACCTTCTCATGTCTTACACTTCAGGCTTATCCATTTGTGCTGTCGTAGTCTTATATTTGTCTGTGCTTTAAACTTTAGGCCTTTTACTTTTGGCTGTAGTACTTGTCCATCTCCGCTTCGGTCATTCGATGCAGCTCATCCCGGGGAATCAGCGAGAGCACCCTCCAGCCGAGATCGAGCGTCTGCTCGATGGAGCGCTCTTCGTACTCACCCTGCCTCAAGAATTTTTCCTCGAATTCGCTCCCGAACTTGAGGTACGTCGTGTCGAGCGGGCTGAGCTCCTCCTCGCCGATCACCGATGCGAGCGCGCGGAGATCGCGGACGTGTGCGTAGGCCTCGAAGAGCTGGCTCGCGAGGTGCGCGTGGTCTTCCCTGGTCAGGCCGGGGCCGATGCCGTCCTTCATCAGACGCGAGAGGGAGGGGAGTCCCGCGATCGGAGGATAGATGCCGCGTTGAAACAGCTCGCGATCGAGAACGATCTGCCCCTCGGTGATGAACCCGGTGAGATCAGGGACGGGGTGGGTGATGTCGTCGTTCTGCATCGTGAGGATTGGCATCTGGGTGATGGAGCCCTCAGTGCCGCGGATCATGCCGGCCCGCTCGTAGACGCTCGCGAGGTCGCTGTAGAGATAGCCGGGGTATCCCTTCCTGCTCGGGATGTCGCCGCGCACGGTGGCGATTTCCCGCAGGCTCTCGCAGTAGTTGGACATGTCGGTGAGAATGACGAGCACGTGCATGCCGAGGGAGAAGGCGAGGTGCTCGGCGAGCGTCAGGGCCGCTCGCGGCGTGGTCAGCCGTTCGACGGGAGGGTCGTCGGCGAGGTTGAGGAAGAACGCGACGTTCTCAAGAACGCCGCTCTCCTCAAAACTGTCTATGAAGAAGCGCGCGACGTCGTGTTTTATCCCCATGGCGGCGAAGACGATCGCGAACTGCGTCCCCTCTCCCGGGATCTTCGCCTGGCGGGTGATCTGCGCGGCGATGCGGTTGTGGGGCAATCCGCTGCCGGAGAAGATGGGCAGCTTCTGGCCGCGGATGAGCGTGTTCATGCCGTCAATGGCCGAAAGGCCGGTCTGGATGAACTTGCGGGGGTAGACCCGCGCGGTGGGGTTGATGGGGAGGCCGTTCACGTTGAGGCACTGCTCGCTGATCGGCTCCGGCCCGTCGTCGCGGGGGCGGCCGATGCCGTCGAAGATCCGGCCGAGCATCTCATGTGAAACGGGGATCTCGAGCGGCCTGCCGAGAAACCTGACCCTCGTATTGGGTATCGTGAGGCCCATTGTCCCCTCAAAGATCTGCATCGCGGCGAGCCCCTCCGCTGATTCCAGGATGAGGCCGAGCCTCTCTTTTCCGTCAGGGCCTGTCACCACCGCGAGCTCGTTGAAACCCACGCTGCCGGCTCCGCGGATGATCACGAGCGGACCGATGACCTGGTCTATCCCCACGTACTCCCGCTCACTCCCCGCCCAATCAGCGACGGCCATAACGCTATACCCTCCGGAATTGCAAATTGCAAATTGCAAATATTAAATTGTAAATTAATAAGTGTTTCCTACAACGATGGTTAATTCGTCTGTAGCTTTAAAATTTACAATTTCACATTTCAAATTCGCGCATAGCGCGATTCCAGTTCGCCCATCGCCCGTTCCAGATCGGCCATCATCTGGTCGAGCTTCTGCAGCTCATTATTTTTCACCGTGAACCTCATCCTCATGATATCCCGGTAGATCTTGAGCCCCCTCACCGCGACCAGCGTCGCGCCCCTCTGGATGGCGCGGCTCCCGAGCTGATAGAAGCGGACGATGAGCTTGAGCATCTTCACCTGTTTTTCAATCGGAGAATACATATCGATCTCCATGAACACGTCCTGGTTGAGAAAAGCGGTTTTGAAAAGCGCGCAGGCCTCGAGTATGATGCGCTGCGAGTCCGGCAGCACATCCGGCCCCACCAGCTTCACGACCTGCTGGAGGCGGTTCTCCTGTTGGAGCAGGCCCATGATGTCGCGCCTCAGCTCCTTCCACTCCGGTATGCCCTGTTCACTCCACCAGGCGCCCAGATCGTCAACGTACTCGCTGTAGGAATCGAGCCAGCTCACCGCGGGGTAGTGGCGCGCGTTGGCGAGCTGCCGGTCGAGCACCCAGAGGGCGCGGACGAAGCGCTTGGTGTGCTGCGTGACGGGCTCCGAGAAGTCGCCCCCGGGGGGCGACACCGAACCGATGACCGATATCGAGCCCTCGCTGCCCCCGAGGTTGACCACCATGCCGGCCCGCTCATAAAATTCCGCGAGCCGCGTCGGGAGGTACGAGGGGAAGCCCTCGTCCGCAGGCAGCTCCTCCATGCGCCCGGAGAGCTCCCGGAGCGCCTCCGCCCAGCGCGATGTGGAATCCGCCATCACGGCGACATGGTATCCCATATCGCGGTAGTATTCGGCAAGGGTGATGCCGGTGTAAATTGACGCCTCACGCGCCGCGACCGGCATGTTCGAAGTGTTGGCGATCATGATCGTCCGCTCCATCAGCGGTTTCCCCGTGCGCGGGTCAACCAGCTTGGGGAATTCGGTGAGCACATCGGTCATTTCATTGCCCCGCTCCCCGCACCCGATGAATACGATCACATGGGCATCGCACCATCTGGCGAGGGCATGCTGGATGATCGTCTTCCCGGTGCCGAATCCTCCGGGAACCGCCACCGCTCCCCCTTTGGCAATGGGGAAGAGAGTATCGATGACACGCTGGCCGGTGACGAGCATGATCGCGGGGGAAATCTTTTTTCTGTAGGGGCGCTCTCTGCGGACGGGCCACCGCTGGCAGAGCGTGATCGGCTGCTCGCCCGCCTTGGTCCGGATGACGGCGATGGTGTCATCCAGGAGGTACTCCCCCTCGCGGGCGATCATGCTGAGCGTGCCCGAGAGATCAGGCGGCACCATCACCATGTGTTCTATGATCTGCGTTTCCTGGAGTGAGGCGATGACCTGGCCGCCCTCGACCCGGTCCCCGGTCTTGGAGCGCGGTTTCACGAGCCACCGCTTCTCCCTGTCCAGCGCCGGCAGGTGAATGCCCCGCTGGATGTACTGGTTTGATCGGTCACGGATAACCTGCAGCGGGCGTTGGATCCCATCGTAAATTGTGCCGAGCAGCCCCGGCCCCAGCTCAACCGAAAGAGGCATACCCGAGCCATACACATACTCGCCGGGTCTGAGACCGGTGGTGTCCTCATAGACCTGTATGGAGACCTTCTCCCCATCCAGACGCACGATCTCCCCGACGAGGCGGTTGTCGCCGACCTCGACCAGTTCGAGCATCTGGGCGTCTTTGACCCCGCCCGCTTGCACGAGGGGGCCCACTACCCGGCTCACGCGTCCGATGATTTTGTTGGATACGATAGCGTTCATTGATTTTGAAACAGGATGCACGCAGATGCGCACTACAGTTAAAGGTGTAAAGTATAAGGTGTAAAGAATGGGCTGCGAGTTAAACTTTACACTTTAAGCTTTCGGCTGTTTGTCGGTCTGCGTTCATCCTGTTTCGCCTTTCCCTAAAATTTCCTTCGCAATGAGCAGCCTGAGCTCCCTGTGCATGCGGCTGATCCTGCTTTCCAGCGTGTTATGTATCTCGATCTTGCCCGTGCGGGACCTGATGACGACGCCCGTCCCCTGGATCGCGTCCCCTGAGATGCTGAGCGAAACCCCGGCGACTCCTCTCTGTGCGAGTTCGTCAATGACCTGCCGCACGAATGCCTTCGAGAACATTTCACGGTCCTCCTCCGCGACCACGAGCTCAAGCGCTTTTTCTCCGATGCTCGTCACACCGTCAAGGATCAGGCGTTTCAGGGTGTCGGCGTAGCCCGGCTCGGTGCGGAGCTTCGCGATGCGCGCGCTCACCCGCCGCACGGCATCAGCGATGAGCGTTTCCCTCCCCAGGAGATCGAGCTTTCTGCATTCGAGCTGCGCCTTTGATATGGCCCGCTTCATATCGCGCGCGGCGTCTCGCTCCGCCTGCCTGAGGATCTCACCCGAGGCGCGCGCGGCCTCCTCCCTCGCCTCCTTGAGCCGCGCGGAAGCCTTCTCCTCGGCCCTGCGGAGGACCTCCGCGGCCTGATTCCGGGAATCCTCAGCGATCTTGTGGCAGAGTTCCCGGGCGCCTTTATCTTCCATTATATCTTTACCCCCACAGCGGATTTGATCATGTCGCGGATTGACTTCCGCTCGCCCATCGGCCCCGTGCGGTCTGGTATTTGAATGATGAGGGGGAACGTGAGCGGGTAGTACTGCCTCAGGTCAGCCTTCACCTCGGCGGCGAGACGCTCGGTGATCACGATGATGTTTATCCCCTCGGTGGCGGTGGCCACCTTCAGCGCCTCGCGCGCTTCATACGGACTGTGAGCGGCGCGGCCCGCGATGCCCGCGAGGCGAAACCCTATTACTGTTTCTTCATCCCCGATAACGAAATAGGACATCTCGCACCTGCGCTCCTCAGACACGCATCAAAATAAATATCGCGATGATCAAACCGTAGATCGCGATACCTTCGGCCAGTCCCACGAAGATGATCGCCCGCCCGAAGAGCTCCGGTTTTTCTGCAATTGCCCCGAGCGCCGCCGCCCCGACGTATGCGACGGCCAGGCCCGCCGCAACAGATCCCACACCGACAGCGATTGCGGCTGCGAGAAACCCCCAGCGCACCACTGATGGGTCGAGGTTCTTAGCGACCGCACCTCCGGCCTGGGCATAGGCCGTGTACACACCCCCCGCGAGAATGACCGCCACCACGATGGTTGACATGATGAGGAGAGAGACTCGTATGAACTCGCGCAGCCTCCTCTCGACCATGACGCTCATTGACTTCCTCCTTTCATTGATGGTTGAGCGTTGGAAAGGTTGAGGGAAACGACGCGCGTGCGCGTCTACGCACTCTGCTTCGTAATTCCTTGACTCTCAACGCTCAACCATTAGCCAATCTTCACCGGCTCGTACCGGGTGCCCTCTTCGCCGAAAAATTTGCCGAAAAACTCATAGTACTCAAGCCTGATCGCCTGAATGGTGACGATGATGCCCTCCAGGAGAATGATGAGGAAGTTCCCCACGACAATCAGGAGCAGTGAAACAAGGGTTCCGCCGGGGATGTTTCTGACCGCATCGGCCAGCGTAAAGACTGCCATAAATAGCATGGCGTGCGCCAGCGCAAAAGCAGCGACTCGTATGAAGGAGAGCGTATTGGCGAGGAAGCTGAGGAAGATCTCCACCACCTCGATGATCGTCTCCATGAAATAGGTCAGGACTCCCTCAGGGAAGAGTTTCGCGCTCCTGCCCAGCAGGCGTTCCACGGGCGCCTTCATGAAGAGCAGGAGCACCGGCACGCCGACGAGCAGGATCACCAGGGATCGGCTTGGTCCTGCCCCCTCGAGCACGAGCAGGTTGATGACCAGGCCGACCCCCCCCCAGTAGATGACGCCCGCGAGCAGGCCCGCCTTGTCGAAGAGCCCCTTGATCCAGTCGCGGGTCCTGAGCGCATCGACGATGTTGATGAGAACTCCCAGGCTCACGACCGCGATACCGAAGTAGATCGCCATTTTGATGAAAAAGAATATGTTGTTCATGGGGCGCATCCAGAGCGGTGGGAACCACCGCTCCACGCCGAAGAAGCTGCCGTAGAGAAAACCACACACCATCGATGAGAGCCCGCAGGAGATGACCAGCGCCCCGATCCTCCTCGCCTGCTCCTTATAGCGGCGGCCGACGAGAAACGCCCCGAGGAGTGCGAGCACCAGCCCATCCCCGATATCGCCAAACATCACGCCAAACATGATCAGGAACGTGATCGCGACGAATATCGTGGGATCAGTCGCATGGTATGCGGGGATGCCGTAGGCGGAGGTGAGCAGCTCGAACGGGCGAATGAACAGGGGGTTCTTGAGGAGCACGGGCACCTTCACCCGCCCCCTTCTCACCGCGGAGATCTCGTCCGGCCTGCGCGCCTCGATGTAGCAGTGGCCGGCGGTCACCGCGTCGAGCGCGCGGGAGAGCTCGGGAACGTTCTTCTCCGGCACCCACCCGGAGATCAGGCAGGCGCTCCCCGTCTTTCGGAAGTATCCCCTCGCCCGGGCGAGGAGCTTCGTGCAGTTGATCCGTTCGCTCATCTCAAGGAGAGGCTGCCGGTAGCGGCGCCGCGACGCAGCGATCTCCTCGTCCATGGTGCTCAGCTCGCGGCGGAGCGCATCTGTCTTTTTGGCCATTGTTCGCTGCGCTTCTCCTGAGATTTCCGACAGGCCGGAGGGGGGTACAACCCTCTCGAACGACGCTTCCCGGAGCGCACGGTCGAGGGCTGCCGCATCCCTTTTGAGCGTGAGCGCTACCAGCGTGACCACGTCCCCCTCCATGCTGAATGGCATGAGGACGAGGGGGATCCCTTCCATTGCCCGCTCGATCAATGGGAGGTTGCGGCGCGGTACCTTGCCGGTGACTACTGCGAGGAAGGAGTAGCGCGCCCCCGGCTCGATCCCGCCCAGGGGGGCAAATGCTTTCAATTCCTCGGACATCTTGAGGAGCTTCTCGAGTTCCTGGGCCTTCGAATCCCGCTCCACGATCAGCCCGCTCACCGCTGCCTCCATCTCCACGACTTTTTTTTCGGCCTCCTCCAGATCGGTGAGCGTCATGTACTGTGTGGCCGAGGAAATCGTCTTCGGGAGGTCTCTGATCCCTATTCCTGCCGCGAGCTCCCTGAGCTTCTTCTCGATCTTGCCTGCGCGCTCGAGTGCCTCCGATGCGTGGATCGAGCTCAAGTCCTGAGCCCAGTCCTCGATCTCGCTGAAGTCATTGAGGTGCATGACCCCGTCCTCAGCGATTGTCTCAGTGACGGCGTCCACATCCTCTTTGAGGACGAGCAGGTTCACCTGCTGCATCTTTTCCGGTGTGAACACAGTACCTCCGGAATTGGAAATTGCAAATTGCAAATATCAAATTGCAAATTTCATCCGACGATTAATACATCCAGCTTGACGCCTGATGCTATATTCCCTGCCCCATGATCAGCCAATCGATCTGATCATTTGCGTGCTTTGTGCCCTATGGATTTCAAATTTAAAATTTGCAATTTGCAATTTAATATTTGCAATTTTAAATGCCGTAGGCTCCGGCTATCCGCTCCGTTGGGAGCCCCAGGCTTTTCCCCGCGAGGATCCTTCTCAATGTGTGCGCCTCCGCCCTCATGAGGGCGAAATAAGCAATCGCGGTGCCGATGGTGAACGGATACCCTCCGAGCGCCCGCCGCGCCTCGCGTTCGAGGATTTCTGCGAGGAGCGCCCCGATGAGCCGCAGCTGATCAATCGTTCCCCGGCTCCAGGCCATTGACCTGAGGGGGGGCAGTGGCATCGTCTGGAGGACGGCGATGAGCGCTCGGGCATCCCTCGAGGAGTAGGCGTCTATCAGGAGCTGCTGGCTGAGATGCAATCCGCCGGGCAGCAGCACGGCGCGGGCATCGCCCGCGGGGATACTGGAGTACCGTTTCAATCTGAGGAGGGTCTCGATGTTGCGAATATCAATCTCGATACCCATGATCCTTGCTGCCGCTGAACTATCCAGGTTGCCGAGCTCTCCGACGGTTTCCCACAGTCTGCGGTAGTAGTCGGCCTCGAGCGCCACCTCAAGGGGGAAGAGCTGTCCTGAGCGGCGATAGCGCTCATAGCCGGCCATGAGCGCGTTCTTATACGGAGTGGGATCGAGGAGGAGAATGACCTCCTCGATGCTCGCTGCCTTCAGGATGTCGTCCACCGGGATGTCCCAACATATCTTCTCTTCGATGATGCTGTCCCGTTCCTCCCACTCCTTTTCTCTCCAGAGCCTCAGCAGCCCCTGCACCTTTTCCACGTCATACAGTTCCATGAGTGAGAAGATGAGGTTCGCCACCGCGCCCCGCGCGTGGCTGAGGACGCTCCGGTATCGCCCGATCTCTATTTTCAGGAGTGCCTTCTCAATGAGTTTCAGCGGGGCTCCTGATTCGATGAGCGTTGAGAGTTCCCTGTAATCGGTGCCCCTCAGGAGCGACGCGACTTCGCTCAGCTCTGCCGCACCGGTGAGCGCCTCCATCTCGCGCATGTCGAGACACCTGCTCAACCTGGCCCGGAGGAGGGCATTCAGATAGGCGTATTTATTCAGCGATTTCATCGCAGGAGGAACTCCACCGCCCTCTGTACGGCCGCGTCTACCTGTGCCGACCGCTCCCGGACATCCCGATTCACGCGCGCTTCGGTATCCGCGAGGATTTTTGACCGCGCCGCGTCGCTCTCGTTTTGGGCCTGGGCGCGCCTGGATTTCGCCGCTTCGTTCGCCTCCCTGATTGCGCGCTCCACAATTTCCCTCGCGTGCGTCTCGGCGTCCACGAGCATTTTTTCCGCGTTGGCTCTCGCCTCGGCAATCAGCTTCTTGCCTTCAGCCTCGGCGCGCAAAACCTGGTCGATTGCCTCTCTCATAGCCATAGATGCGCCCTCCTCTGCCGTTCCGTACGGCATGGATTGACGTGAGCATGCGCCTGATCTGCTTTGCCGGAAATTATAGCGCAGCAGGGGGGACAAAGTTAATGCAAAAGAATCCCGCGGGGGCTACTTTCGCCGGGCGGCTCCCTCGTGCAGGATGAAATCAACCTCGCGCTTCACCATGTCCACGCGGGCGACCTGGACAGTCACGGTGTCTCCCACCCTGAATCTGCGCTTCGTCCGCTGACCGATCATGCTCGCCCTGTTTTTGGCAACCCGATAGAAGTCATCCGTGAGGCTGGACACGTGCACGAGTCCCTGGAGGAGGTAGTCGTTGAGGTACACCGATAAGCCGAAATCCCGTATCTCCGTGATGACGCCCGCGAGGAGGTCGATGGTGCCTGCGTCGAGGTGGGATTTGATGTATTGCAGCTTTCTGAGCTTCAGGCACTCGCGCTCCGCCGCCTCTGCAGTCTCTTCGGCTTCGGAGCAGTGTGCGGCGAGCTCGTCGAAACCGGGAGGGGCGGCGACCCTCTTCCCGGCGCGCGCCTGCCTCAGGAGCCGATGCGTGATGAGGTCAGGGTATCTCCGGATGGGGGAGGTGAAGTGGAGATAGTTGCGGCAGCCCAGGCCATAGTGGCCGGCGTTGCGGGTTGAGTACACCGCGAGCTTCAGCGAGCGCAGGAACGCGAGGTGGAGGGCGTATGATTCGGGTGTGCCCTTCAGCTGCTCGAGGAAGGTCTGGAGCGCCCGCTTGTCGTGTATGTCGCGTATGGAGTAGCCGAACGGTTTGACAAGATCGAGGTACTCGCACAGGTCTTCATCATCGGGCGGGTCATGCACGCGCCAGAGGGTTGGAACGCCGCGGGAGGCGAAGTAGCCGCCCACCGCCTCGTTGGCGGCGAGCATGAACTCCTCGATCATAATGTGTGAATTGTCGAACTCCTCGCACCGCACGCCGGTGACGAGCCCATCCCCGTCGTACTCGATCAGCTCCTCGGGCATGTCGAGGTCGAGCGCGCCGCGCGTGAACCGGTTCTTCCTCAAGATGAGCGCGAGCTGTTCCATCTCCTTGAGGACGGGGAGGAGCGCGCGTTCCGTCTCTCCCTCGGAGGGCGCCTCGCCGCGCAGGAGGGAACCCACCCTGGAATAGGTAAAGCGCTTGCGGGAGCGGATGATCGTCTCAGGGAAACGGCAGTCGAGCACGCGGCCCTGCTGCGAGAAGGTGATGAACACGCTCTGGGTCAGCCGGTCTTCATTTTCCTTCAGGCTGCACACACCGTTGGAGAGCGCTTCAGGGAGCATGGGGAGCACCCGCGAGGGAAAATAGACGCTCGTGGAGCGCGCGCGCGCCTCCTCGTCGAGGAGGCTGCCCGGCGTGACGTAGTGAGAGACATCCGCGATATGGACGCCGAGGATCCAGTTGTTCCTGCTGCGCGCGAGCGACACCGCATCGTCGAAATCCCTCGCGTCCACGGGATCGATGGTGAACGTGGCGGCGCTGCGCAGGTCCTCGCGTCCCCTGAGCGAGTGGGCGCCTGTTTCCTGGTCGGCGAGCCGCGCCTCCCTGAGGAGGGCGTGTGAAAAGTCCTTTCTGAGCCCGTGCTGGTGTATGATGGAAAGGAGATCGGTTGCGGGGTCGCCGGCGTCTCCCAGCACCGAGGTGATCACACCCTCCGGGCTCACGTGCTTGCTCGCCCACTCGGTCATTCGCACCACGACCTTTTGCCCCACCCGCGCGCCTCCCGTGTCGCGGGGGGCGATATAGACATCGTGCTGAATCCGCGGATTGTCGGGCACGACGTAGAGGAATTTGCTGGATTTGTTGAGAGTGCCCACGAGCGTTTCATTCGCGCGCTCGAGGATTTTAATGATCTTCCCTTCTTGCCGGGGCCCCCTCCCTCTCCCCCTCCCGCGCTCTGTCCCGATGAGCCTCACCACAACCGTGTCCCCGTGCATCGCGTGGGACATGTTTTCACTGTGAACGTATATATCCTCTCCACGCTTCCCCGAGGGGGTCACGAAACCGAATCCCTTGGGGGTCACCTCCAGCCTCCCGGTGATCAGGCCGAGCTCCTGCGGAAGCGCGTAGCGGTTCCCCTTCACGCGTACCAGCTCACCATCGCGCTCCATTGCATTGAGGAGGTTCCTCATTGCCTGAGACCGCGAGCCCGTTACTCCAAAGTGGCGGTACAGCTCGGAACGCCTCATCGGTCGGTACCGGGGTGAAGAAATAAATTTGAGGAGGGAATCCCTGGCAGGTGCCATTTCCATGCCCATTGATCTATAATATATCAATCGGCGGAGAATGCAAGAGAGGAAAAACCCGGAGTTTCCCCAGTTTTATTTAAAAGGCGGTTCTCACCACGAAGAGCACGAAGAAAAAGTAGGTTAATCAGCCTATTCCTCTATCTTCGTGACCTTCGTGTCCTTCGTGGTAAAAGACGATAATGCAGTTGTGAAAAATTTTAACACTGACTCACCCAATATGTTACAAAAGAGGACGGCGAAAAAACGGGGAATGTCCTCAGGAGAAACCCGGAGAAGCGAGGCCGCGCTCCTCCGGGTTTGGCAGAATCAGCGCTACTTAACTTCGTACTCCTTGATGATCTTTACATTGCCGAGACCATCTCTGATCTCGAATACGGGATTGTACTGATCGCCGTCAGGGTAGCCCTTGAAGCGCGCCTCAAACTTCTTCCCCTTGATGTCGATCAGGTAGCTCCTGCCCGCGACGCAATCCTCGTGCATCATTTTAGGATTCATGAACGCCCCCGCATCAATCTGTTGTGGATTTATTGTGAGAAAGACCAACGACACGCCGGTGAACTGAACCGGCAGAATATTACATAATGATGTTCTTATGTCAATATAAAAATTTCGCTATAAAAATTTCGCTTTTTTTAATACCTCAGTTACGGGTGGTATAAATTTGTAGGGGTTCGATTCCCGCCTACGGCGGGCAAGTATCGAACTTGCCACGTAACATACGTGGCCCGGGCGCGATAAATCGCGCCCCTACATCACGACAATACTACATCTGCCCCACCATAACTG
>Ga0315281_10012275_pt1 | contig 11690 bp, 12 predicted proteins | sample YL17G07_0_MG_FD_204540 | JGI IMG/M metagenome (GOLD analysis project Ga0315281, IMG submission 204540) | Sediment microbial communities from Yellowstone Lake, YNP, Wyoming, USA - YL17G07_0 | ecosystem: Environmental > Aquatic > Freshwater > Lake > Sediment | place: USA: Wyoming | collected... | reverse complement strand
CCGCCTGACTGCATCTCGGTGACCAGGTGGCTGTACTTGGGCGCCTGAGACGGCTGGGTCGCGCGTATGTAGCGCTCGAAGATGGCTTGCGCCGCTGGTTCGATTGGGGCGCGCGTGACGGTTTGCGCCCCAACTCGCGCCGCAACGCATAGCAGAGAGAGCGCTGCGGTGAGTGTCCTGTTTGACGGCTTACGCGGCATGACGCCTCCACTCCAGATCCACCCAGCGAACAAAGCGATCGCCACCGGCGGTGCTGAACCGGCGCCCGCGGGTCTCGCTCCCTTCAATAGTCGTGCAGAGGTACACGGCCTGGCCCAGGCACTCGAACGTGAAGTCGATACTGGCGATGACACCGGCGCTTACGAAGCGCCGCTCGCCTCGTGAGTACACAAGGAAGATGTCACCCTCCATGGGCTCATGCACCAGCACGCCGTTGACCTGTGCGAAATCCGCCAGCACGTCGCAGCTGGTGACCCGCGGCAGCGGCCAGCTGGTGCAGCGGGCCGCGTGGTCGTAGTGCGACCGCGGGCCCACGTGGTTCAGGAACCTGAGGCCGGTCGCATCGGCACCTTTCTGCTGAGAGGTCGTGGCGCCGGCGATGAGCAACGCGGGAGTTAGGGGCAGCATGGAACCTCGGCTGGTGACTGGTGACTGGCCAATACTCTAGGGAAGGATGACAGGCATGTGACCCCGCACCATGCGCGCACGCTCGCCTTCTTTGAGTGCCAACGAATTGGGGTCGTTCGGAGGCCCGTTGATAAACACCATCGTGGGAATTGGAACGAAACCGATGAAGCTGTGGTGCGCGGGCCGTGGCAGTTCCACGTCCGTCGTATCGCCGCGCGTTGACACGGTGAGCTCCGCGTTCGCCGCGAAGATCCACCCGCCGTGGGTGAGCACCGCGATCGGCCTGATCTTTGGGATGACGGACACGGTATCCGCCGTGCCGGTGCGAAACCGCGCAGCGCCCCAGAGCATCACGTTCATGACTTGGTCTTCGGTGAGGCGCTTGGCGGCTAGTAGGCGCGTGCCGTTGGCCACGCGCACTTCCCCGCCCCCGAGCAGTTTCGACCATGCGGTATCTGCCGGCACGCGCTGGTAGTCGCGAGCCTGCACCCAGGCGTCCAAGATTCGATCGCGGACCGCGTAGCCAGTAACGCCGAGGGCGAGGATGGCGACCCACGCCCCGCGCCAGAGACGGCGGCGCGCCTTGTGCTTCTGATGGATGAAGCCGGCGCGCTTGGTGAAGTCGTCCCAGTGTTTGGCCAATTCCTGTCGCGACATGGGCTCGCGCACGTGCTTGGGCGGCACGCTCCATGCGAGAATGAGTGGCGCGCAGTACTCGCGGAAGTCGGCGTCTTCGTCCAGGCGGCGCTTGACGGCGGCCACTTGATCCGCGTCCAGTCCCCCGATCAAGTAATCGGTGATGAGCTCGAGCCGCGGATCGTCGAGCTGATCGTCGGGCACGTGCGGCGTAGGTTCGTTCATTGGGAGTTCTCCCCCGCGGGACCGGCCGGGAGTTGCTTCATGGCCGCGCGGGCAGCATCGCGGTAGCCCGCGTCGGTAATGGCTTCGCGTAGCGCCCGCTGCGCAAAGGTCATGTGTTTTTTGGCGGTGAGCGGCGACACAGCCATGGCGGCCGCGGCTTGCTCGTAGGTGAACTCGTTTTCGCGGACCAACACGAAGGCCTCTCGACAGCGCTCTGGCAGACCGGCAACGGCGGCGTCAATCACGGCGGCGAGCTCGGCCCGTTCGAGTTCCGCGTCGGCGGGAGGCTGGGCGGGCGGGTCGTTCCTTATATGCGAGAAATACCGCTCCAGCTTGCGCCCCTCACGATACGAGCCACGCCAAGCGAGTTTGATGCTGTCGCGAACGGCATGGAAAAAGAACGATGGACCTGGCCGCTCCACGACGATGACGGGCCAGCGTTGCCATATGAGGGTCATGGCGCTCTGGACAGCATCGCGCGCATCCTCGTGCTCCACGAAGCGCTCGGCAAACTTGCAGAGACGCGGGAAGAGCGCCTCGTAGACCATGACGAAGGTCTGCTCGTGCGCCGCCTCGGCGGGAAGCCGGTAGTCCACCTCGGCCACCATCGCTGGCGCTGCCGACGAATTCATCGGTGACGACATGCGGGACTTGGAGTCCGCAGATCGCCTTGGGATGAGGGGCATTGCGCCGATGGGTGGCGGGAAGGATTTGGTCACGGTTGCGATGTTTTGCCTACCCTTATGCTGCCGCGAACCCAAGAAGGTAGTAATGCCACTTTGGCGTAGCGAGTCGCCAAGCTGGCATTACTACCTTTTGCCGTTGGCGGCAGCATAAGGACTGCGGCAGCAACATCGAAGACGCGAGATCTCGCAGCTGAGAAGCCGAACCTGAAGCTGAAGGGCGAGGGCGTGCGAGGTGGGACCGCGGCGCTCGGAGATGGAACCTCAGCGCCGTCACGCGAGTCCTCAGCGGTGCGAGGCGAGACCGAGGCGCTGCAACGTGAGTGGTCGACCGATGCAATGCCAGTCCGAGGCGCTGCGAGATGAGTCCGAGGCGGTGCGACGCGACTGGTCGACTGGTGCGACGCGAGTCCGAGACGCTGTAACGCAAGTCCGAGGCGCTGCGAGGCGAGTGGTCGAGCGGTGTCACGCGATCGCTCAGTGCTGCGAGGCAAGTCCGAGACGCTGCGAGGTGAGTGGTCGAGCGGTGTCACGCGATCGCTCAGTGCTGCGAGGCAAGTCCGAGACGCGGTAACGCGAGTGCGAGACGCTGCGAGGTGAGTGGTCGAGCACTGTCACGCGATCGCTCAAGGCTGCGAGGCAAGTCCGAGACGCTGTAACGCGAGTCCGAGGCGCTGCGAGGTAAGTGGTCGAGCGCTGCAACGCAACTCCTCAGCGGTGCGAGGCAACTCCTCAGCGGTGCGAGGCAACTCCTCAGCACTGTAACACGATTGCTCGAAATCCATGCCGCCGTTCGTGAAGGACGCACGCGAACGGCATCCCGGGGGCGATTGCGTCCACAAACCCTTCTTTATATGGAGGTTCAGATGCAGGCGAGACAGAAGCAGTTGATCGAGTCGTACCAGCGGGTGGAGGCGTTTCTCCAGGCGAACCCGGCACCGGCGCCGGCGAGCTACGGGGGGCCGAAGGAGGTGCTCGATGACGTGGTCGCGCAGCTCTCAAATCACTCGTCGGAGCAAGTGTTGGGCGGGCGGCTGAGTCAGGCCGAACGTCGCCGGCAGGAGTCGCTGTGCGCCAAGCTGCGCGAGCATCATCTGCGGCCGATCGTCGCGATTGCGAAGGCAGAGATGGCGGACCTGCCTGGAATCGAGAAGGCACTGCGCCTGCCGGCCGCTACGCTGGGCGTCACAAAGCTGGTCGCGGAGGCGGAGGCGATCCAAAAGGCGGCGGCGCTGTACCAGCCAGCGTTCGTGAAGAACGGGCGTCCGGCGGATTTCCTGGAGCAGTTGAGCGCGGCGATCGATGCCGTGAGCCAGTCGACGCTGGGCCGAGCAAAGAACGTGGGCCGGCAGGTGGGCGCCAAGGCCGGGATCGCCCAGGAAGCGCGGCGTGGGCGCGACGCCGTGGTGATGCTCGACACGATCGTACAGGTGGTGTTCGAGGGGAACGACCCAGTGCTGCGCGCGTGGGAGGTTGCGAAGCGCGTGAAGGCGATGCCGGGTGGCTCGCCAGCGCCCCAAGCGCCTGCGGCTCCGGTGCCAGCGGCCGTGACGCCGGGAGTGAAGGCGGCGGCGTAGCTGTTCTCGGCCGGCTCGCTCCGCGAGCCGGATGTACGTGCTCGGCCGCCGCTTCGCGGCGGATCAACTACCAGGTCAGAGAAGTGAGACTTCAGCGCCAGCACGTGCTGGCAGGAGGCTTCAGATGAGACGTGGAGGCGGAGTACACACGGTGCCCAAGCCGGAGGGCAGCGGCTGGGTGAACGAGCTGAACGGGAAGATCCTATCGCGCCACCGGACGAAGGAGGTGGCGGTAGAGGCGGGGCGTGAGATCGCAAAGGGGCTCAAGGTGGAGCACTCGATCCATCGGAGCGACGGCGCGATCACGGCGAAGAACTCGTACGGGAACGATCCGTATCCGCCGAAGGACAGCTAGGAGACTTCCCTACCGTTCACTTCAACTTCAGGAGGGAATGTGGCTGAGAATGAGAAGAGCACGGAGCCAGAGCGCCGGCCGAAGGGGACGCAGGCGATCGTCGGCGCCGCGGTCGCGATCATGGGTGTGTTGGCAACAGCACATCCCAGCAGCGTGCTGCTCAAGGCGCTGAGCGAGTCGGTGCCGGAATTGGCCGTCGTGCTGCCGACGGTGATCACGGCGTGCGGCGCGCTCGTGGCGGCGCTGTCGGAGCCGCCCGAGCTGTGGCGTCGTAGGTAGCTTGGAGTAGTTCGTGGTGGATGTGGAAGATGGGAAGCGGCCAGTGGGAGACGTCCCACTGGCCGTCTTTCTGTCCCGCGAGGACGCGACAACTTTGGCGTTGGCGTCGAGAATTGGACGCCGTTGCGGAGTTGGTCGGAGCTCAGGGGCGGGCCGGCGCTGCGTCAGGGGCTCATGGCAAACCAGGCACGTCGGCCTTTAGCCGGAAACTTGCGACGACACGCGGCTTCGTAGCGCCCTTCCCGGTCTCAACACCAGCTCCGCAGTAACAAGTATTCGCTGCGTGCGCCGCGAGCCGGACGCGGCACAGGCGCGATTAGCGGACCAAAGGAGCGAACCTTTTTCTTCCTTCCAGACTCTAAAGGAAAGAACTGGAGGGAACGTGGATCAACGGTTCGCGATCGTCAAAGGCACGCTCGATGTCCTGGTGCTCAAGGCCCTGTCCTGGGGCCCGATGCACAGCTTCGAGATCGCCACATGGCTGGCCGACCGCGCGGCCGGCGCGGTAGAGATCGACGATTCGGCGCTGTACCAGGCGCTTTATCGTATGGAGGCGCGCGGCCTGGTCTCCGCCGACTGGGGGACCACGGACAACCACCGCCGCGCGCGTTATTACCGCCACACGCGCGCCGGTCGCGCCGCGCTCAACGCGCAAACGTCGCAGCTGCTCGGATACGCGAAGGTACTGACCGCGATCCTCTCGGCCGCGCCGCGCACGACGTGAGGCGCACGTGATCCGGCCAGGTGTGACCCGACTCTTCCGCCTCGCCATTCGGCGATGGCGGGCTATCGAGGGCGACGCCGCCCGCGACGTCGACGAGGAGATTCGCACCCATCTCGAGCTCCGGGCCGACACCTTGGTTCGCGACGGCTGGACTCATGAGGCCGCACGGCGCGAGGCCGAGCGCCGATTCGGTTCACTGGCAGACACGCGGCGCGAACTACGCGCCACGGCCGCAACCCGGGAGCGCGACATGCACATCAGCGAATGGCTGTCGGAGATCTGGTTCGACCTTGTTCATGGCGTGCGGGCGCTTCGGCGCGAGCCGGCTTTCACGGCGTTCGTTGTCGCGACGCTCGCCCTGGGCCTCGGGGCCAACGCCGCAATGTTCGGTATCGTCGACCGGCTGCTGGTGAGCGCGCCCGCCCACGTGCGTGACGCCGATCGGGTACGGCGGCTTCAGATCGCCTTGCAACCCGCCGGCATGGAAACGCAGCGCTCGGGCTGGTTTGGGTACGTGACATACGATGTTCTGCGGCACGAGGCGCGATCGCTTGCGGAAGTCGCCGCCTACAGCGTGCAGCCAGAAGGGACGATACTCGGTCGCGGCACCAGCGCACGCCGCATCAATCTTGGGGAAGCGACAGCAAGTCTGTTCCGCTTGCTCGGGGTGCGCCCGGCGATCGGCCGCTTCTACGACGAGAAAGACGACGATACCGCGGCACCGGAGCACGTGGTCGTGTTGGGGTACGGGCTGTGGCAGCAGGACTACGGGGGCCGCCCTGACATCGTGGGCCAGCGGATCACGCTCGACACCAGGGAGTACACGATCGTTGGCGTCGCGCCGAGAGGGTTCACGGGCCCCGACCTGACGCGCGTGGACGCGTGGCTACCGGAGAGCCTACTGGGACCGAGCCGACGCTCGACGAACTGGACCGGTACCTGGAACTCGGCGTGGCTGTCGATTGTGGTGCGCCTCAAGGACGGCGTGACCGACGCCCAAGCGGACGCCGAGGCGACAACTGTCGTTCGCCGCGCATACGTCGGCTCGGATTCAGCGAAGGCGCGGGCGACGCTGGCGGTGCGGCCGCTGCGCTTTGCGCGAGACGGTGAGGAATCCGCTGAGTCGCGTGTCAGTAAGTGGCTGTTCGCGGTCGCGATCATCGTGCTCGCGATCGCGTGCGCGAACGTGGTCAACTTGCTGTTGGCCCGAGCACTACGCCGCCGTCGCGAGATGGCCGTGCGCCTCACGCTCGGGGCGGGCCGTTGGCGGGTCATTCGGCTCGCGATCGTCGAGACGCTGGCGCTGGCGTTCGCGGGTGGCGCCGCGGGGCTGGCGGTCGCGTACGGCATCGGCAGTGTGACGCGGACGAAGTTACTGCCCGACGTTGAATGGACGTCCCCGCCCGTGGACTTGAAGCTGGTCGGCGTGTCGGCGCTTGTCGCGATCCTGGTGGGTCTCGTGGTCGGGCTCGTGCCGTCGGTGCAAGCGAGCACCCCCGACCTCACGGCGTCGCTCAATGCCGGCGCACGGGAGGGCGGCGGCCGCATGGGCCGGATTCGCGCAACGCTCACCGTTGCCCAAGCGGCGCTCTCAGTGGTGCTGCTCGTGGGTGCCGGACTGTTCATGCGCAGTCTACAACAGGTGCGTGCGCTGGACCTGGGGCTGCAACCGAACCGCGTGCTGACGTTCAGCGTACAGCGAACGGGACTCGCGCTCATCACGGACAGCGTGGAGCGACTACGCGAGCGGGAACGCCGATTGTCGTTCTACCCGATGGTGGCCGAGGTGCTCGGTCGGCGACCGGACGTGGAAGCCGTGAGCCTCACTATCGGCCTCGCGTTTACCTCGGGATTCGGCGAAGACATCCGGGTGCCGGGACGCGACAGCGTGCCACGACTCAAGGGGGGAGGACCATATCTGAACGCGGTTTCGGCGGACTATTTCAAGACTGTCGGTACTCGCGTCCTGCGCGGTCGTTCGTTCTCGACCGGCGATCGCGCGGGGACCGAACCGGTGGCTATCGTCAACGAGACGATGACGGCTACGCTGTGGCCGGGCGAAGATCCACTCGGGAAGTGCTTCATGATCGGCCAATCCCCGGCGTGCACGACCATCGTCGGCATTGCGGTGAACGCCCGGCGTTTTCGCCTGCGCGAGGACGAGGCGATGGCGTTCTACATTCCGTTCGGCCAGGAGCAGTCGATCGGCGGGACACAGCTGTTGGTTCGACCGCGGGGGGAAGCAGCCGGGCTAGTGAACGAGGTGCGCAGAGAGTTATCCGAGCTGGATCCCAGCATCATCTTCGTGAACGCCGGCGTGTTGCAGGACAGACTGGATCCGCAGATCCGGCCGTGGCGGCTTGGCGCCTCGATGTTCAGCCTCATGGGCGCACTCGCGTTCCTCGTGGCGGCGTTGGGACTGTACAGCGTGATGTCGTACCTGGTTACGCACCGCACCCATGAGATGGGTGTGCGCATCGCCCTTGGCGCGACGTCCAGCGACGTCATGCGTCTGATCGTTCGCGGCGGACTGGCGCTGGCGATCACCGGCGTCGCGATCGGGCTGGCACTCGCGCTCGCAGCCGCGCGTTTCATTGAGCCGCTGCTCTTCGATACGTCGCCACGCGATCCGGTCGTTTTCGGCGGAGTCGCGCTCGCGCTGCTGTCGGCGGCGGTGATAGCGTGCATCGTGCCGGGGGCACGGGCCGCGCGAGTGAATCCGATGGAGGCGATGCGGGTTGAGTGACCTGGGACCTTAATCCTCGAAGTGAGGCAGGACCGGTGGCGATGGTGCCGCTGGCCCTGCCCTACTCCAGTTCGCGTGGTGTGGGGAGGCGAACGCGATTCGCTAGCCTGACGACGCGCGCCGCGCGGCATGCGCGCGTGGGCTCGATCCGGTCCACCGCTTGAAGGCGCGCGAGAAGGCCGCCGGATCGGAGAAGCCCACCAGACGGGCCGTCCGCTTGATCGAGGCGTTCTCGCCGTTCAGGCAGTGGAGTGCCGTCTTGTGGCGCAGCTCATCTAGTACCTGTTCGAACGTCACGCCCTCCGCCTTCAACTTGCGAAAGAGCGTCTGGCGGCTGAGGCCCATTCTGTCGGCAATCAGGTCCACACCCACATCCCGGGTGTGCAGGAGCGGCGCCAGCAGGCTCTCGACGCGGCCACGGATTGATTGCTCACTGTCCAGCTTCGCGAGCAGCTTTTCCGCGTGGTCCCGCATGACGCCCGTCAGATACTGCGATGACGGCGGGATCCGGAACTTCGACAGCAACACTTCGTCGATCCGGAGGCCATTCTTGTCGCTTCCGAACACCACCGGTACCTGGAAGATCCGATCGTACTCGGCGCGATAGGCCGGCTCGGCATGCGTGACGTGCAGTACCGTGAATGCCGGTGTGGCGCCAAACGCCCGGCGCGTAGAGCAGACCATGCGGGCGAAAGTCGATTCCGTGAGCTCGGGAAATGTGTTCGGGTTTCTGCGGGCATCGAGGAGCCAGAGCTGTCCTCCGATGCGGCTGAGCTGAAAGCGATCGGCGGTCCCCACCGTATCGACCTCGACGCCGAGCCGCGCATACCGGTTCACCTGTGTACAGGCCTCCTCGATGGTGGTCACTCCGCCGACGGAGTGCGCGATCGATATCTCCGACATGTCGACTGCTTCGCCAAAGTGAAGGGCGAGCGCCGGATCGCCGCATAGAACCTGGCCCGCTTTCATCAGAGCGACATACTTGCGGAACGGCACACGGTTGTCGCGGTCCGCCAGATCCGCCGGACTTATCCCGGAGTGCTCGGCCAGCGCCTGCCGGCCGGCGCCCTTCGACACGGCCAGCTCCATCAAGGCGCGTACGCCACTTGCCGCCACCGTCAGTTCACGCATCACTCAGTTCCTCGTTGTTGCAACCATCGGTCATGCAGTTGTTACGCAGGGTCATGTCCGTTGGTTTCGGCCTGCCGTAGGGTACGCAGCAGCGGCAACCCCAACGACTCCCGGAGTACACGATGACGCGCGGTCGAATTGTCCTGATCCTGCTGGCCGTCGGCGCAGTAGTCATCCCGCATGCCCTCGACGCTCAATGCAATCCCGCCACCCAGCGGCTGATTACGAATCGCAAGTATGACGACGCCCGCACCGATCTCGAGGCCCAACTGAAACGCGCGCCAGGTGATGACGCCGCGATGGAATGCATCGGCCGCTTCCTCCTCGACCAGGGTGAATCCAGCGACGCCGTCGATTGGCTCGAGAAGGCCGTGGCGATCAATTCAAAGAACGCACAGCACCACCTCTCGCTCGGTCTCGCCCTTCGGGCCGAGGCCGGGAAGGCCAGCATGCTGAGCGCGCCTGCACTCTTCGGCCGGATGAAAACCGAGTACGAGCAGGCCGTCGCACTCGACCCGGCGCTTGTTGATGCTCGATATGCGCTGCTGCAGGTTCTCGCCCAGGTGCCGCCGGCGATGGGCGGAAGCATCGCCAAGGCGCGCGAACACTCGGCTGAACTGCTGAGACTGAATCCGATTCGCGGCCACCTTGGTTACGGAATCGCGGCGGAGCAGGAAAAGGATTTCGTTGGCGCGGAAAAGGAATTCCTCGCGGCCATTGCGGTCAGGCCAGACAGCGACGTTGCATACGGCGCCACCGGAGCATTCTATCGGCGTCGGGAACGCTGGAACGATGCGGTCGCCATGTACGAGAAGCAACTGAAGGCGATGCCGAAGGACGCGACGCAAACGCGAATCTCCAACGCGCACTACTTCCTCGGGATGGCCCACGACAAGAGTGGCCACGGCGACAAGGCGAAGGCAGAGTACCAGGCTGCAATCACCGCGAATCCCAAGAACGAGGACGCGAAGAGGGCGCTGGCATCGCTCAAGGAGGGGATCTGACCATGGGCTCGATTGCAGCAGCATCGCCGCGTTTCACCGCCAGGATGGCCGGTCTCTTCTATCTGCTGTATTGCGTCCTCGCAGGAGTTGCCATGTTCGCTCGGCGCGGACTCCTTGTCGCTGGGGACGCCGCGGCGACCGCGACCAACATCATGGCGCACCAGTCCCTGTATCAACTGGGCTTTGCGTGCGACCTCCTCGGGATCGCGTCCTATGTCGCCACGGTGGCGCTGCTCTACGAGTTGTTGAAGCCGGTCAACACCAATGCCTCTACAGTCGCCGCGTTCTTCGGCCTCATGGGATGCGTAGTTCAGGGCTTTGCCGGCGTCTTTCAGCTCGCTCCCCTCGTCCTCCTGAAAGGCGCGTCATACCTGGGCGCATTCAACACCGAGCAGTTGCACGCGCAGGCGTACTTCTTTTTGAAACTGTACACCGAGAGTTACTGCATCGCTCTGGTCTGCTTCGGATTCTTTGACCTCGTGGTTGGCTACCTGGTCTTCAAGTCAACGTTCCTGCCCCGGATTCTCGGCCTGTTGATGATGTTGGCCGGTTTGGCTTTCATGCCATTTCTGGTGCCGGCGTTCGGCGCCCGGTATCTCGCCTGGATGCTGCCCTTTGCCGTCGGGGAAGTGCTGTTCATCCTGTGGCTTCTCGTGAAGGGGGTAAACGCTGAGCGATGGAAGGAGCAGGCCAACGCAGCATGAGAGCGGTCATCTGCACAGCCTACGGTCCCCCCGAAGTGCTGCAGCTCGCGGAAGTCACGCGACCTACGCCGCGCCGGAACCAGATCTGCATCAGGGTTCGCGCGACGTCTGTGACCGTAAGCGACTGCATGATGCGGGGCCTGAAGGTGCCACGCCTGTATCGGGTCCTGTTGCGGTTGGTGGCGGGCTGGAAGGCACCCCGCCGTCCCATCATGGGAATGGTGCTCGCCGGAGACGTCGAGTCCGTCGGACGGAACGTCGTGTCATTCAAGGAAGGCGATCAGGTATTCGGCATGACGCAATGGACGTTCGGTACGTACGCGGAATGGGTCTGCTGGCCGGCAGACGCCGTCCTCGCCCCCATTCCTACCAACCTGAGCTACGAGGAAGCTGCGGCCCTTCCATACGGCGGCCTGTTGGCGTTGCACTGCCTGCGAAAGTCGAAGCTCCAGCCGGGCCGGCGCGTTCTGGTCTATGGTGCGTCAGGCGCCATCGGAACCGCGGCTGTTCAGCTTGCCAGGCACTTCGGGGCCGGCGTGACCGGCGTGTGCAGCACCACGAATCTGAAACTGGTCGAATCGCTCGGCGCCGAGGCCGTGCTCGACTACACGCGAGAGGACTTCACCAGCCGGGGAGAGCGCTACGACCTCATCTTCGACGCCGTGGGAAAGCGCAAGAGCGCGGGTGCCATGCGGGACGCCGGGCGAGCACTGACGCCGGGTGGTGCCTGCATCTCGATTGACGACGACTTTCCGCGGCCGACCCAACAGGACCTCGACCTGCTGAAGCGGCTGGCCGAGTCGGGGGCGCTGAAGCCGGTCATCGATCGCAGCTATCCGCTGGAGGAGATCGTCGAGGCCCACCGGTACGTCGAGCTGGGACACAAGAAAGGCAATGTGATTGTGACCGTCGGGCCGCGCTCCTGACCGCAACGAAGGATTCGGTTCAGTTGGGTGCTCTTTCAAGTACGCGTGACATCATTCATCGTCTCGCGAAACG
>Ga0315281_10012274_pt1 | contig 11691 bp, 7 predicted proteins | sample YL17G07_0_MG_FD_204540 | JGI IMG/M metagenome (GOLD analysis project Ga0315281, IMG submission 204540) | Sediment microbial communities from Yellowstone Lake, YNP, Wyoming, USA - YL17G07_0 | ecosystem: Environmental > Aquatic > Freshwater > Lake > Sediment | place: USA: Wyoming | collected... | reverse complement strand
GTTTGAAAACTATTTTCCCCGTGAGACCCTGCGGATGATCATCCGCCAGCCTTTCCAGGTTACCGGCACGGCGAGCAAATACGACGTTGTGGCAAATGTGAACGGCGGAGGGCTGAGCGGCCAGGCCGGCGCACTGCGCCACGGCATTGCCAGGGCACTGGTTGCAGTTGACAGCGACATGAAGTCCAAGCTGAAGAAAGAGGGGCTCCTTACCAGGGACCCGAGAGAAGTCGAAAGAAAGAAATTCGGGCAGAAGGGCGCAAGAAGGAGATTCCAGTTCTCAAAGAGATAATCCGGACAGCGTTTCCATACAGTAATCAGCATAAAGCCCGTTCTTCGAACGGGCTTTGTTTTTTGTGAAATTATTCATGAATAAATTAAGGAGCGGTCATGATAAAAGCGGCGATTTGCGGCGGCAGCGGATATACCGGAGCTGAACTCCTCCGGATACTTCTTATGCACCCTGAGGTGGAAATTACGGCGGTCACATCCGAGCGGTCCGCCGGCAAAAGGGTCACCGACCTGTTCCCCCATCTGCATCGTTATGCGCATCTTGTTTACGAACCGCTGGACAAGGAGAGTCTCCTGGCAAAGGCCGAGGTCTTTTTCATGGCGCTGCCTCATGCCGCATCCCAGGAGGCGGTGGATTTTTTTTACCGGAAAGGGAAAAAGATCATCGATCTTTCGGCTGATTACCGCATTGCCGACGCTGCTGTTTACGAGGAGTGGTACAAAACGCCGCACAACTACAGGGATACGCTGAAGGAGGCGGTCTACGGCTTGCCTGAACTGCGGCGTGACTCCATAAGGAACGCTAAGCTCGTTGCCAATCCGGGGTGCTACCCCACCAGCGCTATTGTAGGGCTGTACCCGGCGCTGAAGGCTGGTCTAATCGGCACAAGAGGTATTATTGTAGACTCAAAGTCAGGCACCTCAGGGGCGGGGCGCAAGGCTGATGTTGGATCCTCCTATTGCGAAGTGAATGAGGGCTTTAAGGCATACGGCATCGGCGTACACCGGCACACTCCTGAGATTGAGCAGGAGCTTTCCTGCATCGCCGATACTGCGATAACCATCGACTTCACGCCGCACCTTGTTCCCATGGACAGGGGGATAGTCTCCACCATGTACGGCGCTTTGCAGAAAGAAGTGAGTACTGCCGGGGTGCTTGAGGTATACAGGGAAGCGTATAAGAACGAACCCTTTGTGAAGGTACTAGATGAAAACGTCTTCCCCAATGCAAAGTACGTCCGGGGGAGCAACTATTGCGCGATTGGGCTCAAGGTGAACAAAAGGACAAACACGCTGGTTGTCGTTTCGACTATCGATAATCTCGTGAAGGGAGCGTCGGGACAGGCAGTGCAGAATATGAATATCATGATGGGGCTGAAAGAGACGACGGCACTGGAATTTTTGGCGCTGTTCCCCTAAAGTCCACCTGCTGTCGTTGACATGGGGACGTTGCAAAATAAAGGACAATAAAATTATTCTATCCATATGAAAAAAACAAAAAAATATTCCATTCCCAAAGGTTTTCTTTTCGCCACTGCAGAAGCGGCCATCAAAAGGCCGGGAAGGAAGGACCTCGCGCTTATTTATTCGGAGCAGGAGTCTGTTGTGGCCGGCATGTTCACCACCAATAAGGTGAAGGCCGCGCCGGTAAGGCTCGACATGAAGCGCGCAAAGTCGGGGCATGGCCGCGCTATTGTGGTCAACAGCGGCAATGCCAATGCCTGTACCGGAAAGCAGGGCATGAAGGACGCCCTGGAGATGGCTGCGCTCACCGCCGGGGCGCTGAAGGTGAAGCCATCAGGCGTCTATGTCTGTTCCACCGGAGTTATCGGCACACCCCTGCCCATGGAAAGGATACGCCCGAAAATCGCCGAACTCGCGCATGCTCTCGGCAAGGCCGCCATTGAAGATGCTGCTGAAGCCATCATGACCACCGATACTTTTCCGAAGATAGTGAGTAAAAGGATAAAGATAGACGGCGCAACAGTTACTTTCACAGGGATATGCAAGGGCGCGGGTATGATATGCCCGAACATGGCCACCATGCTCTGCTTTATCCTGACCGATGCCCGGATCGAAAAAGCGGCCCTTCATACTGCGCTGAAGGGGGCTGTGCAGAAGTCCTTTAACAGGATAACCATTGACGGCGACATGTCCACAAATGACTCGGTACTGGTCATGGCAAGCGGTATGGCCGGCAATGAGCCCATAACGCGAAAGAGCCGGTCTTTAGCCGCTTTTACCTCTGCGCTTGCCTCTTTAACATATGAACTGAGCGCCATGATCGTAAGGGACGGCGAGGGCGCATCGAAATTCGTAGAGGTGGAAGTCAGGAATGCCAGGAGCGACAGGGATGCGGAGAAGGGCGCCTTTGCAATTGCGAATTCGATGCTGGTAAAGACCGCTCTGTGCGGGAATGACGCCAACTGGGGCCGGCTGATGGCGGCCCTCGGGCACTCAGGCGTTGCCATGAAAGAAGAAAAGACGGACATTGTTCTGAACGGGGTCAAGGTGGCTTCAAAAGGCATTGCCACGGGGAAAGACATGGAAGCTAACGAGAGGCTGAAGAGCAGGGACATAAAAATTATCATCGACCTTCATCTCGGTAAGGGAACGGCAAAAGTGCTTACCTGCGATCTTACCGGGGAGTATGTGAAAATCAACGCTGCGTACCGGACTTAGGGATGCAAAAGATTAAGACTTTCGAAAGCCGCCTGCACGGGTCTGCCGGGTAAGCCATGAGACGCTATACCATACTGCATCCCCTCTACCTGTCGCTCTACTCCCGCTCCCTGTACCGGGACGTGGGCCTGCGCTGGCAGGGATACGGTTTTGCCTATCTCTTTTTGCTTGTTCTTCTGCTGGGAATCCCCGAGATGATTAAGCTCCATACCAATGTCTCGGATTTTATCGCGGCGGAATCTCCCCGGGTGGTTGAGCAGTTCCCCACCATTACCGTAACAAAGGGGAATGCCTCCATTGACGGGCCATCCCCCCATGTTATTTATTATCCCGATAAAAGCGTCCCTTTTATCGTTCTGGACCCTTCCGGTTCGTACACTTCGCTCAAGGACCCCGGGACTGTGGCCTTGCTGACGAAAACGAAAGTTCTCTTCAGAAAGGGACCGTCGGAAGTGCGCGCCTTCGACCTTGCGGGTATCGATCACCTCGTGGTGGACCATGCAACCATAGTTGACTGGGTCGAGCTTTTCAGAAACTGGTTTGCGATCCTCCTCTTCCCCTTTGTCCTGCTCTTTTCCTTCTTCTACTATGCTCTGCAGATACTCTTATGCGCCGCTGCCGGCACTATTTTCGCAAAAAGTTTCGGCGTAGTCCTTGACCACAAAGCCCTTGTGCGCCTGGCCGCAGTCTGTTTCACTCCCTCGGCATTAATGCTTATCGTCCATTCCCTGCTGGATATCGAATTCCCCTTGAGCGGGAGCATCGCGTTTTTCTTTTCCCTGGGGTATCTTTATTATGCGGTGGGGGTCAATGCGGAGAAAGAGAACGAGTAGGGGCGATCCGGCGGGTCGCCCTCGTTTTAGAGAGGTATGATTTTAAGGAATTTTCTTTTTCCGGCTTTAATTAGAAAACTGCCTTGAGGAAGTTTTGTTTCAGTATCCGTTGTCTTGTTTCCGTCGATGCTCACAGCACCCTGTTTGATAAGGCGGATGGCTTCGGCGGTGCTCGTTGTTAGGCCGGAGGACTTCATGATCCGGGGCAGCCAGATGCTCTCTGTGTCCCATTTCAGGCCGAATACGGGGATGTCATCCGGCAGACCCTTTTCGCTGAAGACCGTGTCAAACTCTTCTTTTGCATGCGAGGCCGCCTCTTTACCCCAGTACCGTTCCACGATTTCCATGGCGAGGGCTTCCTTGGCTTTCTTGGGATGAAGGGAGCCTGACTGTAGACCCTCCTTCAGCGAGGCCAGTTCCTCATTGCTGATGCGGCTTAACAGTTCGTAATACTTCACCATCAGTTCATCACTCACAGACAGGAGCTTGCCGTACATATCTTTGGGTGTATCGAATATGCCCACGTAGTTGCCGAGACTCTTCGACATTTTTTTCACACCATCCAGGCCTTCCAGAAGCGGCATGATGACAAGGGCCTGCGGCGCCTGCCCGTATTCCTGTTGCAATTCCCTGCCCATCAGGAGATTGAACCTCTGGTCAGTGCCCCCAAGTTCGACATCAGAATGCAAGGCAACGGAGTCATATCCCTGCAACAGGGGGTACATGAATTCATGTATGCCTATGGGGCTCTGGCTGGTGAAGCGCTGTTTGAAATCTTCCCGTTCGAGCATGCGCGCCACGGTCTGCTTTGCCTGGAGCCTTATGAACTCCATGGAGGTCATGTTTATAAGCCATTCGCTGTTAAAGCGGATGACGGTCTTTTGGGGGTCGAGTATCTTGTAAACCTGTTCCTTGTAGGTTTCCGCGTTCCTCAGCACATCTTCCATGGTAAGGGGTTTCCTGGTCTCGGATTTCCCGGTGGGGTCTCCTATCATGCCGGTGAAGTCTCCGATGAGGAAAATGACTTCGTGGCCGAGTTCCTGGAACTGCCGCATCTTTTCAAGCAGGACGGTATGGCCCAGGTGGATATCAGGGGCCGTGGGGTCGAAGCCCGCTTTTACACGCAGGGGCTTGTTCTCTTTATACGACTTTTCGAGCTTCGCGATGAGTTCCTTTTCGATAAGGATCTCCACCGTGCCCCTCTTAAGTATTTCCAATTGCTTATCAGGTGTGAGCATAGCAGTTATATTAAAATTTGTAGGGGGTAGAGGTCAAATGGAATGATGCGGGTCGCTACATGAAATCTCTCCTGGATAATTCTTTGCGAAACTGCATGGGAGAGCATCCGTTCACCTTTTTAAATGTCTCTGTAAAATAGTTCATGCTGTTATAGCCCAATGCCAGGGCAATATCGGTAATGGAGTGAGAATTATCGGTAAGAAGCTTCTTTGCCTTCTGCATCCGTGTATTGTTCAAATATTCCACAAAGGATGTCCCTGTCAATATCCTGAAATAGCGGCAAAAGTAGGTTGTATTCAGCCCCGACATTCTTGATGCCTCGGCCAGGGATAGCTGTTCTGCATAATGTCTGTCTATATGGTCCGTTACTTTCGTTATGCCACGTTGAGCGAAAGCGGGGACGCCGTCATTTATTAAAGGAACCTTATCACAATACGCCATCAAAGCATCCGTTTTCAAACGCAGTTCTTCCGCGCAAAAAGGCTTCCTAATGTAATCCTGAGCACCGCACATGAAAGCTTTCCGGCATACATCCTCATCTCCGAAACCGGTCATGAAGACCACAGGCAGAGAGGGATGGTTCTGTTTGATATGAAAAAGAACATCTATACCGTTAGCGTCAGGCAGTTTGTGGTCCAGGAACACCATGATGATATCTTCACAGACAGTACTCAATCCGTCAAATGCATTATCACGCACCAGAATCGTATAGATACTGCCTAGGACTTCCTTTAACATTTCTCCAATAATGATCTCATCATCGATAACGAGTATTCTCCTGTCCATTTCCGCCGGTCCCCTCTGGTATCCGTCATAATTCTACCCGTACAGTTGGTATGAGTAAAAGAACTTAGCAATTAATATGCCTGGATGAGATAAAAATTGAAGCATTGATTTGAAAGAATTTTTCGAGGTCTGTTTTGTTAAAAAAGGCTGGTTACTATGTAAAGTTTACATAGTGCTATGAAACTTTACCATTTTTCGTTATGAGAAACCTGCCTATGCAGTAGTCTGGTCAGCACTTCAGCCGGTCCCTTCAAATAAATTTATGATTGTTTAACTTTTTTTATGATTGTTTAAGCATTTTGAGAGTGAATCGGATATGATTCCATTCAACTATAAGAATGGGGAGGCGATGACGTCTGTGAGAAAATGTTCTCTATACAGAAAAGGAATAATGTTTTTAATGGGCCTCTCCCTCTTGTTTTGCTTCCTTGTCGCAACTTCAACTTTCGCAGGCGATATCAATTATTTTTATGACGAAGTGGGAAGACTTACCAGGGCGGTAACATCCACTCAGTGGACGAATTATCAATATGACGAGGTCGGCAATCTTATCTCAACAGAGACTTCGCAAATAGATGATCCACAACAAAACCAGGTTCCCCCGGCGCTGCAGAGCATTACTCCGGATACTATTATTAAAAGTTCCGCAATTTATGTGACCATTGCAGGACAGCACCTGCTTACTACGAAAGCGGTGACTTCCAGCAATCCTTCCTTGAGTATAAGGACGCTCAATGTCACCGACACAGAAATAAGAACGCTCATGACAGTATCGTCGTCCGTAACTCCTGGGACAGCAATTATTTCCGTTTCAACGTTATATGGTTCGGCAACGATACAGGTCGCGCTATCACAATCGACGCTTTCTTTCAGCCCGGACATGCTTGCTATGGCTCCGGGCGTGAGCAGCAACATTACTGCAACCATCTCTCCTTCCATCGGAAAGGAATTAACTGTTCAGATAAAAAACAGCAATGCTGCAGTAATATCCGCACCTCAGTCGGTTACCATCACACTCGCAGGGACGGCATCCTTTGGCGTCAATGCACTACGCAAAGGGACGGCGACGGTCTCTTCTGATAGCTCTATTACTCAAATATCGGTCGTTGGGGATGTTGTGCCATATTCGCGGGCAGTAAGCGTCTATCTGCCGGCATCGAACTCAGGGAATGGCGTATTTTTGTCGCAAGCAGTAAGCATCTATCTGTCGCCGCCGAATTCTGGTAATGCTGTTTTAGTGTCGCCATCAGTCAGCGTGGCAATTCAGCCTCTTTCCTCTCTGACTCTGAATCCGGTCACAGTAATAGGAACAGGGACGTCTCAGGGTACGGTTACGCTGAGTGGTCCTGCGCCGAGCGGAGGTGCAACGATTACTTTGTCGAGCAGCAACACAGGAGCGGCAACTGTTCCGGCGTCAGTGACGGTTGCGTCCGGGGCAAGCAGTGCAACGTTTACGGTGAACACTTCGCAGGTAAGCAGTACCACAGCGGTGACCATAACGGGAACCTACGGAACGGGGACACAGAGTGCCTCTCTTACGGTGACGCCTTCTCTTATATCTGTGTCGCTTAATCCGACCTCAGTGAAAGGAGGAGGGACATCGCAGGGGACAGTTACGTTGAGCGGATCTGCGCCGAGTGGCGGGGCAACGGTCACCCTGACGAGCAGCAATACAGGAGTGGCAACTGTCCCAGCGTCGGTGACGGTGGCGGCCGGGGCAAGCAGTGCAAAATTTACGGTGACCACTAAAAGAGTAAGCAGTTCTACATCGGTGACCATAACGGGAACCTACGGTACGGGCACAAAGAATGCTTCACTTACCGTGACAAAATAATTGTAATAACAACTTTTATAAAGGAATGTAACAAAGGAGGGTTCGGATGAAAAAATTATTCCTATTACTGGTAGTCTTCTCATTATTTTTGACAGGAACTGTTTACGCCGATTTTACAAGCGGCAGTACCGGAGCTGATGGAGCTTTCAATCCAACGGCAAATACTCAGTTGCAACTTCCGCCTAATGGAGTATTCAATTATACCACCGTGAATATTCCTGTGGGTGTAACAGTCACATTTGCCAAAAACGCGGCCAACACTCCCGTCTATATTCTCGCTACAGGGAATGTGACGATTGCTGGAACCATCAACGTAAACGGAGTAGGAGCATGGACAACAGGCCCCGGTGCTGGTGGCCCGGGTGGGTTTGATGGTGGTCGCATGGGTAATAATTGTGCCAGTGGTAGCGGAGGAGCTAACGGATTAGGCCCTGGTGGAGGAGGTGGTGCTCCGAGCAACTCTCACCCCTTTAGCGGAGGTGGTGGATATGGGACGTCTGGAGGTAGTTATGATTCTAGTAACGGAGCCGGCGGAGCTGTCTATGGGAATGCCGAAATTCAGCCACTTATTGGAGGGTCCGGAGGAGGTGGCGGCTGCACTTACTCTTCACATGGTGGCGGGGGGGGAGGTGCAATACTTATCGCATCATCAGGCACTATTACAATCACTGGTAGTATAACAGCATCTGGAGGGCCAGTTAGCTCTGGGGGTGCGGGGAGTGGCGGTGCAATAAGGCTTGTCTCAAATAACTTCACTGGCACTGGTACTCTATCAGTTGCGGGCGGTACCGCTAATGGTGGCTTGTCTGGAGGACAGGGTCGTGTAAGAATAGAGGCTAATAGCAATTCCTTTACGGGTAGTCCGACTTTGTATGCTGTCCCGCAGCCACAACCGGTCTTTTTTTCCAGCGTTCCGTCTTTGAATATAGTTTCCATAGCAGGTGTCAGCGTGCCTGCCAACCCGACCGCATCTTATTTATCACCTGACATATGGCTGCCAAGTTCAGCAGTCAACCCGGTAACGGTAGCCATAGCCGCCACGAATATCCCTGCGGGGACATCTGTAACGGTTTCAGTGGTTCCGGAATTCGGCAGCGCGTCGTCTGCAACGTCGACACTAAGCGGTACGACACAATCGTCCACGGCCACTGCAAACGTTACTTTGCCAACAAGTGGTTATGCCAGTGTCATAACGGTACAGGCAAGTTTCCCGATCCAGACAGCCATGCTATGGGAAGGCGAGAGGATAGAAAAGGTCAAGGTAATTGCGAAAATGGGCAGGTATTCCGAGGTTTTCTATATAACTGAATCGGGTAAAGAGATAAGGGCGAATCTGATCGCCAGACTGTGAAGATAAATAAAGGGAGACGATGATGAAACTACGGGCCTTCCTGCTGCCTGTCGTATTTATTGCAATCTTGTACAGCTCCGCTATGGCTTTTGAGGTTACTTCCATCGGAGATATCCCTCTCCAGGATACAATTACCGCCATGGCGATCAATCCCATAACGAATAAGGGCGTGATTGCCGGGGGTATATCCAAGGCCCTGTATATCATCGATCTCTCTAAAGCCTCTATAATCAGCAAGACCCCTCTTTCTCTTGTGCCAACGGGGCTTACCATTGACCAAAAGAGTAACATTGCTATCGTGTCTTCGAAAGACGGCATGCTCAGTTTTATTGACCTTGAAACAGGCGCCCTCACAGGGACTATCTTGACAGGCAGGGCAATATCGTCTCTGGCTATCGATAGCGATAACGCTGTCCTCTTCATTGGCACCGCTGATGGCTTGGCTGTTATGGATATGCTAAAAGGGGAGGTAATCCGCGAACTGCCGCTACCCGGTATTACTGCTATGGATATGGAGAGCAATCTCGGGTATCTGCTTGTCGTTCAGGACGTTCAAAAAGGATTGTCGCTCTATGATGCGGAGACCCTGAAACTGGCATCTCAGATAGTAACGGACATACAAGCCTCAGGTATTGCCATTAACCCTTCAACGCATATGGCGGTTCTTACCAACAAATCTGGAAAGAACTTCTCGATTATCTCTATCGAGCAAGCTAAACTCCTGGCGACGGTCCCTTTATCCGACAGCCCGGATGCAATCGCTTTCGATACGGCTCGCAATGTTGTCCTTGTGCCCCAGAAAGACGTGATAAAGAGGTTTAAGCTTGAGAATCCCGTCCCGGTAATCGGTTCGATTATGCCGAATAGCGGCATAGCCAGCAGCCCTGGTTTCTCTCTCAGGATCAGCGGCTCGAAGTTCATAACAGAGTCAAGGGCCCGTTTCAATCTCAAGGATATCACCACAACGTTTGACAGTAACTCGGAGATCACCGCCACTGTCCCTGCTTCAGAACTCGTACTGCCGGGATATGTGCCGGTAAGCGTCTCTAACCCTCCTCCCGGAGGAGGGTTATCAAACGGTGTTACATTTAGTATATTCAATCCTCTTCCGGTCATTGAAACGGTTACGCCGGGACTGATCAAACTGAACAGCGGAGCGGTAGGCTTAGAGGTCAGGGGAAAGAATTTCCTGCCCAATGCCGAGCTGTTTTTCAACGGCAGCAGGGTTCCAGTCGTGTTCAAGAGCAGTGTGCTCCTTAATGCGACCATAGAATTGAGCGGAATCAACGCTCCTGGTCAATATCCTCTCAGCGTTGTCAACCCTTCAGGAATAAGTGTTACTTCCAATACCGCATTCATCGAGATAGCGGAGCAGAGCGCCTCAGTCGCCTCATTACCGGGCAAGGTCAGTCAAGCAAAGGACAAACCGACTCCTGGCGGGACCGGTACAGTTACAGGCAGGATATTCAATACCTTCAAAGAGCCTGTGGAAGGTGTGACAGTACGTGTCAGGAACATCTCTGCAGAGACTGACGCAGACGGTTACTTCCATCTTCTGAAGGTACCTGCCGGCAAAAGGGTCTTCATGATTTACGGAAATACGGCGAAATGGAAACGTGGCAGGTTTGAGCCGCATGAGAATTTCCCTGCGCTCCCTTTTACCATTGATGTTCTTCCCGACCAGGTTAATGTCGTGCCCTTCGACATCCACCTGCACCGACAGAAGAAGCATAACTTTAAGGCAATCGATCCCGGCAGCGAGACGGTCCTTACCGATTCTGAGCATCCGGGCGTCGAGATGAGGATCCCAAAAGGGGTAAACATAACCGGTTGGGACGGGAAGGCCAACGAACGGGTATCGGTGAGGACCGTACCGCCGAACAGGCTGCCTGTGAGACCGCTGCCGGAGCATTCAAAGGCCCGTAGCGTCTACATGTTTTATTTCGACAAAGTGGGAGGCGGTATCCCCGACAAGCCGATTCCCTTCCGGGCGTCCAATGACCTGGGGCTGCTGCCGGGCGAAAAAGCGGTCCTCTGGTATTATGACGAGTCTCCCAATGAAGACGAAGCGCCGAACGACTGGGCGATAGCCGGCACGGGCACTGTAACGCCTGACGGAAAATACATTGTCACTGATCCTGGAGTGGGGGTCCCCAAGTTCTGCTGCGGGGCGACGGCCTGGGGAGGACAGGGGGCAACTCATCCGAAGTCTGGTACACCCGATGGCCAGACATGTTCGCTTGCGGGAGATCCCGTGGATGTCTCGACAGGCTACTTCCTGCACCAAAAGACTGACCTCCATATCGGGAGCATCATACCTGTAGACATTACGCGGTATTACCGTAGCCGGGAGAGCGGAGACGCTTCACCGGGGGCCGAAGGGCTCGGATTGTTCGGCAAAGGGTTTTCCTTTGAATACGACTGGTGGTTGGGGACATATCAAAGCATGCTGCTTTTGGTGAAGCCGGGGAACTATCAATATCAGTTTGTACTTCAGGCTGACGGCAGCTATCTTGACAGCCAGGACCCCGGGATGGCAGGCGCAAAGATCACCGTGAGCGGTTCCACCAAGGTACTGCGCATGCGTGACGGGCGGACCTACACCTTTGACGCAGATGGCAATCTAATCCAGTTGGCTGACCAATACGGCAATGCACTGACGTTCAGTCGCCTGGGTTACTTAGGCTCATTATATGAAGGCGGCTACCTGAGCGGCATCACCACCCCTGAGGGCAGGACAGTCACCTTCAACCAGACCTACACCGGCAATTTCTTCCGGACCGACTCTATTACTGACTCATCCGGCAGGGTTGTCTCCTATAGTTACGATCAGGACCCCTTCAGTTCTTATCCGCGCCTTACGAGAGTCACCTATCCCGACTACACCTCTATCCAGTACCAATATGATGCCCATGGCAGACTGTCCGGGATTATCAACGAAAACGGTGTATTGG